>Ga0335083_10007019_pt1 | contig 13944 bp, 13 predicted proteins | sample Lox_Sample_42_FD_206716 | JGI IMG/M metagenome (GOLD analysis project Ga0335083, IMG submission 206716) | Soil microbial communities from Loxahatchee National Wildlife Refuge, Florida, United States - Lox_Sample_4.2 | ecosystem: Environmental > Terrestrial > Soil > Wetlands | place: USA...
CCACCGTAAGACCCTGCAGACGCCCCGCCTCGATCAGTTGCACCAGCCACGCGTTGTAAATGTGGCTCGATAAATCGCCCGCCTCCAGGCGCGGCTGCCAGAAACACGGCACCAGCAGCAGCAGTGAAAGCCCACCGTACACAACCACAGCCCTTCGGCCTCCCATTGGCTTGGACGTCGCCTCGCCAGCGGGATCGATCGGAACGGGTTGTTGAAAGGAACGCAAGAACTTCATGGGAACCCTCCGAGTCTTAGCCCAGTCGAATACCACTGAATTCCGGTATCAGGTTGAAGGGAGTCGCCACCGTGGCGATCTTCTCCCCGGTTTGCTCAATATTCTCCTCCGCCAGCACCGCGGGATTGATCGTTGCCAGACGAAGATACCCGATGCGCAGCGGATCGATCTTCATAATCCGGCAGCAGGTCGCGTCCACCGCCACCGGATCGCGCCCCGCCACCAGCACTCCTGCGTGCTTCGGCGTGCCTTGAATCGGCCCATTGCCCTCCATACCGACAATGCCGTCCACAATCGCGAATTGATTCGGATATACCGTGTGCAGATCGGCGATGCATTCGGTGATGCCCGACCAGTGCAGCATGTTCTTCGGCCATCCGTACACACCGCCGGGAACCGTGCCGAAAAGATTCTTCATGGAGAGCGTGGCGCCCACCCAGTGGTGGGTTTTCATTTTGGCCATCGAGACCAACAGATCGGCGCCCAGGGCGGTGTTGGGAAGGTACAGCTTTTCCATCGCCGAAAATTCCGATTTCGGCCAGACCCGCGTCACATCGTCCAGATTCAGATCGACAAAGAGATCTTCGAACCGCGGAATCGTTCGAAAGTATCCGGCCGCATCCGCCAGATCCAGGGTAATGCGCCGATGGCCCGGGCCCTCCGCGATCCGGACAGTGGCCGCGCCCGCGGCCCGAAAAGCCTCATACGCGGCGTGTACCAGAAGGGGATGAGTGTTGATGCTGCTGTCGGGCTCGAACTCGACCAGGTTCGGTTTGAGCACGACGGTGCGCCCGCGGACATCCAACTGGTGGTCGGCAACCATCCGCCGCGCAATGTCATAAAGATCCTGAGTGTAGGCGGGAACGCTGAGAATGGATACCCGCGGCAGTTGCACGGCTGCCGGTCGATTGTTGCCGTCCGGGATGGACGACGGCTGCCGGTCTTTGCCGTCTGTCGGGCCCGCCGGATGCCCGGCACGCGCTACCGTCTCCGGGCTGTGGCCTTTGCATGCAGCCAGAGCGGCGGCGCCGGCCGCGGCCATCATCCATTTCCGTCTGGTCCACTTATGCTGCATCGCTCAGCCCCAAAAATACTCCTGGCCCTGCTCGCCGGCCGTCATCACCAAATCAAGCGATTGGTCCTGCGTGGTTCGATATTCCACGTCCGTGGGGGTGCAAAATCCGGGCGGCAGTTCTCCATGCGCGCGCAGTCCCAGCCGCAGCCAGTTCAGCGCGTCCGCCGACCTGCAATCTGCCAGAAACCCCTTGGCCATCGCGATCCCTTGGCTCACTTCCGGCGACCGGACTCCGCGCAGCGCCGCCAGCGCCAGTCCCGTGGTCTCCGGGTACGCCCGCGATGGATATCCCAACGGCCGCGACGATCCGTGATTCCAGCCTCCGCCTTCACAGGTTCGGCGCAAAAGAAATTGCCGGGCCCCTTCAATCCGGTGCCGAACCTTCCGCGATGCCCGGCGATGGTCTTCTTTTTCCAGCGCCAGGATGGCGAATGACGTCGGTCCGACCCATCCGGCCGTTCCCGGAATCCACGGCCAGCCCGGATAATCGCGGTCCGACGCCGGCGTCGGATTCCCCAGGAGCCATTGCCGCAGCCGGTAAATCGCGCTCGATTCTTCGCCCGTTGTGTCCATCAACCAGTCGATCGCTTTCCGATGAAAGGCCTCGCCAATGGTTTCCGGAGGCAGCAGACCCACCAGGGCGGTCACCCAGGTGCTCTCATCCACTCCGGCACGCGGAGGCCACCCTCCGTCCGGCCGCGCGATCGAACGCAACCAGTCGGCGCCTCGCCGGACCGCGATCGATTCCCCCGCCGAGGAAAGCGCGAGCATCGCGTAGATGGTCGGCTCAGTCCAGGACCCGCCGCGGACATACGCCCAACCACCGTCCCGGTTCTGTTTGGAAATCAGATTCTCGATCGACATAGGACCGGGCTGGCGGCGCCGCCGCCACTACGGCTGGCCAGCCTCTTACGAAGTGGATACTACCGCGCGACGCGGCGCTTGCGACGGCGCGAGAGCAGCATTACCAGTGAAACGCCGGCTCCCAGCCAAATCGCCCCTTGAATTGCCAGATCCATCGTGCCTCTCCTTTCATGCGACTCCGTCAAACTCCGACGTTCGCACTCTTGTTCTCTAGTTCACGTAGGACAGACGGTCGCATTTTGCCATCTGTCAGTAGGACAGACGGTCGCATTTTGCCGTCTGTCAATAGGCAGACCGTCGCATCGCCGTCTGTCACACCACGACGGCCGCCAAAAAGGAATTAGCCCTTGCGGCGAGATTTGCGACGCTTCAGGAACAGAATCATGGCCCCGCCGGCCGTCAGCCACATAATCGCCTGAATTACTGTGTTGTTCATCGTCTTAAACTCCTCTCCTGTGATCTACCCAATCTGTCTCATCATTGGGAACAAATACTTGAAGATCTGCAAAATGCCAGGGCCCGCCGCCACCACCAGCATGGAAGGCAGGATGAAAAAGAAAATTGGAAATACCAGCTTGACGCCGACCTTGCCTGCGCGCTCCTCGGCCTCCTGGCGGCGGCGCGTGCGCAGAAAGTCCGAATGCGTGCGCAGCGATTCGCCCATGCTCGTGCCGAACCGGTCGTTCTGTATCAATATCGCCACCAGCTTGGCGATTTCCGGTTCGCCGGTGCGGTCCGTGAAGTTGCGCAACGCGTCGGAACGCCGCTTGCCGGCGCGCATTTCCAGCGTCACCAGCGAAAGCTCTTCGCTTAATTGCGGATGGCTCACTTGCAGCTCTCGTGCCACGTGCTGAATCGCTTGATCCAACCCGAGCCCCGCCTCCACCGAAACCACCAGCAGATCCAGCATGTCGGGCAGCGACAGCCGCAGCGTCTCCTGCCGCTTGGCCACCCGCTTTTCCAGCATGAACCGCGGTAAAATCCAGCCCGCCGCGCAACCCGAAACCATCAGCGCCACCTTCATCATGGGGTTGTCCGGCATCTTGTTCTCGAGGAACAGGCTGAGGCCCAGCATGACCACCGTGGCGATGATGCGGATTCCGTAGAATACCGGGAGAGCGGTTTCCGAGCGGATGCCCGCCCGCATCAGATCCATCTTGAGCGTGGCCACTTCCGCGTCCGAGGATGGCACCCTGGAGCCGATCTGGTGCAGGAAGGAGATGATCGTGCTGGACGAGGGCTCGGCATCTACGTCCATGACCTTGGGCGCGGCTGTGATGACCGGGTTGCCGAGTTGGCGCATGAACTTGCCCGGTTTATAGATAAACCGGTAGCCCAGGCCCGAAATGGCAACCATGAGCATCAAGAACGCGAAAACGGCAAGTAATAACGGATGTTCCATCTCACACCTTGATGTTGATGATCTTCTTGATAAAGAAATTCCCCAGAATCTGGGCCACGATGGCGCCGCCGATCAGCCATTTGCCGTCGCTGTCGTTCGCCATGCTCTGCAAATAACCGGGCGCCACCACCAGCAGTCCGAACATCGTGAATACCGGCAGCAGCGTCAGAATCGTCGCCGTCAACCGCCCGTGCGCGCTGGCCGCCTTCACCTGGCCCTTCAAACGGAACCGCTCGCGAATCACGTACGCCAGCCGCGACAGGATTTCGCTCAGGTTGCCGCCGGTCTGCTTTTGCAGCAGCACCGATGAGGTGAAGAACCGGACGTCCAGCAGCGGCACGCGCTGCGTAAAGTTACGCATCGCGATATCCAGCGGCGCGCCCAGGTTCTGCTCGTTGAACAACGTGCGGAATTCCTGCCCCAACGGATCGGCGATTTCCTCACCCACCATCTCCAGACTGATGGAGAAAGCGTGGCCGGCGCGCATCGATCGTGCCAGGAAGTCCAGCGCTTCCGGCAGTTGCTCCTCCATTTTGTCCAGGCGCACTTTGCGCTTATGCCGCACGAACAGGTACGGAATGCACGCGAATACCAGCGCGAATGCCACTCCCGTCACCGGGCCGCTGATCAACACTCCCCACAGCATTCCCAGCGCGAACCCGGGAACGGTCAGCAGCGCCATCATCGCCAGAAGCCGCGTGGGCGACCAGGTCATGCCCGCCTGCTGCAGCATTTCCTGCGCGTGCCGCGTGAATTCCAGCGATCGCACAACCGCCTTGAAACCCGTCGGCTTGTCCGGCTCGAGTTCCTTTAGCAGCGTGGTGATGGTTGGAGCGTTCTCCCCCGCGGCGGTCTGCAACATGTCGACCACCTGCTTCTTGCGGCGCGAGTCGAGGAATTTCAGCCCGGCTGTGACCGCAAAAAGGATCAGGGCGAATAGAACGACGAAGGAGACGATTACCGCTAGCGGCATTTAATGGATCTCCACTACCGTTTGGAACATCTGCGTCGGCAATGCAATGCCGCACGATTTCAGACGTTCATAGAATTTCGGGCGGATGCCGGTGGCGCGGAAACGTCCCAGCACCTTGCCGCCTTCCGAAAGGCCGGTCTTTTCGAACAGGAAGATGTCCTGCAACGTGATCATGTCCTGTTCCATGCCGACTACTTCGGTGATGTGCGTGATGCGCCGCGTTCCATCGCTGAAACGCGAGGTCTGAATAAAGAGGTCTACCGCCGACGCGATCTGCTGCCGGATGGACCGGATGCCCATGTTGGAATTGGCCATGCCGACCATCACTTCCAAACGTCCCAAACCGTCGCGCGGGGTGTTCGCGTGAATCGTGGTCAGTGACCCGTCGTGGCCCGTGTTCATGGCCTGCAACATGTCCAGCGCTTCCTCCGCGCGAACTTCGCCGACGATGATGCGGTCGGGACGCATACGGAGGGCGTTGATTACCAGTTGGCGAATGTGGATGGCGCCGGTGCCTTCGACGTTCGCCGGCCGGGTTTCCATGCGCGCCACGTGGGTTTGCTGCAGCCGCAATTCGGCCGCGTCTTCGATGGTCACGATGCGCTCGTCTTCCGGAATATAAGATGACAGCGCGTTCAGAAGCGTGGTTTTACCGGAACCGGTTCCGCCGCAGATCAGGATGTTGAGCCGCGCCTTCACGCAGCCCTTCAATAACTCCAGCATGCCCTCCGTCATGGCGAGTTTGGCCACCAGGTCCTCGCCTTTGAGCGCATGCCGTCCGAAACGGCGGATGGAGAGCAGTGGTCCGTCCACCGCCACCGGGGGAATGGCCGCGTTGACGCGCGATCCGTCGGGCAGGCGGGCGTCCACCAGCGGCGACGATTCGTCCACGCGCCGCCCCACGCGCGACACCACTTTTTCGATGATCCGCAGCAGATGCGCGTCGTCTTTGAATTCCACCGGCGTGCGGTACAGTTTGCCGCCCCGTTCCACGTAGACCAGCCGCGGCGTGGTCACCAGAATGTCGCTGACGGTCGGATCCTGCAAGAGCGGCTCCAGCGGGCCCAGACCGAATACTTCATCGAGAATTTCTTCGATGACCCGGTCCTTTTCCACCAGCGAAAGAGGTGTTTTCTCTTCCTCCACCAGCTTGGCGACCGCCGCCCGGATTTCCGCGCGTACGCGTTCGCCGGCCATGCTGGACAACGCTTCCAGGTTGATCCGGTCCAGCAGCTTGCGGTGCAGCGTGAACTTCAACTCCTGGTATTCCGGAGTGTAGCCCTCGCGATTGAATAGCCGGTTTACCCAGCCCGTCTCGCGATTTTCGTTATGTCTCGCTGTAGTGTCGAGTATCGCTGGCATCTCTTGTTATCCCCTTAAAAGAACGCGAATCGCTTCTTTTCCTTCGCCGATGAGGTCTTGTCTTCCTCCAGGCTGCCCAGCTTCATGGCCAGTCTGGCGATCTGTTTGCCGAGTTCCGAATTGCGGTTCAGCATCCGCCCTTCCGCATAGGTTTCGTACAATTCCGGATAATCGTTGGGCACCGTAAAGAAGATCGGCACGCCCAGCATCTTTTCCAGTTCGCCCGGCGTGATATCCAGCCGCTTCGGCGCGCGGTTCAAAATCAGCTTGACGCGATTCTTCCCGAATCCGCCGTCCAGCAGCGTCTGCACGATCTGCTTCGATTGGTGCAGCGCCGGAACCTCCAGCGTCGTGACCAGGCACGCTTCGTCGATTTCTTCCAGCGCCGCCAGCGCCATCCGGCTCAGACTTCGCCCCAGGTCCACCAGCGTCCAGTCGTAATGCGGGCGCGCAAACGCCAGCACATGGCGGATTTGTTCATCCTTGGGCTGCTGCTTGGAAGCCAGCGCCAGCGGCGAGGAAACAATCTCCACGCCCGGAATCCCATTCGAAACCAATGCCTTCCAATAATGAATATCCAGCCGATGCAGGTTGTTCACCGCGTCCAGAATCGAATACACGCTCTTGGTCTTGGTGATGAACGCCACCATGCCCGCGTCCATATCCAGATCCGTCAGCAGCACTTTCTGGTTCTGGCGGCCCAGTTCCGCCGCCACGTGCGTCACCAGAGTGGTCGCGCCGCATCCGCCCTTCGCCGACATGAATCCGTAAGCCTTGCCGCCACCCTTCGTCCCCGCGTCCCGCCGCCGGCTGCGTTCCGCCGACCGCCGCTCCAGAGCCTTCTTCAACGGCTCCTGCAGCGGCGGATACAAATACTCGTTGATCCCCGCCCGCAACGACGACAAAATGGCGTCCGCTTCCGCATGTGTGTTCAGCGCAATCAGCATCGGGTCGCCAATCGCGCCCCGGATTGACGTGACCAATCCCTCCAGGGGCTCGCGCCAGTTGCTGATGTCGACCAGAACCACGTCCGGTCGCATCCGCTCCAGCCGGTCGAGAAAACTGCTCAGGTCTCCAATGTCCTGGTGTTCCACAATGATGCGGAACGGTAGTTCCGAGAGGCACGCCTGCACCTGCTCGAGGAGTTCCCGATTCTCGATCGCCAGACCTATGGTCAGCGGATACATGAATAATTACCCCGCACTCTCCACCTGGTAGCCGCTTTCAATTAGCGGCCGCCGCCTCCGCCCCCGCCACCCGGAGGAGTGGTGGTCTGACCACCGCCACCGCCGCCGGTCATCGGCGGAGGAGTCACACCCGTATTCACGTTGGGCTGGCCCGGCGACAGCGGAATAATCGTAAACGGCTGCGGCGTCGACGGCGCCTGCTGCCCCTGCTTCTGAGTCTGCGTAATGGTTTCCAGCGGGACCGTAGGCGACGGCGGATTCACCGGAACCGGTCCGGTCTTGTCCGGGCCGGGCTGCATCAACGGGATCTCCGTGTTCTTCGGCATGAACGGCTCTTTCATCTTCAGTTGCGGCAACGGCTGATCCGCCGGAATCGGACGTACCAGCTGCGGCGTAATGATGATTAGAAGTTCCGTGTTGGTGCGCGTAGTATTCCGCGTCTTGAACAGATTCCCCAGCACCGGAATGCTGCCGATGCCCGGAACCTTCGAGAACGATTCGGTCAGTTCGTTATCCAGCAACCCCGCGATCGCAAAGCTCTGCCCGCTCTCCAGTTCCACTTCCGTCTGCACGCGGCGCGTGGAAAGTCCCGGCACCGGGAGGCCCTGGATTGTCAGCGCGTGGCTGAAATCGAGCGAACTCACTTCCGGCGCCACCTGCAGCCGGATGGTGCCCCGCGGTGTCATCGTCGGAATGAAGTTCAACCGGATGCCGTATTCCTTGAACACGATGGTGATGGCGCCGTTGCCGCCGGGCTGGATCTGCGGATACGGAAATTCGCCGCCCGCCAGGAAGCTGGCCTGCTTGCCGTTGATCGCCAGCACATTCGGCTCCGCCAGTGTCTGCGCCAGGTTCTTCTGCTCCAATGCCGTAATCGCCGCCGCCAGGTTGATATCCGGTCGGAAGAAGAATACGTTCACCGCGTCGGAAAGCGTGTACGCCGCCGCCGAGCTCAGGCTGAGCGGCGGCGCCGACGTCCCCAGCCCCGCGTTCATGTTGAACGCGCTCGATGCCAGATTCATTCCCAGTTGCATGCTGGCGTTGCGGTCGACATCCGCGAACCGTACCTTCAAAATGAACTGCGGATCTTCCTTCGGCACTTCGACGCGCAACAGGTTGATCACTTTTCCCAATGTCGCTGCGATCGCCTGCACCCGGTCCGCGGACACCACGTCCTTGACCGTCCCGCGGATGAATGCCGCTTCGTTGTCATAGGTGACGTTGATGTCGGCATCCGGAAATTCCCGCGCGATTTGTTGGCGCACGGCTTCCAGCCTGGCTTGGCTCGGCCGGACTGTCAGTTCGAAGACCAGCCGGCTCCCACCCTTCTGCCACACGATCAGCGAGGTCTCTCCCGGCGCGACGCCGTTTACCAATACCTCTTTCGGGTTGATCGCCACCGCGTTCACCAGTGCGTCGTTGGCGATCGCCAGCCGCTCGATGTTCAGCGGACTGTCGATGATCAGCGATTTCCCAACTGTCACCAGCAGGTTCTCCGGTTTGGGGGTCGCCGCGGGCTGCTGCGCGTCCGGCGTTTGCACGGTCGGCTTGGCTGGCGCGGCCGGTTTGGCTGGTTCAGCGGGTTTCGGCTCGGCGGGGCCGTCGGCGACGGCCGCCGGCACTACGGCAAACGCCAGGCTTAAAGCCAGCGCCGCCGAAACGATTGCAAATGGCCGGACGTATGACACTTACTTACCCTCCGCAGTCTTTTGGAACTGCACTTCAGTTTTCTTGGTGCCGCTGACGATTTCCATGGTCACCGGCGGATCTGGCTTCCTAACCTCTGGCGGCCGCTCTACCATCACCGCCGGAGTTACGTGCGTCGCCGAAGCGCTCCTCCGCACCGGCGGTCTGGGCGCGTCGGCGCTGGCGCCGGCATCCGCCAGGTTCGCCTGGCGGACATCCAGGCGCCCGCCGTCAAACAGATTCTTCATCGAGGTGCCCGGCACCTTGGCCATGTCGCGGTCCAACGGATTGCGCAACACCAGTTGGATCGACAGATTCGAGGCCAGGCTCAGTTGTTCGGCCTGCTCCGGTGTCACCAGCAGGTTCACCGTCCCCACCGCCACCGGGTGGTTCTCGTTGTCTTTCTTGATTTCCTGCCCCGCCGATAACACTTCGAGATCCTGCAGCAGCGTCTTGGTAATCGTGCCCAGATTGCCGTTTCCATTGGGCCGGGTTCCGGAGATCAACACGTCGACATGACTGCCCGTGGATACAAATCCGGAGACCCCCACCACGTCATTGACACGAATCGCCACCGCGCGCATACCTTTGGGAATTTGCGCCATCAGGCCACCGCCGGCTCCCGGCGCCGCCAGACGCGAGTTCAATACCGGCTCCTTGGCCACCATCGAGGCCGTCACGCCGCGACCCACGGCTCCATCCGGCCCGTCGATCTTCGTCAGGGCGCCCACCGGCGGCGGACCGTTCCAGTCGGCCAGTTTGACGTCCTCGGCTTTCAGGATCATGCCGGTCTCCAGATCCTTGGCCGCGACTACGATCTGCGTCATCTGCGGCACCGCCGCTTTGGTTGCCTGCGCTCGGTTGTTCAACAACCGGTACAGGAGGAGGCTGGCTACGGAAGCCACGACGAAGGCGAAAACTAATACCCCAACAAATCTCTTATTCATCTCAGTTTCCTGTCACTTTCCGGCTCGACCCATTCGCTTGCCCGGATCCGCCGGCCACGCTCGTTGCTGACTTGGCCGGGCATGCCGGGGGGCGCCCCTGCACCCCTTCGGCATGTCCACCGTAGTGGTTGTTTAGCTGCTGCCGCTGTTGGAATTGGCTGCAGTCAGCTGGCTGTTGGTCGTCGACCAAATTCCCTTGATGCTGCCGCCGGCGCCCAGAAACAGAGCCGCCGAAGCGAGAGCAACAAAGGCCATAAGCAGGGTGTACTCAATGAGGTCCTGCCCTTGTTCGTCCTGCCAGAAGTTGCGCAAAAACGTCATGTGTTCGCTCCTAAGTCTTGGATTGATGTTCTGCGACAGCTTGATCACGCGCCTGAGTTTTCGTGACCTCGCTGCCACGGGGATCTCCGCCACCGTTGCCGGCGGCGGAAACTGTTTCGCCCACGGTCTTTTGCGTCGACCGGAATACCAGCGCCACGTGGTCGTCATATACTACGCGCCAGTGCGCCGATTCCTTCAACGCGCCCGATAACGGCGCGCTCGGGGGCAAGAGAATGGTGTCTACGTGAAAACGGTTGAGAGTCTTCTCCCAGTCGTAGTTCACGTTCAGTACCGCCTGATATTTCTTCTCGAAGTCCGGGCCGTAGAAATCGCTCCGCCCGTCCATAAAAACTTTCGTTCCCGGATAGAGGCGATAAATCAGATAGTCGCCCCATTGATCCTGCGCGAAGATGCGCGCGTTCGGTTGATGCCGCAGCACGTTCACCGCTCCCGCCGGGTAGTTCTCCGGATCGAACTCGGCCCGTAGCGACTTCGGCGGATTCGGCGCGTATACCAGCGCCCCGAATACCACCGCCGCCAGAATGCTCGGCGCGTACCAGCGGCCGATCTGGTCGGTCGCCGTAGTCTCATCGGCCACCCGCGCGAACTTCGCCGCCGCCGTCCGCAGCCACGCGGCGACGTTCCAGTTCGGCATCAGCGCCACCCATTCGTTCGTCGCCGCTGCCACGATCGGTGCCGCCACAATCATGAACAGCGGAATATTGCGCGCCGCCAGCAGCGCCGTGTGCCCGAAAACCAGAATCAGAACCGCTTCCGTGTACCGGCCCTTGGTGGCGTTCCACAACGCCGCCACCACGCCCGCCAGCAGCATCACTTCGAAGAAGATCGCTACCGGATGATGGAAGCTCAGCGAGAGAAACTCCATAATGTGCTGGGATTGGTACGGGTCGCGCAGATACTCGAGCACATGCTGATGGAGCCGCCACGTGTACGGGTTCACCAGGCTGGCCGCAACGCACGCCATCGAGCTCATCACGTAGTGCCGCGCCCGGAGCTGCGCCGGACCACGCTCTTCCACGTTCGTGGTCAGCGCGATCTTTACCAGCTCGCCCGCTCCGTAGGCCGCGATCAGCACCGCCCCCACAAAAAAACCGCCGTGCAGATTCGTCCAGACGATGGTTCCGATCGGCAGCAGCACCAGATAGGGAATTCGCCCGAGCCTGGTCTTTCCGCTCCGGACGTTTTCCAGCGCCCAATAGAAAAGTACGAGGAACAGCAGCGTGAACAGATGCGGCCGCGCCAGCCAGTGAATCGAGGAGGCCGCCGCCGCGATCATCGTCACCACAACTGCCGTTACGGCATTCGATTTTCTTCGCACCAGCCGGAAAAGCAGTGCGAATGTCACCGAAATCATCATCATCGCAAAGAAAACAATAGTGCGCAGACCGCCGTGGCTGTACAGTCCGGCAAAAAGAATATCCGTCAGCCATTCCCACGCGTACCAGACTCCATTCGGCTTTGAGAACGAAAAAATATCGTGAACCGGAACCTGGTGATGGGCTAGAATCCACTCCCCCGTGCGAATATGCCAGCCCGTATCGCAGTCGCTCAGGAGCGTCTTGACCCCGTCCATCTTCCCGAAAAGAAAGATGATAGGCATGAGGAACGCCACATCCGTTAATGACGGAAGAAGTTTAACGGCGAAATGTGAGCGCCTCGCCTCCATAATTCAATCACGCCATCCAGGAATTTGCCACAGGAATCATGCTCTCGATAGCTCGTATCCGGTCGTGAAATGACCGAAAATCCATGTAATTTACGTTGAGAGCAATGCGTGGGCAATCTTGCCCATTATCGGTAATTCGCGTCACCGTCCCCTGGCAATGGATGCACTTTTGTCCAAATCCGTGATTTGCAGGTAGTTCCACTTCCACCGTGATGATTTGCCCCAGCGACGGCAGGGGGAGAGGTGTGCCATCCCCCTTCCAGGCGATCAGAAGACCGCTCCGGCTGATGTTTTCCGTATACATCGCGCTGCGCATCCATAGCGCGGGCGAAGTGACATGACAGCGGAGCTTGATGTCAATTCGCGGGCTCTCACGCCGGTTTATGGTCTTCATTTGGCTACTTCTGACACTCGCGAATGTACCGCCTGCGCCACACCCGAGCAATATCGTAAAAGGGCTATAACATTCTGTTTCCCGAAGTTAGCAACTCAAATATCAGCAATTTCAACAAGAAAGCACACCCCTCGGCAGCCTCCCCGGCGCTTTCGTCCAGGACGGTGTACCTGGTATACATCGGCAGGGTTATTAGCCGTAAATTCCCGGGAAATTTTTATCCATTTTCCGGGGATTCACCCGGGTCGCGCTCTATGACATAACTATATGTAAAAGTTAATGTTATAGCCCCGCGTGCCCACCCAATTCACCGTATATTTCCGGCTATTTTCCCGAGATTTTCCGGAAATTATGGTAGTTTTTTGTTGACAACGGAAGTAAATGGTCAGACAATGCAAGAGTAACGGCGGTACCGTGATTCCTAAGTAATTTTCGGAAACGGCGCACGGGAAATGACGTGAACCCTCCTAATAGAGCGCCAGGTACCAAGCGAGGTAGAGATAAATGACGCGAATTCTTCTTTATAGCGATGAGCCCATCCTGGCTAAAGGTCTTGAATCCGTACTGCGCCAGGTGGAAGGTTTTGACCTCCTGCCGACCTGCACCACGGTCAGCGGGTTAATGGAACAGATGGCCCATGGCTCGCCCGACCTGGTTCTCATGGACCTGACACCGGAAATCACCTTCGCCGTCCTCAGCGACATGAAGCACGCCATGACCAGCTCCAAGATCGTGCTCTGGGTCAATTCCATTTCCACCGAATTGGCCTTCCAGGCCATGGGCCTGGGTGTCCGCGGTATCCTCCGCAAGACCCTCCCCACCGATTTGCAAGTCAAATGCCTGCAAAAGGTTCAAGCCGGAGAACTGTGGTTCGAAAAGGCCCTCACCGATAGCTTCCTTTGCGCCCGCCGCGTGGCTCTCACCCAGCGCGAAGGCCAGCTCGTCAGCCTGCTTTCCCAAGGCCTGAAAAATAAGGAAATCGCAACTACTCTTATGATCTCTGAAGGCACCGTCAAGGTGTACCTCTCGCGCCTCTTCCAGAAGGTCGGCGTGAAGGACCGCTTCGAGCTCGCCCTCTTCGGCCTCAAGAACCTCACTACCGGCCAGCTTCCGGTCGGCGAAAAGGGACAGAATCGCGCCGCCGGCAATATGCCTGGCCTGCGCTCCCTGGTTTTGGAACGTCCCGTGGAGCGCGCCGAACAGCCGACCCGCTTCGCCGCTACTCCGCTGCGTCCAGTCGCCTCCCGTTATTGATTGCTCCATCCTTCCGTGCCCGCCGCTCACGCGGCGGGCACCTTTTTCTTCAGGGTTAATCTCCCCGGCCTATCCAAGGCCAACGTGCTGTTTTCCACACCCCGCCGCTATCATAGTCAGCGCGTGCAGGCCGTCCCCGATATCTCCGCGCCCCCCGCAACCGCTCCAACTCTTCCCTATCGAGCGGCCGTGACCGGTCTGGCCGCCGCCAGTCTGATCGCGCTCATGCTCGCCCTGCCGCTGGGCGCTGCCGGATATGTGACCGAAGCCTTCGCCGGCGCATCGCTGCTCTTTCTCTACACCTGGCGCCGTCCCGCCGATTGGCTCGCAGCCGCGGTCGTCGCCGCCATCCTCGCTGCCATCTACGCCGTTTCCCACGCCGCCGTCACTCCCTGGATTGGTTGGGAAATCGCATTTCCTGCCTCCCTCTACGGACTCGCCGGCATTATCGTGCTGCTTTACCGCGCCACCGCCGCTTCTCCGGAGGACCGCGTCCCGCTCCTCGATACCCTCCGCAACACCGCCCTCATCCCGGCCCTCTGCCTGGTCTCCATCGT
>Ga0335083_10007020_pt1 | contig 13944 bp, 14 predicted proteins | sample Lox_Sample_42_FD_206716 | JGI IMG/M metagenome (GOLD analysis project Ga0335083, IMG submission 206716) | Soil microbial communities from Loxahatchee National Wildlife Refuge, Florida, United States - Lox_Sample_4.2 | ecosystem: Environmental > Terrestrial > Soil > Wetlands | place: USA...
CCAGCGCCCGCTTCGCTCCAGGCCGGCGAACACCTCGTCGAGGAGCCCGAGCGCCTCGTCGGCGGCGGCCCGGTCGATGGTCAGGGCCGGCTGGAGCCTGATGTGCGGGCTGTAGGTCATGGCCAAGAGCCCGCGGCGGACGCCGTCCAGGTAGACCTCCTTCATCACCGCGGAGGGCACCGGCTCGCGCGTCTTCCGGTCGCGGACGATCTCCAGGGCCAGGAAGAGCCCCTTGCCCCGGACGTCCCCGATGAAGGGATAGCGCTCCTGCATCGCCCGGAGGCGCTCGAGCATGAAGGCGCCGACCTGGGCCGCGTTCTCCCACAGGCGCTCGCGCTGGATGGTGCGCACCGAGGCCAGCGCGGCGGCCGAGGCGAGCGGATTGCCCCCGTAGCTGCTCGAGGCCCCGGAGGGCTTGTTCCAGGGAGGCGTCTCGGCCACGTCGGTGCGGGTGAGCACGCCGCTCACCGGGAATCCCGAGCCGAAGGCCTTGCCCAGGGTGACGATGTCCGGCTTCACCGTCGGGGTGTGGTCCACGCCCCAGGGCCGGCCGGTGCGGCCGAAGCCGGTGATCATCTCGTCGGCGACGAACAGCGCGCCCGCCTCGTGGGCGGCGTCGGCCACGGCGGGGAGGAACTCGGGGGGCGGCACGACGTTGCCGGCGGTGCCCTGGAGCGGCTCGGCGATGACCGCCGCCACCGGACCCTGCGGCTGCGCGCGGATGGCCTTCTTGGCGAAGTCGGCGCAGGCGATCCCGCAGCTCCCGTACTGGAGCCCGAACGGGCAGCGGTAGCAGTCGGCGTAGGGGATGGAGGTGGTGTGGGGGAGGAGGGGCGCGAAGCCGTGCTTGGCCTCGCTGCCCATGAGGGACATCGCGCCGGCCGTCTTCCCGTGGAACCCGCCCCAGAATCCGACCACGTCCAGCCGGCCGGTCTTCACCCGAGCCAGGCGCAGCGCGGACTCCACCGCCTCGGCGCCCCCGGAGTAGAGCTGGAGCCGGTCGAGCCCGGCCGGGGCCATGGCCGCCACCGCCTCCATCAGCTCCACCCGCGGCGGGCTGGTGAAGCTCCCCACGGTGAGCTTCTTCGTCTGCTCGGTGAGGGCCTGGACGTAGGCCGGGTGGGCGTGGCCGAGGGCGTTCACCCCGATGCCGCCGATGAGGTCGACGTAGGTGTTGCCGTCCACGTCGGTGAGGTGGCTGCCCTGCCCGTGGTCCATGGCCACCCCGGCCCAGAGGGCGAATCCCTGCAGCCCCGGGGCGAGGGTACGGGCCTCCCGCGCCACCAGCGCGCGGCTCTTCGGCCCGGGAATCTCGGTCTTCAGGGTCACCTTGGGCATGGCGTCATCCGGGGCGAGGCGTACGGAACACGTACAGCCGATGCATGGGGTAGTTCCAGGCCAGGCCCACCGCCACCGCCGCCACCAGCACGCCCAGCGCCGCGGACAGGCCGAGCCCCTCGACGAGCAGGCGCGCCAGGAGGAGGTTCAGGAGCAGCGAGGTGACCCAGGTGAGCGCGTAGCGGGCCGCCTGCCCGTGGAGGCTGTGGTTGGCGGTGCGGAAGATGAGGTGGCGCTTGGCGCTGAAGTCGCTCGCCCCGCCCGCCAGGTGCCCGGCGAGGATGGCCCAGCCGTACGGGCCGCCGAGGAAGATGATCCCCTCCATGACCAGCACGTCCACGGCCGAGGCCACCGAGGCCGATGCCTGGGAGGCCAGGAAGTGCCACAGCTCCCGGAGCCGCGCGGACCGTCGCCCGGCGGCGCTGCCGACCTCGGAGGCCACGAATCGTCCCTAGCGGCCCCGCCTGCGCAGCTCGGCCCGGACGAAGGCCGTCCGCCGGATGCCGGTGAGGTTGGCCAGCACGGCGATGAGCGCCAGGGCGGCCAGGACCAGGTGGTAGCGCGGATGCTCGGCCCCCGGCTCCCACCAGTAGGCCACCAGCGGGGAGAGGGTGGTGGAGAGGCAGAGGTAGGCGGCGCGCTCGTGGCGCTGCATCAGGCCCCCGCGCGTGTCGATGCCCATCGCCTCGCCCTTGGCCCGGGCGTAGGAGACCATCACCGCGCCGGCGCAGGCAGCCGCGGCGAGCACGAAGCCCACCGGGTCGTTCCGGTAGTAGTAGGCGAAGCCGAAGAACACGGCCATCTCCGCCCACCGGTCCACCACGGCGTCGAGGACCTCGCCGGCGTCGGAGGCCAGGTCGCGGGCCCGGGCCACCGCTCCGTCGAGCGAGTCGCACATCGCGCCCACCACCAGGATCCACCCGCCGAGCCCGAACCATCCGCTGGCCACGGCCACCGCCGCCACGAGGTGCAGGACGAGCGAGGTCCAGGAGAGGGCGTCGGGATGGATGCCCAGCCGGACGCAGGCCCGCACCGCCGGGCGGAACACCCACAGGCCGTACTCCATGAAGTACTCGCCCAAGAGAGGCGTCCCTCCCTGCTTGGTCACCCGCTCGGTCTGGGGCCGCCCGGTGAGGCTGGTCTTCACCGCGAACGCCCCCAGCGCCACCACGAAGGCGCCGGCAAGCATCGCCAGGGCGAAGAGGCTGGTGAGGTTGCTGGTCATCCTCAGGGGGGTGGGGAGGGCCGGGTGGGTAACGGGAGGGCGGGGGAAAAAGCACCACATAGCGGTTTTCCAGCCGGAGTCAACGGGAACTCCCCTGAATCCAGGGAGGTGAAAAACCGCGCCGGCCCACACCCTCCGTGCACCCCGAGGACCTTCGGTGCTAGGCCCGCGGGGCGTCGGGGGCGGCCGTGAATCCCGCCCGCGCCCGACGTCGAAGGGGCGAAGGCACCCCGCTCTAGGAGGACCCTTGAAGACGCTGCTCCTCATCCTGGCCCTCGGCACGGCCGACGCCGGAAGCGCGACCGCGACGCTCAAGGCGCGTGACGCGGAGATCCGCGCCGCCCTTCCGGCCAAGGGGCAGACGCTCAGCCCGGCGGCGCGCCAGAAGATGGAGACCATCCTCACCCGGGCGGTGGACCTGGAGGGGGTGGCGCGCTCGGCGCTGGGGAAGAACTGGGACGAGGCCACGCCCGCGCAGCGCAAGAAGTTCATGGACGCCTTCAAGCAGCGCTTCCGCAAGGCCACCGCCGACGAGTTCACCGACGACTACCGCGGGACGGAGGTCAAGTACCTGCCCGAGCAACCCGACGGCGACGCGGTCAAGGTTCCCACCGAGGTGGTGATCAAGGGCGAGCCGACACGCATCGACTACGTCATGCGCCGCCAGGGCAGCGAGTGGCGCATCACGGACATCATCGTCGACGACGTCTCGACGGTGGAGAACTACCGGTCCAGCTTCGGGCGCATCATCAAGAAGGAGGGCATGAACGGTCTCATCGCTCGGCTGAACAAGGGCACCGTCAAGCAGGCGAGCAAGGAAGCCAACTGAGAAGACCGGCTCTGGCCGGTAGCGCGCAAATCCTGCACGCGCGGCAGCAAGATCTGTTGACTCTCCGCTGAGTCGTTGGCAAGCAGGCTGCCGGAACAGGGCCACGGCGCAGAGCGGAAGCTGGTCTTTCGGACATTGGAGGGAGGATCCATGCGGCAGCTGCATCAACGGTCCAGGGCGGGCATCTCCGCTCCGGGACTCCTCATCCTCGGCGTGGGGCTGGCGGCAACGGTCGCCTGTTACCCGTCGGGAGTGGACAGCGTCACCGACTACAACACCGTCACCACCGCGTACGACTCGACCTACGACTTCAAGTCGTTGTCCACGTACTCCATCCCCGGGGCGACGCCGAGCAACCCGAGCAACTGCGTGATCAAGGATCTCGGGGACGGCGGGACGGTCAACACCACCAACGCCAGCACGGTGTGCAACACCGTCGTCAACCAGCTCAACTCGCTCGGCTACACGCTGGTCCCGGATGGAACGACCAACCCGACGGCGCCGAGCTTCGTGGTCACCCTCGGCTTCCTCTCCCAGAGCTACACCGCCTGGGTGAGCTACCCCTGGTACGGCTACTGGGGCGGGTACTACCCCGGCTATGGGTGGGGCGGCTGGGGCGTCTACTACCCGTATTACAGCTACGTCTACAGCTACGACGTGGGGACGATCACCGGCCAGATGACGGTTCCGGACTCCTCCGCCTCGAAGATGAAGGGCGTGTGGGGCTTCGCCCTGAACGGCGTGGAGACCCCGCCCAACAACACGCCCACGGTCATCCAGGCCGGCATCGTGCAGGCCTTCACCCAGTCGCCCTACCTGGGCAAGTGACGGAGCCACCATGAAAACCCTTCGGCTCACGGCACTGGCCGCGGTTCTTCTCGCCTCCGCCTCGGCGTCGGCGCAGACCTACTACTACGGGGGCGGCGAGCCCTCCGGACCGCAGTTCTACGGTTCGGTCACCTACCAGCTCGGCATCCCGATCGGGAACACGCACAGCTACGTCCAGGACGTCGCCTGGCGAGGCATCGGCGTCGATCTCCAGTGGATGGTGAAGCCCACCCTCTCCGTCGGCCTGGCGCTGGGGTGGAACGTCTTCTACGAGAACATCACCACCACCATCAACGCGGTTCCGGGGGGCGTCCCGGCCGGCACGGGCATCGCCATCACCGGCAACCAGGACCGCAGCTTCAACTTCTTCCCCCTGCTGGCCGACGTCCGCTGGCTGCCCAAGCTCAAGAGCGGGGTGCGTCCCTTCCTCGGGGCCGGCATCGGCGGCTACATCACCACCCAGTACCTGGGCATCGGCCTCTACTCCTTCTCCAAGACCGCCTTCCAGTTCGGTCTGGCGCCGGAGCTGGGCGTCCTCATTCCCGTCGAAGGGGGCGCGGCCATCCAGATCAGCGCCCGCTACAACATGGCCTTCGAGGGCGGAGGCATCCCCTTCCAGCAGTGGCTGGGAATCAACGTGGGCGTGGCCTGGGGGCCGGGCATCTAGCCGGACGCCCTCGCCGACGTCACACGAGGAGGCCTCGCCGGTCCCGAGGGGGGTTGGCGAGGCCTTCTGGCATCCGCCCCCGGGGGGGCTCAGCTCTCGTAGTACTCCGTCCCGAGGTGGGTGATCAGCTCCTCGCCCATCAGGTGGCGGAGGTTGTTCTTCAGCTTCATCTGCTGGATGAACAGGTCGTGCTCGGGGTCCAGGCCCGGGGCGGCCATCGGGCTCTTGTAATAGAAGCTCAGCCACTCCTGGATGCCGGACATCCCGGCCCGCGCCGCCAGGTCGCTGAACAGCGCCAGGTCGAGGACGATGGGCGCAGCCAGGATGCTGTCCCGGCAGAGGAAGTTGATCTTCAGCTGCATCGGGTAGCCGAGCCAGCCGAAGAGGTCGATGTTGTCCCAGCCTTCCTTGTTGTCGCCCCGGGGCGGGTAGTAGTTGATGGTCACCTTGTGGCTGAAGTCCTCGTAGAGCTGCGGGTAGAGCTGCGGCTCGAGGATGGTGTCGAGCACGGAGAGCTTGCTCACCTCCTTGCTCTTGAAGGAGCCGGGATCGTCGAGCACCTCCCCGTCGCGGTTGCCGAGGATGTTGGTGGAGAACCACCCGCTCAGGCCGAGCATGCGAGCCTTGAGCATCGGGGCGATGACCGTCTTGACCAGCGTCTGGCCGGTCTTGAAGTCCTTGCCGGAGATGGGGACCTTCTTCTGCTTGGCCAGCTCTTGCAGCGCCGGGATGTCCACGGTGAGGTTGGGGGCGCCGTTGGCGAAGGGCACCCCTTCCATCAGGGCGGCGTAGGCGTAGATCATCGACGGGGCGATGGAGGTGTCGTTGGCCTTGAGCGCCGCCTCGAAGGCCTTGAGCGAGGCGTGGGCCGGCCCGGGGTCGAGGTAGGTCTCGGTCGAGGCGCACCACACCATCACGCAGCGGTCCACCTCGTGGCGCTTGATGAACCCCCGGATGTCGGCGCGGAGCTGCTCGGCCAGATCCAGCTTGTTCTTCCCGCTCTTCACGTTGGGGCCGTTGATCTTCTTGACGTAGGAGGGGTCGAACACCGCGGCCATGGGGGTGATCGCCTCCAGCTTCGGACGGAGCTTCTCGAGCAGCTCCTTCTCCAGCACCCCGGCCTTGCGCGCCGACTGGTAGGCGTTCTCCGGGAAGATGTCCCAGCCGCCGAAGACGAGGTCCTGCATCTTGGCCAGAGGGACGAAGTCACGGATGTAGGGCTGCCGGTGCTCGGTGCGGAGCCCGAGCCGGATGGTCCCCATCTGGGTGAGCGAGCCGATGGGGAGGCCGAGGTCCTGCTTCACCGCCTCGCACCCGGCGAAGAAGGTGGTGGCCACCGCCCCCATGCCCGGGGTGAGAATGCCGAGACGTCCCTTGGCGGGACGGATGGAGCTGCGCGCTTGGCTAGTCATGTCTTCGAGACTCGAAGCGGTGAGACGGCCGGGCTTCTGGCCGCGGGCTCCCGCGGACCGAGGCGACGGCCGAGTTGGACGCCGGCCCAGGCGGAACCGACCGCCACGGCGTACCCGGCGAGCAGATCAAGCACATAATGATGACCCAAGTAAACCGCAGCGAAGGACACGAGCAGGGTGAAGGCGATGGTCAGGATGCGCCACACCCAGCCGCGCTGCCAGGTGAACATGGTCACCATCAGGGGGTAGGCGACGTGCAGCGAAGGCATGGCGCCGAAGACGTTGGGATTCCGTGCGTAGAACCCCTCGAAGTAGTGGATGCCGAAGAAGGCGTCGAAGCGCGCACAGCCCGCGGCGCTGCCCAGCGCGTGCGGGTCGGCCGGTCCCAGCCCGTGGTCCATGATGTACCAGGGAGGAGCCACCGGGAGGAGCACGTAGATCACCGCCCCGGCCAGGTTGGCCACGAAGAAGGCCCACACCAAGGCATGGAACCTCTCGCGGTCGCGGAAGAAGAAGTCGATGGCCACGGCGAAGTACTCGTAGATGAAGAGCGCGTACGCGGCGCCGCAGAGCAGGTCCAGGGCCAGCACCGGCCGGACGTAGAGCCACTCCGCCCAGGAGACCGGTGGGTTGCCGGCCCGGAAGAAGAGCAGCTCCAGCGCGCGGAAATCACCGGTGCGGATCGGCCCGAGCAGGACGAGGAACTTCTGCCATTCCACGAGGACCCCGGTGAACCAGAGCGGCAGGAAGGCCCGGGCCACCATCTGCCCCTTGGCTCCCAGCCAGGGGAGCACCATGATCAGCCCGTCGGCGAGAAGGTGCTCCCAGCGGATGCCGCCGGTTCGGGCGGTGACCAAGAGGTGAAGGCCGCCCATGCCGGTGAGGACCAGCGCCAGCCGGACGGAGGGCAGCGGCGCGGCGACGGCCGGGGCGATCGCAGCGGTGGTCGATGGGGGAGGGGGCACGCTCAGAGGGGGGGCTCCCTAGCATGACTAACCGCGAGCACCAAACGCCGCCTCGGATGCTCTCCCCGGCCCGGGTGCCGCGGGCCGTGCGCTCAGTGGTGGACCGGCTCACCGACGCCGGACACGAGGCGTACCTCGTCGGGGGCTGCGTCCGGGACTTGGTCGCCGGCCGGGAGCCGGTGGACTGGGACGTGGCCACCGAGGCGCTCCCCGCCGAGGTCCAGCGGCTGTTCAAGCGCGTCATCCCCACCGGGATCGCCCACGGCACGGTGACCGTGCTCGTGCCGGGCGGGCACGTCGAGGTCACCACCTACCGGGTGGAGGCCGGCTACGCCGATGGCCGTCGCCCGGACCGGGTGGAGTTCCGCCGGGACCTGGAGGAGGACCTGGCGCGGCGCGACTTCACCATCAACGCCATGGCCTACGACCCGCGCTCCAACAGGCTCCGCGACCCGTTTGGCGGCCTCGAGGACCTCGGCCGGCGCCTGGTGCGCTCGGTGGGAGATGCGGCGGCGCGCTTCGGCGAGGACGGCCTGCGTCCGCTGCGCGCGGTGCGCTTCGCCACCGTGCTCGACTTCACCCTCGACCCCGGGACGGAGGCGGCCATCCCCGGCGCCCTGCACGTCTTTCGCAAGGTGTCGCCGGAGCGGGTGCGGGACGAGTTCCTCAAGCTCCTCCTCGCCCCCGGTGTGGAGCGGGGCCTCGGCCTCTTGCACTCCACCGGCCTGCTCGCCGCCGCCTTTCCGGAGCTGGAGGCGGCGCTGCGGACCGGCGCCGCGCCCCGGGTGGCCTCCGTCCCCGGCCGCACCGAGGTGCGCCTGGCCGCCCTGCTCCTCGACCTGCCCGGGGCGGACGCCGTCCTCGAGCGCCTCCGGCTCCCAGGGCGGACGGTGGACGAGGTCCGGGCGCTGCTCGCCCACCCGCTGCCGGCCTCCGCCGAGACGTGGACCGATTCCGACGCGCGCCGCTGGGCGGCACGGCTCGGGGTGGGGCGGGTCTCCGACGGCCTTCTCTTGGCGCGCGCCGCCGGCCGTCCGGAAATGGACCGGGTCCAGGGGCAAGTGGAGCGCGTGCTCGCGGCCCGGCCCCCGCTCGCCGTCCGGGACCTGGCCCTCGGCGGCCAGGAGGTGATGGAGCTGCTCGGGGTGGGGCCCTCGAAGGTGGTGGGCGAGGCCACCCGCTGGCTGCTCGAGCAGACCCTGGACGCCCCGGAGCGGAACACCAAGGAGGCGCTGGCCGAGGCGCTCCGCGGCTGGGCCCGGGGCCGGGGCTTGAAGCCGGGCCCGCCCCCCTGACATAGGAGGCCCCACGATGCGGGTGGTGGTGGCCATGAGCGGCGGGGTGGACTCCTCGGTGGCGGCGGCGTTGCTCCAGCAGGCCGGGCACGAGGTGCTGGGCATCACCTTGCGCGTGTGGTCCTACGGCGACTCGGCGCGGTGCGGGAGCTGCTGCAGCCCGGAGGACATCGACGATGCGCGCGCCGTGACCGACGCCCTAGGCATCCCGTTCTACGTGGCCGACGTGGAGGAGCTCTTCCGGGAGCGGGTGGTGCAGCCCTTCGTGCAGAGCTACCTCCAGGGGCGCACTCCGGTCCCCTGCGTGTCGTGCAACGAGGAGGTGAAGTTCGGCTTCCTCCTCCGGCGAGCCAGGGCGCTGGGCGCGCGCCTGGCCACCGGCCACTATGCCCGCATCGTGGAGGAGCAGGGACGCTTCCGGCTCCTGCGCGCCGTGGACGCAGGCAAGGACCAGAGCTACTTCCTGTTCGGTCTCGACCAGGACGCGCTCTCCGACCTCGTCTTCCCGGTCGGGTCGCTCACCAAGGCGGAGGTGCGCGCGGTGGCCGAGCGATGCTCGCTTCCCACCCGGGCCAAGCCGGAGAGCATGGAGATCTGCTTCGTGCCCGACGGGGACTATGCCGGGTTCGTGGAGCGGGTCGCCGGTCCGCAGCCGGGGGGCGAGGTGGTCGACGCACGCGGCGAGGTCCTCGGCCGGCACGCCGGCGTGCACCGCTACACCGTGGGGCAGCGCCGCGGGCTGGGCTTGGCCACCGGGCGCGCGCTCTACGTGGAGGACATCGACGCCGAGCGCCGGCGCGTCCGGGTCGGGCCGGCCTCGGCCCTGGAGCGGGACCGCTTCACCGTCCTCCGGCCGAGCTGGGTCGACCGGCGCCCGGACCCGGAGGAGACGATCCAGGTGCGCATCCGCCACCGCCACGCCGGGTCGCCGGGCCGGGTGGAGCCGCTCGACGGGGACCGGCTCTCGGTGCGGCTGCTCGAGGCGGCGCGTGCCGTCACCCCCGGACAGGCGGCCGTCTTCTACCAGGGTGCCGAGGTGCTCGGCGGCGGCTGGATCGGATAGGAAGGGAACATGGATCGTCGCGCCGGCTGGATCATCGCCATCGTCTTCGGGGGACTGTTCCTCTGCCTCTTCGCCTTCCTCGCCCTCACCTGGCGCGCTTTCCAGGGGGACCGGGCCGCCTCCTTCGCCGGCGGCCCGCGGGTGGGGGTGGTGGAGGTGACCGGGACCATCGCCGACTCGAAGAAGACCCTCAAGGAGCTCCGCGAGTTCGCCGAGGCCGACGCCATCAAGGCCATCGTGGTGCGGGTGGACAGCCCGGGCGGCGCGGTGGGCCCCTCGCAGGAGATCTACGAGGCGGTGCGCAAGCTCCGCGACAAGAAGCACGTCCTCGTCTCCATGGGCTCCATCGCCGCGTCGGGGGGCTTCTACATCGCCTGCGGCGGCGAGAAGATCTTCGCCAACCCGGGAACGCTCACCGGGTCGATCGGCGTCATCTTCACCTTCACCAACGTCCAGGGCCTGCTCAAGTGGGCGGGCATCCAGGTGTCACCGCTCACCGCCGGGAAGATGAAGGACGCCGGCAGCCCGTTCCGCGAGATGACCGCCGAGGACAAGGCCTACTTCCACTCCGTCCTCGACGACGTGCACGCCCAGTTCATCGAGGCGGTGGCCGCCGGCCGGGGGCTGACCGTGGACCAGGTGAAGCCGATGGCCGACGGCCGCGTCTTCACCGGGCGCCAGGCCAAGGAGCTCAAGCTGGTGGACACGCTGGGAGGCCTGGAGGACGCGGTGGCCGAGGCCGGGCGGCTGGCCGGCATCAAGGGCCGCCCGAAGATGGAGTACCCGCGGAAGGAGCGGCGCATCTTCGCCGAGCTGTTCGGCGAGGACGCCGAGTCGGCCTTCGCCGGGAGCGTGGCCCGGGTGGCGGAGGCGCTCGGCGCCCCCGGTCTCCAGCTGCGCTTCCTGCCGCCCTCCGGGGACTAGAGGGCTCACCATGGAGCACCTCTGGGCGCCCTGGCGGCGGGACTTCGTCGCCTCCGAGAAGGAACCGGGCTGCATCTTCTGCCGGTTCGGGGCCGAGTCCTCCGCCGAGGCCGACCGGGGCAACCTCGTCCTGGGGCGAACGGAGCACAGCTTCGCCATCCTCAATCGCTTTCCGTACAACAACGGCCATCTCATGGTCGCCCCGCGGCGCCACCTGAGCGACTTCCCGTCCCTGGCTGGCCCCGAGCTCGAGGACCTGACCCGCCTCCTTCAGACGGCGGTGCGGCTGGTCCAGGAGGCCTACCGCCCTGAGGGGGCAAATCTCGGGATGAACCTCGGTCCGGACGCCGGGGCGGGCATCCCCGGCCACCTGCACTGGCACGTCGTCCCGCGCTGGCGCGGCGACACCAACTTCATGCCCGTGGTGGGCGAGACGAAGGTGATGATCGAGCACCTCGACCGGACCTGGGCCACCCTCCGGCCGGCCTTCGACAGAGCGCTCGCCGGCTGACCCCCGTGCTCTCCGACTCCACCCTGGTCGTGGTCCTCGGCGCCATCGCCGCCGCGGCGCTGGTGGCCCTGGTGCTGGCCCTGCTCCGCACGCAGCGGACGGAGGACGCCTCGCGCGCCTACTTGGCCGGGGTCCGCTACGTCCTCTCCGGCGAGCAGGAGGCCGCCTTCGCCGAGCTGTCGCGGGCGGCGCGGATGAACACCGCCACCTACGACACCTACTTCGCGCTCGCCGCGCTGCTGCGCCGGAAGGGCGAGCTGGCCTGGGCCATCCGGCTCGCCCAGAACATGCTCAAGAAGCCGGCGCTCCCCGCCCCGGTGCGCCGCCGGGCACAGCTCGAGCTGGCCCTGGACTACCGGCGCGCCGGGATGCAGGACCGCGCCCGGGCCACCTTCGAGCAGCTGCTCGTCGCCGCCCCGGACGACCCGGAGGCGCTGCTCGCCTACCGGCGCCTGCTCGAGGAGCTGCGGGACTGGTCTCGCGCGGTGGAGGTCGAGGAGCGCCTGGTGGCGCTGGAGGGGAAGGGGGCCGACGTGCTGGCGCATCTGCTCTCCGAGCTCGCCGCCGTGTCGCTCCCCAAGGACGCCGCCTCGGCCCGCGCGCTGGCCGACCGGGCCGCGTCGCTCGCCCCCGGCTCGGCGCATCCCCGGGTGGAGCAGGCCCGGGCCGCGCTCGGTCAGGGGGACCGGGCCCGCGCCCAGGCCGCGCTGCGCGAGGCCCTGGAGCGCGAGCCGGAGCTGGCGCCGGGACCGGGGCTGCTGCTCCTCGACGCCGGCCTGTCCGCGGACGACGCCGCCCGCTGGTTCGCCGAGCTGGCGGCGCGGAAGGCGAACGCCGCCGGTCCGTTCGCCCTGGCCCGGGCCGAGGCGCTGGTCCGCGGGGGCCTGGCCGATCAGGCGGTGAGCACCCTGCAGGGGCTCCTTCAAGAGGAGCCTGGCTTCCTCGAGGCCCAGAGGGCCCTCGGGGCGCTGCTCCTCGCGCGCGGGCCGCTGGAATCTGTCCGCGACGCCTACCGCGACGTGCTCCGCACGCTGGGCGAGCCAGTGCTGGCCTTCGTCTGCGGCGCCTGTCAGGCCAAGTTCCAGACCTTCTCCTTCCGTTGCCCGGGCTGCGGCGCCTGGGATCAGCTCGCGCGCGCTCCGTCCCAGGAATTTGACCGGGCCGGGGCGCGGGCATAAGCCCCGGGGGGACGGCAGAGTCAGCGTGCCATGCGTGATTCGCACCGGATGAAGGAGAAGTACGACCTGTCGCTGGACAGCCGGCAGGTGGTGAGCCTGCTCGTTGCCGGCATCGTCGTCGTGGGCGCGGTTTTTGTCCTCGGGGTGGTGGTGGGGAAGAAGCTCGCCGCCAGCCAGCGCAGCGACCGGGCCCCGGACCTCCTCTCCGCGCTGGACCAGAAGTCCGCCGCCTTGGAGCGCGCCCGGGCCGCTCCGTCGCTCACCTTCCAGGAGGAGCTGGTGGCCGACGCCGGCACCGCCGCACGGCCCGCACTCCGCGCCGAGCCGCCCAAGCCGCCGGTGGTGAAGCCCGCCGAGCCGAAGGCCGACCCGCCCAAGGTGGCGGAGAAGAAGACCGAGGCCGCCGCCCGGCCGGTCGAGCCGGCCAAGGCGCCGCCGGAAAAGAAGGCCGAGGTGGCCGCCAGGCCGGCCGATGGCGGGTCGGTGGCCACCCGCGCCACCCCGCCGGCCGCGGCCAAGGCTGCCGATGCCGGCCACCCTGCCGGGCCCTGGACGCTGCAGATCGGGGCCAGCCAGAACCGGGAGGACGCCGAGCGGATCGCCTCCCGCTTGCGCGAGAAGGGCTACGCGCCTTACATCGTCACCGCCGAGGTGCCGGGCAAGGGCACCTTCTACCGGGTGAGGATGGGAAGCTTCAGCACGCGCGAGGCCGCCGGCCGCTACCTGGAGGACTTCCGGCGCGAGACCAAGAGCGAGGCGTTCGTCGCCTCGACGAAGTGAGCGGGTGGACGATGAGCGAGCCGAGGCGGGTGGAGAAGCCCTGGGGCCACGAGCTCATCTGGGCCCACACCGACCGCTACTGCGGCAAGGTGCTCCACATCCGGGCCGGGCACCGGCTCTCGCTCCAGTACCACCAGCGCAAGGACGAGACGGTCCACGTCCAGTCCGGGACGCTGCTCCTGGTCGTGGACGAGGGTGCCGGTCTGGTGGAGAAGACGCTCCGCCCCGGCGAGAGCTACCACGTCCGCCCGCTGACGAAGCACCGGATGGTGGCGGTGACCGACTGCGACGTCCTCGAGGTGAGCACGCCGGAGCTGGACGACGTGGTGCGGCTCGAGGACGCCTACGGCCGGGCGGGGACGAGCGCCCCCTAGCGAAGACGGCTCAGGGCGTCTTGGGGGGCGCCGGCGTGGACGGCGCGGTCGGCGCGGCGGGGGCCCCCGGGGCGGCCGGCGCGGCGGCGGTCACCGATTCCGGCGAGCGTGTCCACCGGTCGACGTTGCCGTCGCCGTCGAGGTCCTCGCCGATGCGGTCGATCTGGCCGTTCTCCCAGAACTCCCAGTAGTCCACCCGGCCGGTGCCCTTGGTGTCGCGCTCCTTCCGTACCAGCTGCCCGCGCTCGTAGAAGAGCCAGGCGTCCACCTTGCCGTCGCCGTTCAGATCGCGCTCCTTGCGCACCACCTGGCCCTTCTCGAAGAAGAGCGTCTCGTCGACCTTCCCGTCGAAGTCCAGGTCGAGCTGCTCCCGCACCTTCTCGCCCTTGTCGTCGTACCAGTAGACGGCGTCCACTCGGCCGTCGAAGTTGAGGTCCATCTCCTTGCGGCTCAGCCGCTCCACCGGCTTGCCGTCGGCGTCCTTGACGGTGACGAAGTAGTCCCACACGTCCGGCTTCCCGTCGCGGTTGAGGTCGTACTGGATGACCTTTTCGT
>Ga0335083_10007022_pt1 | contig 13943 bp, 12 predicted proteins | sample Lox_Sample_42_FD_206716 | JGI IMG/M metagenome (GOLD analysis project Ga0335083, IMG submission 206716) | Soil microbial communities from Loxahatchee National Wildlife Refuge, Florida, United States - Lox_Sample_4.2 | ecosystem: Environmental > Terrestrial > Soil > Wetlands | place: USA...
ACCATGGTGCTGCCGACGGAGACGTTGAAAGCATCCCCGGCCATTGATTGGGTCGGCCGCAAAGAATTTGATTATACCTGCAAAGAAGTCGCCGAGGGCCGTCCGTTCGATAAAATCGCCGGGCTTTCCTTCAAAAACCAGGACGGGAAAATCATCCATAATCCCGAGCGCGAAATGATCCAGGACATGGATGCGCTGCCATGGGTGGCGGACGTTTACCAGCGGGACCTGAAGATTGAGAATTATTTCATCGGCTACCTCCTGCACCCGTACGTCAGCCTGTACACGGGACGCGGCTGCCCGGCGCAATGCAGCTTCTGTCTCTGGCCGCAAACTATTGGCGGCCACAAGTACCGCGTACGTTCGCCGCAAAATGTGGCCGACGAAATGGCTTACATGAAGAAACTGTTCCCGCAAGTGCGCGAATTTTTCTTCGATGACGATACCTTTACCGCGAACTTGCCGCGCGCCCGCGAAATTGCCAAAAAGCTCGGCCCGTTAGGGCTGACGTGGAGCTGCAACAGCCGCGCGAATTTGGATTACGACACCATCAAGAGTTTCAAAGACAACGGCCTTCGCTTGTTCCTCGTCGGTTACGAAAGCGGCAATGACGATACACTCAAGCGCATTAAAAAAGGTGTCACGACCGACGAGATGCGGGCGTTCACTAAATCCTGCCACAAGGCTGGCGTGGTTGTTCACGGCACGTTTATCCTCGGCTTGCCGGTCGAGACTAAAGAGACGATTGAGCAAACGATTAATTTTGCGAAGGAGCTGGATGTGTTCAGCCTCCAGGTTTCCCTCGCCGCGCCGTATCCCGGCACGGAGCTTTACGAGCAGGCCAAACTCAACGGCTGGTTTGTGAAAAAGGACAAGACGGATTTGGTGGAGGGCGATGGTTTCCAGCAAAGCACGCTCGCATATCCCGAGGCCTCCAAGGAAGAAATCTTCGAAGCGGTGGACCGTTTCTATCGCACGTACTACCTGCGCCCGAAACCGATTCTGCGCATCATCAAGACGATGCTCGAGGACGAAGACATCCTGGTGCGCCGCTGCCGCGAAGGCTTTGAATTCTTCAAGAGCCTGCGCCAGCGCAAAGCGGACTTGGCCGCCGCACAGGCAGTAGCTGCGTAAGCCAATCAGCCCTCGACGCCTTTCAGGTAAGCCAGAATTAATTCCGGCAAATCGTCGCTATAGCCGCCTTCCAGCAGGCTGAAGAACGGGATTTTCATCTTGCGTAATTCCTGTCCCAACCAGAAAAAATCCTCGGCGGTCAGAGTTCCCTGCGCCAGCGGATCATGCTCATAAGCGTCAAAGCCCGCAGAAACTGCCACCAGCTTTGGCGAAAACTTTTTCAGATCATCCAATGCGCGAGCAAGGGTGGCGCGCCACGTTTCGCGCGGCGTAGATGGAAAAACCGGATAGTTGAAACAATTGTTCCCGACGTTCTTTTGGCCGGTGTCGGGATAGCACGGAAACTGGTGAACTGAATAAAATGCCGCGCCCGGATGGTTGAGCAAAATATCTTCCGTCCCATTGCCATGGTGCACGTCAAAGTCAAAAACCGCGACGCGTTCCGTGCCCGTCGCAAGCGCTTCCAGCGCGGCTATGGCAATATTGTTCAGGTAACAAAACCCCATTTGGGTTTTGCGGGTGGCATGATGGCCCGGCGGGCGCATCAGGCTAAAGGCATGGTCACCGTTACGGGCCAGGTTCATGGCGTCCAGCGCCGCCGCGGCGGAACTGCGGGCATAACCGGCAATGCCCTCATAGTACGGCGTGTCCCCGTCAAAATCGTACGGCTCCTGTAATCGCGCGAGCATTTCAGGCGTGTGGGCGCGAAGGATTTGTTTGTCAGAAACGTTCGTTGGCGCGAGCCACTGGACAGGTAGTTCCTTTTCTGCCTTTAACCGCGCTACCGTGGCTGTGATCCGCGCGGGCCGTTCCGGATGGCCGGGACTCGAATAGTTGGCGCATTTCTCATCCGTGATGATTTTCACGATGCCAATTTAAGCACAGATGCGCGGAGGAACACGGATTATTTGGGAAAAACAGACTGAAATTTTTAAAAGGGAACCCTACAGGCAAAAAACCATCTTACTACCGCAAGGCAGAAAACCAGCAGCGGCGGGAACCGCAATTATTGGGCGACACTGAACAAAATCAACCGGACCATCGTTACCACACACAAAGCAATTGCGATCACCACGGTACAGCCGAGAATGTCCAATTCAGCCTTGAGTTTATGATTGATGGGCGCAATAGTGTTCAGCAAATGATAGACGCCGCTACGTTTGACAATGCTAGAGGGCATAGCAGGAACTTTCTGAGCAAACATCGTGCCAGTAGCTACTTTTGTCAAATCTGCGCCTTCGCTTGATTAATTCATGGCCCATTTCCCCTTAATCCTGATAACCCCCAGCAGCGAGAAAAAAGGTGTCGAATTTCAGGACACATCCAGCAGCCTGTCCTTCCGTTACGAAGAAGCCATTTTGCGGGCAGGCGGACTCCCGGTAGTCGCGCCCATGACCACAGACCGTGACGTCCTGGCAGAAGCAGTCCGGCGCGCGGATGGCATATTGCTTACTGGCGGCGATGACATTAACCCGGATCTTTACGTTAAAAAACTGCCCCGCAAAGTTCGCCAGACCGTGATGATGCCGCCGGACGGCGGCGCGCGCGATTTGCGGGAACTGATTTTGATCGATGAAATTTTTGAGCAGCGCAAGCCGCTGCTGGCCATCTGTCGCGGCTTCCAAATGGTGAACGTCGCTTTCGGACGCGAAATGGTCGTGGACATCCCCAGCCAGGTGCCCGATGCGTTAAATCACGCCGGTCGGGACAAGGCAGGCGAAGCATTAACACATGAAGTTCCGTTGACACCGGGTTCATTGCTGTCCAAAATTACAGGCAAACGAACCTTGCGCGTGAACAGTTCGCATCATCAGGGCCTATTGGAGCCCGCCGAGCCATTCACCGCCGTTGCGCGAACGGCGGATGGAATTGTCGAAGCAATGGAACTGAAGCCGGGGATGCCAAACGGGACGCCGTCACTGCCCTTTTTCCTGGGCGTGCAGTTTCATCCCGAACGGCTGGTGAGGAAGCATGCGGAGCACCAGGCCATCTTTTCCCGGTTTGTCGAGGCTTGTGCGCGAAACGGCAGCGGGACCCGGGCCAAAACACAGGCGCGCGCCAAAAGAATCCGTTTACAGAAGTAAAATAATGAAATCGAAAATTCTTGTCGTGGACGACGAAAACGACTTGCGCCAATTGCTGGTCGCGGTGCTGGGCGAATATTATGACGTGACGCAGGCCGCCAGCGGCGCGGCGTTGCGGAAGCTCTTCCCCATGGACCCGCCGGACGTCGTGCTGTTGGACGTGAAATTGCCGGACGCCGACGGCCTGGATTTGCTCACGCAAGTCAAAAAACGCTGGACGGACACCGAAGTGATTTTGTTGAGCGGTTACGGCACCATGAGCATGGCCATCGAAGCCGGACGCCGCGGCGCCTATACCTTCCTGACCAAGCCGTTCGAGAATGAAAAGCTGCTGGCGGACGTCAAATGCGCCATCGATCGTAAAGAGCAGAGCGCGGAAAACCTGACCCTCCGTCGCGCGCTCGAAACCATGAGCGGCACGCCCTCGCCCATTTTCCGCAGCCCGGCCATGCAGGAAGTCATCCGCACGGTCGAACGCGTGGCCCCCAACGACGTCACGGTTTTAATCACGGGCGAAAGTGGCGCCGGCAAGGAAGTCATCGCCGATTTGCTGCACAGCTACAGCCCCCGCAGCAAAAATAAAATCATCAAAATCAATTGCGCCGCGCTGCCGCGCGAATTGATCGAAAGCGAATTGTTCGGCTCCGTCAAAGGCGCGTTCACCGGCGCGCACTCGGATCGCGAAGGTCTTTTCCGCCAGGCCGAAGGCGGCACGCTGTTCCTCGATGAAATTTCCGAAATGCCCGTGGACACGCAGAGCAAACTGCTCCGCGTGCTGCAGGACCAGGAAGTCCGCCCGGTCGGCGGCAAGGCGACGTACAAGACCAATTGCCGCATCGTGGCCGCCACCAATCGCAAGCCCGATATCGCCATCAAAGATGGCAAGCTCCGCGAAGATTTGTTTTATCGCATCAGCGCGATTTCCGTGCACCTGCCTCCGTTGCGCGAACGGCAGGACGATATCATGGCGCTCGCTGGCGTTTTCCTGAAGCGTTTCGCCGCGCAGGCGAACCGCGACATTCGCGGCTTCACGCAACCGGCCATTGACCGGCTTACGGATTTCGATTGGCCGGGAAATGTCCGCCAGTTGCAAAACGAAATCCAGCGCGCCGTTCTCCTGTGCGAAGGCACTGAGATTGACGCCGCGGATTTGTCCATCACGACGAACAAGCCCATCGAACATTCCGAGGAAACGGACACCGGTTACACGCTGCTCGAAAGTGTCGAGCGCAACGTCATCGTCCAGACGCTCAAAACCGTGGCCGGCAACAAGCTCGAAGCCGCCAAACGCCTCGGTATCGGCCGCCAGACGCTCTACAATAAGCTCAAGGCCTACGGCATCGAAGTGTAAGAGGGAGGCGCATGTTCCAGAATACCATCCGCCGCATGCCGCGCCCGTGCGATGTCCCGGGCATGTCCACGCAGGAATTGCGGGAAACTTTTCTCATCGAGGGCATTTTCTCTCCCGGCCAGATCACCGGCACGTTTACCGACCTCGACCGCCTGGTCGCCGGCGGTGCGATGCCCACGGACAAACCGATTGAGCTGCCGAACCACAAGGAAACCGGCCGCGCGTTTTTTCTGGAATGCCGCGAGCTGGGCGCCATCAATATCGGTGGTGCGGGCAAAATCGTTGCCGACGGCAAAACATTTGCGCTCGATAAACTGGACTGCGCCTACCTGCCAATGGGAACCAAGTCGGTTGCCTTCGAAAGCAACGACGCCAAAACGCCGGCTAAGTTTTATTTCTTGAGCTGCCCGGCGCACTCGGCGCATCCCGCCACGATGTTGAAGGCCAAAGACGCCTCGCCCGTCGCGCTCGGTTCGCAAGCCACGGCCAACAAACGGACCATTTACAAATTCATCCACCAGGGCGGCATCCAAAGCTGCCAGTTGGTCATGGGCTTTACCGCGCTCGACGAAGGCAATGTTTGGAATTCCTTCCCGCCGCACACGCACTGGCGCCGCACGGAAATCTATTTTTATTTCGATCTCGGTGAAAAAATCCTCACGCATTTCCTGGGCGAACCGCAGCAGACGCGGCATTTGTTCATGCACAACGAACAGATAGCCCTCTCGCCCAACTGGTCCATCCATTGCGGTTGTGGCGAAGGGAATTACAAATTCATCTGGGGCATGGCCGGCGAAAACCAGGTCTTCGACGACATGGACCCCGCGAAACCGTTGGACCTGCGATGAAACGTTTTAAAGACAAAGTGGTGGTCGTGACCGGCGCCAGCCGGGGCATCGGCCAGGCGATTTGCGAGGCGTTTGCGCTCGAAGGCGCCAAAGTCGTGGGCGTGGCGCGTAGCGGCCTGAACGAAACCGGCGCCAAATGCGACGGCGCGGAATTTGTGCCGCTGCACGCTGATTTGAGCACGGGCACGCAAAAGGCTGCCGCGGATTTAATGGATAAAGTCCTGAAGCAAGCCGGGCGCATTGACGTGCTCGTGAACAACGCGGGCATCATTCGCCGCGCGCCGGCGGTGGATTTTTCGGAAAAAGATTGGGACGATGTTTTGCGCACGAATTTATCCAGCCCGTTTTTTCTCTGCCAGGCCGCGGCCAAATGGTGGCTCACTGAAGGGCGGGAAAAATCGTCGCCCGCCACACGCCTGAAGATCATCAACATCGCCTCGCTGCTTTCTTTCCAAGGCGGTATTTTGGTTCCCGCCTACACCGCGAGCAAACACGGCATCGCCGGGGTTACCAAAGCCCTCGCCAACGAATGGGCGAAGGAACGCATCAACGTCAACGCCATCGCGCCCGGTTATATTGCCACGGAAAACACGCAAGCGCTCCGTGACGACCCCGTCCGCAGCAAGAGCATCCTCGACCGCATTCCCGAATCCCGCTGGGGAAAACCCGAAGACATCGCCGGCGGCTGCGTCTTCCTGGCTTCAAATAGTTCGGATTATCTGAACGGTGCGATTCTTAACATTGATGGTGGCTGGCTGGGACGTTGAGTTCCTCCCCTCCTCCGTCTTGTCAATCCCCCAAAAGAATCGCCTCGCCACGGCTTGCCTGTCGGGCCCCAGGACTTATACTCAGCGCCTTATGACCCGCACTACCTGCTTTTCGTTCCTGTTCGCATTGATGTTACTGCCGAGTCTCCACGGCCAAACTCCATTGGCCGACCCGCATGCGCTTTACCTCGACCCCAGCCAGCCGATTGAAAAGCGCGTTGACGATTTGCTTTCGCGCATGACACCGGAGGAAAAAATCGCCATGGTCCATGCGGACTCAAAATTTTCCACGGCTGCAATTCCGCGCCTGGGCATTCCGTACCGCTGGATGTCCGACGGCCCGCTGGGCGTGCGCGAGGACATCTCCCACGATAGCTGGAACGCCGCCGGCCACACGGATGATTATTCCACCGCCATGCCCGCCGGTATTTGCCTCGCCGCCACCTGGGATCCCGAGCTGGCTTATGCTGAAGGCCAGGCCATCGGCCAGGAAGCCCGCGCGCGCGGCAAAGACATCATGCTCGGCCCGGGCGTCAACATCTACCGTACGCCTCTCTGCGGGCGCAACTTCGAATACTTTGGCGAAGACCCGTTCCTATCGTCGCGCATGGCGGTCGGCTACATCCAAGGCGAACAATCGCAGGACATCTCTTCGTGCGTGAAACATTTTGCCCTGAACAACCAGGAGTTTGAGCGTGGCAGCATTGACGTGGAAATTGATGAACGTGCCCTGCGCGAAATTTATCTGCCCGCGTTCCGCGCCGCCGTGCAGGAAGGCGGCGCCTGGAGTGTGATGGGCGCTTACAACCAGTTTCGCGGCCAGCATTGCTGCGAGAACGATTACCTGCTCAACGAAATTTTGAAAAAGGAATGGGGTTTCAAAGGCCTCGTCATGTCGGATTGGGGCGGCGCGCACAGCACGCGTGAATGCGCGCTGTACGGCCTCGACCTCGAAATGGGCTCGTCCCAGCCGTATAACGAATATTATCTCGCCCAGCCCTATCTCGATGGCATCAAGAGCGGTGAATTTCCCATGTCCGGCCTGGACGACAAAGCCCGGCGCAACTTGCGCGTGATGTTCGCGACGCACGTCTTTGACCCCGGCCGCACCAACGGCTCGCTCAACACGCCCGCCCATCAAATGGTCTCGCGCCGCGTAGCCGAGGAAGGAATCGTTTTGCTCAAGAATGAAAACAACATTCTCCCGCTTGATCCCGCGCAAATCAAAACCATTGCCGTCATCGGCGAAAATGCCGTTCGCCTCCAGGCCCACTACGGTGGCAGCTCGGAAATTAAATCATTCTACGAAATTACTCCGCTGCAAGGACTTGTGAAGCGTGCTGGCCGTGACGTCAACATCGTTTTTTCCGAGGGTTACGAAAAAGGAGGCAGCCCTGACCTGGCGGACCGCGCCGTGGCCGCCGCCAAAGCGGCCGACGTCGTCATTTATGTGGGCGGATTGAACAAGGACGCAGGCGGCGATTGCGAAGGCGCCGACCGCAAGAATTTCAAGTTGCCCTACAACCAGGATGAGTTGATTCAAAAAATCGTCGCCGCCAATCCAAAGACGATTGTCGTCCTCCTCGGCACGCCGGCGGAAATGGATGCGTGGGTAGACCAGGTACCGGCCGTGTTGCAGGCGTGGTACGGAGGGCTCGAAGCCGGCAACGCGCTCGCGGCCATCCTGTTCGGGGACGCGAATCCTTCGGGCAAGCTCCCCTGCACCATCCCGAAGAAATTGGAAGATTCCCCCGCGCACGCCCTCGGCACATATCCCGGCACGAACGGCGTCGTGACCTACAAAGAAGGTTTGCTTGTCGGCTACCGCTGGTTCGATACGAAAAACATCGCGCCGCAATTCCCCTTCGGCCATGGCCTGAGCTATACGAGCTTTAAATACTCCAACCTGAAATTGATTGTGGATGGCGACGATGACAGCGCTGTGGTCACCGCCCAATTCGACATTCACAACACCGGCAGCCGCGCCGGGGCGGAAGTCGCCCAGCTTTATGTCCACGAAAACGGGCCCGACCTGCCGCGCCCGGAAAAAGAATTGAAAGGCTTCAAGCGCGTCTATTTGCAGCCGGACCAGACTGTGACCGTTTCCATTCCCTTAAGCAAAACGGCCTTTGGCTACTATGACCCCACAAGGAAAAGCTGGGTCGCCCAAAAGGATGACTTCAAAATCCTTGTCGGCGGTTCCTCTCGTGATATTCAATTATCGGACAGTTTCAAGCTGCCGGCCACACTGACGTTTAATTAGGCGGCCATTTTACCACAAGGATGCGTCTCTCGTTATGGAAACGTGACTCCTGGTTGTCCACGCACTGCCGCCCTCGAACGTTTGTACAAGACCTTGGGACTTGAAACCCAAAACCGATTCATCAATGATGTCGCATTCATCCGCGGTTGCCCACGGATGTCGCACAACTCTATGAAAATAAAATTGTTAAACCGCATCAGCTTTTTCGCGGCATTGTTTTTCCTCATCTCCCATGCGCCCCTGCGCGCGCAATCGGACCTCTACGACATTACGCCGCAAAACGTCCTCGATGTGATGCAGCGTGTCGCGGACTGGCAACTGGCCAATCCCTCGGCGCATAAGCCGACCGATTGGACCCAAGCCGCCGGCGATGCCGGGTTCATGGCGCTGGCAGGCATTTCCGGAGACCCCAAATATCGCGACGCCATGACGGCCATGGGCAACGCCAACGGCTGGCAACTCGGCCCCCGCCGCTATCATGCGGACGACTACTGCGTCGGCCAGACGTATGCGGAACTTTATTTCCTTTATCGCGAGCCGAAAATGATCGCGCCCACCCGTGAACGGTTTGATTATATCCTCGCCAATCCGTCCACTGCCCAGAGCCTGCTTTTCAACCAGCCGGGCAACAAAGAGCGCGAGGTTTGGTCATGGTGCGACGCGCTTTTCATGGGTCCGCCAGCGTGGATGCGGCTTTATGCCGCCACGGATGATCCGCGTTATATGGATTTCGCGATCACAAATTGGTGGCGCGCGACAGACTTTCTTTACGACAAAGACCAGCATCTGTATTTCCGCGACAGCACCTACTTCGATAAAACCGAACCGAACGGCCAGAAAGTTTTTTGGAGCCGCGGCAACGGCTGGGTCATCGCCGGCCTGGTGCGCGTGCTGCAATATCTGCCGATGAACTATCCCGATCGCCCGCGCTTTGAGCAACTGTTCAAAGACATGGCGGCGAAAGTTCTCCAATGCCAGCAACCGGATGGCCTGTGGCATTCCGGCCTGTTGGACCCCAGCGATTATCCGAAGGAAACCAGCGGCTCGGCCTTTTTCACTTATGCGCTCGCCTGGGGCATCAACCAGGGACTGCTCGACCGCGCCACCTACGAACCGGCGGTAGACAAAGCCTGGATGGCATTGGTCAGTTGTGTAAATGCCGATGGCAAGCTCACCTCCGTCCAGCCCATGGGTGCGGACCCGAAATCGTTTGATCAGGATTCCACGGAAGTTTACGGCGTGGGCGCATTTTTGCTGGCAGGCAGCGAAGTGTATAAGATGATCATTTTGGAACACACCAAACCGGTCCTCGTCAGCGTTACCAATCCTTCGAGCTTTCGCCGCGATTGTGAGACGGTGGAAATTCATTCGGACGCCCCCTCCGGTTTTACGAGGGGCCTCGCAGGCGTGATGGATGGCGTTTCTTCCCGCATTTTGGATGTGCAACTCTATGCATCCGAACCGGGCCAGCCGGAAAACAAGTTGCTCTTCCAGGCTGACCTCGCACCCGGTGAGACGCGCACGTATTACCTCCTGAATCCTTCCGTGCTGCCCGCCGTGCCGCAACCGATTGTCAAAACCTTTGCCCGCTATGTGCCGGAGCGTTTTGACGATTATGCCTGGGAAAGCGACCGCATCGCGCACCGCATCTACGGCCCGGCGCTGGAAACCTGGCAGCGGGAACCGCTCACGGACAGCGGCGTGGATGTCTGGGTCAAACGCACCCGCGCCCTCATCGTCGACCAGATGTACAGCACGATGAACCTTTTCAATACCAACGGCCCTTCGCAGGATGATTTCAAAGTAGGCCACACGCGTGGCGACGGCGGACTCGGCATTTGGAATAACGGCACCAATTACGTTTCCAAAAACTGGCATGCGCAGCAGCTCATCACCACCGGCCCCATCCGCTCTGAATTTGTGCTGACTTACGAAGCCTGGGACGCCGGCAGCGGCCGCATGGTTTCTGAAAAGAAACGCATCAGCATTGACGCCGGCTCCAACCTGAGCCGCGTGGAAAGCACGCTCGACAGCGATGATAAATCACCCTTGCAGGTCGGCGTCGGACTGACTGAACGGCCAGGTGAGAATATTTTCGTTTCCGACAGCGCGCCGGAAATTGATTCCTGGGAGAACTCCACGGCTAAAGGGCTCTGGGTGCAAACGCCCACCTGGATGACCTATTGGCAACCGCAGGACTTCGTTAAGGGCGTCATTGCTACGGCGATTATCATGCCGAAAAACAGCATCGAAACCTACACGAATGACAATCCCACCCTGCCCGAAAGCAAATTCGAGGCACCGACCCATACGCTGGGCGAAGGCCAGCCGGGATTACGCAGCATCCTGGCCATTGTGCCGGCGCAAGTCGGCACGCCGCTGGTTTATTATTTCGGCGCGGGCTGGAACGAGAGCGGTGATTTCCCCAATGCGGCAAACTGGAACAATTATGTCCGCCGCTTCGCCCAGCGCGTAGATGAACCGCTGCATGTGAACGTTGGGAAGTAAAACTGCTGGGGCGAGAGCCACGCGTGGCCTCCGTCGAGCCCTGACTTTGGGGGATTATCCCGCTCCAAACGATTTCTGGGCAGTTACGCTATCCGACGCACGACCAAATACTTCATTGTAGGGCCGCGCTCCTGCGCGGCCGTCTTCCAGGACATTTACACTTTTACCCCCGCAATCACCTTCATTGCCTCCGCCGTCAGCGCGGCAATTTGGGCCCAGGCCTTTTCTGAAACGAGCTTGCCCTCCGCCATCCATGAACCGCCAACCGCCGCCACATGCGGCACCGCGAGATAATTCGGCAGCGTCGCCGCCGTGATGCCGCCGGTGGGAATGAACTTCACGCCGGTATGGCTGAACGGCCCGCCCAGCGCCTTCAGCGCGTTGACTCCGCCAAACGTTTCCGACGGGAAAAATTTCAGGTGTTTGCAGCCGAGGTCCAGCGCTCCCATGATTTCCGTTGGCGTAATGACGCCGGGAAACATCGGTAAATGATGCGCGTTCGCCGCCTTCAGGACGGACTCTCGCAGCCCGGGCGACACACCGAATTGCGCCCCGGCATCCACGGCCGCCTTGACGTTGTCCGCCGTCAACAACGTGCCTGCACCTACGACGGCATTTGGCAGTGCCTTGCGAATGCGCGCGATGGATTCCGCCGCGACCGCCGTGCGAAAAGTGACTTCAATGCAATTCAACCCGCCGGCCAGCAGCGCCTCGGTCAGCGGCACAGCATCTTCCGGCTTATGGATGACCGCCACGCAGACCAGCCGATGCTTGAGAAAAGATTCAACGTTCATGATGCAAAAGATATGAAAAATTCGTCCTCGGCCACAGATTTTTATTTTTAATTTTGCTGCCACGCGTGGCTTTTTAATTTTTAATTTGCCTATGAACATCCGAGTTGAACACATTGCCCTCGTGGCCAAAGACCCCGTCGCCCTGAAAAACTGGTACGAGCGCGTGCTCGGGGCCAAAGAAGTTTTCAATAATGGCCAAACACCGCCCACCTATCTCGTTTCCCTGAACAACGTTTGGTTTGAAATCTACGCGGCGGAAAAATCAGTGCCGGACACCACCAACAACAAACTCGCCGGCTTCCGCCATCTCGCCTTGCGCGTGGATTCATTGGATGAAGCCAAAGCCGAACTCGAAAAACGCGGCGTGAAATTTACTGAAGCGGAACGGCAGGCCGCCGGCGGAGGACGGATTTTATTCTTTGCCGATTGCGAGGGAAACCTGCTTCATTTCGTCGAACGCACGAAAGATTCTAAGTTGGCCTGACAATAAATTTTCTTGGAATTATATCTCTCACAAACAATGAAAACTGCACGTTGCGCTGTTCGCTAAGCAAATGTGGAAAATTGTGGTAGGGCTGCGCTGCTGCGCAGCCGTCCGCCCAAATTTTTAACTATTCGTTAACTGCACAATCCCGAATTTCCTTAAATTTTAAAATTTAAAGGCCCACAAAATGCTGAGATAAAGGGCACAGCATGAAGTTGTGGATAAAAATTGGCGCAGCCGGCCTGGCATTCGTGCCCTTGGCCTTGTATTTCTTGTCGGGATTTTTGGTCGCCAACGGACTCCTTCCTGAAAATATCGGCCGGGTCATCGCTATCGGTTGTGCGATCTTTAATTTTCCCGCCTTCATGCTCGTCTACCTGGTGGAATCATTTCAGGCAAACAGAACGATCGAATTTCTCGTCCTCCTTGGTTCAACATTCCTGTGGTCTTCGTTTTTGGCCTGGTTCTTTTGGCAGATGGCCAAAGAATTCCTCGGCGAAAATGAACCTGAATTTGAGACAAATCCTGAAAGGGCAAAATACGATTGGAGTGGTTTTTGGGTTAGATTTGTGATCGGCTTTGTCCTTGGATTTTTGGTGGGATGGCGCTTTGTAAGGTATTCAACGAGCATAACGACCTGTTTGATTGCCATGACCGTTACGGGACTGTTTTGTGGCCTGGCCTATGGACTTTACCGGCCAAATTTTTGGGCGCGTTAATTACTCTTTCTTCGTCCGCACCAGCAGGAGCGGAATGGACGTCTTATGCCGCACCTGCGTAATCGTGCTTCCATGAAGAATATCGCCGAAAAGCCGATGCCCATGCCCCGCCATGGCAATTAAATCGCACTTGAGGGTTTCCGCGGCCTTGATGATTTCCACCGGCGGGCTGCCATAGGCCAGTTTAATTTCCGCCGGGATTTCTGCCGTTAAAAATTCCGCCTGCACCCGCCTCAGATAAGCAGTGTCCTCCGTAATCTCCGGGCTCACGGCGTCCTCCCCATAAGTCCGCGCGGCCCAGCCGTCCGCCACGTGCAACAGCATCAGTTTACTCTGCGCCTGTTTGGCCAGGAGCTTCACATGCTCGATGAGCGCGCGGTCGCACGCCGTGCCGTCCAAGGTGACCAGGATGAGTTTATACATGGCCGGGATTATTTGCCGACGATGACCTGCCACGCTTCTTTGAGCGCCTCGGGCAGGCCCCACACGTCCATCACGGTAATCAGGATGGCGCTGGCCCAGCCGGCAATCAATAAAAACCAGCCGAGCCGCCACATACCCATGCGCCGGCGCGAACTGGTAAAGTGCATCAGGGGAAACATCGCCAGCGGCAGTTGCAGCGCGAGAATCACCTGGCTCAACGTCAGCAGGTCATTGACGCTGCTGTTTCCGCGAATGCCAATAATAAGTACTGCCGGGATAATCGCCAGCAGCCTGGTAATCATCCGCCGCAGCCACGGCGCGATGCGCCATTGCATGAAGCCTTCCATGACCACCTGCCCTGCGAGCGTGCCAGTAATGGTGCTGCTCTGCCCGCTGGCCAGCAGTGCAATCCCGAACATCGTGCTGGCCGCCACCGTTCCCAGCAGCGGCGCCAGCGTATAATAGGCCACGCGGATCCAGTCCGTGTCTCCGTTAAACGAGTAAACCTGTCCGCCCGCCGCCGTGACGCTGTTTTTGCCAAAGAAGACCGTTGCCGCCAAAATGAGGA
>Ga0335083_10007024_pt1 | contig 13942 bp, 9 predicted proteins | sample Lox_Sample_42_FD_206716 | JGI IMG/M metagenome (GOLD analysis project Ga0335083, IMG submission 206716) | Soil microbial communities from Loxahatchee National Wildlife Refuge, Florida, United States - Lox_Sample_4.2 | ecosystem: Environmental > Terrestrial > Soil > Wetlands | place: USA: Florida...
TTGCGAGCGCTTTGCGAGCGTATACCACTCGATGCCGCAGCCACTGCGCACGTCGATCGTCAGGCGCTAGCGCTAGCGGAGCAGGTACGCATTGCCCTGAGGGGCGATGTGAGCGCAGAGGCTTTTCTGCGTCATTACGGACTCTCCACCACTGAAGGCGTGGTCCTGATGTGCATCGCCGAAGCGCTGCTGCGCATCCCCGATGCCGCCAAGGCGGACGAGCTGATTCGAGACAAGATCGGTCAGGCCGGATGGGGACGAGCCATCGCCGACACGGACTCCCTGCTGGTCAACGCGTCTACGTGGGCGTTGATGCTGACCGGCCGCCTGGTGGAGTGGCGTGAGGCGCCGGGCAGCGAGCCCCTGAGCATCCTGCAACGGCTGGTGGGACGAACCAGCGAGCCGATCATCCGGGCATCGTTGCTACAAGCGATGCGCGTCATGGCCGAGCAGTTCGTCATGGGGCAGACCATCCACGATGCGCTGCGGCGCGCCGCGACCCTGGAGCAGCGCGGTTATCGCATGTCCTACGACATGCTGGGAGAGGCTGCCCTAAGCGCGGTCGACGCCGAACGTTACTTCGAGCAGTACGTCGCCGCTATCGCCGCAGTCGGAGCAGCAGACACGCAAGGCGGTCCGACGAAGCGCGCTGGGATTTCGGTCAAGCTCTCAGCGCTGCACCCCCGGTATGAGCCAGCCCAGCGAGCGCGCGTGATGGCGGAGCTGCTTCCATGCTTGCGCGCGCTGGCGCTGAAAGCGGCGGACGCGAACGTCGGGCTCACGATCGATGCGGAAGAATCTCACCGTCTTGTCCTGTCTCTGGACCTCTTTGCCGCGCTGGCACGCGACCCCGCTCTGCAGGGCTGGGATGGCTTGGGCCTCGCCGTGCAGGCATACCAGAAGCGGGCCGTCCACGTCATTGACTGGCTGATTGCCCTGGCGGAGAACACTCGGCGCCAGTGGATGGTCCGCCTGGTCAAGGGCGCCTACTGGGACAGTGAGATCAAGCTCGCGCAGCAGCTCGGGCTCGACTATCCGGTGTTCACTCGCAAGGCCGCGACCGATGTTTCCTACATCGCCTGCGCGCAGCGTTTACTGCAAGCGCGGCCCAGAGTGTTCCCTCAGTTCGCCACGCACAATGTGCGCACGGTCGCAACGATTCTCGAGCTAGCAGGAGGACGCGACGACTTCGAGTTCCAGAAACTGCACGGCATGGGGGATCGTCTATACGAGCAAATGGCCGCCACGCACGGAGTCACGGTGCCCTGTCGCGTCTACGCTCCGGTTGGAAGTCATCGCGATTTGCTTCCGTATCTGGTGCGTCGACTCCTGGAGAACGGAGCGAACAGCTCGTTCGTGCACAAGATCGGCGACGGCAACGTACCCCTCGAGCGGCTGGTTGCGGATCCCGTGGCAACCGTGGTCGCAGCTCGGTTCGCGCCCCATCCAGCGATTCCGCGCCCGCGAGCCTTGTTTGGCGAGCGCATCAACTCGGCGGGTGTCGACCTGTCGGAGGAGTCGACCCTGGCGCGAATCGAACTAGCTGTAAACACATCCAGATTGGAAACCAGCCGGCCCGACAGCTCGGCTCCGCTGGCCTCGTCGACGCTCGCTCGGGTGGTCACCGAGCCAGCGGCTCGGCGTGTGCAGGTGGGCATGGTTGCCGAGATGGATGAGGCGCAGCTGCGACGCGCGATAGAGATCGGCGCGAGAGCCGCGCCGAGCTGGGAAGCGACGCCCGCAGCCACGCGCGCCAGTACGCTGGAACGAGCGGCGGATTTGCTCGAAGCAAACCTGGACCCGTTGCTCGCGCTGTGCATTCGCGAAGCAGGCAAGACCATGACGGATGCCGCGGCGGAGGTGCGCGAAGCGGTGGACTATTGCCGCTACTACGCCGACCGGGCGCGCCACGAATTCGGGGAGCCAGAGCACATGCCCGGGCCCACGGGTGAACGCAATGAGCTGTCATTGCATGGCCGCGGCCTGTTCGCATGCATCAGTCCCTGGAATTTCCCGCTCGCCATCTTCCTGGGCCAGACGAGCGCCGCGTTGGCGGCCGGCAATGCCGTCATCGCGAAGCCAGCGGAACAAACCCCGGTGATCGCCGCGCGCGCAGTCGCGTTGTTGCATGAGGCTGGCGTGCCGGCGGAGGTGCTGCAGCTCGCCCCCGGTCCGGGCGAGACGATCGGAGCCGCGCTGGTCGCCGACCAGCGCATCGCCGGCGTGGCCTTCACCGGTTCGGTGGGAACCGCGTATGCAATTCAGCGGGCGCTGGCAACGCGCGCGGGTCCGATCGTCCCGTTCATTGCCGAGACCGGCGGCCAGAACGCCATGATCGTGGATTCCACCGCGCTGCCAGAACAGGTCGTGGTAGACGTGATCGCCTCTGCGTTTCAGAGCGCCGGCCAACGCTGCTCTTCGTTGCGTGTGCTTTGTCTGCAGGAGGAGATTGCCCCTCGCCTCATCGAGCTGCTGGCGCGAGCCATGCGGGAGTTGCGGATCGGAGATCCGGCGCGGCGCGAAACCGACGTGGGTCCAGTCATAGACGCCGATGCCAAGCGCGCTCTGCAGGACCACCTCGACCTGCTGCGGAGTACAGCGCGCCCGATCCTGCGGCTGGAGCTGCCTCCGGACTGCGCAGAGGGGGACTTCTTCGCGCCCTGCGCGTTCGAGATCGAAGCGGCGCAGATCCCTCGCAACGAGGTCTTCGGCCCCGTTCTGCATGTCCTGCGCTACAGGCGAGAGCAGCTCGGATCGGTTTTGCAAGCGATAAGCGCTACCGGCTATGGTCTGACCCTGGGGATCCACACTCGCGTGTCGCGCTTCGCGGAAGATGTGCGAAGGCATCTGCGGGTCGGAAACACCTACGTGAACCGCAACATGATCGGGGCGGTCGTCGGCGTCCAACCGTTCGGCGGCGATGGTTTGTCGGGGACGGGACCCAAAGGCGGTGGGCCGCGTTACCTGCACCGCTTCGCGCTCGAGCGCGTCTACACCGTCAACACGGCGGCCGCCGGAGGCAACGCTAGTCTGCTGGCGGAGATCGAGTAGCTAGACGGACTTGGCCTGCTCGCGGAGAAGATTCTTCTGAATCTTCCCGGTAGACGTTTTGGGCAGCGGCCCGAACACGATCCGTTTGGGAACCTTGAACCCGGCGAGGTGCGAACGGCACCACGCGACGATCTCTTCGGCCGTCACCGGCGCGGCGCCGGGCTTCAGGGTCACGAAGGCGCAAGGCGTCTCGCCCCATTTCTCGTCGGGCCTGGCCACGACAGCGGCCTCGAGGACGGCGGGGTGGCTGTACAGCACGTCTTCGACCTCGAGCGTAGAGATGTTTTCCCCGCCCGAGATGATGATGTCCTTGGAGCGATCTTTGATCTTCACGTAGCCGTCGGCGTGCATCACCGCGAGATCCCCGGTGCGATACCAACCGCCGCGAAACGCTTCTTCCGTTGCCCTCGGATTCTTCAAGTAACCCTTCATCGTGATGTTCCCGCGGAAGAAGATCTCCCCCATCGTCTGGCCATCGCGCGGAACCGGCTGAAGCGTCTCGGGATCGGCCACGATCATGGCCTCCTGGAGCGGATACGTCACCCCCTGGCGGCCGTTCAGCTCCGCGCGCCTGGCAACCGGAAGCTCATCCCACTCCGTTTGCTTGGCGCACACGCCGGCCGGCCCATACACCTCAGTCAAACCGTATACGTGGGTCAGCGTCACGCCAATGCGCTCGGCGCCTTCGATCACCGCCTGCGGCGGCGCCGCGCCTGCAATCATCCCGTGCAAACCATGAGCGATCCCTTCGCGCAGCTCGTCCGGCGCATTGATAAGCGTGTTGTAGACCACCGGCGCGCCGCAGAAATGAGTTACCCGGTGCTCTCGTACCAGTCCGAAGATGAGGCCCGCATCTACCTTCCGCAGGCAGACGCTGGTGCCGGCCACCAACGCGAGGGTCCAGGGGAAGCACCATCCGTTGCAATGAAACATGGGCAACGTCCACAGGTAGACCGGGAAGTGCGGCATGGCCCAGGTCACGATGTTGCTTACCGCGTTGATATAGGCGCCACGGTGGTGCAGCACCACACCTTTGGGATCACCGGTGGTTCCCGAGGTGTAGTTCAGGGCAATTGGGTCCCACTCATCATCCGGAAGGTCGAATTCGGCGTGCGGATCGCCGCTGGCGAGAAATTCTTCGTACACCATCTCGCCGAGCAGGTCGCCGCCGGCCGCTAGCGGATCGTCGATATCGATCACCAGCGGCGGCTGGTCGAGCATTTCCAGCGCCCGGCTCACGGTCGCGGACAGCTCACGATCGGTGAGCAGGACCTTCGCCTCTCCGTGCTTCAGCATGAAAGCCACCGAACCGGGGTCGAGCCGAGTGTTGAGGGCGTTGATCACGGCACCTGTCATCGGAATGCCATAGTGAGCCTCGAGCATGGCCGGGATGTTGGGGGCGATGATCGCCACCGTATCGCCGGGACCGACACCCCGGCGCCGCAGCGCCGAAGCCAGTCGCCGGCAGCGCGTGTAAATCTCCCGCCAGGTGTGCCGTTGATCTCCATGAATGACTGCGACGCGCTCCGGATATACGTCGGCTGCCCGGCGCAGAAAGGACAACGGTGAGAGCGGGACGTAGTTGGCCGGATTTTTGTCCAGGCCGAGTGCAAAGGGTGTCATGGTATCTCCGCGGCGCGCGTGGCGAGAGTCACAAACGGTGCGTTTGCGGAATCGTCGGTGCTTCGACAGTCGGGCTTGCTTCTTGCTCAAAACCGGCTTGCTTTTCCGCGCCATCGCCGGCGACTAGACGCAGCTGCATGATACTCGATGACAAAAATGCCGCGCAGCGGGCTGGTCCCGGATCTCTGGAGCTGGCAGGCCCGGCCCGGCGACCGGCGCCGTCACCCCCAACTACCTGATCTCAGCCTGGCCGGTGGAAATGGAGAAGTCGCTCAGATCGCGGCGCGCGCCTCCGGGGCGCGACCAAAACGCCACCGAGACCCCCGCCCCTCCGGCCGCGGGAACGCTCGAGCGCTCGAATCGGACGTTCATCAGCGCCGTTCTGTTTCTCGATATCGTCGAATACTCCAAGAAGACCGTCGCCGAGCAGCTCAAGATCAAAGAGCAGTTCACGGCGCGCATTGCGCAAGCGATCCAAGAGATTCCGGTCAACGACCGCATCGTTCTCGATACCGGCGACGGCGTGGCCATCAATTTCCTCGACGATCCCGAGGACGCGCTGTTTGTCGCCCTGCACCTGGCGCACGGATTTGCCGCAACGCCGGAGGGCGAGCCACGGCCGGAGGTGCGCATCGGCGTCAACTTCGGACCCGTGCGGCTGGTTCGGGACGCGACCGGCCAACCGAACATCATCGGCGACGCCATCAACGTAGCGGAGCGCGTAATGAGCTTTGCCGGCACCGGGCAGATGCTGGTGTCGCGTTCGTACTACGAAGCGATAACCCGTGGCAGCGAGGAGCTGGCAAGGTTGTTCGCCTATCAGGGATCCCGGACCGACAAGCACGTACGCGAGCACGAGATCTACGAGCTCGCCGGAATCCCCGACCAAGCACTCGACATCATCGCGGCCCGTCGCCGAGCTCGATCCGCATCCGAGTCGCGTCTTGCTGCTCCCGTCGACCGGACTTCGGCGCGCGGAAGGTCCAGTCGTCTGCCATGGCTGGCCAACCGGGGCCTTGCCTACTTAGCAGCGACGCTTTCCCTCGCAGCTCTGCTGGCAGCGGTCGCGTTTCAAGTGATCGAGCCGGGGGCCAAGCCCGCCCCGAAGGTGGCTCGGCCCGCGGTTGTGCAGCCGGCAAAGCTTCCCGAGCCCCCGACTCCACCCGCGCCGGTTGTGGCGGAGGCACCGTCAACCGTCCCCGTGGCATCCGAGCCGCCAAAACCAGCTGCTCCGTCACCGGCAAAAAAGGAGAGCCCTGCGCGCAAGGTGCCTCGCCTCAAGGCCCAGACCCACAAGCCCAGTCCACCCAAACGAGCGGCACCGGTGGCTCGGGCAGAGCGTCCAGCAGCGCCCACGCAATCCGCCGCACCGAAGGCCGCGGCGATCGAGGAGCGACCGCTGCTTTCCATGGCTGGCAATCAAATGGCGACTGCTCCGAAGGTAGCTGCGGGTCCCACCGCGCTCGTCATGTTCGCCATCTCGCCCTGGGGTGAGATCGTGCTCGACGGCAAATCGGCGGGCGTCAGTCCGCCACTGTCGGAGCTGGAACTTGCTCCCGGTCGTCACCGCATCGAAATCCGCAACGGCAGCTTCAAACCCTATCTGGAGACGTTCGAGCTTGAGGCCAACCAAACCGTTAGAATCAAGTACAAGTTCAAGGAAAGGTAAGGGAGCCTCATGCTGGGTCCGAGTGGCCGGGCGCTCGTGCTTGCCGTCGCAGTTGCGCTCGCCGCTTGCCAGAGCAAGATCGTGCAGGAATTTCCGCTGACCAAGTTCAAGGCCGAGAACATGCTCGATCAGGGAATCCGCGCGTACGATGACGGCGACTACAAGGTTGCCATACGCAACATCCAGGGCGCCTTGGACGCCGGCCTCACCACACACTCGCAGGCGCGAGCGCACAAATATCTCGCGTTCATCCAGTGCAGTTCCGGGCAGCAAGTCCAATGTCGCGACGAGTTCAGGAAGGCCCTGGAGATCGAGCCCGAGCTGGAATTGAAAGCGTCGGAGGCCGGCAACCCGATCTGGGGCCCGGTGTTCCGCAGCGTCAAGGCGGGGATGCACGCCAAGCAATAGCGGCCTCCGTGAACGCCTCCAAGCCCTCCAAGCCCCTCACTCAGCTCGGGCGCTACGAGATCCTGTCCGAGCTCGGTCAGGGATCGATGGGCGTCGTCTACAAGGCCCGCGACCCGGTTCTCGATCGCGTGGTCGCCATCAAGACCATCAATCTCAATCTGCCCAAAGACGAGTTGGCCGAGTACGAAGCGCGTTTCTATCAGGAGGCACGTGCGGCAGGGGGACTCAACCATCCCAACATCGTCACTATCTACGACATAGGCAAGAGCGAGCGCGTCGCCTACATGGCGATGGAACTCCTGGAAGGCGACGAGCTGCGCGCGATTCTGTCCGCCGGACACCCGCTGCCCGCCGTGCAGGCTCTGGACGTCGCGTCACAAGTGTCCGAGGGCCTGTCCTACGCTCATGAGCGGCACATCGTCCACCGCGACATCAAGCCGGCCAACGTCATGGTGGTGCGGGACGGACTGGTGAAAATAACCGACTTCGGCATCGCGCGCATGCGCACAAACGATGTCAAGACTATGACCGGAATGATCCTGGGCTCGCCCAAGTACATGTCGCCCGAACAGGTCGCAGGTAAACGCGCGGACCATCGATCGGATCTGTTCTCGCTCGGCGTGATGCTGCACGAGATGCTTACCGGGGAGACGCCGTTCCAGGCCGATACCGTCCACGGGCTCATGTATCAGACGCTCAACTCCACGCCGGTCGCACCGAGCGAACGCAATCCCGAGCTGCCGGAGATCGTGGACCTGATCGTGGCGAAAGCGCTCAGCAAGAACGTCGAGGAGCGATATCAGAGTGCGGCCGACATGGCTCGCGATCTGAGGGACTGCAAAGAGATGTTGCATGGCCGCGCAGCCGAACCCTCGATGTTCTCCAGCGACGCGCCTGGTGCGCCCCCGGCACCTATGACCACGCGGCGCCAGGACAAGGCACTGACGCTGAAGTCTGCGCGCATGAAAGTGGTCAGCGGCGCGCCGGATAAGCCTGCGCTGACGCTCGCCAAGGCGTTCGATTCGTACGAGGCCACCATGCGCCTCGCCGCGATCACGGGCATGGATAAGGAACTGGCGGAATTCGCCGACACCGCGCCGCGGCCAAGCGGTCGGGCCGGCAACAATGGCCTTCCGATGTCCGCGAACCCACGCGATGCGAAGGACGAGGGATCAACGCGCCGCGCGCAGGGCAGACGGGGCGGTTACGCGTGGCTTTGGGTAATCAGCATGGTTGCATTGTTAGCAGCGGTTGCGCTGTTTGTCTTCCGCTGATACGAAGCACCCTTGTGGCCCGTGGCCCGCAATTCGAGACCTCTGGATTCTGGGAGTGCCGGCTTACGAAACCACGACACACGCAACACCCTCACATACCGCGCGCCGAGATTCCTACCGCCTCGTCCACCCGGTCCACCACGATGACCTCCAACCCCTCGATCGCGCCCTTCGGGGCATTCGCGCGCGGGATCAACGCCTGCGTGAAGCCTAGTTTGGCGGCTTCGCGCAACCGCTCCTGACCGCGCTGCACCGGTCGCACTTCGCCCGCGAGCCCAACCTCGCCGAACACGACCAGCTTCGACGGCAGCGGTTTGTTGCGTAGAGAAGAGACGATCGCAAGCAGGATAGCGAGATCGGCGGCTGGCTCGTCGATCTTGACTCCGCCTACAGCGTTCACGAATACGTCCTGGTCGAAGGCCACCACGCCTGCGTGCCGATGGAGCACGGCCAGCAGCATCGCCAACCGGTTCTGCTCGAGACCGACTGTGAGCCGGCGCGGGTTGGGTGCATGCGCCTCGTCCACCAGCGCCTGGATTTCCACCAGCAGCGGACGCGTGCCCTCCTGAGTCACCATGACACACGAGCCGGCGACCGCCATGCCGTGCTGCGACAGGAACAACGCGGACGGATTGGTTACACCGCGCAAGCCTTTATCGGTCATGGCGAATACGCCCAGCTCGTTGACGGCGCCGAAGCGGTTCTTGATCGCGCGCACTAGCCGGAAGCTCGAGTGCGTATCGCCTTCGAAATACAGCACGCTGTCCACCATATGCTCCAGCACGCGCGGCCCCGCGATCGCTCCCTCTTTGGTGACGTGCCCCACCAGCAACAGCGCGGTGCCAGAGCTCTTGGCGAAGCGCGTGAGCTGGGCAGCGCATTCACGCACCTGCGCTACGCTCCCGGGCGCGGACTGCAGGGCTTCGGAGTAGACGGTCTGAATCGAGTCGACGACAGCGACATCGGGCGTCTGCGCCAGCAGGACTGCGAGGATCTTCTCGAGCTGGATCTCGGCGAGCACTCTAAGAGTGCTGCTCTCCAGACCCAGCCGGCGCGAACGCAGAGCGAGTTGCTGCGCGCTCTCTTCGCCGCTTACATACAGGGCCGAGCAGCTGCCAGACAGGCGGCTGAGCGCTTGCAACAACAAAGTGGATTTCCCGATACCGGGATCACCACCCAGCAGGCCGACACCGCCGCGCACAAGGCCGCCGCCCAGTACCCGATCGAGTTCGGCGATCCCGGTCTCCCGGCGCGGCTCTTCGGTGGCGCGCACTTCATCCAGGCTCTGCACTTGACTGCCCGTTGCCAGGCCCTGGTAGCGTGCCGTCGCTTTCTCCGCGATGGTTTCCACCAGCGTGTTCCATGCGTTGCAGTGCGGACATTGACCTTGCCACTTGAGAGTCTGGCCACCGCACTCGCTGCAGCTGTAGAGGATCTTGGGCTTGGCCATCGACGCTTGCTGCTACGGCAGCTCCACTACCGGCACCCGCGCCGCCACCGCGCAGAGCAGTTCGTAGCTGACGGTTCCGGCTGCGGCCGCCACCTCCTCGACCGGCATCCCTTCGCCCCACAGTACGACCGGCGAACCCACGTCAGTACCGGGAAGCTCGGTCAAATCGACACACAGCATATCCATAGACACGCGGCCCACTGTACGCGTCCGCCGCCCATCCACCAGCACGGGCGTTCCAGACGGCGCGTGACGCGGGTAGCCGTCGGCGTACCCACAGGCCACTACTCCGATGCGCGTCCGGCGGTCGGCGGCGAACGCGCCACCATAGCCTACGATGTCGCCAGCCTCGAGGTTCTGCACCGCGATGATGCCGCTGTGCAAGGTCATGGCCGGAGCAAGTCCCAGCTCGGCGGCGCTCTGATCTGCGAAAGGGGAAGCGCCATAGAGCATGATCCCAGGCCGGGACCACCCTCGCGTCTTGTCGGGATAACGCAACAATGCGGCGGAATTGGACATCGAGACTGGTAAATCCAGACCGGTACACGCACTCCGAAAAATCTCCAGCTGCCACTCGATTCCGCGCGGATCGTCGGCGTTGGCAAAATGCGTCATGAGCGTAATCTCGCCTACGTTCCCACTGGCGTGCAGACGCTCCAGCGATGCCTGGACTAGGTCTGGACGAAGACCAAGCCGGTTCATCCCCGTGTTGACCTTGAGGAACACGTCGATACGCGACGGCAGGCGCGTTCGCTCCAGCATGGCAACTTGTTCCGGGTTGTGGACGACGGAGGTCAACCGGAACCCGCAGAACTCAGTCAGTTCGATCGGATCGAAGAAGCCTTCGAGCAGCAAGATGACGCGGCTGTGGCCAGACTGGCGCAAACGCGCCGCATCCTCCAGATTGAGTACTGCAAATCCTTCCGCATCTCGCAGCGCTGCCGCGGCGCGCAGCAGGCCGTGACCATACGCATTGGCCTTGACTACCGCCAACGGCCGCGCCTGCGTCGCCGCCCGGCGGGCGACGCCGAAATTGTCGCGCAGGGCGGAAAGCTTGATCGTGGCCCGGATCGGCCTCGCCATCACGTCACCTCGGCAAAGGAAGCGACCACCTGCCCGGCGCCGCCTCGCCGGCATCTCCGGGAGTCCGGGAATGTGCCGGTTTCGTGGTATAAAGTCGCCGCCCTCCGAGCAGGGTCCCGTCCGCGCAGAGGCAACCAGACAGTTGCGATGGACAGATCACAATACCAACAGCCTGGATGATCCGCGGCTTCTACACAATCCTGGCGGCGCAGTTCTTCTCCGCACTGGCCGATAACGCCCTTCTCTTCGCAGCGGTCGCTCTGCTCAAGGACCTGCACGCGCCGAGTTGGCAAACACCCGTGCTGCAGGTGTTCTTCGTGTTCTCCTATATCGTGCTGGCGCCTTTCGTCGGCCCGCTCGCGGATGCGATGCCGAAGGGCCGAGTAATGTTCATCGGCAACGCAGTCAAGATCGTCGGCTGCATGTTCATGCTGTTTGGGCTGCATCCCTTGCTCGCGTACGGGATCGTTGGTGTTGGCGCGGCGATGTATTCGCCCGCGAAGTACGGCATCCTCACGGAGTATCTGCCGCACAACAAGCTGGTCTGGGCCAACGGCTGGATGGAAGGTCTGACCGTCGCCGCCATCATCCTCGGCGCTATCCTGGGTGGATTTCTGGTCGGCGGAAAGTTTCTCGATTTCGCCGCTACGCACTTCGCTCATCTGCGCCATCACAGCTGGGTCACTTCCGCACCGGCCTATGCCCTCCTCGCCGTGCTTGCGCTGTACGTCGTTGCATCGGGCGTCAATCTCTACATCCCGCGCGTGGCGCTGGATCACAAGTTGCCCAAGAAAACTCCGCTCTACATTCTGCAAGACTTCTGGCAGTGCCAGACGCTGCTGTGGCGCGATCCTCTGGGTCAGGTATCGCTCGCGGTCACGACCTTGTTCTGGGGAGCGGGGGCAAGTCTGCGCTTGATCGTGCTGGAATGGGCCGGCCCTGCGCTCGGCTTCACTCTGTCCAAGGCCACGCAACTCACGGCGGTTACCGCGATCGGCGTCGCCGTCGGTTCGGTGCTCGCCGCGAAATTCGTGGCGCTGCATCGCTCGGTGCGAGTACTGCCGGTCGGCATATTCATGGGTCTCGGGGTGATGCTCATCGCGCTGATCACCGATTGGCGCCTGGCAATGGTGACGATGATCGTCGTGGGCGCGATGGGTGGATTCTTCGTAGTGCCCATGAATGCGCTGCTGCAGCACCGGGGTCATCTGCTCATGGGAGCGGGACATTCGATTGCAGTGCAAAATTTCAACGAGAACCTGAGTATCTTACTCATGAACGGGGCTTACGCGGCGATGGATCGCTCCGGCATGAACATCAACGCCATTATCATCGTCTTCGGCATGATCGTGGCGGCGAGCATGTTCCTGTTGTGGCGCAAACATGGCCATGATCAGGACTGAACACGCCGGCACGACAAGCGACCCGCGCTCCTGCCAGCTCCCCGCTTAGCGCTTGTCTTTGGCGTCGAATCTGTAGCGCCGGTAGATCCATACGGCGACACCCAGCATCACAAGCCCGCCCAGCAAGTAGGTCTCGTACCGTTGAGCGTCGTGCAGGAACAGGCCGACCGCTTGGCCGAACAAGTAGCCGGCGCCACCGATCAAGATCGCCCAAACTATCGCGCCTGCCAAATTCACCAGGGCAAAGCGAATGTGGGACACCCCCGCCATTCCGAGGAAGATGGGCCCGGCCACGCGCAGCCCATACATGAAGCGAATGAAGATGATCAGCCAATTCTGGTAGCGGAGCACCAGCTCCTCGACGCGAACTGCCCGCGCCTTGAGGCTCGGGAAGCGCGTGAGCACATCTCGTCCACGAAACCGTCCGAGCGCGAAGAAGAATTGATCGCCGATGAATCCCCCGAAGGCCGCGACTGCGATCACGCTGGCCAGATTCAAGTAGCCCTCGTGCGCAAGGTAACCGGCGATGACCAATATGGTTTCGCCTTCGATCAACGCACCGATGAAGACGGCGAGATAACCGTAGTGCTCGATCAGCTGCTGCAGGTTTGAGGCTTCCATTGGAGTCAGAGCACCACAGGTTGATCGGGAAGCTCATTGCGACCACCGCGCTGAGCTGGGAAGTGCCGCTGCAGATGCTGACCGACGGCACGCACTCCTTCGACTACTCCAGCCTCGTAGTCGCCGCGCGCGAAGCGCTCTTCCATGCGGCGACAGATCGCCTCCCACTCCTGTCCGGCATGCGCATGAGCGCCGCGGTCGGCGACGATCTCGACGTCCCGATCCGCCAGCAGGAGATAGATCAGCACGCCGTTGTTGTGCTGCGTATCCCAGACGCGCAGTTGGGAGAAAACGTCGAGTGCGCGCTCTCGCGCCGACCGCCCCGACAGCAGCTGCGACAGGTCGAGCGCATGCTCGACCGCGAAGCGTATCTGGCCTTCATGCGTTGCTTCGGTGTCCTTGATCGCGCGCGCGATTGCATCCAGCGATGACGGAGGAAACGCGCGGCGCACGCTCCAGATCGTGGTAAACAGATGTCGAAATGTCCGTCCCAGGTCCATCTTCACCACCTGCCCGACGCGCCGCCGCCGCCGAACCCGCCGCCACCACCGCTGAAACCGCCGCCGCCGCCAAAACCGCCACCGTAGCCACCGCCGCCGCTCCAGCCTCCATAGCCGCCGCGCCCGGTTCCGCCCCCACCGCCGACCAGTGTGAAGATAAAGGCGACGACACCGGCAAGCGCGGCCGCAGCGACGGAGCTCACCAGAAGCCACGCGATGACGCCGGCTGCCCCGCCTATCAACCCCGCCGCTGGCAGACGTCCCACTACGGAGCGCAGTATGCCGCCCACGACGAAGACGAGGACCAGACCGATGATGAAAAGAGAATGCAGGTTACCGCCGTTGACTTTGCCGCGGCTGTGCCATTGTTTCTGCGGCACCGGCAAGGGCTCGCCGTCGACGACCTTGATCATTGCATCGACGCCGGCATCGATGCCGCCGTAGAAATCGCCCGTCTTGAACCGCGGAACAATGATGTCTTCTACGATTCGATTCGCGGTCGCGTCCGGCAGCGCGCCTTCCAGCCCATAGCCAACTTCGATGCGCAGCGCGCGATCGTCCTTGGCGACCAGCAACAGCGCGCCGTCATCCACACCTTTGCGGCCCAGCTTCCATTGCTCCACGACACGAATCGAATACTGCTCGATACTTTCAGGCTGGGTGCTAGGGACGATCAACACCCCGATCTGGCTCCCCTTGCGCGCTTCGAAGGCGGCGAGCTTGGCGTCGAGACTGGCGATCTGGTCGGGCGCGAGCGAGCGGGTAAGATCGGTAACGTGCGCCTTTAGCGCAGGAACCGGGATCAGATCTTGTGCCCAGCCCGCTGCGCCGACGACCAGAAAACATAGAAGCAGCCCTGC
>Ga0335083_10007025_pt1 | contig 13940 bp, 6 predicted proteins | sample Lox_Sample_42_FD_206716 | JGI IMG/M metagenome (GOLD analysis project Ga0335083, IMG submission 206716) | Soil microbial communities from Loxahatchee National Wildlife Refuge, Florida, United States - Lox_Sample_4.2 | ecosystem: Environmental > Terrestrial > Soil > Wetlands | place: USA: Florida...
ACGTCTCGCGAATTGAGTTGGGCAGCTTGGTTTACCAACAAATCGGGCGGTTCAATCAAAAACCAGCGGTGATCGTTTGCATTTATCAGGCCCCCGGTTCCAATGCGCTTACCGTGGCGAACCAGGTGAAAGCCGAGATGAAAGAACTGCAATCCCGATTTCCGCAGGATCTCGACTACCAGATTGCCATGGACACGACCCTTCCGATCACGGAAGGGATGAAAGAAATTGTTACGACCCTGCTTGAGGCAATTGGCCTGGTTATTATTGTGGTTTTTCTGTTTCTACAGAACTGGCGCGCAACTCTTATCCCATTACTGGCAGTCCCGGTTTCGCTTGTCGGTACATTCGCCGTCTTCCCCATGCTCGGTTTTTCGATCAACACACTCTCGCTGTTCGGACTGATTCTTGCCGTGGGCCTTGTGGTGGACGACGCCATCGTCGTGGTGGAAGCGGTCGAACATCACATAGAACATGGACTTTCACCCAAAGATGCCACACTAAAGGCAATGGAAGAAGTATCCGGGCCGGTGATTGGAATTGCCCTGGTGCTTTCGGCTGTATTTGTCCCGATGGCCGCGCTGGGTGGCATTAAAGGCCTGCTGAACCAGCAGTTCGCAATTACGATCGCGATCTCCGTGCTGATCTCGGCCTTCAACGCTTTGACTCTTTCGCCGGCACTGGCCGCGCTCCTGCTCCGCCCGCGCAAGAAATCCAAAGGCCTTCTTGCCAAGTTCTTTGACAAGTTCAACTACTACTTTGGAAAAATGACGGAGGGCTATGTAAGTTGGAGCCGCGTCCTTATTCGTCGCTGGGTTCTCGCCATGATCTTGCTCCTGGGTATCGCCTTCGTCAGCGGTTACATGGGCAAGGGCTTGCCCACCAGCTTTATCCCGGAAGAGGACCAGGGGTACTGCTTTATCCAGGTTCAACTACCGGACGCGGCTTCCTTGCAGCGAACGGATGCCGTGATGCACAAACTTGATGACATGTTGGCTCACACCCACGGAGTAAAAAGTTACAGCGGCATCTCCGGATTCAGTTTATTGTCTAACACCTCCGCCTCCTACGCCGCGTTTTACTTCCTGCAACTTGAACCCTGGGATGAGCGCTTGACGGAAGAACTATCCGCTAAGGGAATCATGCAGGGTCTTAACCTGAAGATGCGGAAGGAAATTCCGGAAGCAATTGCATTTGCCTATGGGCCGCCGGCTATTCCCGGGCTTGGCGCGGCCGGTGGATTCACGTTCATGTTGCAGGATCGCAGCGCGGGGAATGTCGCTCAGCTCGCGGAAATGTTTGAGAAAGTAACTGTGGCTGCTCAAAAACGGCCCGAGATTGGGAGGCTGGTGACCACCTTCCGCCCATCGGTACCGCAGCTTTTCATAAATGTCGACCAGGATCGCGTGCTGAAGCAAGGGCTGCAGTTCAACGAGGTTTATCAGACTCTCCAGGCCTTCTTGGGAGGAGGCTACGTAAACCAGTTCAACCGTTTCGGACGCCAGTGGAAAGTCTACATTCAGGCAGAGCCGGAGTACCGCACGAGTGTGGACAAAATCAACAGCTTCTACATTCGGAACTCAAAGGGTGAGATGGCGCCGCTGGCATCCTTGGTGACCGTGAAGCGTGTTTCGGGGCCAGAGTACACAACGCGCTTCCAAATGTTCCGAAGTATCCAGATCAACGGATCGCCAGCCCCCGGATACAGCTCCGGGCAGGCCATGGCCGCCATGGAACAAGTTGCCAATGAAGTTCTGCCCTCCGGCTTCGGCTATGCCTGGATGGATATGTCCTATCAGGAGAAGAAAGCCGAGGGTGGGCAAGCCGCGGTGTTCGGTATGTCCTTCTTGTTCGTGTTCCTGATTCTAGCCGCACTTTATGAGAGCTGGTCGATGCCTTTCAGCGTTCTGTTGTCGGTCCCCGTGGCGGTCCTAGGAGCGTATGGTGGACTGATTCTGCGCAAGTTTGACAATAACGTATTCGCGCAAATCGGGCTGGTGATGCTTATCGGACTCACCGCCAAGAACGCGATTCTAATTGTTGAATTCGCGGTCCTGGAACATTCGAAGGGCAAGGAACTTGTGGCGGCGGCTCTCGAGGGTGCCAAGTTGCGGTTGCGTCCGATCCTGATGACCTCGTTCGCATTCCTTCTCGGTTGCGTTCCTCTGTGGACCGCAAAGGGAGCGGGCGCCATCGGCCGAAAGGTGCTTGGCACTTCGGTGATCACCGGAATGTCTGCCGCGAGTGCCCTTGGAATCTTCTTCGTTCCTGTCCTGTTCGTTTTGGTCGAGCGCATCGCCAAAAAGAAACCTCAAGTAGAACCTGCACAGCAAGCGGCGCTGGAAGGAGGACAGGACTAATGCGAAAATTCATTGCAGTCGTACTCCTGCCTCTGCTTTTGCTGTCTGGTTGCTCCCTTGGGCCAAAATACAATCGTCCGGCCGTACAGCCACCGGCCACTTTCTATACCGAGCAGCAAGCTACGGCGATTTCGGTAGCCGATCAGGGGTGGTGGGATTTATTCAAAGACCCCGTGCTTCAGGGACTGATTCGCGAGGGATTGCAGAACAATTATGACCTGCAATTGGCTGTCGCGAGGGTTGAGGAGGAGCGCGATCTGTTAGGTGTCTCTCGCTCTCAGTACTACCCGCAAGTGGCCTACGACGGCAATATCGCCGGACAAACCTCCCCAATAATTCCGAATCACACCTACTACTCCTACAGTTTTACTACCTTCTGGGAGATTGACCTGTTTGGCCGCATTCGAAAGCTGAATGAAGCCCAACGCGCCGTCTATTTCTCGAGCGACGAAGCGCGGCGGGACGTCAGGCTCCTGGTGATGGCAGAGGTCGCCCGCGGATATTTTCAGCTGCGAGCTCTCGATGAACAGATCGTCATAGCGGAAAGAACGGTCAAGAGTTTTCAGGAAACTCTGGACATCTTCCAGCACAAATTTGAGGGTGGTGCCGCCTCGGGACTCGAAGTGGCGCGTGCGCAAGCTGCGCTTTCCAACGTAGCGGCTACCATACCTGACTTTGAGCGACAGATCATCGCACAGGAGAACGCTCTCAGCTTGTTGCTGGGGCGCAATCCCGGCCCCATCGCGAGGGGGACCACCCTTGCGGAGCAAAATGACCCGCCCGAGGTGCCCGCCGGGCTACCGGCAACACTGCTGGAACGAAGGCCGGATTTGCGAGAAGCGGAGCAGAATCTGATTTCCGCGAACGCAAACGTGGGTGTGGCGAAAGCCAACTTTTTCCCGACTATTTCCTTATCGGGATTGCTAGGGGGAGTAAGCCCGCAATTGTCGCAGCTCACGGGAGCTGGCAAGGCGTGGAGCCTCGCGGGTGACTTTACCGGGCCGATCTTTACGGGCGGCCGGCTGAAAAACCAATACCACGCCTCGCTTGCCCAGCGCGACCAGGCCAAAATCTCGTTTGAGAAAGCGGTTACCCAAGCTTTTGGTGAAGTCTCCACGGCACTCTCTGCACATGAGAAACTGGCGAAAGCCTATCGCGAACAGATAACCTCTGTGGACGCCTATCGCGATTCGGTGCGGCTCTCTACCATTCGCTACGACAGCGGGCTCTCCAGCTATTTGGAGATCGTCGACGCGCAAATCCAGATGTACCCGGCCGAAAGCGCAGTGGTGAATTATGATCTTGGGCGCAAATTGGCCTTAGTGGACCTATACCGTGCGCTTGGCGGCGGTTGGAATTTGAACGATTCGCAGTGGGTTAGCACCGGTGGGACGCCGCCGGCTCCGGCGAAGTCCCCGACCCCTTAGGTGAAGGGCGATTGGAGGCCATCCATGGGGAAGGCTGAAACCTCACTCAGGCAAGAAATCGACCACGAGCAGTGTGATGTCGTCCTGTTGTCCCTGTTCGCTCGTTTGGTTCGTCCAGCCAGACAATTCAGTCAAGAACGCCTGGGAGAACTGATCTACGTCTAGATTATTCTGGTTTTCGATGAAGCGCATGAAGCGGTCTGCGCCAAACTGCTCTTGAGCGGTATTTGCGGCTTCGAGAACGCCGTCCGTATAGAGGACGTAGCGGTCACCCGGCTCGAGGGAGAACTCGAGTGCTTCGTAGCCAGCTTCCTCAAACATTCCAAGAATTAATCCATTTTCCAAGACTTTGTTGGTTTTGCCGGTGGATTTGCGCCACTGCAGAACGGGCGGGTGTCCTGCGCCGGCATAACGCGTAAGATTTTTCTCGAGGTCCATGTAGACATAGGCAGCAGTAACGAAGTTGTGGGTGAATTTGCCGCAAAGCGCGCGATTCAGGCCCGCCAAGACCTTGGCCGGCTCAGAAGCGTGAGCGGCCTGTCCGGTGAGCGCAACCTGGAGCATAGAGGCGATCAGCGCGGAGGGGAGGCCATGGCCGGAAACGTCGGCAATGAGGATTCCGATGTGCTTGTCGTCAATCTGGATGAAATCGTAGAAATCGCCGGCTACGGAAGTCATGGGGAGAAAACGAGCGGCGATTTTGAGGCCAGGCAATTGAGGAATCGAATGAGGAAGTATGGATAGTTGAATCTGGCGGGCCATCTCAAGTTCGTTGTTGAGCGCGAGGAGTTGCGCGGCGAGTTGCGCCCGGGCTTCGCGAAGAAGGATATGGCTGCGGACGCGGGCCTTTACGACAGCGGGAGAGAAAGGCTTGTGGACGTAATCCACCGCACCGACTTCAAAGCCGCGGGTTTCGTCTTCGGCGCTGGTCTGACCGGTCAGGAAGATGACCGGGATTTCACTTGTGGCGGGGTCTGCCTTGAGGTGCGTACAGACTTCGTAGCCGTCCATGCCGGGCATCATGATGTCAAGGAGGATAAGATCCGGCTTTTCTTCGGCGGAGGCAAGAGCGAGCGCTTTTTCGCCGTTGGTGGCGACTTTGGTTTTATAACTATCCTTCAGAGCGCCTGAAATCACACTGATGTTTAAAGGTGTGTCGTCGACCACCAGGATTAATTTCTGCGGGGCAGGGGCCAGCTGTGGTGTAGCGGACATGGGTTCACTCCAATCTCAGGGAAAGGCGAGAAGCGATTTCGGAAACAGAACGCAGTGCGTCAGTATAGGCAAAATTGCCGATGTGCGCGGAAAGTGAATCGATTTCGGCAGAAGTAAGAACTTGACTGAATACGGACCGAGCCTCAAGAAGAAAATCGCAGGCATCGCCGTCGTCTGCCTCAAGTAGTCTCTTCAGTTGAGAGAGGGGCTTTACGATAGTGGAGGGGTCAGCGTTTGGAGGCGGAGTGCTGGCCGGGGCCAAGTCGGTGGGCAAAGCGGTGCGAATGGCGGCGATTGTCTTGTCGAGGGAGCGAGAAACGGATTCGAGAGCCGGGGTGATGGACTGATCGGAGTCGATGGCGGCTTCGGCAACGGCAGCAACCTCAGCGAGGTCGCTGGCGCCGAGATTGGCTGCAGCGCCTTTCAGTGAATGAGCCAGACGCTGGGCGGTGGGGGCATCGTTGTTGGCGAGAGCGGCGCGAATGTCGTCGAGGGCGTGCGATTGGGAATCGGCGAATCGTTGGAGTAGGGATTCGTAACGCTTGCGATTTCCGCCGGTGCGCTTGAGGGCGGTCGCAGTGTCAATACCGGGAACCACAAGCTCGCCGGAAGGGGCGGGAGAAACAGAGACCGAAGCGGGTCCAGTGGCGCTCGAAGCCGAGGCAGAGGCGGCGCGCGGGCGAATCCAGTGGAGAAGCGCGCCGAATAGTTTATCGGGATCGATGGGCTTGGCGAGATGGTCGTTCATGCCCGCAGCGAGGCACATTTCCCGGTCGCGATCCATGGCATTGGCGGTCATCGCGATGATGGGAAGAGAAGCGAAGCGGGGATTCGAACGGATGGCCTTGGTGGCGGTGATGCCATCCATGACAGGCATCTGCATGTCCATAAGGATCAGGTCGTAATCCTTCTTCGACACCTGTTGGACCGCGACGCCACCGTTTTCGGCTTGATCGATGGAGAGACGCGCATCCTCGAGAAGCCCTAGAGCGACCTCGCGGTTGAGTTCGTTGTCTTCAACCAACAATACGCGCGCGCCGTAGATGGGAGACAGATCGATTTCGGGAGAAGCGGTTTGAGATTCCCGGGCAGGGCTGTGGACATCACTGAGGGCCTGGACGACGGAGTCAAAGAGCATGGAAGGAGTGACCGGCTTGATTAAAACATTTTCGAAGGAGGCTTGCTCCGCCTGGCGGAGAACCTCTTCGCGGCCGTACGCGGTGATCATGACAAGATGAGGCAGTGTTGAGAGATTTGGGAGGCCCCTGATGAGCTTGCCGGTCTCGATTCCATCGAGGCCCGGCATCTGCCAATCGACAAAGACGATCTCGTAGGGTTCGTGGCGATCCGCGGCCTGACGGACCAATTCAACGCCTTCGTGTCCCGATGGGGCCTCGTGCACCACAAAGGTCATGCTGGTTAGCATACTCGAAAGGACTTCACGCGCCTGGGAATTGTCGTCGATGATCAAGACACGACGGCCGCGAAGATCGGGCCGGTTCGCGCGGCGCGCGGTGCCTTCGCCTTTGGCAAGATAGGAAGTAAACCAGAAAGTGCTGCCTTTGCCGACCTCGCTGGAGACGCCAACGTCACCGCCCATCAACTGGGCGAGTTTCTTGGAAATGGCCAGACCCAAGCCCGTACCCCCGTGCTGGCGCGTAGTGGAAGCATCCGCCTGTTCAAAGGCCTGGAAGAGCCGGCCCATCTGTTCACCCGTAAGTCCGATGCCGGTGTCGCTGACCGAGAAGCAGACGAGTTGCCCGTTTTCATCTTCTTCCTGTACGCGGGCCTTTACCACAATCTCGCCGTGCTCGGTGAACTTGACGGCGTTGTTGCAGAAATTGATGAGGATCTGCCCGAGCCGCAGAGGGTCGCCCTTCGGGTGAATGGAAACCGCAGGGTCAATATCGAAAATCAATTCCAGGCCCTTGGCAGTAGCCTTTTCCGAGATCAGGTTGCTGACGTTCTCCAGCACTTTTTCGAGATCGAAATCGATATTTTCGACGGTCAGTTTGCCAGCCTCGATCTTCGAGAAATCCAGAATGTCGTTGATGATGCCCAGCAGGTGCTGGCCCGACAGTTGAATCTTGCGAACATAGCCTCTCTGACGAGGATCGAGATCCGTCTTCAACGCCAGATGAGACATGCCGATGATGGCATTCATCGGCGTGCGAATCTCATGGCTCATGTTGGCCAGGAATTCGGATTTGATCTTGGTGGCGTCTTCGGCAACTTCTTTTGCGCGGCGCAATTCCTCTTGAGAGCTCTCCAGAGCGCGGTTGCTGGCCTCCAGTTCTTCCTTGCGGGCAGTGATCTGACGTTCGGAAGCGGCAAGAGATTCGGCCTGGGCACGAGTCTGCTCAAGGAGGCGATTGGTCTCCAGGTTTCGGGAGAGAAGCTGGGCATTCATGGCAACCGACGGGAGCATCGCATCAAGGAAAGCTTGCTGACGGCCGGAGAGAACAGAAACGCTGGCCAGTTCGAGGACGCCGATGAGTACCTCTTGGTTAAGAACGGGCAGGAATAGGAGCTTCCCAGGGATAACCGTGCCCAAGCCTGTTGAGACGCGAACGGGTTCATTCTTTTCTGGAGAGAGGTCCAGCACGCGCCGTTCAAGAGCGGCTTGGCCCACCAGCCCTTCGCCAAGCACGAATCCGGCTGCATCTGCTGGGCCGTCGAGGGCGAAGCTACCGACGCGCCTCAGTCGGGATTGAGAATCGTCGACGACATAAAAAGCCCCGTAAAGAAGTGGAATGCATTCGGAAATGCGGGAGAGCAGGCTGGAAGCGAAAGTGGCGAAATCCTCAGCAGCCTGAAGGCGCACTCCTGTGACGGCGACTTCGGCCTTGACCCAGGCCTGTGTTTCACGGTCTTTGCCTACTCCTTGAAGTGTATGGAGAGAGCGGCTGATCTCGCCGATTTCATTCGGCCGATTGAGGTAAGGAATGGGCTGATCCAATTTGCCAGAGGCAAGGGACTGAATGCTGTCGCGCAAGGAAAAGAGTTCATGCACGATGCCAACCTGAAGTAGATAGGAAGCGATGGCAAACGTGGCGAGCAATCCGAACCCAAGGACTAACCAAGTAACCAGGATTGTGTGATGCGCCCTGGTGGTGAGTTCATCCGAACGCTGATCCACGCCTTTCTGTAACTCGTCTCCGATCTTGATGACTTCATCGTGTGCTTGTTGAAGCTCGAGATCAACGATGGAGCGCATGATCGCCGTGGCCTTGACCTTGTCATTGGCAAGAGCCGCAGCACGCACGAGTTGCGAATCAAGGACCGCCTTATCGAAATTCGCTGCAGCAGATGTGATTTCGGCGGCTCGGATGGGGGCGAGTCGGATAGCCTCTGCGATTTGCTCTTTGTATTCAGCGTAGGTGGCATCCAGTTGCCTATCAATGATATGGCTACGCTCAGGATCGGTCTCTGCGATAAGGCGGTAAAGATCGAGATCGAAACGCCGCTGGAGCGCGCGTGCCGCGTCTATTTCGTGGGCGGCTTTTACCTCATTGTCGATGAGCTGGCTATACCAGGTGTCGATGCGCTTGCTCTGGATGGAGGAATACAGGACAGCGAAGATCGCCATCACCGCCAAAGGGGCCATCGCGATAAATAGCTTTCGACGTAGCTTAAGGTTTGCTAGCAGGCCCATACTTTGGTCCTTCCAAATGACTCTGAGACCCTGCGCGGAAACCAGAGGCCTACGAAGGCCATGGTCGCGCCAGACGATGCTAGTAGTTTTTCTGCCGGTGAACAATTGTCATTTCTAACAAAGCACGCGGATCATGGGACCAAAGCCGTATATATTTCAAAAAGGTCCAAGAACACTATCTCGTGGGAGTTGGATAGCCATCTAAGTCCGGAGCATTATCCACTTGGTCCGCTAAGCGTTGATCACAAAGTGGGCCAGTTTTCATCGACGTGTGACGTACGTCACAGAGTAGGCATGGGTCCGCCAGTAGCCTTTCCTGACAAGACGGAGGGCGACGATTCGCATGCAAGCGTTCTTAGTGGTTTTCGGAATAGTAACAATCGTAGCGATTGCTGTCGTTCTGCTACAGGAATTTGATCGGATAGTTTGCCGAGGGTCGAGACAGGTTTCGGATGGAGCCCAGGCCAGACGAAATGTTGAGCACCGTATCCCATGCCCACTATGTGGCGAAAAAATACTCCCGCTAACAGGGAATTGTCCCTTCTGTGAATCAAAAATCTGAATATAGGAAAATTGAGGTGCGCGCCAAGCGAGCCCAGCGGGGATCCAAGCCCACGCAATCAATTCAGGTGATTGGCATGGGCAGGACTTCGGAATTCGCGTCCGAAGCCTTTTGCTTGTTGAATCATCTGCATGGTCAGCGACGGAATGGACTATGAAGAAGGATATGGATAGCCCTTCTTGAGTGCGGTGTCGAGTTGCTTGTCATATCCGTAGACATCGTCGAAGAAAAATACGTTGTTTTTCTCGTCCACGATGACCGTGCCGTACAAGATGAGAACCGGAATGGGCTTCTCGAGGACCACGGTGACGTTATTCTCGGATCCGTTCATGGCGGCGTTCACTCGATCGAGATTCCATCCCGGGTTGTGCCGCAGAGCCCAGGCCGCCAGATCGGCCGGTTTCTGCACACGGATGCAGCCATGGCTCAGATCCCTTTCCTCCTCGTTGAAGAGTTGTGGTGCTTCAGTTCCGTGCAGATAGACATTATCGTCATTCGGGAAGATAAGCTTAACTAATCCCAGAGAATTCGTGGGACCAGGCTTCTGGCGCACGTGCAGTTTTCCGGACTTTAGCTGGGCGAGCACGGAATCGTTGATCGTTCCATCGGTCACCACCTTTCCATCTGGTGTGACGACCTCAAAATCTTTCTTGGAGATATAGTTTCGGTCTTTTTCAACGTGCGGAACGATTTCCGCGCGCTGGATAGTTGGAGTTACTTCCCAGTAGGGGCGAAACACAACATATTTAATTTCTTTTTCGAACACAGGCGATTTGTGCCCGTAGGCTTTACCGATAATTACCGTCTTGAAGAGGGCAACTTTGTAGTCGTCGTCTAAAGCCCTGAGCTTAAACTCTGGCAGGTTCACTAAGACCGGAGGCTGCGAGAAGGTATGATCCATCCAACGCCAGCGCTCAAGGGTCAGTTCGATCTGGCGAACGCGCTGGTCCAGCGGGACATCCATTTCCTTGATGAGTTCGGCCTTGAGATGCCCGTCAGCAATCTCACCGTGACGCACCTGATAGCTTTTCACGGCATCGACAATCGGTCCTTCATACTTTGTGGAGTTGACATCAAGTGGAACACTGGCAGGAAGATCTCCCACTAAACGAAGCAACTGGGCTAGGCGCGGGAGGTCGGCATAGCTGCCTCCCGGTGGGATGGCCTTTACAGGCATGGACAGCTTAGCGCCGGAATCGACCTTGGCAAATTCGCGGTATCGGTGGAGTGCGTCAAGGGTTCGAAGGTAGCCCGGAAAAGTCGGCTCAACGGATTTTACGATGTCTGCTGGATTACTCGCATGAATAACTTTTTCATAGACGAACTCGTCCAGATCGTACTTTCGGCTCGACACGTCGATCTTCCGGCCGAGCATCTTTGGATTCACCCTGCCGATGTGGAGAGCGCGGATAAAGCGCATCGACGAGACCGTCAATGCCGCGTCAAAGTTTGCAAGATCAGTATCGCTTGGCGAAGCCTTTAATTTCTGCACACGAGCGGGCCAGCGCAATGCATCGTAGTCTTCCGGAACCAAGCCTTTGTCGCCTGATTCTATAAACAGCGCGATCATCCCGAGCGCCTGCGACGTAGGTCTGCGATTTTGCACCCACCCGAGCGTGCCACCGGTGCGAGTATAGAACTCCTTAACCTCCCCCTGGTAGGGGAGGAAATCCGGCCAAGCCAGATCCGGATGGTGCGCGGTATCAATTATCTTTTGTAAAGCATCCTTTCCCGGTCCATCCAGTGTTTGGTCAGCCGGCGCTTGCGATCGCGATTCAATCACTGCACCGAGTAAACAGATCGCTGCGATGGATACAAGCACCGTTGAAAAACGCTTCACTGCTATCATGACAGCCTCCGTTTGTGATAGGTAATGGCCAGCGCGCGAATTGAACCTGGGCCAGACTGGCTGAAGTTAACCACCACAGACTTGCGAGATGATGCCGTTATTCCACATCACCTAAGCCCGTTATGAAGTTGGGCCTGAATGCTTGGAAGGAGCTGGCAGGTTGAACTGCTGCCGATACTGCCTCATGACGTCCTCCAGATGGTCGTAGAAGGCATCCGGACCAAACAACTCCTGGAAGTGGTAGGCTGTCCTGGTCTTGAATTCCATGACCTCCGCAATGACCAAGCGTATGCCTTTCGCCTTCAGGCTCGCGTGAACCGACCGGAGGGTTTCCGCCGCCGAGTAGTCGACATTGCCCACCGCAGACGCGTCGAGGCAGAGCCAGCGCAAGGGCGGCTCTGCGGTGCTCGCTAGAAACGAGATCTCCTCTGAGAACTGCTGACAATTCGCGTAGTACAAGCTGTGCGTGAATCGGTAGATGACCAAGCCGGGCGCCGCTTGCGCGGCCGTGGCCACCGGCAGTGGTTGCCGGCCGCCAGATTCGCCCGGCACGAGCACTGCATTCTTCGGACGATACCCGTAGCGGGTGTGTTCGATGAGCGACATCGCGATGGCAAGTAGGATGCCCTGTTGGACGCCTACCACCACGACTGTTAGAGCGGTGAACAGCGCCACCCAGAACTCCGCTCGCCGTTGTTGGAAGATCTTCCGCATGGCAGCGTGATCAATCAGGCCGACCCCGATTAGAAACACGATGGCCGACAAGGCTGCTTCTGGCATGAACGCCAGCGGCGCGGTCAGGAAGAGCAGGATCAGCAAAACGATCGCCGCCATCACCAGGAGCGATAGTTGGCTGCGGCCGCCCGCGCTGTCGACGATTTGCGTCTTGGTTGGGCTGCCGTTAACGACGAAGGTGCCGGACAGGCCGGCACCAATATTGGCCATGGCCAGACCGACCAGGTCGGTGTTCTCGCTGAACCTCTCGCCGTAGCGCGTGGCGTAGGCGCTGGCAGTCGCCGCGCTTTGTGCCAGGATGACCACGAACATCGCAAAGGCCGTCGGAATCAATGTCGAAATGACTTGCCAGTTCCAGTCCACCTTGGGTAGACCCAGGTAAGGCAGACCACCCGGAACGGCTCCGACCACGTGCACTTGCTTGTCCAGTCCGAACGCCCAGCTTGCGATCAGAGCGCCGATCGCCGCGATCAAGGCCCCCGGAATTTTCTTCGAAACCTTCTTGAAGCCGACGATGACCACAAGTACGGCGAGCGCGATCATCGACTCGTAGCGGCTGACATGTCCGAGTTGCTGCAAGTTGTTCCAAAGCTTCCCCAGCGTGCCGTGGCCGCCCCCCTTCAGGCCGAGCATGCCAGCAATCTGCCCCAGCGCTACCTGAATGCCAACCCCACTCAGGAACCCGACCAACACGGTGCGCGAGAGAAAGTCGGCCAAAAATCCCAGGCGCATGACGCGCGCCAAAATCAGGAAAATCGCAGCCATCAGCGCCAGCACGCCGGCCAAAGCCAGGTATTGCTCCGAGCCAGTGGATGCGATCCCCACGAGACTGGCGGCGAGGATGGCCGCCGTCGCCGAATCAGCGCCCACCACCAGGTGCCGTGAGGAGCCGAACACGGCAAACAGCGCTGTGGGGATCAGCATGGTGTAGAGACCAGTGATCACCGGCGTGCCGGCGATTTTGGTGTAGCCCATCACCTCTGGGATGGCGATTGCCGCCAGCGTGATACCGGCAAGGATCTCGGCCGGGATCCTAGCGGCCGTGATCGGCAGCACCCCCTGCAGGATGGGGAAGCGGACGGGCGCGCTGTGATCGTGAGTTGACTTCATGGCTGTTCCAAAATCCAGTTCTTGATTGGCTTCATTTGTACTGCCGCCGCTTGACGCGCAACTGGGCCAAGGAACGAGCCAGTGACGCGTTGATGTGGGCAACTTCTTCGTCGGACAGTTTTTCTTTGAGGCGCGCTTCAGCGCGTCGCCGGGCTTCTTCGGCCCGGGCTTCGTCAATCTTGTCGGCTTGAACTGCCAAATCGGTGAGGACCGAGACGCGGGTGCCCAGGACTTCGATGAGTCCCCCGCCCGTTGCGAAGTAAGTGTCACGGCCATCTTTGCGCACGATCAATTCGCCCGGCACCAACTGCGTAATAAGGGGGATGTGTTGTGGGTACACTCCGAATTGGCCGGTGACACCCAGCAAAGTGACCATCTCCACGTCCTCGGAATAGACCGGGCCTTCCGCGGTGACGATTTCAAGTTTTAGTGTAGCGGCCATGTTTCACTTCGGTTTGACTTCGTCAATCCCACCTTTCATGTAGAAGTCACCTTCCGACGCAGCGTCGTGTTTCCCGTCGAGAATCTCTTTGAAGCCACGCACGGTTTCGGCCACCGGGACTTGCTTACCTTCAATTCCGCTAAACACGGCCGCCACCGTAAAGGGCTGGCTCAGGAATCGCTGAATCTTGCGAGCTCGCAATACCGTCGTCTTGTCCTCCGGTGACAACTCGTCCATTCCGAGAATCGCGATGATGTCTTGCAGATCCTTGTAGCGCTGGAGCACGCGCTGCACGCCGAGAGCGACATCGTAGTGTTCCTGGCCGACAATTTCAGGCGCGAGCGCCCGGGAGGTCGAGGCAAGCGGATCGACGGCCGGGTAGATGCCCAACTCAGCGATGGACCGCTCCAAAACGATGGTTGCGTCCAAATGCGCGAACGTGGTGGCCGGCGCCGGATCGGTCAGGTCGTCGGCCGGTACGTACACCGCCTGAAACGAGGTAATCGAACCCTTTTTAGTAGAGGTAATCCGTTCCTGGAGCACTCCCATTTCGGCAGCAAGCGTCGGCTGGTAACCGACCGCGCT
>Ga0335083_10007026_pt1 | contig 13940 bp, 9 predicted proteins | sample Lox_Sample_42_FD_206716 | JGI IMG/M metagenome (GOLD analysis project Ga0335083, IMG submission 206716) | Soil microbial communities from Loxahatchee National Wildlife Refuge, Florida, United States - Lox_Sample_4.2 | ecosystem: Environmental > Terrestrial > Soil > Wetlands | place: USA: Florida...
TGCAGGCAATCATCGGGAGTGTGTCGAAACTGGTTATGGCTTCGGACTTCTCCACCGCCAAAGCATTGTTGGAAAGCCGGAACATTTTCCTGGTGCTCTGCGAACGCGACTCGAATCCTGGAACGTGGCTCGACTCCCTGGAGTACCTCCAATCGCTTTCGAATCCTCCCTTGTTGATCGTGACATCCAGGCTCGCAGATGAGCGGCTCTGGGCGGAGGTATTGAATTTGGGCGCGTGGGATGTCTTGGCGAAGCCCTTTGACGACGGTGAAGTGTTGCGAACGCTCCAATCGACCCTGCTACACTACCGATCCTCTTCTCAAGTGTCGCTAAGCCGTCTAGCCTAACTGCTGCTGACTGACTCTTTACTCCCCTGGAATCCCACCATCCCACCCAAACCCTCACCCGTTTGTCCGTAGGGTCAGTTCCCGAATTCCGATGCTTCCAGGCACGTCATCTCCTCATCTCCCGAGGTTCAGAACTTCACTCGTCGGTCGCCGCCTGGCCGACATCGGCAGCGCACACCCGCCGCGGGAAGGTGGAGGTTTTGGTGGAACACGGAAACGTCGGGCAGCCCCGCGGCACTACAGCGGCGGAGGGGCGTAATGCTTCCTGCCGAAAAGCCGGGCGTCAATGGACCACGCGCCGGGACCGATCAGCGCCAGGGTGACGGCGAACACCGCCAATATGGCGCAATTCCAAACATGGGCCCGCAAAGAGAAGGCGATCCACGCTTCGGCGCACCCGGCGACGACGCCGGCGACGGGCGTCCACAAGCCGGCAATGAGCAGGACGCCGGCCAGCGCTCCGACCACTTGGGGCGCCGCAAATGTGCCACTCGGTGTCGCGACTGCGCAGTACACCAGAGCAGCGCCGACTAGCGATCGCTGAATCAAAAGCCCGGCGCCTGGCGCACCACCCGCGAACGTGGAGAAAAGCCGTTGCACAAGTATCCCAATTTCAGGTTACGGGACTCGCAACAATTTCGAAACATTAGAAAGTGTCGTCACCCTACTCCACTTTGGGGGGACTTAGATCTCGATGATTCCGCGTTTGATCGCAATGGTGACGGCGTGTGTGCGGTCGTTCGCGTCCAGTTTTTCGAGAATGTTGCCGACGTGGCTTTTCACCGTATCCTCTCGAATTGCAAGCTGGGCCGCAATCTCCTTATTCGCGTTCCCCTTCGCGATCAGCCGGAGAATCTCCAGTTCGCGCTCGGTCAACTGGTCCTCGGAGGTATGCATGGCCAGCTCGGCGGCGACCTCGGGCGGAATGCGTTTGCGTCCGGCGTGCACATCGCGGATGGTCTCCAGCAGATCCGTATGTACGTTTCCCTTCAGCAGGTAGGCGCGCGCGCCCGCTTTGAGCGCGCGCATCACCTGGACGTCGCCGACGTACGTGGTAAACACGATGATCCGGGCATTCGGGAATTCCCCGCGGATGGCGATGATCGCCTCCATGCCGCTCATATCCGGCATCTGCAGATCCATGAGGGTGATGTCCGGCTGGTGCCGCCGGAACTGCTCGATCGCCTCGCGTCCCGTCGCCGCCTGCGCCACCAACTCCATGTCCGGTTCGATATCGATCAATGACGCGATGCCCTGGCGCAGAAGCGCGTGGTCGTCGGCGGCGAGGATTCGGATCGTCTTGGTTTCAGCGCTCATGGATCCACAGCTTTCTCCGGAGGAAGCCAAAGCGGCCGCCATTGGAACCGCCGTATGCCACCGCGGCCGGCACAGTCAGCACCGCTTCGGTGCCCGCCCCCGCTTCGCTCCAGAAGTCCAGTTTGCCGCCAAATCGATTGGCGCGCTCCCGCATCCCCGGGAGCCCATAATGTCCGGCACGCCCGCCGGCCTTCAGGACTTCGGAGTCGATCCCTTTTCCGTCGTCGCGGACGTGCAAGCGGAACTGGCGGCTGTCGTAACGGATCTCCACCTCGATCCGCCCGGCCTGGGCGTGGTGGAAGGCGTTGCGGAGCAATTCCCGCGCGATCCGGTAGACCTCGTCCTGGATCAGCGGCGCCACATCCCGCCGCGCTCCTTCCACCGTCACGCCGAGCACCGGCGGATTCCCCGACGCCTCCTCGGAGCGCGCCAGTTCCTGCCCGGCCGTCGTGATGAGTTGAACGAGATCGCCCCCGCCGGCCGCATGGAGGCGCAGGTCCTGGATTGCGCTGCGCCCCTCGGCGATCGCCCCGGCGGCTGTGTTGATGGCCTTCTCCAGGCTTTCCCCGGTTTTTTCAGGGCGGCGGACAAAGATGTTGTATGCGGCCTGCATCTGGATCAGCGCAGCCTGGAACGTTTGCAGCATCGTATCGTGCAACTCCCGCGCGACGCGCAACCGTTCATCCACGCGCCCGTCCAACTGCGCGTTGAACTCCCTCGCGATCTGATACAGCCGCAGCCGGTACAGCCCCCAAAGCAGTGCTAGAAACGTGGCCACGCATGACGCGTAGAACCAAGATGTCTGATTCCAGGCCGGAGCGATTGAGAACTCTAGCGTGTCGCCGGTTTCGTTCCAGACGCCGCTGTTGTTACAGGCGATAACGCGGAAGCGGTAGTACTTCGGACGCAGGTTCGTGTACTGCACGCTGCGGTCGCTTACGGCTTCATGCCAGTCGCGTTCCTGCCCCTCTAACATATATTTAAAACGGACCCTCTCCGGCGCGACCAGGCTAAGAGCGGTGTAATCGATTCGGAGGTTGCGGATGTTGGCTTGCAGGCGCATCCCGGGCTTGAGGGGGGATTCTTTGTCGTCAATAAGAATCCGCTCGATGTGCACCGGTGGCGGGATGTTATTGGCCGGCAGATGTCGCGGATCGATAATGCTGACCCCGTCGAGCGATACGAACCAAATCCTTCCATCTGGCGCCTTGGCTGCGAGCGGGCTGTACCAGTTCGTCACTGCACGGCTCCTGACTCCGTCCTGTTCTCCCAAGACCGTTACCTGGATTTTGCTCCTCTGATCTGCCACCCAAGCGTCCAGCTCGCCCCGAGCCACGCGCATGAGTCCGCACGCCGTGTACAACCAGAGCGAATGGTCATCATCTTCGATCGACCAGTGAACGGTGTCGCAGGGCAAGCCGTTCTTGCTGGATAGCGTGGAGACACGGCCATCTATTATGCGGCTGAGTCCGCCCTGGGTCGCAGCCCAGATCGCGCCATTCCGATCCATTCGGAGAGCTTCTACAAATCCGGCGCCCAAACCCTCTGCGCCTGTATACGATGCGTCCACATTCCCGTCTTGGAAGTGCACGACGCCACCATCCTTGAATCCTAGCCAGAGCCCGATACGTGCCGAATCGGGGGTCAGACTCAAAGCCCAATCCTTGTGTCCCAGCTTGGCCCAAGGGATCCGTTGTAAGACGCTCGTTCCGCGCAGACAAATGAGGGAATCATTCTGGCTGATCCAGAGGCTCCCCGTGCCATCTCCGGCCAGTGACCACGCAATGTGTCCAGCTAACTCTGTACTTACCGAAAGTAATCGACCATTCTCCAGGCAGACGATCCCGTGGTAAGTAGATGCCCAAATTCGCCCATCTTGACCTTCGAAAATCGACCCGACAGAATTATTAGGCGATCCGTTTGGCTTGCCGTAATAACTGACTTGCCGGTCTTTCCATTGGTCTAATCCGTTCGAAGTGCCGAGCCATACCGCACCGTCTCTTGCTGCGAGGACGGACCAGACGGTATCCGCAGACAGGCCTTGTTTCAGAGTAATCGTAGTGACGGCAAAATCGCGAAAGCGGTCCAGGCCATCGTGGGTAGCGACCCAAATATTACCTTCGCGATCCTCGAAGAAGGCCATGATCAGATTGCCTGAAAGACCATCAGATCGCGAAAACGCATCCATCTTGCCGCCGTGAAGATGCAAAAGGCCCCGATCGTGAGTTCCGATCCACAGGCCGCCATTACGATCCCGGAACAGTCCCCTTAAAGCGAATGGGCGTCTGACTCCCGGCAGCTGATACGGCTCGAGCTTGCCACCCACGAGCTGAGAGATACCACGGGATGTTGCAATCAATAATGCGCCATCGCCGCTCTCCATCAGACCCGTCACCGAGTCTTGCATCCGATGGAACTTCGGAGGAGCAGGCCTCCATTGCCACAGGCCGTCTACCCCTGCCGCCCAGAGACTGCTCCGGGTATCCTCATACAGGGAAATCACTCCAAGGCCAAGGTTGTTGCCCTCCGGATCGCAGCGCAGACGGTCGCTCCGGATAGAGCAGAGTCGCCCACGATTGGTGCCGTCCATTGCGCCGGCCCATACTGTTCCTTCACGATCGACGAGCATCGGGCCAACCCACAGTCCGGCGACCTCCGGGTGGTTGCTGAGTTCGCCATTTTTCCAACTTGCAAGCCCTCTATCAGTACCAATCCAGAGGCGCCCGTCGCGCGAAACGGCGAGCGAACGAACAACGCTGCTCGGAAGCTGCTGGCCAGTAGGCGGCTGCCAAGGGGTGAAGCGAACGCCATCGAACCGAATCAAACCGAATTCCGTGCCAAGCCACAGATAACCGTCAGGCGTCTGGGCAATCGCAAAGATAATTCCCCTGAAGGCGCCATCCCGGATATTCCACGCCGTGTGTGCGTATTGACTGATGTCGAGAGAGGGATTCAAGGCTAAGGCACAGCGGCACAGTAGGAAAGCACTGAAGGCCACATTCCTGGTTCGCCTTTTGGAAGCCACTACATAATTATCACGCAGAGTTCGCCAGATGGGACGGCTCGAAGCAACTCGGGCTTTCGGCGCGGCCTCGAGTCATCCCACAGTATGGTTGGGCGGATTAGTCCTCCTCAAACTCGAAGTCCGGTGCAAAGATCCCCATGCCGTCGCCGCCCACCGTAGTCATGCCCAGCACCACTTCGTCCGCTGGACCGATGAGCGTCAGCTCGGGTATTTCATATGCCTTCTGCATTCAATTCACCTCCTTTCGTTTGGTTTCATTCGCAGCTACGCGATTTCATGAGCGCGCGGTCAATTACGCCTGCGCGTGTTCGTCATGCAGCATGGAGCCTGCCCTCACATGTGCTGCTCGTCGACCACTTGCGGAGCCACAGTTCGAGCAGAACGATCTGCCGCAATTGAGGCTCGTTACAGTCGAGGCCGGCCGAAAGTCGCTTCAGTCGGGAGAGGAAGCTGCGACGATCGACAAATCCCCGCTCAACGACCTGGAACTCCCGTGCCATGAGAAGACGGTGAGCCAATGGCCGCAACGCTTCCAGCCATGGGGCATTGAAGGAGCCCTTCGATCTCCGTTTCCGCAGCCTTTCCGGCCACAGATCCGACAGGGTACGGCGCATCAATCTGCGCGGCTCGCCGGGGCCGCAAAGAACATCCACCGGGATTGTCATGAGGAACTCGACCAGAGGCCGATGAGCGAAAGGATGTGTGTACTCGAGGTGCTGTAACGGCTCGGGCGCCTGGAGGGTGCGTAACTCCTGCATCATGGAGAGGGCCTGGAAATACTTTCGTCGCTCGGGCGAGGCATGCCTCCATCCGTCCGAGAAGAAGCGAGCCGCTTCGAGCACTCCCGACTGCTCGCGAAAAGTCGGAAGCAAGGAAGTCTCGCTGCTACTCGGCGCGTACGACCCATCTTTGATCGTGTAGGCATTCGCTGGCGCCAATGCTAGCGGTAGCGCAGCCCGGATCGCTCTCCAAAGGATCCAAGGCACCGGGAGCCGCAGAATTTTGCTCCAGGCCAGCGCGTCTTTGCAGGCTTGCCCGAGGCGTAAACTCCGCAAGGATGCGGCAATCTGGAGGCTATCGTCGAACCAGTTGCCCGTAATCAGATCTCCGTTCTGGCCCGTCAGAATCACCTTCGCGCCCAGGTGGCCCGCAATGGCCGCAACCGATCTCAACAGCGGCGCAAATTGCTGCGGTGTTGTGTCACCCAGTTCCGTTTCGTTGATTAGCGGATGATCGTGCGTGGAGAGGTGGCGCCCTTCGAGTCCGCAGAAGGACTCGACGTCGCGAATGAAGGCCTCGTCGAGCGAGTCTCGCCAGAGATAGCTCACGGGGACCAGTCCTGGCGCTTCTGCGGCACCGGTCCGGATGAGGTGGTTGGCCATCGAGACGACGGAGGAAGAATCGAGTCCGCCACTGAGTTCGGCAAGGACAGGCGAGTCTGTCCTCAGGCGAACCGCGATGGCTTCGCGAAACAGCGCTCGGAATTGCTCTTCGTAGCGGTGCTGGCTCTGGTACCGGATGACATCGCCTGTCGGCAGCGTCCAGAACCGCCGAATGGTCGTCCCGCGGGTTGAGACGCACACCGCGTGGCCAGCAGGAACCGAAAGGATGCCTTTGTACGGGGTGCGGTTCGGGCATCCGCCAAAGGTCAGGAATCCCGCGATGTAATTTTCGTCGAGGTCGGAGATACCTGTCTCCTCCAGAAGGGACTGTAGACGGCTCGACCAGACTACCTGCACGCCTCGCACGTGGTAGTAAAGCGGACGCACCCCGGCGAAATCGCTCGCCAGAACGATGCTGCCGTCCGCCCGGTCGTGAATCACCACGCTCCAATCCCCGATCAGGTGAGCCAAACCATTCGTCCCCCACCGTTCATAGGCGGCCAGCGCCAGCGCCGCGTCGCCGCTCTTCCCCTTCAACGACTCCCGCCATCTCAGGCGGAGATCGTCGCGATTATCCAGCCGGCCATCCCAGTGGAGAGTCTCAGCTCTCTCACCCTCATTAGAGAGGCGCTCCAAGCAGATCGGTTGAATTCGTGTCTTGGCCATCTCTATCCACCTACACCACGCAAAGTACGCGCATTCGGCTCTGATATGCAGCCGAGCTGTTGACTACGCGGCCATCCACTTCCACCCACGCGTGCGAAAAGAATGGGGCCGGACGGTAACCGATTACGAGTTTCGCCGAAATGCCATACCTCCGAAGCAGTCGGACAGCACACACCGATCGTTGCAGGCAAAGCACCGGCTTCCAGTACAGACAGGTAGCCAGCAGGACAGCGTTGCAAATGATCTCCTGAAGCCCCGGACCAGCCGCTTTCGCCGCGATAGACTGCCGTTTCAAATGCCCCTGAATAAAGCCGAAGCCGCGCAGCGCAATCATCACTTCGTAACGAGCAAGCTCGTAGAGAGCTCGGAAAACCAGCCACGTATAGTGCACCCGCCGCTTCACGCTGCCCTCCGCTCGATCAAACCGTTTCCCTGGAGTTGCTCCATAAATCGCACCGCATGTTCCCGGGCCGTCGTCAGTCCGACCTGAAAATCGGTATGGAGCCCCTCGGCAATGGCTTCGAGCGAGAGGTGCCGCTCGATGCATCGCCAAATGTACGCGCCCGCGGGTCCAGAGCTGTACAGGCGCCCTTTGCCGTTATCGAGAATTACTACACCATCCTCATGAACGGAGGCTACTGCTTGCGGATTGATCTTGATGTCAGATTTGTAGATGCTGTTTTCCATAACAAGAATCGCCGTTTACAAAATTTCAAATCACTGTTCCAGGATCGCTGGATTCGCCTGAATGCGAAACCCTAATATCGGGGAAGCCGAAATGGCGAAATACGGGCGCAATCAACGTCCCGGTTCGTCATGCCCGCTCTTGACGCGATCTTCATGCTGGGCAATCCCTCGAAAGCGGTATACAAACTGCGGTCTCCGGCATACAATCTTGTATGCGCAGGATTGGTGCCCTGGGGAGAGGTGTATTTGTGTCAGGCGATCACGCCGCGTCCTCCACAGGCCGAAGCGGCCTTGCAATCGCAGTGAAAGCGCTCGTGTTTGGGTTACTCGCCCCGGCGGCCGTCACGGCGCAAAACGCTGAGATCTCAGGTTTTATCAGCGACCCCTCGGGCCTGGCGGTGCCCGCCGCACGAGTGGTGGTGCAAAGCGGGCAGACGGGCGCTCGGCGCGCCGTGTCCTCCAACCAGTCCGGTGAGTACAGCGTGCCTGCGCTTGTACCGGGCTCCTATGACCTCACCGTCGAAGCGAAGGGCTTCAAGACCCTGCAACAAAAGGGCGTCATACTCGAAGTGGATCAGCGAGCCCGGCTCGATTTCGGCCTGACCCTCGGCAGCGCTTCGGAAGCGATCACGGTAGAAGGAAGCGCGCCGTTGCTCAACGCCTCCGACTCATCCGTAAGCACGGTTATCAGCAACCGATTTATCGAGAACCTCCCCTTGAACGGACGAAGTTTCAGTTCATTGATAGATCTCGCGCCGGGTGTCGTTCTTACGCCTGCCACCCTTTACGAGCAGGGCCAGTTCAGCGTCAACGGCCAGCGCCCGGATGCCAATTACTTCATGGTGGACGGAGTCAGCGCGAATCTGGGCAGCGCCGGTGGCGGCTCCACTCTGTTGCAAAGCGGGTCCGGGCAGCTTCCGGCTACCAGCGCGTTTGGGGGAATGAGCAATCTCGTATCGCTCGACGCGCTGGAAGAATTTCGCATCCAGACCTCTACCTTTGCGCCGGAATACGGGCGCACCCCCGGCGCCCAAGTTTCGGTGCTCACGAAGTCCGGAACGAATACCTTCCACGGAACTGCCTTCGAGTATTTCCGAAACGACAAATTGGATTCCAACGACTGGTTCGCCAACCGCAATGCCCTGGCGAGACCCGAACTGCGGCAGAACGACTTCGGCGGCGTGCTCGGAGGGCCGATCAGGAAAGATAAGCTCTTTTTCTTCGGCTCGTACGAAGCGTTGCGGGTGCGGCAGCCGCAGGTTGCTAACACCTACGTGCCGTCTTTGCCCTCCCGCCAGAACGCGCCGCCAGCCGTCCAGCCGCTACTGAACGCGTTCCCGTTGCCGAATGGGCCGGATCTCGGCAACGGAAATGCAGCTTTTTTCGCGACCTATTCCGACCCATCCTCCCTCGATTCGTACGGTATCCGGGCCGACTACCTGCCCTTCTCAAATGCCACGATCTTTGCACGTTACAGTGGCGCTCCGTCAGAACTCTAGCTCACTTTTGAATATCCGCTACCGCACGCAGACATTGACGTTGGGCAGCAGTCAATCCCTGACGGCGCGCCTGACTAACGATTTCCGCTTCAATTACAGCCGCAGCCGGGCTCATGCCTCTACGAGGCTCGACAGTTTTGGCGGCGCCGTTGTGCCCCCGAATTCCGTGCTGTATCCTTCATTTGCGTCCGCTGAAAATGCGAGCTTCTACTTCCTCGGCGATCTGAATCCGAACGGGCTTCGGTTGCTCGATGGCGAATTTGGAAACAACCTGCAGCAGCAGATCAATCTGAAGGACGACGTTTCCTACATGATCGGCGCGCATCAGGTTAAGGTCGGGGTCGACTACCGCCGCATCAATCCCGAGGCGGGACTGGCGCCCTACCAGGCCCAATACATTTTCGGATCGCTGGCTAACGTAATAGCCAACAAGCTGACGCAGGCGTTCATAGCTTCGAGAGCCTCTGATGTCCAACTCGTGTTCTCGAACTGGAGCCTCTTCGCCCAGGATACATGGAAGGCGGCGCGCGCGTTAACGATCACATACGGTTTTCGATGGGAGTACAATACCGCACCTTCATCGCCGAACGGCACACCCCCGTTCGCCGTAACCCAAGTGGACAACCTGGCGACCATGACGGCGGCGCCACAGGGCACGCCGTTGTGGCACCCGGAAAGACATGACTTTGCGCCGCGTCTTGGCGTGGCGTGGGAGGCGCTGCCGGGTTTCATTATCAGGGCAGGCGCGGGGCTCTTCTACGATCTGGGGTATTCGAATATTGCGAACGCGGCCAATGCCTTCCCATACGTGCAAGGCAAATCGGTATTCAACACCTCTTTCCCACTGAGCGGTTCCGAGAGCGCACCACTGCCCTTTAGCACGACTCTCCCGACATCCTCCTATGCCGTAGCAATGGACCCGAAGCATCTATTACCTAGAACATATCAATGGAGTGCGGCGATAGAGAGGACCTTCGGCAAGGCCGACGTGCTTACCCTTACCTACCTCGGAGCGGCTGGACGGAAACTCATGAGATATGACATATACCTCGCCCCGAATCCGAACTTCACGGGTGAGTTCGACATCATGAGGAATGGCGCGAGTTCCAGCTACCAAGCCCTCCAGTGCGAGTATCGCCATCGATTCGCGTACAACCTTCAGGCACTTCTCGGATACACGTGGGCGCATGCCATCGACAATGTCTCCTCGGACGGCAATTACGCCAACGTGCCACCCGGGGCAACTTCGGATCGTGGGTCATCGGCCTATGACATTCGGCACACGTTCTCGGCCGCGATTTCTTATAACATACCCGCGCCGCGCGGCCGAATTTGGCATTCGCTCCTCGGAAAGTGGTCGATGGATTCGATCATCTACACACGAACTGCGCCGCCCGTTAACGTAGTCACGGGGCAGAACACGTTTGGTGCGGCTCTGTCGAGCGCAAACAGCGTACAGCGTCCTAACCTGGTTCCCGGCGTGCCGCTGTGGATCTCAAATGCGAACGCCGCTGGCGGAAAACAAATCAACAAAGCCGCATTCACGGTGCCCACCGGCACCGTTCAGGGCAGTCTCGGCCGCAATGCACTCAACGGATTCGGCGCCACCCAGATCGACGTCACCATCCGCCGCCAGTTCAGACTGTACGAGGGCCTCTCTCTCCAGGTCCGCGCTGACTTCTTCAACCTCTTCAACCACCCCAATTTCGGGCCGCCAGTCAACTACATGACGTCGCCCCTCTTCGGCCAGGCCACCCAGATGCTCGGGGCCTCGCTCGGCGCGGGCGGCCAGAACGGCGGCCTCAATCCGCTCTATCAAATCGGCGGCCCGCGCTCGGCGCAACTGGCGTTGAAGCTGATGTTTTGAAGCCAACGAGCGTCACGATCCACTGGCGACGGCCGACAGCAATCCTCATCGATGGATCTGATGATCAGAAACAACTGACGGCCGGCGCAGCAACGCCTCGACTCAACAGAACTGCCGTGAGATGTTGTATTTGCGCATGCGGGATAGCAGCGTCGCGCGCTTGAGCCCGAGCAGCGCCGCCGCGCCGTCCGCACCTGCGACCTGGCCTCTTGCTTGTTCCAACGCCCGCAGGTCTTTGTCGCTTTCGACGCGCATCTCGCCCCGCACCGCCGATCCAAAACAGCGATAGCTCCCGCATGCTGTATGGAGCCGGCGCCGCAGCTCGATGACAGACCGGCGTCGGTCATAGTCGCTACAATGGAGCCGAGAACCGCCGAACCTGTGGCCAGGCGCGTTTCAAAGAACATGAGAGAACTGCGGTTTCGGCGAGCCACACACCCCCGGCTCGGCACGCGAGAGCTTGCCGTGATTGGCGCAGTTCTGCTGGCCAATCTGGTTAGCGTGCAAGCAGTATCTGCTCAGGCGCGGTATGTCGCCACCATTTGGCAGATCGAGCAGGGCCTTCCGTCGAACTGGATTTATAACATGGCGCAGGACCACCAGGGCTATCTCTGGCTGGGGACGAACGAAGGTCTCGTCCGATTCGATGGCATGGAGTTCAAACTCTTTTCCGCGGATGACATTGTGGGCCTTGCAAGCGGCCAGATCCTGTCTCTTTACTCGAGCCGTTCCGGAGTGTTGTGGCTTGGCACCGGCAATAGCGGACTGGTAGGCCTGAACAACGGCGTTTCGACTGCGTACACGGAGCGGGATGGCCTGCCGGCCAGAAATATCCGTTCGATCCGTGAGGATGCCGACGGCTCGCTTTGGATTAACACGCTGAACGGAATTGGGCGCATTTCCGCAGGCAAGCTCGCGCCTTGCACGAGCTATCGGGGAAGACCGGTCCGCGAGTTCCTGCTTCAGGCTCGGGACCGAAGCATGTGGTTCCGATCTGGACCGGGCGTGGTTCGGTTCGGGGCCGACGGGTCGACTGCGTCTCTCTCAGGCGCCTTTCTCGTGCAGGAAACTCGTGACGGAAGCATCTGGCTTGCCGTTCCGGATGAGGATCGCCTGACGCGCTATTACCAGGGACGGTTCACGCAGGTTGCGCTGCCACGTGCGAGAGAACGCCAATGGACGGGCGCAAGACCCGTACAGAGTCTGGATCGAATCGATGATCCCAAGAGCGGCGTTCTCAGCATGACGATCGACACGGACGGCGAGTTGCTGCTGCTCACCCCGGACGGCCTCGTACGGGTTGTGGACGGAACGCCGGGTCCGGTGGAATCTCTAACGCCGCCCGCTGGCGCCGGCGATCTGCCCAGGGTGTTGAGTCTCCTGGTGGATCGCGAAGGTAATCGTTGGGTGGGAACGCGCGGCAGCGGGCTATTTCGCTTCCGGCGAGCCCCCTTGAAAGTCTATGGCGAGGAGGACGGCCTGCCAAACTCCTCCAGCGTTCACGCTGTTTACCAAGATCGGGACGGACGGATCTGGGTGGCCGGAAATCCGCTCTCCTGGTTCGACGGGAAACGGTTTCGGGTTTTTCCGGGCTTGCCCGAGATTTGGGCGATAGAGCAGACAAAAGACGGCGACTTGTGGTTCGGCGGGACGGGCGGCCTGTGGCGCTTCCGATCGGGCGTGCTGACCCGCTTTCCGATTCAAGCGAGAATGGTGACCCAGATTCACCAGGATCGGGAGGGCGAACTTTGGATCATTCAGGAAACCGAGCAGCGGACACGCCGGCTGTACCGTTTCCGTGAAGCACGCCTGGAGTTGGCGGACCCGGACGTGCTCAACGTCCTTGAAGACCGGAACGGCGGCTTATGGCTGGCGAACCAGCTACGGCTTGGGCTGCAGTACGTTCGTGGTGCCAACGGGATTGTCTACGATGAACGCCAAGGCCTGCCTGCTCACATTGTGACGGGGATGTCACAGGATTCGAGCGGAACCCTCTGGGTTTCCACCAGCGGCGGACCACTGTGCCGGTTCCGTGATGGAAAGTTCCAGCCGATTCGATCCAGGGAACTAACCGGGCACCAGGTCAGCCGGGCTGATGGCAAGGGCAACCTCTGGCTCATGAACGAGCGGGGTATCTACCGCGTCGGCATCAGGGACCTCAACGATTTTGGCGACGGGAGAATTACGTCCATTTTCCTGGTGTCCTACGGAAGGCCGGAAGGTATGAAGAGCACTACACTGGCCGGGTTTGGAGTGTGCCTGACGCACGACGGCGAGTTGTGGTTTCCCAATAGCCGGGGCATCGTGGCGATCGACCCCGCCGCCGGCAATCCTGTTCCTCCGCCGGTTGTGTTGGAGGAGGCGTCGGCAAATCAACTTAGCATTGGACGTAACGGCCGGGCTTCGATCCCGCCGGGACACGACACGCTGGATTTCCGGTTTACCGCACTGAGTCTCTCCGCCCCGGAAAAGCAGCGCTTCCAGTACCGGCTCGAACCTTACGAGAAGGACTGGGTGGATGCGGGTACGCGCCGTACCGCTCACTATACGAACATGGCACCCGGTCCGTATTCCTTCCGCGTGATTGCGGCGAACAGCTTCGGAGTGTGGAATCGGGAGGGAGCCGCCATTCATTTCACGCTCCAGCCGCACTACTACCAGACGAATTGGTTCCGCGCACTCGTATGTGCCATGTTTCTGGCCGCCACCTGGGGCGTTTACCGGCTTCGGCTGTACCAGATCGCGCGCGAGTTCAACGCGAAGCTGGACGGCCGGGTGGATGAGCGCATGCGCGTTGCCCGCGAGTTGCACGATACACTGCTGCAGACAACTCAGGCCGCGCTGATCCAGATGCAAGCCGCCTACAACATGTTTTCCCGGCGCCCCGAAAAGGCCCTCGAAACCCTCCAACAAGCGATTGCCAACTCCTCGATCGCGATCGACGAAGGCCGGGCGGCGATCCAGGGCATGCGCTCGTCCACGATTGCGAAAAACGATCTCGCGCGAGCCCTGCGGGAGGCGGGAGACCAGATGGCCGCGGAAGGCGCCGCAACATTCGATGTCAGGGTGCAAGGGTCGTCGCGGGATCTCCACCCGATTCTGCGCGACGACGTCTATCGGATCGCGGTGGAGGCCCTGCGCAATGCCTTC
>Ga0335083_10007030_pt1 | contig 13937 bp, 10 predicted proteins | sample Lox_Sample_42_FD_206716 | JGI IMG/M metagenome (GOLD analysis project Ga0335083, IMG submission 206716) | Soil microbial communities from Loxahatchee National Wildlife Refuge, Florida, United States - Lox_Sample_4.2 | ecosystem: Environmental > Terrestrial > Soil > Wetlands | place: USA...
CAATTCCCGATCGATGGCCTCAAGACCTACGGCTTGATGCGCTCATATTTTTCTTGGAGCGTTGAAGATGGACGCCTCTGGGAAGTCCGGCCTCAGCATTTGCTGCTCGCCGATTGGAAGACCGATCCCATCCGACTCGCCGACTACAGCCGCAGCGCTGAAGTCGAGACCCAACTCATCGATGTAGGTAACGGCGCCAATGAAGCTGACTACGACAGCAAAGACGTGCGCGGCAAGATCGTCCTCGCCGATGGCGTTCTCTCTCGCGTCCAGGCACTGGCTGTGATTGCGCACGGAGCCGCCGGAATCGTCAGCGATATGCCTAACCAGTCCACGGCCTGGTCCGGACTCGATCCAACCCTTGTTCGCTGGGGACACCTCGATGCCAGGCTGCCTTCCGGATTCGCGTTCATGGTCTCGCGCCAGACGGCGGAGTCTTTGCGAGCCCGCCTGCGGGCGGGTGAGCAAATTACCTTGAAGGCCGGCGTAAAAGCCACCGTCGGTCCGGGCCACTGGACCGTTGTCACCGCAACCATCCCGGGTTCGGATCCCATGGCAGGCGAAATTGTCTACAGCTGCCATCTTGATCACGAACGTCCCGGAGCCAACGACAATGGCAGCGGCTGTGTGACCATTCTCGAGTCGGCGCGCATCCTCGCCCACCTGATCGAAACCGGACAGCTGCCGCGGCCCAAGCGCACGCTACGTTTTGTCTGGGGACCCGAGGTGGAAGGCACTATGGCCTTTCTCGCCACGCATCCGGAAATCAAACAGCGTCTGCGCGCCAACATCCATATGGATATGGTCGGCGGCGATCCCTTTAAGAACAAATCGGTCTTCCATGTCACCGGCACGCCGTGGTCATTGCCGAGTTTCGTGACTGATGTCGGCGACGCATTCCTTGACCTGATTCGCGAGGGTGCGAGCAGCTATGCGGCGGGCGAAGCCACTGCCAGCGAAGGCATCGTTGAAACCCGCGCCGGCGAAGTCGGAACCCGCAACGAATTATTCGCGGACGTAACTCCATATTCCGCCGGCAGCGATCACGACGACTATGACTCGTCCACCATCGCAGTGCCATCGCTCTACCTGCGTGATTGGCCTGATATTTACATTCACACCGATCACGACACCCTCGCCCAGATCGACGCCACGAAGCTTCGACGCGTGGCCCTGTTGGGCGCGGCAGCGGGATACGTCTATGCAACTGTAGACGCGCAACAGTTGCCGCGTCTGCTTCCCTTCTTCGTCGCACAGAGTCAGTCACGGCTCGCCCAGGTGTTTACGTCCGCGCAGGCATTGGCCAGCAATGCGCGACTCGATCCCGGTACCGCCTGGTACGAAGCCCGCAACCTGATGAGTCAGCCACTATCCCGTGAAATCGCTATGCTCCATTCGCTCGTCGAGTTCGCCGCAGGGCCGGCACCTGCCGACACGGAAGCAGCCAGGACGTTGACGGATCAGACTGCCGCATTCCAGCGCTGGATCGATGCCGCTGCAAGAGAGCGAGGCGCCAAAGGCTCCGCTCCCGTCGCGCCCTGGGCAGGCGATGGCGCCGCGAACCGTGTCCCGTTCCGTATCGGAGAGTTCGGCCCCCTGACTTACCAGAACGACAATGTCTTGCTCGCACGCCTGGGAAAAGTCCGGTACGCGAAAATCAAGCTCCTGAATGGTGATGCAACCCCTCTCTTGAACGTGCAGGATCAGTCCGAGCTCTACGCCTACGAGATCGTCAACTTCGTCAACGGCAGGCGTACGCTCGGCGAAATCCGCGACGCCGTCTCGGCCGAGTATGGACCGCTGCCGCTCAACCTCGTGGCCGACTACCTGGACGCGTGCGTCGAAGCTGGGATCATCCAGCTGAAATAGGGCTCCGGAATCGAGTGCTTGTGTGCTCGCCGGAATCGTTGGCGCGATGCGCGTCCCGGCGTATATCATGGCTCTGCACCTGCGATATCCGAGAGCAGGCGGGCGTTCTCAACATGTTGCAGAAGAGAATCGATGATCAGCCGAGCATCTCGCGGCAGAACATGCGTGAGGCTGAAGACATCTTCCTCAAGCACCTGCGCCGCGTCGGCTTGAAGCAGACCGAACAGCGCAACACGATTCTGCGCACGTTCCTCGAAACTCGCGAGCATCTCTCCACCGACGAACTGCACCGCCTCGTCAAAAAGAAGGACCCGCATATTGGCTTTACCACCGTCTACCGCACGCTCAAGCTGCTCGCCGATTGCGGCTTGGCCAGTGAAGTGTCCTTCCACGATGGCATTGCCCGCTACGAACATCAATACAACCGGCGCAGCCACCACCACATGGTGTGCACGGAGTGCGGCACGTCGGTTGAATTTTTCTTGCCTGAAGTGGGCGAACTCGAGCAGCAAATTGGACGCAGGCATCACTTCGTAACCACCCGCCACACATTCCAGATTTACGGCATCTGCGAAGAATGCCGGAAGAAGAACAATGGGCGACGCCTCATCTAGCCCGGCGGTCCTGTCACCTGAGATCCATTGCCCACGCTGCGAGAGTCCCATGCCCGCCACCGCCGCGTTCTGCCCCGGCTGCGGACGCTCCATGACCACACTCTCCTCCGGCGAGAGGCTCGCGGCGGCGTTCAGTTATTGCACTCTCGTTCCGGCTGCCGTCCTGCTCTTTCTCCCCGCGTACCGGAAGAGTCAATTCGTACGGTTCCATGCCTGGCAGAGCCTTCTGCTGTGGGGCGCATTTTTCCTCGCGTCGCTCATTGCCATCGTCTTCTCCAATTTCGCCGGTGCCATCGCACTTCTCTTCTCCGGTATCTTGGCCACGCTCGCCATGTTCTTTCTCTGGATCGTTCTGCTCAAAGCCCTCCAGGGAGAGCGTTTCGATCTGCCGTTGATCGGTACTCTGGCCGGGCGTTTACGTTAGACATTCTCTGCCCCATCGTTCAAAATATTGAGTTTATTAATCATCAGGAGACCTCATTGAACCACTCGCCGCGCGTTAAGATCAGCGCTCTTGGAACCTACGTCCCGCCCCGCCTGTTGACCAACGCCGACCTGGAAAAGATGGTGGATACGAACGACGAATGGATCATGTCGCGCGTCGGCATCAAGGAGCGCCACCTCGCTGACAAAGGTGTCGCCACCAGCGATCTGGCGGCTGCAGCCGCCAGAAACGCGCTCGCCAGTCGCGGCCTTTCCCCGAGCGACGTGGACGTTATCATCGTGGCGACGGTTACCCCTGACATGATGTTTCCGGCCACGGCCTGCCTGGTGCAGCACAAGATTGGCGCCAAGAATGTCTGGGGGTTCGATCTCTCCGCGGGATGTTCGCAGTTTGTCTATGCGCTTCAGGTCGGCGCCCAGTTTGTCCAGACGGGTGCGCATAAGAAAGTCATGGTGATCGGAGCGGATGTCATGTCATCGATCATCGACTACACCGACCGTGCCACCTGCGTGCTCTTCGGCGATGGCGCCGGCGCGGTCATCCTCGAAGCCGCCGACGATTCCCTCGGACTCATCGACTTCCTCCATGAAGTGGATGGTTCGGGCGGATGCTCTCTCTACATGCCCGGAGGCGGAAGCCTCCATCCACCTTCCCACCAGACCGTCGATCAGAAGATGCACTACGTTCACCAGGATGGATCGGCCGTGTTCAAGTTCGCCGTGCGCAAGATGGCGGACCTCTGTGAAGAGATCCTGACCAGAAACGGACTCACGGGCCACGATATCGACCTCTTCATTCCTCATCAGGCAAATCGCCGCATTATTACCGCGACGGCGGATCGCCTTGATCTTCCTCCCGAGAAAGTCATCATCAATATCGATCGCTTTGGCAATACCACCGGCGCCACCATTCCGTTGGCCATGGAGACTGCGATCCAGGAGGGAAAATTGAAGAAGGGAAGCCTCGTGCTCCTGGGCGCAGTTGGCGCAGGATTTACGGTTGGGGCAACGTTGCTGCGGTGGGCGTTCTGACTCTCGTCTCTTAGAGGAACGGCAAACCTGCCCGAATAACTCCTATTTGACCATCGCCAGAACGCGCACCGGCGCTTCGGCGGCGCTCTTGCTCTTGAGGGGAGCCACAATGATCAGCGACCCGGTTTCCGGCAAGCCGGATAAGCGCGCAGTTCCGTCGACAACGTAGTTGCCGTGGAGGGCAAGTTGGCGGGCAAGGGCGCGGTCTGACGCGAGGTCAGTACGAGCTTCCACTGCGAAGCCGAGAATATAGCGCGCGTCCATGAGGAACTGGGCTGCGTCGGCGGTAATCGGCAGTATCGTCGGAGCCGAATGATCGGCGTTCTTTGCCCGGCGTATCGCGACAACTGCTCCCTGCGGAACGACTCCACGCTGCGACTCCCATCCGGCGATATCATCCAATGTGATCTGTGACGCCGGATCCGACGTTTTCATGTCCATCACCACCAGCGGCGCAATCAAACGTTCAGCCGGAATCTGACCCGCAGACCATGTTCCTGGAATTAGGGCGGCAGGAGAAATGATCCGTGTGACAGGCAGAACCTTGCCTGCGCTTTGGTCCGCATTCTCTGTCCCGGTCAGGTCCACCACATGCGAATAGCGATTGTCCGGCTTTGGGCCGCTGCGCCGGTCGGCGAACAGCAGGAGAGCCAGTACCAGCGCGTAGCCGATGATGAACGAACGAATCTTCACAATTTCCTTTGTTTCGTCTTGGGAACCGATGCTTGAGAAGCCAATCCCAACCCCGCGGCTGGAGTGGATCAATTCAGTAAGACGTGAGTCTCGCTCCAATTGTTGCCCGTCCAGCCTCAACCTGGCAACCCACACTCGGACATGGCCGGGTGCGTACCGCGACTCTGAACCGTAACTGGTTGCAGCATCAAACTTTCGTTATCGTTGTCTTGTTTCAGGACCACTGGCGGGCGCGTTACAATATCGTTAACTCTCCGGGAACAAACCAGCTTCACCACCGCGCCAACGGCGTGTCCCTGGGATCGAGGATTGATGTTCGGCCGCGAAGAAAAAGTCTCTCCCATCCGGCTCACCGCCGTGCAGTACCTCATTCTCGCCATTTTTCTCGTGCTCGCCTACGGATTGTGGCGCCTGCAAGTGATGCAGAGTGACAAATACGCTCAGCTGGCAGAGATGAACCGTGTCCGCAATGTGCCCATCCTCGCGCCGCGCGGGCGCATTCTCGACCGCGAAGGGCGCGTCATCGTTGATAACTATCCTTCATTCTCCGCGCTGCTGTTGCGAGATTCCTCGCGCGATCTGAACGTCGACGCCGACATGATCGCCCAGGGACTGCATCTCAACGCGGAAGAGGTGCGGCAGCGGATCCGGCGCTTCGCCTCGATGCCGCACTATCAGCCGATCTTCCTGAAGGAAGACATTACTCCCGACGAACTGGCGTTCATCGAGTCGCATAAGAATGAACTGCCCGAACTCGACACCATCATGGCGCACCGGCGCCTCTATCCTCGCAACGGTTTCATGGCGCACCTGATCGGCTATGTCGGCGAGGTCAGCGAAGACATGCTGAACCAGCCGCAGTTCGAGCTCTACAACCCGGGCGACGTGGTCGGCATCAGCGGTGTCGAAAAGCAGTACAACAGTCTTCTGATGGGCAAGAACGGTTCGCGCCGCGCGCTCGTCGACAGTCGTGGCCGCGAAGTGGGGCGCCTGGATGAGACTCCCGCGGAACCGGGCAAGCAGCTCAAACTCACCGTCGATCTCGACCTGCAGATCGCCGCCGAACAGGCGCTGGAAGGGAAAAACGGCGCGATCGTGGCCATGGACCCGCGCACCGGCGAAATCCTCGCCATGGTAAGCCGGCCGACTTTCGACCCCAACCACTTCGCGGTGAAGATTTCCCGCGAAGAATGGTCGAAGCTGATCAACGATCCCGACAAGCCGCTCCTGAACAAAGCGATCCAGGCGCAGCTAGCCCCCGGCTCGACTTTCAAGATCATCATGTCGACTGCCGGTTGGCAGGAAGGCATCGCCCAGAACATGCACGTGTTCTGCAACGGCGGCGCGACCTTCTACGGCCGGCGATTCGGGTGCTGGGTCAAGAGCGGTCACGGCGAAGTTGAACTCCCGAAGGCGATCTATCAGTCGTGCGACGTTTTCTTTTACACGCTGGCGGAAAAGCTGGGCATCGACCGCATCGCGAAATACGCAACCGCTCTCGGCCTGGGACAGAAGACCGGAATCGACCTGCCCAACGAAGTGACGGGGGTCATGCCGTCAGAAGAATGGAAGATCCGCAACTTCAAACAGAAGTGGTTTGCCGGCGAAACCATCTCAGTCGGTATCGGACAAGGCGCAGTGGCCATTACCCCGGTGCAACTGATGCGCGCCGTGGCTGCCGTCTCGACGGATGGCCGCCTCGTCGTCCCGCATGTGGTCAATCCCTCGGGGCTGCCCGAAGGCTACGTGGAAGTTCAGCGCTACACGGAAGTGAAGAATTTTCCCCTCGACCCCACCGGCTGGAACACGATCACTGACGCCATGGCCCGGGTGGTTCTACCGGAGGGTACGGCTCCGTCGGCGCATGTGCCGGGGATCGACATTGCCGGCAAGACCGGTTCGGCCCAGATTGTCTCGCTCGCGCTGCGGGCCAAGCACCAGAACAACGAAGAGTTTGCGCAGAACGGGTGGTTCGTTGGTTTCACGCCTCGGCGCAATCCCGACATTATCGTGGTGGTGCTGTTCGAAGGCGGCGAGCACGGTAAGTTAGCGGCGCGCCTGGCCACCCAGGTCATCAAAGCCTACGTCGACAAGCAACACCGCACGCCGACGAAGATGGCCGGACCAGTCAAGAAAGTGGAGATCGGCGGCATGTGGACGGACCCCGGCGAGGAGCACGGGGATTTGCATGGAGGACGCTTTGTGCTGGACATCGCGCAAAAGAAAGCTCCCCTTGCCGTGGCAGCGCCCGGAGTGCGTTAAGACTGCGCCTTCCGCGAGACGCTGACGTAGAGAACCGGCATCATCACCAGCGTCACCAGCATCGAGAGTGTAAGTCCGCCTATCACTGCGATGGCCAGCGGTTTTTGCAGTTCCGCGCCGGATCCGATGCCCAGAGCCAGCGGCAACAATCCGAAGAGAGTGCACAGCGTGGTCATCAGGATGGGGCGCAGGCGGATCCGTCCTGCTTGCACGAGCGCCTCAGCCACCGGAAGCGATTCGCGCTGGCGTTCGTAATATTCAAACAGGATGATTCCGTTCTTGACTACCAGACCCACCATGAGAATGATCCCCATGAACGACGAAACGTTCAGCGGTGTGCGGGTGATGAACAGCAGCAAGAACACTCCTGCCAGCGACAGGGGCGCCGCCGAAATGATGACCAGCGCGGGCAGGAACGCGCGAAACTGGATAACCAGGACTGCGAAAACGGCGACAAGCGCCAGCGCCAGGACAAACAACAATTCGCGAAACGAACTTTGCTGGCTTTCGTATTGTCCGCCGACCTCGGAGAGATATCCGATCGGGAGTTTCGTGCCGGCGAGGACTTTTTTCACATCGCCGATGGCACTGCCCAGATCGCGGTTCTCGAGCCTGGCGGTGAGCGTGACCATCAGGCGCTGATTCTCGCGCAGCAATTCGTTCTGGCCGCGCTCTCGGGTGATGGCCGCCAGAGACTGCAGTGGGACCATCTGTTTGCCTGGGGTGAGGATGGGATACTGGCGGATGTTCTGTTCCTGAAAACGAAACTCGTTTGGATAGCGGACGCGGATGGGAATCAAGCGGTCGGAGCGGCGCAGTTCGGTGGAAGTGGCCCCCAGCAGGCCATCGTGCACCTGCTGCGATACCTGGTCGACGGTCAACCCGACGTGTGCCGCAAGCCCGGGGTCGACGTTGATCACCAGTTCAGGATTGCCGCGGCGCGGGCCCTTGAAATCGACGATGCCTTCAATCTTCTGAATTCGCGGCGCGAGATCATCGGCGATTCGATACAGTTCGTCGGCATCGCTGCCGAAAACCTTGATTTCTACCGGTTCAGGCGAGCCTTCCAGATCCCCGAGCATGTCCTGCAAGAGTTGCACAAACTCCACGTCGACTGCGGCGATGTTGTTGTTGATCTGCGCGCGCAAGTCGTCGATCACTTCCTGGGCGTCGCGATTCCGCTGCGAGCGTGGCTTGAGTTTCACCAGAATGTCGCCCTTGCTCTGCTCGGTGGCGAACAGCCCGAGTTCGCTGCCCGTGCGGCGCGAGAACGCGGAGACCTCCGGAACCGCTCCCACTTTTTGTTCCATCTGTCGCGCCAGCAAGTCGGTTTCGGAGAGCGACGTTCCGGGCGGGGTCAGGTAGTCGACGACGAAGCCACCCTCATCCATCTCGGGCAGAAACCCGGTATGCAGGCGGAAGTACGCGACGACGGGAAGAGCAATCAGCAGCAGTGCGGCAAGGCCGACGAGCAGGCGGTTCTCCAGCGCCCAGCGAATCCCGCGTTCGTAGAGGCGGTTGACGGGTTCGATGAAGCGCGACGAGGAGTCGCGGAACTCGGCACGGGAGAGCAAATATCCGGAGAGAAGAGGAATCAACGTCAGCGAATAAAGAAGAGAAATGAGCACCGAAGCTGCCAGGGTAAGAGAGAGCGCGTGGAAGAAATCTCCGACGGTTCCTGTCAAGTAGCCCAGGGGAAGAAAGACGACGACCGTGGTCAGCGTGGATCCAACTACCGGTCCGATTAATTCGGCGGTGCCTTTTTCGACGGCATCCTGCACCGATTCGCCGGCGCCGAGGTGACGGTAGATGTTTTCGACCACAACCACCGAATCGTCGATGACCAAGCCGATGGCGACGGCCAGGCCGCCTAGCGACATCAGGTTCAGCGTTCCGCCCAAAATCTCGACGAAAAAGAATGTCGCTACCACGGTGAGCGGCAGACTCACAGCGGCGACGACCGTGATCCGTGCCTGCCGGAGAAACACGAAGAGGATGACGATGGCCAGCAGTCCGCCGATCAAGACCGCATCGCGCACACTGGCGATCGATTCCTGCACGAATTCCGCCAGATCGTAGACCGTCGAGAGGTGCAGCGTGGACGGAATCACGTTGCTGCTGTGAAACGCGAGATCCTTGACCTGGCGCGAAATGTCGATGATGTTACCGCCAATCTGGCGGGTGATGTCGAGGATAGCTGCAGGGCGGCCATTGCCGGTAACCAGCGTGCGGCGATCGGCAGTGCCTTCCCGAACCGTGGCAATCTCGCGCAGACGTACCAGGCTTTGCGGATCGGTGCTGACGACAACGTTGCCGACATCCTCGATGCTCCGGAGTTGCGTATTCGTGAGCACCAGGAATTGCTGATAGTTGCTGTCGAGACGGCCGACGCTGGCTATGGTGTTGGTGGCGCGCAGGCGCTCGGCGATGTCGGGCAGATTCAGGCGATGGGCGAGCGCTTTTTGCGGATCCACCACCACCGAAATCTCGCGTGCGTCGCTGGCCTTCACTTCCACCCGGCCCACGCCCGGCACGCGGCTGAACCAGGGCTTCAGGTTGTAGACGGCGAAATCGTTGAGATCGGCGTCGGGCACGTTGCCGTTGAGAATCAAGCTGAGGATCGGAAACACGGCGGGCGTGAGACGCTCAACCTCGATCTCCGCATCCGGCGGCAGGGAGGCGCGAGCGTCGTTCACTCGTGCCTGCACCTGTTGCAGCGCCTGCAGCATGTCGGCGTCGCGAGCAAAGAGTACCGAAATCTCCGCGCCGCCGCGAATCGTGCGCGACCGCACCCGGCGCACGTGCGGCACCGTTGCGACGTTTTCTTCCAGGGGACGAGTCACGGTGAGCAAGGTGACGTCGGGCGACAGATCGCCGGCATGCACCAGCACTATCACGCGCGGAAAATTCAGTTCGGGATAGATATTGCTGGGCAGGCGCCACAGAGAGATGAGGCCAGAAATGGTGAGCGCTCCGGTCAGCAGAAGAACAGCCCGGCTGTTGTGGCGGCACCAGCGGACGAGGTTCATGGTTTGACGCGCACTTTGGTCTTGTCGGGCAGACCGTACCCGCCCGTAAGAATGATCTTGTCGCCTTCATTCAGGCCGGAGAGGATCTGGACCTTGTCGTTGGTCTGGGTGCCGAGCGTGACCGCGACGAACTCGGCTTCGTCACTTGTGAGCCGGTAAACATGTGGCTCACCGGCTTCGTCGGGATAGATCGCCTGTCGCGGTGCCACCAGGCCGCGCGCCAGTTCGCGCAGAGGTAATTCGACGGAAACAAACATGCCCAGTTTGAGCCGGCGTCCAGGATTCCTTATCTGGATCCGGACTGTTCCGTTGCCGGTTGCGGGATCGACGGACGGTAGTACGGCGGCGACCTGTGCCGGGAAGGTTTGTTCGGGCACCTCCGTGGTCTGGAACTCGAAGTCTGTGCCTCCTTGAATCTCCGATAGCCGCGAGCCCGGAACCTGGCCCTGCAGTTCGAGCGTGCTGACGTCGGCCACTTCGACGACGGGCTGCGCACTGGTGCCATCGACCTGCTCGCCCGCGCCGAGAAAACGGTGAACGACCGTGCCCGCAAACGGAGCGCGCAGAATCGATCGCGAGAGTTGTGTCTGCGCCGCCGACCGCGCCGCCTCCGCCTGCTTGAGTAGCGATTCGTTTACCGCGAGCAAGGTACGCGCGTCTTCCACCTCTTTGCGTGCTGCAATGCCGCGTCGCAGAAGGTCGTCGTTTCGTTCCGCGGAGATGCGCGCGTTTTCAACATTGGCTTGGGCTTGCGCCACCGTTGCTTCGGCCTGCCGAAGCTGGTCTTGAAGAGATGAGTTATCGAGCGTCGCCAGTGGTTGATCGGCTTTCACGGCGTCGCCTTCGTTGACCAGCACACTGTGGATTCGTCCCGGTACGAGCGCGGAGATTCTGGCGTCGAGATTGGGAGGGGCCGCGAGGTTCCCGCTGACTCGCAAACGCTCGGCGAGGGGCTCTTTGTGCGCAACGACGACGGTGACCTCAGGAACGGCCGTTTCTTCATTGGCCGATGTGCTCTTGTTGCAGGCCACCGTGAGGAGCGGTAGAGCAATCAGGAACGCGATCGTCCGGCGTGGGAGCTGCGTCTCAGTCAAGTGGCGCCCCCACGATGTTTTCAAGAGCGGCGAAGGAACTCTGCACGGCAAACAGGCTGTCCAGATAGGTCTTGCGCGTTTCATTCAGCCGGCGCTGGGCGTCGATCAGCGTCAGCAGATTGCTCTTTCCGTAGCGATAACTGTCTTCGGCCATCTGCTCGAGCTTTACTGTTTGCGGCACGACCTTGTCCCCGAACTGAGTTGCCTGTCGCGATTTGGCTACGTAGTCATAATATGCCGCAATCACCTGGGAGGAGGCATTGTTACGCTGCGCTTGCAGCGCGAGGCGCAGGAAGTCGAGTCGCGCGTTGGACTGAGCGACCTCTCCTTGCCCGTGATAGAAAATCGGTAACGCAATCGCAATTTGTCCGCGAGGTCCGACGTTAAAGTCGGGCGGCGAGTTCAGATCCACACCCGCCTGCAGGTCGACATTGGGAATGCGCGTGGCCTTGGCCAGGCTCAGGCGCCGTTCTTCGACGACCATGTCCTGCGTGGTGCGGAGGATGTCGGCGTTGGAGCGAAGCGCAGTCTCGGTGATCGCCTGGATCCCCCGCGTTTGGGGAAGATCTTGCAACCGGCCTGACAGGTTGAGCGGGGCCTCCAGCGGACGGCTCAGCAGCGCCGCCAGTTGCGCATCGGCGATCTTTTGAGCCTCGACGGCGCCTGCGTATTCGGCTGCGGCGCGCGCGGCTTCGACTTCGGCCTGGATCGTTTCCAGTTCGGCAACGTCTCCTACTTCAAACCGCTGCCTCACGACGTCATTGATGCGAGTGGCGAGGTCGAGCGCCGCTTTTGACTGCTCCGCTTGAGCGCGTGAGAGAAGAGCGCGGAAGAACGCTTCGCGCGTGCGCTGGCGAATTTGACGCGAGAGAACGGTGATGTCGATCTCGGTGGATTTCTGCTCTTCCCGCGACAGGGCCCGTCGCTTGCCGCGTTGGCCGCCCAGTTCGATGGGCTGATCCCAAAGCAGGCTTTCATGGGGCAGGTCGCGCGCCGCGGCAAAACTCACGGTAGGGTTCGGAAACTGCGAAGCGATCTTGAACCCGGCGAGCGCGACCGCTCGCTGCTGCCGTGCGGCGCGCAGTTCCAGGTTGTCGCTGTCGGCGATGGAGAGAGCCTTCGGCAGGTCGATCGCGGTCTCTTGGGCACAGGCCCACGCGCCGGTCAGGACTATGCCGCAGAGGATGCGCCGCGCGAGAGAGAAAGGTGAGCACACAACCGTCGACCGGAATGAGGCTTGCCTTGAGCCGCGCAACGTCATCGTCGAAGAGCTTATCCTACACTGCGAAGCCTCAAATCCCCGGAATCTAGGGGATCGTGCAGAGGCCCCTGCAATCCACGACGAACGTTGGATTCTCCCCGGCCGAGGCCTCGCGGCTCGAACACGAGTACCGGATAGACGACCAATTTCGCGCTAAGTGCATGTACCATCGGCACTTTGCAGCCATCGTCCCATGACTTCCGTAACTTTGCGACTGAGATGCGGGGGTGTAATCTCGCCCTGAAATGGGTACACCGCTCGATCGGGTGGCGTAGGCGCCAGAGAGGGAGGTTGTCGCGACCGTGTCTGACGCAGGCAAACAAACCGTGACCGAAGTGAGCAAGAGCCGCAAAGGCTACGCGGACGTGCAGGGCGCGCCGCGTTTTCCCATCAAGCTCCCGGTGGCTTTGAAATCGGGAGAGGCCACGATCGCCGAGACGCAGAACATTTCCGCCAACGGCGTTCTGTTCCGCATGGATGCCGATGTGCCCGTTGGGTCCGCCGTGGATTTCACAATTTCACTGCCCGCTGATGTTGTGGGCGCAGAAGCCGATGTGCAAGTGGATTGCCGGGGCCGCGTGGTGCGCTGTTTCCAGGACGGTGGCCGGCGCGGTGTCGGTGTAGTGATTGACGAGTACCGGTTCGAACGCAGGTAGGGACCAAGGGGACGATGGGAAGCACGCCAGTCAGCGTCGAGCAGAACGAACTCGTGCAGCCGGATGACGGCAAAGCGACGATCCGCGTGATCGTCGCCGATAGCCAGGCGATCTTCCGCGCCGGACTCCGCAAGATTTTCGCGCTCGAAGATGACATCCGGGTCATCGGCCAAGCCGAGACCGTCCCGCAGACGATCGCTGCCGTCCAGAAGTTCTCCGCCGACATTCTGATCTTCGAATCTGCCCTCAGCCCGAATCCGGCCGATACCGTCTCCGACCTGTTGCGCAGCGCGAAGTGCCGTCTCGTGGTCGTGCTCCAGGAACCGGACCAGGAGATGACCCTCGAAATGTTCCGCCGCGGCGCCCACAGCATCATCTCGCGGGAAGTCGAACCGGAAATGCTGGTCGAGTGCCTACGCAAGGTTGCCGCTGGGGAGCCCTGGCTGGAGAGCCGGGCGATTGCATGGGTGCTCGACGCTTATCGCACACAGGGTCTGCGCCCCGCCGGGTCGCGTCCCAAAGTGCAGCTCACGCCGAAAGAATCGCTCATCGTTTCCTGTGTCACGCAGGGCATGAAGAACAAGGAAATTGCCCTGCGCGTGGGGACGACCGAGCAGGTGGTGAAGAACTACTTGCGCAAAGTCTACGACAAGCTGGGTGTTGCCGACCGTCTGGAACTCGCGCTGTATTGCCTGAACCATCGCGTGGTGAACGCCGAAGTTCCGCCCAAGCCCGCCGAACCGACCAACGGACTGGCCAGCGATGCCGCCGCCGCGGCCGCCGCCGGATCCGGATCTAATTCCTAGTTCCATCTTCTAGTACAATCTCCTGTTCCGCTGTTCGCCTCTCGCTATTCGCATGTCTTTGCGAACCGCAAATAGCGCACGACGAACAGCGATCTTTATCTCTCGAGAGGCTCCCGTGAAAGGCGACGCGAAAGTTATTGCCATCCTGAACGAAGTACTCAAAGCCGAACTGACGGC
>Ga0335083_10007031_pt1 | contig 13934 bp, 9 predicted proteins | sample Lox_Sample_42_FD_206716 | JGI IMG/M metagenome (GOLD analysis project Ga0335083, IMG submission 206716) | Soil microbial communities from Loxahatchee National Wildlife Refuge, Florida, United States - Lox_Sample_4.2 | ecosystem: Environmental > Terrestrial > Soil > Wetlands | place: USA: Florida...
GGGGAACGACGTCGGCACCGTGAGCGTGCGCTCAGGAGGCAGGGCCCCGGTTTGAAAGGCGCGAACTAGCAGTTCCAGCGCCTGCCCCGCGTTCGCGGGAATCACGACCGTAGCAGCGAGCAGTCCCCGCCGCACCCACGCCTGGCCGGACTCGGGACCGCCGTCACAACCCAGGAAGGGCAGGGCCAGCCAGCGGTCGCGGGCGCCGGCGTCGGTCAGTTCCTGAAACGCTTTGCGGGCGCCCATCGCCATGGAATCGTCCTGCGCGGCCACCGCGTCGAACTGGCTGCGCTGCGATGTGGACAAGCGCAGCCACGAACTGATGGCGCGATGCCCGCTCTCCTCCGTCCACTGCCCGCGCATGGTTTTGATTTCCAGGGTCGAAGGCCGCGTCTGGTTCATACCGGCGGTGCGCTGTTTGGCAGCCAGGCTCTGCGATGGTCCTTCGATATAAAGCACCGCCCCGCCCTTGGGCAAAATCGCTGCCAGTTGGCGTCCCTGGATGCGGCCCACTTCCTCGTGATCCGAAGTAATAGAGAAAAACGGCAGCCTCGAACTCCGCCGGAGCGAAGCGGTGTAGTCAGCTTCGCGGTTGAGAACGGCGCAGGCGATTCCCGCAGAAGCGGCAGCCTGCGCCACCTGCGGATGTGCGGTGCCGCCCGCCGGCTCAAAAAGAATCGCCCTGGGCCGCACCTCCGGGGGTGACTGCACAATCTTCAACAACTGCTGGCTCTGAACAATCGGATCGTTCTGGGCGTGAATGATCTGCAGGGCAACGCCCAAGCGGCGCGCGGCTTCCTCCGCCGAGGCTGCCTGAAGCGCCTGGTAGTCGTTATCTGCGGTGGTAAGGGAGATTACGAAGTCGCATTTCGCCATGGTGAAACGCCAGCATAATGCCAGAACGGGAAAAGATCATGATGCCAACGGTAATCAGCAGGGGGGAACCGCAGTGCGCAGGCAGCGGCCGCCAGCCAATCCGCCCGCTCCCGGCTCAGACCGCCGAGCCCCCTTGCGCCTTCGCGGCTCGGCCGGACGCAAGATCTTCCAGTGAAGGGTAGGAGTGCTGCGCAACCCGGGTATGCTCGGCGGGATTGATTCCGGTTTGCAGGGCCTTCACCATCATTTCCAGGGCTTGACCTGCCATGGGCGGCGAAACAACCGTGGCGGTGAGTTGTCCGCTTCGCACCCAAACGATGCCGGTCTTGGCCAGGCCATCGCACCCGAGAAAGGGCAATCCCAGCCAGCGGCTGCGTATCGACGGCTCGCTGATTTCCTCGAATGCTTTGCGTGCTCCCATGGCCATGGCATCGTTTTGCGCCGCGACGGCGTCGTAGCGGGTCTCGCGGGAAGTGGAAAGTCGCATCCAGGAGGCTACCGACCGATGGCCGCTCTCGCGCGTCCATTGCCCGCGCACCGTGCGGATGGAAATATTGCCTGGCGTGGTGTCGGCCAGTCCTGTAGTTCGCCCTTTCGCAGCCATGCTTTGCGAGGGACCCTCGATGCACAGCACCGACCCGCCGCGGGGCAGCAGCGCGGCCAGTTGCCGTCCCTGCGTGCGTCCGATTTCGGTGTGATCGGCGGCGATGGAGAAAACCGGCGCTTTATGGCGCCGGCGAAGATCGGTAATGTAATCCACTTCCCGATTCAACACTCCCCATCCAATGCCGGCGCTTACTGCCGCCAGCGCCACCTGCGGCAGCCCCGTGGCTCCGGCCGGCTCGAAAAGAATGGCGTCGCAGCGCGACTTGCCGTCCGACTGGATGATCTTGAGCAGTTGCTGGCTCTGTAGAATGCCATCGCTCTCGGCATAAATCACCTGCACATCGATTCCGAGGCGGCGGGCGGCGTCCTCTGCGGCTGCGGCCTGCTCTCTTTGAAAGTCGTTGTCGGCGGTGATGAGGGAAACTACGACGCTGAGTTTTTTCATGTGGCGGCTTCGAGGCCACCCGGCATGTTACGTCGCGCAGCCTGCAAATACATGATTACGCAGGTAATTCAGCTATGACCTTGCAGCTTCCCCCGGGGGCCGCCAGGCGGGTGTTACAATTCGGGCCTTCGAGGAGGCACCCGTGCGGCGCGCACTGTTTATCGCTCTGGTGTTGATGTGGACGCAACTCGGCTGGGGTCAGGGCAAGCTGTCGGTGCACTGGGAAGAACTCACCGCCCCCGATTTCCGCACCGCGATCGAGCAATCCAAGGGAACCTGCCTGCTGCCGTTCGGAATCCTGGAGAAGCACGGTCCGCATTTGCCGTTGGGCACCGATCTGCTCGATGTTCGCCATGCGGCGCTGACTGCCGCCGAGAAAGAGTACGCGGTGGTATTTCCGGAATATTATTTCGGCCAGATCTTCGAAGCCAGGCACGAGCCCGGCACCGTGGCCTACAGCGCGCAGATGCAAATGTCGCTGCTGCAGGAGACCACCGATGAAATGGCGCGCAACGGCTGCAAGAAGGTGATCATCGTCAACGGCCACGGCGGAAACGAGCACTTACTGCCGTTCTTTGCGCAAGCGCAACTGGAAAAGCAGCACGATTATGTGGTGTACGTTCTGGGACTGGTAGGGCCGCCACCCGGAGCGCCTCCGACCAAAACCAAGGTGGATATGCACGCGGGCGAAACGGAAACTTCCACCATGCTGATTTCCCGTCCGGACCTGGTGCATATGGACCGCGCCAAAAGCGAGTCGGGTGCCGACGAAGCGCGGCTCAAGCTTCCCGATACGCTCTATACTGCGATCTGGTGGTATGCGCGCTTTCCCAATCACTATGCCGGCGATGGTTCGGCAGCTACGAAGGAGTTGGGCGAATCTCGAATGAACGCGTGGATCGAAGCCATCGTGAATGCGGTCCGCGCCGTGAAAGCAGACCAGACCAGCCTGGAACTGCAGAACGAGTTTTTCGAAAAGGCGAAGCACCCGCTGGATACGCCGCAATGAGGAGTTCGTAGCGCCGGCGCTACCAAAAGAAAGACATGGCTTCTACCGACACAATCGCCGTCAGCCCGCCCTTACAGGGGAATGCGACTGGATCTCCGGTGCGTCTGATGTCGCTTGATCTGCTGCGCGGGGCAACCATCGCGGCCATGATTCTGGTGAACAATCCGGGCGATGAGCAATCCGCCTACTGGCCCTTGCGGCACGCTGCCTGGAATGGCTGGACTCCCACCGACCTGATCTTTCCCTTCTTCCTGTTCATCGTGGGCGTATCCATGGTCTATTCGCTGAGTTCGCGCATGAAGCGCGGCGAACCACGGCAGAAAATTTTGCTGCACGTGCTGTGGCGCGGCTTGGTGATCTTCGCTCTCGGGCTCTTCCTGAACGGCTTTCCGAATCACTATCAGCTTTCGTCGTGGCGGGTGTACGGCGTACTGCAGCGGATTGCGGTGTGTTACGTGATTTCGGCCGTGCTGGTTTTGTGGAGTGGGCGGCGCGGTCTGATCGTGACCATCTGCGGCTGCCTTGCTGGCTATTGGATTTTGATGCGTTACCTGCCGGTGCCGGGCTTTGGCGTCCCCACTCACGATATCCCCCTTCTTGATCCCGACCGCAACATGGTGGCCTGGCTGGACCGCAAGGTGTTGGCCGGGCATTTGTATGAAGTGACCCGCGATCCGGAAGGAATTTTGAGCACGATTCCGGCGGTTGCGACCTGCCTGCTCGGAGTGCTGACTGGGCAGTGGCTGCGCTCGGCGCGCAGCGCCAAAGAAAAAGCTGCCGGCCTGCTGGGATATGGCGTGCTGGGACTGGCTGCGGGAGAAGTATTCAACATCTGGTTTCCCATCAACAAGAAACTGTGGACCAGTTCCTTTGTAGTCTTTACCGCCGGCATGGCGCTGGTGCTGCTGGCGGCGAGCTACTACGCGGTGGACATCAAGCAATGGCGCGGCCGCTGGACCAAGTTCTTCCTGGTTTTCGGAATGAACGCGATCGCGGCGTATTTCTTTGCCGAGATTGTGGCGCACTGGATCGGCCGCATGGGACTGCGCGCCGCCGATGGGTCGTTGATTCCCTGGCAGGAAGTGATTTACAGCCATTTATTCGTGGACCTCGGCACTCCCGCATTCGCCTCGCTTTTGTTCGCGCTGGCTTATGTCCTGGCCTGCTGGCTGGCGATGTGGGTGCTATACCGCCAAAAAATCTTCCTCAAAATTTGATCGCGGCGTCCGGCGCCTGCCGGTAACTTGGGTAACGTTTTCCGCCGCAAACCCACATGCTAGCCTCACGGAGGGTTGGCGAATCAACATCTTCCGGGGAACGTCCCGCTTGCTGCAGCGACGTAGCAGAGCTACGTCTCTAGAGATCGATTTCGGAGAGAGAACGGTTTCATGCCGCGCATTCCAGTCATCCGCCTCGGCCCTACTACCGAGCCTGTCGAGCCGCCGTTTCTTATTGGATATTCGCCCTCGCTTTCCCTGGAGGGATTGCAACTGGGCATCGACAACCTGCGGCACGACGTTCATCTCAGTTCCAAGTTTGCCGACCATGTTCGCCAGCACCTGGTGCGCCTGATCGCGCGTTTCGGCGATGTCGAGGCCATGCTGGCGGCGGAAGCACCGCAGGAAAAGGCGCAGCTGAATCCCAATTATTTCGCCGGCTCGCGCAAACAGGAAAAGGCTGCCCCGGCCAAGGCCGATCGCACGGAACTGAAGCCGCTGCTGGCCGATCTTCAAGTTTCGGCGCTGAACCTGGCGAAAACCACGGGCAATTTCACCGTGGACACTCTGGCTCGCGCTGCCGTCATCAAGTTTCTGCGGGTGCAACTCAACGAACAGTTTGCCCAGATGCTGGAACGCTGCCGCATGATGCTGCGCAATTTTGAAGGCGTGCGGCATCTGAAGGCGATGGAGTACCGGGAGAAGGTCTCCGCGTTTCAGGTTTCCAAACGGACCATTCTGCGCCGCACCGGACAGGAACTGCTTCGCACCCTGCGCGAGGTCGAGCGCGAAACCCTGGTGCGCATGCGCCGCTCTCTGTTTGGCACCCGCGGTGAGGCCGAGTACGAGCTGTTCCTGAATCCCCTGATCTTTACCGAGGACGGGCGCGATCCTTACCTCAACGCCGAGCACTATGTCATGTTAGGCAACTTCGACCGTGACCCCGACCGCTATGACAAAGTGCGCAGCATGGTGATCGAGTACCTGCGTTCGCTCAACCTGGGTGCGGAAGCGCAGGACGATGGCGTGGTGGACCGCTGGCTGTCGGCGCCGGAGAATGCCAAGGAATTGGTGGGCGCGGGAGCGGCGGACGAGTCGACCTCCCAGAAGCGCTCTGAGAGAATGCGGCTCCAGGCCTGGATCGAACTGCTGGAGCGGGAGCGGATCCTGGGCCACGTGATTGCTTCCTATGAAGTGGTGCCGCTGCTGGCGGAGTACTCGCCGCAGATCCACGCCCAGCAGCTCAAGAATGCGCTGATCTCACGGGAGGAACGGGCGCGGGTGGAAAAGCTGCTGGGGGAGCATACCCGGCTCAGTCCGGCCAGTTTCACCGCCGCGGTGGCGCGCGTCGCCGGCCTTCGCGAGGCGGACCGCATGCGCCTGGCAGCGCGATTCCTGCAGGATTTCCTCCGCTACCACCGCGACCTGCGGCAACTCGAAAAGCTCAACGACACCCTCGATAGCGTGAACCTGATCGGCAAGGAGAAGATGCGCGAGCTTTCCGCCATGAATCGCACCCTCTACGAATATCTTCTGCCCGAAGAGCAGCGTCCCGTGGAGGAGAAGATCATCAGCCACGTGGTGGTGAAGGCGGACATTCGCGATTCCTCGCGCCTCACCAAGTCGCTGCTGGAGCGCGGGCTGAATCCCGCTTCCTATTTCAGCCTGAACTTTTACGATCCGGTGAACAAGCTGCTCACCAAGTACGGCGCCACCAAAGTCTTCCTGGAGGGCGATGCCATCATTCTGGCGCTGCTGGAACGCGAAGGCGAGCCCGGACTGGTGGTGAGCCGGGCCTGCGTGCTGGCCCGCGAGATCATCGAGATCATGCGCGGTTACAACCAGTTGCTGGAACGCTCCGGGCTGCCGGGATTAGAAGTGGGCATCGGCGTGTCTTACCAGGAAGCGCCGCCAACCTATCTCGTGGATGGCGACGAGCGCATTATGATTTCCGACGCGCTCAACGAGAGCGATCGTCTTTCCTCCTGCAGCAAGCGCGTGCGCAAAAGCATTGAGGCCATGGAAAGCCCGTTCAACGTCTATGCCTTTCAATCGATGAGCGACGCCGAGGCGGCGGAGAACCCGGACGACTACAGCATGCACTACAACCTGAACGGAATTCGCGTCAACGAGGCTGCTTACCAGAGACTGCGCAAGGAAATCTCGCTCGAACCCTGCCGCATGGAACTGCCGCAGTTGTGGGGCACGGAGAATTACCGATTGTCCAACGGCATGGTGCCGGTAGGGAATGACATCTTCCGCAAAATCGTAGTCCGCGCCAGCCGGATTCCCCAGATCGATCCCGCGACCTTCACCCTGGTGCAGTGGACCAAACGCTGGTACTACGAAGTGTGTTCGAATTCCGCGATTTACAACCCGGCGGACGCCAAGGGCGCGGCGGCGGAGTAGGACCGCGATCAGCTCTCAGGTTCCAGACAACGCAGGCTTTGTGCGTCGACCCGCGGAATTAGGCTATTGGCGGTGTATTGAGCAATCCATTGGAAGCTGGGGGCTGAAGGCTGAAGGCTGAGAGCTGACAGCTGACAGCTTCTACTGTCCCGCCCGCAGCGGTGAGATCAGCAGCCGGCCGGCGGTCTTCTTCTTGCGGTCGGTCTTGTCGTGTTGGTAGACGAGATCCAGCGAGCCTTCGGCGGTTGGGGCCGCGGTGGCCAGGGCCGCCGCCAAGCCACGGAAGGCGCGGCCGATGTCGGTGCTGTCCTGCAGCGCCACCGGAACTCCTTTGTCGATGGCCGGCGCCGTCGCCTGATAATTGTTGGGCAACTTCCAGAGCAGTTTGCAGTCCGTGGCCTTCTCGATATCTTCATCCCCAAATCCGGGAATCTTCTTATAGCGGTTGAGTACCACCCGCACCCGGTCACGTCCCGCGCCTTCTTCCAGGAAGGTGCGCATGCGGCCGGCGCTCCACAGTGAGACCACGTCGGCCTGGGCCACCATCAGCACGGCGTTCGAGAGTTCGCACAGCAGGCGGGCGGTCTGGTCCACGCGATTGGAGCAGTCCACGATCACGAAACGGAAGTGCGCCACCAGCAGGTCAAACAGCTTGGCGAGTTCCGCCGCGGTGGGCGCCAGGGTGAACGGCTGCTGCGGCGCGGCCAGCAGTTGCAGGCCGCCTTTGTAAGGTGTGAGCAAGCCCTCGAGCAGGGAAGAGTCCAGGCGGTGCAGATTCTGCAATGCGTCAAACACTCCGAACGCAGGCCGCAGATTCAGGTGCAGGGCAGCGTGTCCCAGGGGAGCGAAGTCCACCAGCAGGACATTGCCGTGAGTTTCCTGCAGAGAGATTGCCGTATTCACCGCGACGGTGGTGGCGCCGGCGCCGCCCTTGGCGTTGGTAATGGTGAAGATGCGGGCACGGCCGGATGAGGCGCGGGCCTTGTTACGGGTGGCGGCAAAGCGCGCCAGCGCTTCGGCGATGTGCTCCGGGGGCGCGTTCCGTTCCAGATATTCGCTGGCTCCGGCCCGCATGGTGGCCACAATCGAGGCCGGATTACTCATCTCGCCGACCGCGAAGACCGTGATTTGCCCGTTATTCGTGCGAATCAGCTGAATGGCGTTCAGGGCCCGTTGTTCATTGCGGGGGTCGATATCCACCAGAACCACTTCCGTGCGGACATCCTCCATCTGACGCAGGATGGGGTCGCTCGGCATGGTGGGGAAGCCGGTGTAACTGAACGCGATGCGCCCGGACTGGCTGTTTTCCAGGCGGTGGCGAAGCACCGTAAGTCTATCTTTATCTTCGGTCAACAGAGCTACGGCTACGCCGTGCATGTTCCCTGCCTCATGATGGGGTGATTACCAATGGTATGAATCGGGGGTGTTCCCGCCAAGTGACTTTGGTACTGCGGCCCGGCTCGCATAAAGAAAATCCGATAGCAGCCATGACACCTGCAGGGACAACAATCAGACGAGTCGTGAGTCCGGCCCAGAGGGGAGGCTGTGTTAGGAGACATTCTAAGCAAAAACGCTGACCTTGAAAAGATGACAATTTTCTGCAAAAGCCGCGCCCAGCAAGGGATCCATTTGATCCCGGAAATCCACAGGCAGAGAGGGCAGGCGGGCCGGGGTGCAGGGTTTACGACAGCAAAGGATGCAGGCTCGGCGCCGGTTCTTCTTCCGCGGCATGCTCATGTAACCCCGAAACCCGGGGGAAGTCGCGCGCGATCTCCGCGGCGGAGGCTGCCTCCGGCAGGTACTCGTAACTCTCGATCTGCACCGCCACTCCGCTTTTGCTCCCCACCTTGGGATCGGCTACCCGCACCACCCGGCCGTGGCAACGGACCCGCGTGTTCTCGGTAAGCGTGATCTCCGAGGGCATCACCAGCACAACTTCAACCGGGTCACCGGGAGACAAGGGCGAATCGGTGTAGAAGAAAACTCCGCGCGCGCTCAAATCCTGAGTGAAGCCGCAGCCTTCGCGCTCCCCGTTGGACCATCGAAGAGAGAGAGGAAGTTGAAAATCGAACCGCTGAGCAGCTCTGCGCTCGACTCGAACCGGCCCTGAGTTCATATTTCCTCCGAAGGGGCGCCCTTCTCACAGGTGACAACAAACTGCAGTTACCGCCCGGGCTCATACTTCGCATTCGGCGCAGGCACTGCTCTTATACTGAAGGGGGAGAGAAAGCAACAGGAAGCCCGCTGCACCTGGCCACGTAAAGCTGACTGTATCTCAAACTGAGGCCGCCGGGAAGTTACAAGTTGGTGACTGGATTTCCACAGGAAAGTACAGGGCAATCGCAGGGAACAGCATAGTCATCCTTAGAGAAAGCATTCTCCATTACACCGTGAGTTCATCCAATAGCGCTTCTCCACGGAACCCAGGCGAACCAGCGCCGCCGACATCGCGGGCGGGAGTGCTGTCGGTTACCCTGCGCGCTCTCCGCTACCGGAACTTCCAGTTGTTTGTCAGCGGGCAGATGATTTCTCTCATCGGCACCTGGATGCAGACGATCGCAGAATCATGGCTGGTGTATCGCCTGCGCGGTTCGGCTTTCTTACTGGGAGCTGCGGGTTTTGCTAGCCAAATTCCGGTTTTTCTGGTGGCTCCGCTGGGTGGAATCGTCGCTGACCGGTTTAACCGCCGCCAGGTTGTGATTGCGACCCAGGCGGCGTCAATGATTCTGGCTTTGATTCTTGCCGCTTTGACTCTCTCCGGAAGGGTCCAGGTGTGGCAGGTTTTCGTGCTGGCGGCCGGGCTGGGAGTGGTGAACGCCTTCGATATTCCCGCGCGCCAGTCGTTCCTGGTGGATATGGTAGGCAAGGAAGATCTGATGAATGCCATCGCCCTGAATTCCTCGATGTTCAACGGAGCGAGGGTCATCGGGCCGGCGATCGCGGGAATTCTGGTGGCCAGAATCGGCGAGGGCTGGTGTTTTCTCGTGAACGGCCTTAGTTACATAGCAGTAATCACCGGCCTCGTAATGATGCGAGTGGAACGGCCGGCGGCGCTGGCGGCCGCCGCGTCGCCGCTGGCTCATATCGCCGAAGGTTTCCGGTTTGTGCGGCAGACGGCGCCGATCCGCGCCCTGCTTCTGTTGCTCGGCCTGGTCAGCCTGGTGGCCATGCCCTACACCGTTCTCATGCCGGTGTTCGCGGATCGCATTCTGCATGGCGGCGCGCGCGGGTTGGGGATTCTGATGGGCGCCACCGGAGTCGGTGCGTTCCTGGGCGCGCTCACTCTGGCCACTCGCACCGGGGTGCGTGGCCTCGGTCGCTGGGTGGCGTTGGCCTGCGGCGGGTTCGCAGTAAGCCTCATGCTGTTCGCGGCTTCGCGCTGGCTGTGGCTTTCGGCCGCGCTGCTACTGCCAGTGGGCTTCTGCATGATGCTGGAGATGTCTTCCTCCAACACCCTGATTCAGGCGATGGTGCCGGATCACCTGCGGGGACGGGTGATGGCGGTGTATTCGATGATGTTTATGGGCATGGCCCCGTTTGGCGCGCTGTTCGGGGGCGCGCTGGCGCAGCACATCGGAGCGCCGCGCACGGTGATGTTGGGAGCCTGTGCGTGCCTGGCGGGAGCGGTCTGGTTTGGCTGCAAGCTTCCATACATCAGGATGGAGGGCCGCCAGTTAATTCTTGCTCAGGAGATGGCCGCGGGGGAACCGCCGGAGTAGTTGAGCGACTGCGCCAGCGCACGAAGATTCGTTTCCGGAAAGATCCGCAACCATCCGACAAGAATCCAGGCCAAGCCTTGGTTCCAGCGCCAGGCTTCACTCGTAGCGCAGAGCTGCCATCGGATCAATCCTCGCAGCGCGGCGAGCGGGGAAGTAGCCTGCCAATAGCGCAACCACAACTAACAGGGAGGTAGCAGCGGCGAGGCTCAGCGGGTCCGTGCTCACGATTCCGTAGAGCATGCTCACCACCAGCTTGCCGCCCAGCAAGGCCGCCGGAATTCCGATGGCGACTCCGGCCAGGATCATCCATGCGCTCTCCCGCATCACTAGTCTGGTAACTCCGGAACGGGCTGCCCCCAGCGCCATGCGGACGCCGATCTCGTTGGTTCGCCGATTTACCAGATATGACATGAGCCCGTAAATACCGATACAGGAGAGGAACACAGCAAGCAGCGCGAAGAACAGAGAGAGTTCCGCCACCAGCCGCTCGTTAGTCACGGTGCGCGAGACCTGCTCATCGAGCGTGGTGACGTGGTTTACCAGGAGATTCCGGTTGACGGCGTGAATCGTCTGCCGCACCTCATTCGACACGGCGTTGAAGTCGCCGGCATAGCGGACCTCGAAGTCCCCGAACCGCCAGGGGCGTTGCTTGTAGGACAGATAGTTGATGTAGGAAGGCTTTCCCTGGAGGTTGCGGAATTTCACATCCCTGGCCACGCCGATTACTTCGAAGTCATTTTCGGGTTTGTCCTCACCTACACGAAAGTGAAGTCCAATCGGATTTCCGGGGGGGAACATATTCTTCGCCATGAGATTGCTGATCACGGCGACGTGTTGCGAGCTGGCGGTATCCTGCGGCCCGAAGCAACGGCCGGCGAGGATCGGAATCTGCATCGTCTCGAAGTAGCCATCGCCGATCACGTTCTGATGAATGGTGATGTTCTCGTCGATCTTGACCCCGGAAATATGAATGGTGTCTGACCAGCTTCCCTCATGGAATGTGAACGCTGAGAAACTAGCCGCCTTCACGCCGGGAAGGGCGCCCACGCGGGATTCGATCTCCTGGTAGAGAGCGCCAAGCCGGGGATCGTCGTCGCCGAAGCCAGTGGTGTCGGTGTCAAGCTGAAGCCGCAATACATTTTCACGATTAAAGCCGGTGTTGACGTTGTTGAGATTGACGAGAGAGCGCAGAAACAGTCCTGAACCGACGGTGAGCACCAGAGAGACCGCAACCTGGGCGATGATGAGCGTTTTGGCGGCGCGAGTGCGAGAGCTGGCCGTCGAGACGCTGCGGCCATCTTTGAGTGAATCGATGGGATCGACGCGCGTGGCTCGGAACGCGGGGATCACTCCGAAGAGCACGGAGGTACCCACGGCCACGCCCAAGGTAAAGCCCAGCAGCTGCAAGTCAACGCCGACGTTGAGCGGAAGAGTTTCAAAGCCGCCCGAGACCAGGTGCAGCAGCAGGCGGTTGGCCATCGCGGCGAAGCCTATGCCCAGTACTCCTCCGGCAAGGGCGAGAATCAGGCTCTCGGTGAAAAGCTGGCGGACCAGCCGGGAACGGCGTGCTCCGAGCGCCTGCCGCACTGCGAGTTCGCGAGCGCGAGCCGTGGAACGTGCCAACAACAGATTAGCGATATTGGCGCATGCGATCAGCAGCACCATCGCAACCACCGCCATCAGGATCTTCAGTGGCTCGGAATACTCGCGGCGCAGGCCGGAGATGCCGGTTTCCAGCGACGTCAGGGGGACGATGGTTCGGTCCAGTCTCTCCATGTCCACGGGCCTCAGTTTGAAGCCATAAAGCTCCCGCGTGAGCTGTTGGAAGACCAGATTGATGTTTGAACTGGCCTGCGCCCGCGAGACTCCCGGCTTGAGACGGCCTATCAGATAAAGGGAGTGGGTAAAGGGATCGCTGTAACCGCCCCACTTCGGCGCGATGGAATGCAGCATGGCCATCGGAATCCAGACGTCGGGCGCGGCGCCCACCTCGGTCCCGAAAAATTCCGGCGGCGCGACTCCAACAATCTCGAAGATCGTGGTCCCGAGCTTCACTTTGCGCTCGAGGATATTGGGATCGCGAGCCAGGCTGCGCTTCCACCAGTTGTAGCTGACCACGGCCACCGGATGATTACCTTCGGAACTGTCGTCGGCGTCGTTGAGCAAACGTCCGACTTCGGGTTCAACACCCAGGGTTGGGAAGTAGCTGCCCGAGATGAGTTGCACGTTCATCACCTCGGAATCGGTGCGGCCGTCCAGGTAGCCGTGGATTGGCATCAACATGCTGAAGATCGCGGCTGTGTCGGAGAACACCTGGTTGTTTTGGCGCACGCGCTGAAAGAAAGGGTAGGCGTAGAGTTCGGTGTTTACCTCATTTTCCCCCTCGATCCCGGCGGATCGCGCTTCGCCCATCATGACGAGTTGCTCCGGATGCTTTACCGGCAGGGAGCGCAACATAACCGCGTCCATCAGGCCAAAGATCGCAGTGTTGGCGCCGATGCCCAGGGCCAGCGAGACCAGTGCCACGAGCGTAAGCGCAGGGCTGCGAAACAGCGAGCGCATCCCGTATGAGACATCCTGCACAAACGACTCCAGCCACTCCCATCCCCATGCCATATAGCTTTGTTCCTGAATGCGGGTTGTGTTGCCGAATCTTCGGTTGGCGGCGTGGCGGGCTTCGTCGGCTGAGGCGCCGGCTTCCGCTGGTCGCTGGCGAAGCAGATCGAGATGCAGGCGCATCTCCTCTTCCAGGTCGCTGTTGAACTGGCGGCGGTTCAGCAGCATTTGCATACGTCGGATCCATTCACCCGGCAGGCTCATCCTGGCTCCTACACCGCTTCGATCACGCGGTTGATTGCACCCATGGTCCGCTGGAACTGCGAGACTTCAACGCCAAGCTGCTTGCTTCCGCCGGGGGTCAGCGTGTAGTAGCGGGCGCGGCGGTTGCCCGCGGTTACGCCCCACTCGGCGACAACCCAGCCCTTCATCAGCATTCGCTGGAGCGCGGGATAGAGGGAGCCTTCTTCGATGAGCAGGACTTCGTTTGAGGTCTGCTGGATAGATTCGGCGATCTCATAGCCGTGGAGCTTGCCGCGCGACGCGAGGGTCTTGAGAATGAGCAGGTAAAGCGTTCCCGGCGGGATTTCGTTGCGGTCGTTGTTTCGCTCTAGATTGCGGTTAATCAGGGCAGCCATACGCCTCCTCCCGGGAGTAGCATAGTTAGACTATGCCACTATCGCCCAGGTAGCTTCGCTGGTCAAGACCCTGGCAAAGAAAAAATGCCATCCCGGCGAGGGATGGCATTCTCAGGAAAGCAGCCAGACACCGCGGCCCGCATCATTGGGTGGGCGGGGAATTAGCGGCGTCGGGCGTCGCTACTGTATTCCCGATCACATCGCCCGAGACGATCATTTCCACCCTGCGGTTGAGTTTGCGGCCGGCGGCGGTTTTGTTGTCGGCGACGGGATCGGTCTTACCCAGTCCGCGGGCGATGACCTTCTCGTTCGAGACCCCATTGCTTACCAGGTAGTCGCGAACACTGTCGGCCCGTTTCTCGGAAAGCGTCTGGTTGTAGTCGTCGCTGCCGATGCTATCGGTGTGGCCTTCCACTTCCAGCAGCAAGTCGGGATAAGCGCCGACAATTCCTGAAATCC
>Ga0335083_10007033_pt1 | contig 13932 bp, 12 predicted proteins | sample Lox_Sample_42_FD_206716 | JGI IMG/M metagenome (GOLD analysis project Ga0335083, IMG submission 206716) | Soil microbial communities from Loxahatchee National Wildlife Refuge, Florida, United States - Lox_Sample_4.2 | ecosystem: Environmental > Terrestrial > Soil > Wetlands | place: USA...
GGCGGTACGGCCCAGGCCGGCGATCGCTACGAGATCGATCCCTGGACCAGCGCTGTCAGCGGCACGTCCGTGGCGATCACCAATCCCGCGGGCATCGCCACGGCCGCACCGGTGCTGGCTTCCGCCACGGCCTCCAACACCGGCACCGGCGCCATCGTGCAGAGTTCGGTGCCCGACACCAGCACCTGGGTGCGCGGCAACTACACGCTGAGTTTCACCGACCCGTCCACATGGCAGGTCACGGACAGCAGCGGCAATGTCGTGGCCACCGGCGCCTATACCGCCGGCAGTGCGATCAGCTTCAATGGCGTGCAGGTGACCCTGAGCGGCGCTCCGGCCACCGGCGACTCTTTCAGCATCAAGGACAACATCAACGGCACGGGTGACAACAACAACGCCCAGGCAATGGCCGATCTGTTCGATGCCAAGTATTTCAATGGCGGCACGAATTCCCTGAACGACTTCGTCGACAGCTTCACGACCAGCATCGCCACCACCACCAACCAGGTGCAGACGGCGGCCGCCGCGCAGCAGACGGTGCTGACCGACGCGACCTCGGCGCTGCAGAGCGAAACCGGCGTCAACCTCGATGAGGAGGCCGCGAAGCTGATCCAGTACCAGCAGGCCTACCAGGCCGCCGCCAAGGTGATCCAGGTCTCCAATACCCTGTTCGACTCCCTTCTCACCGCCGTCCAGAGTAGTTGATCATGCGCATCTCGACCGCTGAACTGAATTCCGCCGCCGTCACGGCCATCCTCAACCAGCAGAGCGCGCTGGCCAGGACGCAGACGCAGCTGGGCACGGGCAATCGGCTCACCTCACCCGCGGACGATCCGCTCGCGGCCGCGCAGCTGCAGCGCCTCAATCGCAGCGTCGCCCAGCAGACCCAGTTCACCAACAACATCGGCGCCGCGACGACCTCGCTGAACCTCGAGGAGTCGGCCACCGCGGACACCTACACGCTGCTGCAGCGGGTGCGTGAGCTGGCGCTGGAGGCGAATACATCCACCGAGTCGAGCAGCGACCGCGCCGACATCGCCGCTGAAGTGCAGCAACGCCTGCAGGAACTGCAGGGCATCGCCAACCGCCAGGACGCGACCGGCGGTTATCTGTTCTCCGGCTATTCCACCGGCACGCCGGCCTATACGCTCGGCGCCAGTGGCTACACCTACAACGGCGACGCCGGCCAGCGCAGCGTGCAGGTCGACGAGCAGAATTCCATCGCCATGGGCGACAGCGGCGCCGTGGTGTTCGGCAACGTCAGGCAGGGCAATGGCGACTTCGTCACGTCGGCGGCCTCTGCCAATACCGGCACCGGCGTGATCGACGTCGGCAGCATCACCTCGCGGGCCGACTGGGTATCGCAGGGCTACACCATCAGCTTCACTGACGCCACGGACTGGCAGGTCACCGACAGCAGCGGCACGCAGGTCGCGAGCGGCACCTACACCAGCGGCGGCAACATCGATTTCAACGGCGCGGAAGTCAGCATCACGGGCACGCCCGCAGCGGGCGACAGCTTCAGCATCGCACCGTCCGCCACCGAAGATGTGTTCACGACGCTGCAGAACCTCTACAACGCGCTGACCAGTCCCGCCAATGCCACCACGGCCGGCCGCGCCCAGGTCACCTCGCAGCTCACAGCCTCGTTGCAGCAGCTCGACAACTCCATGGACCACGTCGACTCGGTACGGGCCGTGATCGGCGCGCGTCTCGGCATGCTCGACACCGTGACCAGCGCGCAGAGCGCGCGCAGTGTCGATGTGCAGTCGCAGATTTCCTCGCTCAGCGACACGGACTACACCTCCACGGCATCGAAGATGAGCCAGCAGCTGCTCGGCCTGCAGGCGGCACAGCAGTCATACGCTGCGATCGCCAAGCTGTCGCTGTTCAACTACCTGTGAGCATCTGTGAACTTGTCCTCAAAACCGTGCATGACGCGCCGCGTTGCTAAAGTTCAGCAGGTGCATACCGATAAACGCTATGAACGCAACACGGCCCTTGAGGGGCGGCGTACGACGAATTGGTGCATCAGGATGAGCCTGGTGCGCGGCATCAATCAGCAGGAGACATGGCAATGGCACTGACGATCAACACGAACGCGATGTCGCTGGAAGCTCAGCGTAACCTGACGACATCGCAGTCGTCCCTGGCTACGTCGCTGCAGCGTCTGTCGTCTGGCCTTCGTATCAACAGCGCGAAAGACGACGCCGCCGGCCTCGCCATCGCGTCGCGGATGGGCACCCAGATTTCCGGCCTGACGGTCGCCCAGCAGAACGCGAACGACGCGATCTCGCTGGCGCAGACCTCGGAAGGTGCTCTGCAGGAAGTGACCAACAACCTGCAGCGCATCCGTGAACTGGCGGTGCAGGCGGCCAACGCCTCGAACAGCGCCTCGGACCGCGCCGCGCTCAACGACGAAGTGCAGCAGCGCCTGGCGGTACTCGACCAGATCGCCTCGACCACTTCCTACAACGGCCAGCACGTGCTCGACGGCTCGTTCGGCGCCGCGACCTTCCAGGTCGGTGCCAACGTGGGCGATACGGTGTCCCTGAACCTGTCCACCAGCATGCGCACCGCCGACATCGGCAAGGTCGCGGACTGGGTCGGCAACAGCGCCTACGATGCTTCGATGGCGGTGGGCCAGCAGGGCGCGGGCGTGGATTCGACCACGGCCCTGACCTCCGGCGCGCTGACCATCGCAATCGGCAACGGCGACGCGGTGTCCGTCAAGGGCGCCGTGGCCGGCAACAGCGAAGGCCAGGATGCGGCCAGCGCCTACGCGGTGGCCCAGGCCATCAACGGTTCCAGCATCGACGGCCTGACGGCCACGGCCAACACCACGGCGGTGGTGGCCTGGACCGACGTCGCGGCCGCCAGCGGTTACTCGCTGTCGGTCAACGGCACCTCGGTGTTCAGCGCCAGCACGGATGCGATCACGGGCGACCAGGCGGCCGCTGCGATCAACGCGAACTCCAACACCACCGGTGTGACGGCCACTTTCGACGGCTCGACGGGCAACATGACCCTGACCGCCGCCGACGGCCGCAACGTCACGCTGGAGCAGACCAACTCCGGCTCGACGGGCCTCACGGCGCCGGCCGCCGAGACGGTGCCCGCCGCGGGCACGACTGCGGCGACGCCGGGCAACAACACGGTGAACGCCGGCCAGACGATTGCCGAAGATGGCACGGCCGTGACGTTCACGGGCTCGGTGCACCTGACCGCGGCCGACACGATCACCGTCGGTGGCACGGGCGCCGCCGCTGCGGGCTTCACCGCCGGCACGCTGGCCCTGGGCACCAACGGTGTCGGCACGGCTTCGGTGGACACGGTGGCGGGTGCGAACACCACGATCAGCATGGCGGACGCCGCGCTGGCCCAGGTGAACTCGCTGCGTTCGAGCCTCGGCGCCATCGAGTCGAGCTTTGAATCGCTGGTGTCGAGCATGTCGGTGACGTCGGAGAACCTGTCGACGGCCCAGGGCCGTATCCAGGACGCCGACTTCGCCGCCGAGACGGCCAACCTGTCACGGGCGCAGATCCTGCAGCAGGCAGGCACGGCGATCCTGGCGCAGGCCAACTCGATCCCGCAGAACGTCCTGAAGCTGCTGCAGTAAGAGGCAGCAGACAGCCGGGGCAACTTGGATAGCAACGACAAACCAGGCGCGGGGCGGGAAGGGAAACCTTCCCGCCCTTTGGCGCTTGTGCGGTAGGAGGCTGGATTATGGTCGACTCCATTGCTGGTACTTCAGGCGTCGATGCGGCGGTGGCTGCAATACTGCCGACCGCGGCGGCGAACCCGGCGGTCAGCGGCAGCGCGAATGCAGGCGGCGGTGCCGCGGCGGCGACCCCGGCGCGTTCCCAACCGATTGCCATCACCGACGCCGATGTTTCGACCGAGATCGCGCAATACCTGCGCGCCAACGGACACGAGATGAAATTCGATATCGACGGTACGACCAAACAGGTCATCGTCAAGGTCTACAACAGCGCGACCGGCGAACTGGTGCGGCAGATCCCCAATGAGGAGCTGGTGCACCTGGCGCAGACGCTGCGCGCCGGCGGCAAGCACACGCTCGAGGCGTCCGCCTGATGGCCACGACCGACGCGACCAGCGGAACCACCGCCAGCACCAGCAGCGCTTCCAGTGGCATCCTGTCGTCGCTCGGTATTGGCTCCGGGCTGGATATCGGTTCGCTGGTCAGCCAGCTGGTCGCGGCCGAGCGCGCGCCCGCGCAGGCGCGCATCACGGCGCAGGCGTCGGATGTAGCGACCAAGATTTCAGCGATGGCGACGCTCAAGAGCGCGCTGTCGACCTTCCAGTCGGCGCTGGTGACGTTGACCACGCCCAGCGATTTCTCGGCCATCACCGCCAGCTCGAGCGACGAGTCGGTCTTCACCGCCACGGCCAGCCCCTCCGCGGTCGAAGGCGACTATGACGTCGAAGTCAGCCAGCTGGCGAAAGCGCAGCAGCTCGTGTCCACCGCCACCTTTGCCAGTGGCGGCGACACGGCGGTGGGGTATGGCACGCTGACGCTGGGTCTCGGCGGCCAGAGCTTCAGCGTCACGCTCGACAGCAGCTCCAACACGCTGTCCGACATCCGCGACGCGATCAACAGCGCCAGCGGCAACCCTGGCATCAAGGCCTCGCTGATCTACGGCACCGGCGGTACGCAGCTGGTGCTGACCTCCACGGTCACCGGCGCGGCGAATACCATCACCGTGGCCTCCAGTGGCGGCGATGGCGGCTTGGCTGCGTTGGACTACTCGGCGACGGCTGGCGGCAACTTCACCGTCAAGCAGAGCCCGCAGGATGCGCAGATGACGGTTGCCGGCATCGCCTACACCGGTCCCAGCAACACCATCAGCAACGCCATCGACGGCGTGACCCTGAATCTGCTGGCCACCAACTCCGGGTCGCCCGCCACGCTGTCGGTGGGCAGCAATACCAGTGCGACCGCCACCAACGTGCAGGCGTTCGTCACGGCCTACAACACGCTGCAGACCACGCTCAGCCAGCTCGGCGATTACAACAGCAGCACGCAGACCGCAGGCGTGCTGCTGGGTGACAGCGTGCTCTCCACCGCGTACAGCGCCATCACGCGCCTCAGCACCGATCCGGTCGCGGGCCTGAGCGGCAACTACACCTCGCTGGCCGGAATCGGCGTGACCACCGACGCCAATGGCCAGCTGCAACTCGACTCCACGCGGCTCACCGCTGCGATCAATGCCAACCCGTCGGCGGTGTCGGACATATTCGCTTCGAAGAGCGGCGTCGCGAATCGTCTCAATGACTATCTGGACACGCTGCTGGGATCGACCGGCGCGATCGCGGCGCGCGACGCCAATCTGACCGAAAGCCAGAACGAGATCACGCAGGAAACCAGCGATCTCGACGCGCAGATGCAGACCGTGCAAGCCCGTTACACGGCGCAGTTCACCGCGATGGACTCGATCCTGAGCCAGCTCAACACCACGGCCAGCTATCTCGACCGCGTGTTCAACACGAGCAACAACAGTAGCTCTTCATCCGGCTGATCGTTGACTGCTCAAGTCCGTTGATCCCGCGCCGTTAATTGATCCACAGTCATTGTGGAGATCGCAAGTCCATGCCGCCTTACCCGCGTTCCTCGAACCTCGCCGCTTACCGGAGCGTGGCAGTTCATGGCGGCATCGCCGCCGACAACCCGCATCAGCTCACGCTGATGCTCATGGATGGCGCGCTGGAACGCCTGAGCGCCGCGCGGGGCTGCCTGGAACGCGGCGATCTGCCGCAGAAGGCCCGCCTGCTGCAGAAGACAGCCGGGATCGTCGGTGAGCTGCGGGCCAGCCTCGATCTGCGCGGCGGCGGCGCACTGGCCGGCAACCTCGACGACCTGTACGAGTACATGGAGCGCCAGTTGCTGCGCGCCAATCTCGAAAACAAGGCCGCGTACCTGACCGAAGTGTCGAGCCTGCTGACCGAGGTGCGCAGCGCCTGGGCAGCCATCGGTGGCCAGAACATGGCGGCGCGCGCGGTGGCAACGCGCTAAGATCGCCATGATGAGCGAGCCGGGCAACTACGAAGGCATCGACACGGTCGTGCTCAACGACGAGCTGGCCTGCCACGACGTGCTGCCCGTGAGCTGGCAGGCGCTGGACACGTTGCCGGCGCCGTTCCGCCTGGCGGGGATCGACGAAAGCAATACCCTGCTGCTGCAGGCCTGCGTCGCCATGGAAGAACACCCGATGCGCGACAAGAACGAGGAGCTCGGTCCGCTGGCCGCGGAGCTCGCGCGGCTCGATTTCAAACTCAACGTGGTGCTGCAGTTGCTCGGACGGCTGGTCACCCGCGACCAGAGCGTGCCCGCCGTCAACGTGACCTTCAATGCGCAGGGCGCGAGCTGGACGCCGGCGGGCCCGTTGCCCGGCATCGAGCGCGGCAAACTCGGCCTGCTGCGCATCCAGTTGCGCAGCTCGCTGCCGCAGCCGCTGGAAATTCCGGCCGAAGTGCTCGCAGTTCAACAGGATGAAGTGAAAGTCGCGTTCGTGCACGTGGCGGAGAGCGCGACCGAGCTGTTGCAGCGTCTGGCGTTCCTGCGGCACCGGCGCTACGTGGCCGAAGCGCGCAAGTCACGCGGCCGCTGACCAATCCTTGACGGAGTTCACTGCCGGCACGTGACGTAATCCCTCAGTTTTGCCATAACGCACGACTAGTCTGTTGTTGACGAAGCAAGTCGCAACGGAAGGGATACCGATGAACGCACGGGTAGACGAACTGCGGGTCGCGAGCGCATCCTGGATGCCCACCGGCTGTTCCTCCGCCATCGGTGCCGTCCGGCACCTGATTTCGCAAGTGGCCGCCTACGACAGCAACGTGCTGATCCTGGGCGAATCCGGCACCGGCAAGGAAGTGGTGGCCCGCGCCATCCATCAGTCCTCGGCCCGCCGCGACGCGCCGTTCGTCCCCATCAACTGCGGCGCGATTCCCGCCGAGCTGCTCGAAAGCGAACTGTTCGGCCACGAGAAGGGTTCTTTCACGGGCGCGCTCAGCGCCCGCAAGGGCCGTTTCGAGATGGCCGAAGGCGGCACCATCTTCCTCGACGAGATCGGCGACATGAGCCCGACGCTGCAGGTGAAGCTGCTGCGCGTGCTGCAGGAACGCAGCTTCGAGCGCGTCGGCAGCTGCGTCTCGCAGCGTTGCAACGTGCGCGTGATCGCCGCCACACACCGCAACCTCGAAGAAGCCATCGCCAAGGGCAGTTTCCGCGAGGATCTCTACTATCGGTTGAATGTCGTGCCGGTGGAGATGCCGCCGCTGCGCGAGCGCGGCGAAGATCTGCCGCTGCTGATCGGCGAGCTGGTGGTGCAGGCCGTGCGGCAGGGACGGCCGGAAGTGCGCTTCAGCCCGCAGGCGCTGCGCGCGCTGGGCAGCTACCGCTGGCCCGGCAACGTGCGCGAACTGGGCAACCTGGTGGAGCGGCTGTCGATCCAGGCAGCGGGCCGCGTGGTGGAAGTGGCGGATCTGCCGGCGCGCTATCGTCCGGCCGACTGGGTCGATCTCGCGCCCGAACCCGGCCCCGCGCCCGAGTCCGCGGCGGCGTTGCCGCCGCAGCTCACGGTGGTTGAGTCGCGGGCACCGGAGCCGCAGGCGGGCGAATCGAGCGCGACGGAGACGCCGGCGCACGAGGATGCGCTCGAGCTGCTGGGCGAGAGCGGCATCGATCTGCGCGATTACCTCGAGACGCTCGAGAAGAAATTGATCACGCGCGCGCTGCACCTGAGCAGCGGTACGGTCGCACAGGCCGCGCGCCTGCTTGGCCTGCGTCGCACGACGCTGGTCGAGAAGCTGCGCAAGTACGAACTGGATGGCGCGAACTTGCCGACGTCGGAAAACTGACGTTCAACCAACGGCAAGCGCCTGCCGTTGTGACTCACGTCACAGGATCGGGGCGGCACGCTAATTGCTCTTGATTCCACAGCTGTTCAGGAATGAAAGCCCGAGGAATCATGATCACAGCCCATCACAAACCCAGTCTGTCCTGCGATGATCCCGCCTTCGGTGCCACCGCTACGCGTCGCCTGTACGATCTCGCGCGCCGCGTCGCGCAGAGCCACTGCACGGTGCTGATCTCGGGTGAATCCGGCACGGGCAAGGAAGTCCTGGCGCGTTACATCCATGCCCAGTCCGCGCGCCACGCAGCGCCGTTCGTGGCGGTCAACTGCGCGGCGATTCCCGAGCACATGCTCGAAGCCCTGTTGTTCGGCTGGGAGCGCGGCGCGTTCACCGGCGCGCACAATGCACACGCCGGCAAGTTCGAGCAGGCGCAGAACGGCACGCTGCTGCTGGATGAAGTCTCGGAGATGCCGCCCGGCCTGCAGGCCAAGCTGCTGCGGGTGCTGCAGGAACAGGAAGTGGAGCGGCTCGGTGCGCGCGATCCCATCGCCCTGGACGTGCGCGTGCTCGCCACCACCAATCGCCGCCTGCGCGAGGAAGTCTCCGCCGGCCGCTTCCGCGAAGATCTCTACTATCGCCTCAACGTGTTTCCGCTGGCGCTCAGCCCGTTGCGCGACCGGCGCGAGGACATCCTGCCACTGGCGATGAGCCTGCTGGCGCGTCATTCGGTTCCCGGCGAGCGCGTGCCCGCCATCAAGGCCGAAGCGGCGGTGCTGCTGCTGGCGTATCGCTGGCCGGGCAACGCACGCGAACTCGAGAACGTCATGCAGCGCGCGTTGCTGCTGTGTGAGGGCGATGTCATCGCCGCCGAGCACATCTCGTTCGAACCGCTGGCGGAACTGGCGGGACCGGTGCTGTCCGAGGCCGCCCGCAACACGGCTGGGCGCCAGGATCCGGCGCCACCGCGTGCGCTGGCAAGGCCCGCAGTGAGGGCCGATTTCGCCGGCTCGATGGCGGCGGCCGAACAGCAGATCCTGCTGGAGGCGCTGCGCCGAAGCAGCGGCAGCCGCCAACGCGTCGCCGAGCAGCTGGGCATCAGCCCGCGCACGCTGCGCTACAAGCTGGCGCGCCTGCGCGCCGCAGGCGTCGACCTGGACGGCGCGGAGCGCGTGGCATGAGCGACCTGCAGATCAGCCAGGTGCTGGCGCAGATCCGTTCGCTGTCGGCACAGACCATTCCCAGCCGCAGCGGCGTGGCGCCGCTTGCCGGTGGCAGCGATCCGGGCGGCTTCGGCCAGATGCTCAAGCAGGGCATCGACGCCGTGAACAAGGGCCAGCAGAGCGCCTCGGCGCTGGCGGATGCCTACGAACGCGGCACGCCCGGCGTCGACCTGGCGAAAGTCATGATCGAGACGCAGAAGGCCACGGTGCAGTTTCGCGCCCTGACCGAGACCCGCAATCGCCTGGTGAGCGCTTACCAGGAAATCATGAACATGCCGCTCTAGGTCGGTGAGGACGCATGGAAATGAGCAGTACATTCAATTTCCGGCCGATCCTGCTGCTGCTGGGCGTGGCCCTGGCGGTGGCGGTGGGCGTGACCGTGGTGCTGTGGTGGCAGGGCCCGAACTGGAGCCTGCTGTACGGCAACCTCACCGACAGCGACGCCAGCGAAGTGGTGCAGGCGCTGCAGACCGCGGGTATCCAGAACAAGATCGACAACGCGTCCGGCGCGATCATGGTGCCGGCCGACCAGGTGCACAACGCGCGCCTGAAGCTCGCGGCGCAGGGCCTGCCGGCCAGCAAGTCCGCGGGCGGCATCGACCTGATCAGCAAGGAATCCAGCTTCGGCGTCAGCCAGTTCATGGAGAGCGCGCGCTACCAGTACGCGCTGGAGAATGAACTGGCGCGCACCATCTCCTCCATGCAGTACGTGGAGGCGGCGCGCGTGCACCTGGCGATGGCGCAGCAGTCGGCGTTCGTGCGCGATCACAAGGCCACGACGGCATCGGTGATGCTGCAGCTGCGCACCGGGCATCGCCTGGAAACCGAGCAGGTTTCGGCCATCGTGCACCTGGTGGCTTCGAGCATCCCCGACCTCGACGCCAATGACGTGACGGTGGTGGACCAGCAGGGTCGCCTGCTGAGCTCACCCGCGGACACCGGTTCCACCATTTCGGCCGAACGCTTCCAGGCGGCACAACGCGTCGAGGACAGCTACGTGCAGCGCATCGAGCAGTTGCTGACGCCGCTGGTGGGCGCGGGCCGCGTCAAGGCCCAGGTCACGGTCGATCTCGACGCCAACGCCAGCGAAGAGGCGCGTGAGCAGTACAAGCCGGAAGGCGCCGTGGTGCGCGAGGAGCAGAGTTCCGAGTCGACCACGCGCGGCGGCGCGGGCGGCAGCGGTGGCATTCCCGGCGCGCTCAGCAACCAGCCGCCGGCGGGCGGCGTCGCGGTGGCCGCCACCAATCCGGGTGCAACGCCAGCCGCGGCCACGCCGCCGGCCGCGACGGGCGCTGCCGGTGCTGCCGGCGCTGCCGGTGCCACGGCGGCGAATGCCGCGGCGGCCAGTGCGGCGGCCGCGGCGGCGGCCAGCGTGCCCGAAAGCAGCTCCAAGGAAATGCAGAAGAACTACGAGATCGATCGCACGCTGAGCTATTCGCGCCAGCCGGGCGGTCAGATCAAGCGACTCACCGTCGCCGTGCTGCTCGACAACGTGCCCGTGACCGACAAGGACGGCAAGGTCAGGCAGCAGGCGCTGAGCGCGGCGCAGCTCGACAGCATCACGCAGCTGGTCAAGAACGCCGTGGGCTTCCAGGAATCACGCGGCGACAGCGTCAACGTCGTGAACTCCGCGTTCCAGACCGAGACCGAAACGCTGGTGCCGGAGGAGACACCGATCTGGCAGCGCCCGTGGGTGCTCAACATCGTGCGGCTCGCGCTGGGCGCGGTGGTGATGCTGGTGCTGGCGCTGGTGGTGCTCAGGCCGCTGATCAAGAACCTCACCGCGAACTCGATGATGGCCCTGCCGGGACCATCGCTGATGGCCGCCGGCGCGGGCGCCGGCGGGAACGCGGCAGGAGGCAACAATGCCGGCGTGACCGTGGACGCGGGGTCGGTCGCGCCGAGCGGTCAATCGCTGGCGTACGAGCAGCAGATCGTGCAGGCACGCAGTCTCGTGGCGCAGGACCCCAAGCGCGTGGCGCAGGTGGTCAAGCAATGGGTGAATGAATAATGGCCGCTGAACCCGCCTCCGGTCGCAGCGGCGTCGAGCGCGCCGCCATCCTGCTGCTGACGCTGGGCGAGCAGGACGCCGCGCAGGTGCTCAAGCACCTGGGTGCCAAGGACGTGCAGCGCGTCGGCGCCGCCATGGCGCAGCTCGCCTCGCTGTCGCGCGAGGACGTGAGCAATGTACTGGGACAGTTCTCGACGCTGGTGGAGCACCAGACTTCCATCGGCGGCGGCCAGGACGAATACATCCGCAAGGTCATGGTCGAGGCGCTGGGCGCCGACAAGGCCAATGGCATCATCGATCGCATCCTGCGCGGCCGCAGCAGCCGCGGCCTGGAAGCGCTGAAGTGGATGGAGCCCAAGGCCGTGGCCGATCTCATGCGTTCCGAGCATCCGCAGATCGCCGCCATCGTCCTCTCCTACCTCGAGGCCGACCAGGCCGCCGTGGTGCTCGCGGCGCTGCCGGAACAGCTGCGGCCGGAAATCATCGTGCGGATTGCAAACCTCGAGGGCGTGCATCCTTCGGCGCTGCAGGAGCTCGATGAGGTGCTCGAGAAGCAGTTCACGGGCAACAACGGCAGCAAGTCGTCAGGATTCGGCGGCCCGAAGGTGGCCGCGGAAATCCTCAACCTGGTGGGCACGGCCAGCGAAGGCAGGATCCTGGAGGAGATCAAGAAGGGCGATGAAGCGCTCAGCCAGAAACTGCAGGATCTCATGTTCGTGTTCGACGACATGGAATCGGTGGACGATCGCGGCATGCAGGAACTCATGCGCGAGGTCCCGGGCGACAAGCTGGTGATCGCGCTCAAGGCCGCCACGCCCAGCCTGCGCGACAAGTTCTTCAAGAACATGTCGGAGCGCGCCTCGCAGATGCTCAAGGACGACCTGGAAGCCAAAGGCCCGGTGAAACTCAGCGAAGTCGAGGCCGTGCAACGCGAGATCCTGCTGATCGCGCGCCGGCTGTCGGATGAAGGAAAGCTGCAGCTCGGCGGCAAGGGTGGAGGCGACGACTATGTCTGAGGCCGCACCGGCCACGCCGTGGGTGCTGCCGCCCGTCGATGGTCCCGTGGTCGGCGCGCACCGCCGGCGCGCGGATCTCGACGCCATCGAGCGGCAGGCCTGGGAGGAGGGCTTCGAGGAAGGACGCCAGGCGGGCATCAAGGCCGGCCAGAAGCAGTGCGAGGACATGGTTGGCGAGCAGCGCCGCCTGCTCGGCTACGTCAACTCCATCTGCGCGCTGCAGAGCGCGCCGCTGGCGGAGCTGGACGAGAACGTGGTCCAGCAGCTGGCCGGACTGGCCGCGGCCATCGCGCGCCAGGTGGTGCGCCGGGAGCTCAGCACGCATCCGGAGCAGATCATCACCGTGATCCGCGAAACGCTCGCGCTCCTGCCCGGCTCGGCGCGCGAAGTGCGCGTGGTGCTGCATCCGGAGGATGCGGCGCTGGTCAACGAACGACTGGCCGAATCGCAGGCCGAACGCGCCTGGAACATCGTCGAGGATCCGATGCTGAGCCGCGGCGGCTGCCGCATCCAGAGCCAGAATTCAACCATCGACGCGCGGGTGGAATCGCGGCTCGCGGCCGCCATCGGCGCGATCCTGGGCGACGCCCGCGCGCAGCCCCGCAACCCCACGCAGGACCCGACGCCTTGAACGAAGTGCAGCAGGACCATCAAAACCGCTGGAGCGCAGCGCTCCACGAACGGGCGCTGCGGCTCGCCACCGTGCCACCCCCCGCCGTCGCCGGTCGGCTGACGCGCATGATCGGACTGACGCTGGAAGCGTCGGGCTGCCAGGCCGCGGTGGGGGATCGCTGCGAGATCGTCACCGCCGACGATACGCACATCGACGCCGAGGTCGTGGGCTTCTCGGGCGAGAGCCTGTTCCTGATGCCCACCGGGCATCTGCACGGTCTGCGCCCGGACGCACAGGTGGTCCCGAAGACGCGCGCCGGCAACGTGCGCGTCGGGCCGAAACTGCTGGGCCGCATCGTCGACGGCGCGGGACAGCCGCTGGACGGGCGCGGCCCGATCCCCACCGAAACCGTGGTGCGCCTCATGGGCACGCCCATGAATCCGCTGGCGCGCCAGCCGATATCGGAAACGCTCGATGTCGGCGTACGCGCCATCAACGGCCTGCTCACCGTGGGCCGCGGCCAGCGCATCGGGTTGTTCGCCGGCACCGGCGTCGGCAAGAGCGTGCTGCTCGGCATGATGGCGCGCTACACCGCCGCGGATGTGATCGTGGTCGGCCTGATCGGCGAGCGTGGCCGCGAGGTGAAGGAATTCGTGGAGCGCATCCTGGGCGCCGAAGGGCTGGCGCGCGCCGTGGTGGTGGCCACGCCGGCCGACTATCCGCCGCTGATGCGCATGCACGGCGCGTGGCTGGCCACCGCCATCGCCGAATATTTCCGCGATCAGGGCAAGAACGTGCTGCTCATCATGGACTCGCTGACGCGCTTCGCGCAGGCACAGCGCGAGATCGCGCTGGCGATCGGCGAAGCGCCGGCCACCAAGGGCTATCCGCCTTCGGTGTTCGCCCGCCTGCCGCAGCTGGTGGAACGCGCCGGCAACGGCCTCGACGGCGCAGGCTCGATCACTGCTTTCTACACGGTGCTGGCGGAAGGCGACGACCAGAGCGATCCGATCGTCGACGCGGCGCGTGGCGTGCTTGACGGCCACATCGTGCTGTCGCGGCGCATCGCCGAAGCGGGCCGCTATCCCGCCATCGACATCGAAGCCTCGGTGAGCCGCGTGATGCACGAGATCGTGCCCCGGCAACAGCTCGAACTCGCGCAGCAGCTGCGGCAGCTCAGCTCCCTGTACGAGC
>Ga0335083_10007034_pt1 | contig 13931 bp, 10 predicted proteins | sample Lox_Sample_42_FD_206716 | JGI IMG/M metagenome (GOLD analysis project Ga0335083, IMG submission 206716) | Soil microbial communities from Loxahatchee National Wildlife Refuge, Florida, United States - Lox_Sample_4.2 | ecosystem: Environmental > Terrestrial > Soil > Wetlands | place: USA...
ACCGCCTGCCCGTACTGCCTGGTCATGCTCGGCGACGCCATCGCCGCGAAAAAGAGCTCGGGCGACGCCAAGGACACCCTCGAAGTCATCGACGTGGCACAACTGCTGGCCCGTTCGGCCCGTACCACCGCCCCCGTCGCCGTCGACGGTGACGGGGGCACGGACGGGGCGGGGGCCGTCGGCAGCTGACCCCCGCCGCCCCCGTCAGCCGAACGGGCGGTGAGGTCCCAGCCCGTGGAACAAGGCGGGCTCCTCTGACTCGGCGCCGCCCGGCTCGCCGTGGTCCGCGTAAGGCCAGCCCGACGTGTCGGCCGCGGGCGGCTCGGGCGGGAGGCGCCGGATCACCTCGAGCACCACGATGTGGCTGCGGCGGTCGTTGACCACCACGCGGACATCGCTGGCCCAGCAGGCGGACCGCAGGATGTCCCTGGCCGCCTCCAGGTCACCGGCGGTGATCCCGGCGCGGCACCACAGCCAGACCCGCTCGCCGAAGTCCACGGGCACGGTGTAGACGACCGCCGGCAGCCGGCCGTCCCTGGTCTGGATCCAGGCGCGCTCGCAGCCGGTCCGTACCCGGTGCGGCGTGATGACGCACCAGGCCCGGGCGATCAGCCGCCGCCGGGACCGCGGCCACGTCAGCGCGACGGCCAAGACGGTCAGCGTCGCCGCCGCCGCGGCGATGAGCCAGCCTAGGCCGACCGTGGCGGCGATGCCGATCGCGCCCAGCAGCACCCCGGCGGTCAGGCCGAGTTCGTAGCGCCAGTGCCACATCCGCGCGATCAGGCCCGGTCGCGAGACCGTGCTCAGGGCGGCCTCCACGCTGGCCATGATGCTGGGGTCGTTCGGCTGGCGGGGGCGTCCCGATGCCATGGCTAGCTCACCTCCCCGAGGGTTACCCGGCCCGTGCCCAGGCAGGGCGGGCACGGCAGGTCCGCGGTGACGCCCGCGCCGCGGCACTTCGGGCACTCGGCCAGCGTGCCGAATCGCGGATCGCGATAACGGCGGCCGAGGCCGCCGTGCGTCCTGGTCATCTGCCAGTTGCGCCAGTAGGCTTCGGCGTCGTTCATGGCGAACAGCCGGTCGCCCAGGCGGCGGGGGATCGCGGCCAGCCAGCTCAGCAGGACCTGGCCGCCGATGGCCACGGCGCGCGCGGAGCGCGCGGCGCGGGCCAGGGCGCGGCGGAAGCGGGCGCGGAAGGTCCAGGTGTCGGCCCGGGGCGCCCCCGAGGATTCCCCCGGCTGCGACATCCGTGCTGATCCCCAGAGTTCGGCGGGCGGCCACGGGGGTTTGTTTTTGCTGGTGAGGTTGCTAGTGTTGATCACATCGCTAGCCCTTCTAGCTCGGTCCAGAGCCTGGGTAGTGTTTCGCTGGGTCGGTGTTGCAGCACCGGCCCAGCTGTGTGTCCGGGGTATGGCGCAGCGGGTGGCCGCGCGCAGCCCGGATCGTTGCGGTTGCTGCCGTGGATGTAGAGCCACGGTCCGCACGCTCCGGCACAACGGAAGCGGATGCGGTCGTTGCGGGCTGATGGAAATTGCAGTGCCTCCCCTCCCTCACGTGGCCAGGTCCCGCGGGGGCGACTCCCCTGTCGCCGGTGGGGGCCTTGTCTATGGCACGCGGTCTTCTATCGGTAACCCCTGGGTCACCGTCGACCCCGTTGTCGGCGGGTCGCTTGAGGATGAGTTCTGCGATCTGATTTCATAGTGCATCTGGCAATGCTTGTTGGCAAGTGCCAAAATAAAGTGCATCCTGCATGTATCATCGGCACAGTCCCAAGGGTTGGGACCATTGGTCCGGGTTATGAGCAACGGTGTTGAGTTCCTGGGAAAGGACGGCACCTTCGTGTCTGAAGTGCGCAGCCCCACGGTTCGCCGTCGCGAACTAGGTGCCCTGCTGCGCAAACTCCGGACCGAGAATGGCTTTACCGTCGAGCAGGCTGCCGACCGACTGCTGTTCTCTATGAGCAAGCTGAGCCGCATGGAGACCGGTCACGGCATTGCGACGCCCAGGGACATCCGGGACCTGTGCGACCTCTACGGCGTGACCGACGAGGCCGAACGCGAGCACATGATGAAGCTCGCCGCGGAAGGCAAGCAGCAAGCCTGGTGGCAGTCCTACGACCTGCCCTACTCCACCTACGTGGGCTTGGAGGCAGAGGCGACTGCGATCAGCGATTTCCAGTCGTCAGTCGTACCGGGCCTGCTGCAGACCGCAGATTATGCGCGTGCCGGCCATGAAGGCGCTATGCCGCGGCTCAGCCCTGACGAGATCGAACGGCGAATCGAAGCGAAACTCACCCGCCAGGCCATCCTGACGCAGCAGAGTTCGCCTCCGCCCTGTTTCATGACGGTGCTAGACGAAGCTGTCCTGCACAGGATGGTTGGCGGCCCCGTGGTCATGAGGAGTCAACTGGAACGTCTTATCGAGACAGCACAACTGCCTAACGTGACCATCCAGGTTATCCCCTTCACTCTCGGCGCACATCCGGGCGTCGAGAGTAACTTCAACATTTTGAAGATGCCAGCCTCGACTCCGGGAGTCGTGTTTGTCGAGGGACTGGTAGGGTCGATCTACCTCGAGCGGCCGGAGGAGCTGAAGAGGTATCAGCAGATTTTCGAACGCCTCCAAAATATAGCACTTAGTCCAAAAGACACAACCAAGCTGATTGCAAAGGTCCGGGGCCGGTCAACGGTGGTCAAGAGCCATTTCAGTTGATCCTCGAATTCAAGCAGTCGAAAGAATATTTCATGAGAATATACCGGTATTATACTTAACCAAAAGAATATTACGTATCCCTTAGGATATCTCACGGGCGATAGAAGGCAAAAGCATGCCGATAACAGTTTTGGGTAACGAAGCCCTTGCTTGGCGTAAAGCGAGTGCCAGCGCGGGAAACGGCGAATGCGTCGAAGTAGGAGCAGCTTCCGGACGGCGGATATTCATCCGCGACTCGAAGGACCCGGAAGGCCCAATCCTCAGCTGCTCGGCCGATGCGTTCCGGTCGTTTCTGGACAGCCAGAAACAGAAGCTTCCCTAACTGATCACGTTCGGTTTATCGGCAGGCCACCCATCCCGTCTACGACCCTGGCAGGCGCCGGGACGGGTGGCCGCGTGCCCCGCACCCATATCTCCTTGGAGGTTGCAGGCAGGGACTTCGCTACTGTAGCCGGAATCGTCGCGCCAAGTGCTTGATTGCAGGTCGGCTCACAATAGAAGACGCTGACCAGCGCTGCGGTGCTCGCTGTGCGTCAGTTGCCAGGCGACGGCTACCGCCGATGACGGCGCTTTAGGACTTGCTGGTTGGTTAGGTGCCTGATGTCCGTTTGATGCGATGGCTGGTTCCCTTCGATCCGAAGCGAAGCGCGAAGCTCTTCCTGTCCTGCCGACCTAGGGTTGGCAGCAACCACAAAATCGTTCTGATCGCTTTCTAGAGCTTACCGTGGTATTGCGGAAGCTCCGACCTGACTGACGTTCAAGAAGGAGTCACGATGGTTAAGCCTAATGAAGGTTCTGAGTCGGCTAAGGATTCAGAACATCGCAAGCTGAGTCTCTTGCCGGAAAGGTCCGGACGGCTAGCCCTCCTCCTTCTGCTACTAGGCGCAGGGGGAGTTGTCATTTCCCAGCTTGCCGTCCTCCTAGGTGCCGTGCTGACGGCTTGCCTTCTGGCGCTCTGGGCGGTGCCGACGCTTGCCGTAGCCGCCGCGCTAATTAAGCGCGTCAGGGACCTGTGGTCCAAGCGGCACAAGGCCATGCCTGAACCGCTGCCTCCGGAAGGCCGGAATCCGGAATCGATTACCAAAACGGGCGAGCTGCTCGCCGGGCCGAAGGGACAGCGGATCCGGCGATCGAAGAGGTGGGTTTTTACTCTTGAGAGGATAACTGACGAGAACAAAGGCTGAGACTCATGCTCGTTGAACGTATTCCGGGAGTTTCGGAGTGTGGCTTGTGCTTGAGACTCACGAAGTCCGAGCTGGAGGTATCGCGCTGGTTCCGCTCGTAACAGTTCACACCTTGGCGCGGTAGAAGTTCAGATAGGAACGCGACGGGGTTGGCCCGCGCTGGTCCTGGTACCTGGAGCCGTAGACAGACGATCCGTACGGGTGCTCGGCGGGGGAACTGGTGCGGAACAGGCATAGCTGGCCGATCTTCATCCCCGGCCACAGCTTGATCGGCAGGGTCGCCACGTTGGACAGCTCGAGCGTCACGTGCCCGGAGAACCCGGGATCGATCCAGCCCGCCGTCGAGTGGGTGAGCAGGCCCAGCCGGCCCAGGCTCGACTTGCCCTCGAGGCGTCCGGCTATGTCGTCTGGAAGCGAGACCACCTCGTAGGTCGACGCCAGCACGAACTCGCCCGGGTGCAGGACGAATGGTTCCTCGCCGTCGGTCTCGACCAGCCTGGTCAGGTCGGGCTGCTCGATCGCGGGGTCGATGTGCGGGTAGCGGTGGTTCTCGAACACCCGGAAGTACCGGTCCAGCCGGACATCGATGCTGGACGGCTGGATCAGTTCGGCATCGTAGGGATCGAGCTTGACCCGCCCGGACTCGATCTCGGTCTTGATGTCACGATCGGAGAGGAGCACCCTGGCAACCTACAGGTTCCGGTACGATGTCTGGGCGAACACAGTGCAGGTCGCCTTCTGGCGAACATTGCAGGTCCGCGCGGGTGTAGTTCAATGGTAGAACGTCAGCTTCCCAAGCTGATAGTGCGGGTTCGATTCCCGTCACCCGCTCCATAAAGTCCCACCTCATTCATAATTTTTGAGTAACTGTTCGCTTGACTGCCGCCTGGTGGCGTCCAGTGGTCTGCAGTGGTGTCCATTCCGGTGTTTTCCCTGCTCAGATAATATCTCTGGCATGAGTTATGCTGGTTTGAAGGATCGGGTGGAGGCCAGTCGTTCTACCCAAATTTCTACCCGCGGCATGGGGGCTGACCTTGGCATATGCGGAACGCCGTGAGCGCAAGAAGGGGGTCCGTTACCGCGGCCTCTACAAAGCCGCGGACGGACGCTACCGGTCCGCTGGCACCTTCAGCACGGAGAAGCGGGCTCTCGCCGTCGCCGAGGAGGCGGAACGGCACGCCGCGGAGGTCGCTGGCGGTGCGGCAGGCGGGTTGGATCCGGGCACCCGCGCGACACGGACGATCAAGGAGTACGCGCCACTGTTCCTTCGGCATCACCAGGTCGAGGGAAACACCAAGGACACGTATGCAGACACGCTGCGCCTGCACGTGGTCCCTTTCCTGGGCGGGTGCCGGCTGGCTGAGACCGACCGGACGGTGGCGCGTAACTACATCACGGCGCTGCAGGAAGCCGGGCGTTCGGCGAACACGATCCGGCAGGCCAAGGTGGTGCTGGGCGCGATGTTCGGCATGGCCGTGGCGGACGGGTATCTGGACTACAACCCGTTTCATGACGTGAAGATCCCCAAGGTGCCGGGTCGGCGGGCCATCAAGATCGCCACGCCGGAGCAGTACGCGAAGGTGCGGGTCTGCCTTCCGACCAAGCCCGCTCGGGTCTTCTCGACGCTGCTGGTGTCGAGCGGTCTGCGGTTCTGCGAGGCGATCGGGCTGCAGCCCGCTGACTTCGATTTCGAGGCCGGCATCCTGGAAGTGGCCAGGTCGGTGGTCAAGGTGTCCCGTCAGCATCATCCGCAGGGCAAGACGTTCCTGGTGCGCGACTACACCAAGAACGGCCAGACCCGCAGGCTCAAGCTCGATCGGGCGGTGGTCGAGCTCGTGCGCGGGCACGTGGCCCAGCACGGCATCGGCGAGACGGAGCTGATCTTCCCGGCCGATCTGGTCGTCCCGCCACGCCGCACTAAGCCGGGGCTGACGGAGGAGGAGATCAGGGCGCTGGGCGACTGCGAGCCGGTGGGCGGGCGTGTTTACGCTCACGGGACGTTGGGCGGTTATGTTCAGGCAAAGTGCCGGTGCGCGGGCTGCCGGCAGTGGGCCCGGGAGTATGGCCGGGAGCGGATGCGGGTCCGGCGGGCCGCCGCCTCCTCTGGTGATGCCCGGCGCCGGTGGGAGAAGTCTCGTGACGCCGACGAGACCTACCTGGACGAGCAGAGCTGGGACCGGATCTGGGCCCGCGCAGTAGAAGAAAGCGGGATCCCGTTCAAGCCGACCGCCTATCAGGTGCGACACACCTACGCCTCGTGGCTGATCGATGCCGGGGAGAACCCGAAGGCGGTGATGCACAGGCTCGGACAGGCGGACTTGCGCACAACCGCCCGATACGTACATGTGCTCGATGAAACCGGGGAGTCAGCCGCCAGGCGGTTCGAAGGGCTACTGCCGCCACTGTGACCATCGGGCGGCGTATGGCCCGAAGGCTGCCCTCACGGACGGCGGGGGGCGACATGCGCCGCGAGCCCGCGGATGATAGCGTTCGTCGACCTCCCGCCCGGCACCAGGTTCTTGCCGCAGGCTGCAGAGCTTAACGACGGTCAGGTGGTCAGGTTCTTCAGCCCGCTGATGGGGAAACACTCACCGTTGGATCCATGTAGAGCCACAACGATTGGGTGCACACGACGGCGTCGGGCGAGCGGCACGAAAGCCGTGGCCGGAGGAAGCGATAACGGACCGTTATCACTCGTAGGGGCGGCCGGGAGGCTGTGCGGACTGCGGTGGAACATGCCGCTGGACCCGGGACGGGCCTTTGCTTAGTTAGTAGTAGCTGCGCCAGTTACCGGTGGATCGTGTATCGCCGCGCGCGGGAGATGTGCATCACGGTTTGCCAACGGCCCTAGTACCGGCCTTGGCGGCTGTGATGGCCGAGTTCGTACGGTCACGCTCGGCGGGGCTCCTGTCACCGGCGCCAGGTGGGACATCGACGTGAGGCCGCTCATGCTCGCCACCCCGGGCGCGATCACGACCCGCTGTACTCACCAGCGCCGGCCCTCGGTCGGCCAGCGAGGACTTCCCGTCCGCTCCATAGTCGGCCCAACGCCGAGAAACTGAGGTAGCAGCACCGCCGCCCGGGTGCCTAACGTTAGGCCATGGCCGTCCGCAGTGACCTTCAGCCCATGATCCCGCCGGGTATGCTTTATGCCGAAGATCGCTCCGATCCGGGAATTACTTGTGTGGTGGCCGCGTAATCTCCCAGAGCCCTGGCGCTCTTGGCCTTCACAATCGTGCACTTGGCACGCGGCCCGCACCCATCAGGCGCAGCCCGGACCCATCGCAGTCCCGGAAGTCCCAGGCCAGAACCCCGGCTAACGCTAATCCGCCGTTCACCGTCGAAGGCTGAATACCAGAGGCTGGAGCGCATGGTGACGCGGGTGGTCTGGATATAGCGCCTCTACAGGTTCCGAATTGTGAGTTACGCCAGTCATACTCATAATGGGTCTGTCATGAGTACATGAAACGGGCTGGGGGTTGTATGGATCCGTTGAGTGCGCTGGCGGTTGCGGCGATCACGGAGGGCGTCAAGTTCCTGTACGGGCAGGCGGGGGAGTTCTTGTCCGCGTGGCGTCGGCGGCGTCAGGACAAGGCCGCACCGCCGCCGCAGGCGCTTAATGCCCCGGACGGGGTAACGGTGACCCGGCCGCGCCCGCTGGCTGATCCGCCCAGCGAGCAGACCGTGCAGCTGCTGGAGGAATTGCAGCAGCTGGTTGAGCCGATCCAGAGCGGGAAGATCGACTCCACCACGCCCGCTGCCCGAGCAGCCATCGGGCAGCTGCGCGATGTTATCGAAGCCTTGCTCCAGGCGCCGGTCCGGCTAGCGGGTGAGCCGCCGCGGCCGCTTAAGGTCTCTGACATCAACGTTGTGACTCAGCAAGTGGCGGGCCGGGTGACAGGACTGCGAGCCGATCTAGCCAAGCTTCCGGGAGGCTCGGAGATCTACGGCGTTCACGTCCAGACCGGCGACGTGGAGGCCGGCGGCGAGGTCACTGGCGTGGACCTGACGTGAGCCGTCATGGATCTGTCACAGTCGGACTGGAAGTACGTAGACGAGCGCGCGGGCGCGTTCGTCGGCCGGGAATGGGTGTTCGCGCGGGTACGCAGCTTCCTGTCCGGTCCCCCCGGTACGTTCCTGGTGCGTGGTGATCCGGGAACCGGCAAGACAGCGGTCGCGGCGCGGCTCGCGCAGGCCTCGTGCGGCCGTCTCGACACGGCGGACTTGCTGCCGCCCGTCGGCGGTGGGGCGATCTCGGCCGGGGTGTTCTGCCGGGCCGGCAAGGCGACCGTTGCCGAGCTCGCGCAGCGGCTGTCGGACCAGCTGGCGGCGTCGGTAGACGGCTTTGCCGACGCGCTGCGGACGACGGCCGAGCCCGGTACCACGATCAGGGACGTCCACGTTGACGTCCGGGGCGACGTGCACGCGGGCGCGACCGTCGCGGGCGTAGTACTGTCCCGGCAAGATGGCAAGCAGGCGTTCAGTACGGGCGTGGCTGTGCCGTTGCGGCACCTGCGGGAGCGAGGCGCGGCGGAGCCCATCGTGCTGCTGGTGGACGCGGTTGACGAAGCAGCCGACGTCGGCGAGGTCAATATCTTTTCCCGGCTGCTCGCCAACCTGGACGACGTCCACGTGATCGTGACCTGCCGCCCCGATCCCGCGGTTCTTTCGGACTTCAGAGCCGCCTCGCACAAGCTGGATCTGATCGCGGACGCGCCCGCGGACGATGATGACGTGCGCCGCTACATCCGCAACCGGCTGACGGGAAAAGGCCCGGAGGAGGCGGTCAATGTGCTGGCCGGCCGGGTATCCGGCGAGGCCGCTGGTAACTTCCTCTATGCGTTCTACGTGACCGGGACGCTGATCGGATCGGGGGCGCTGGCCGGGATGGATGAGAAGACGGCCCACGGCATGCCGCTGCCGACCGGCGGCCTTGCGGGCGTGTATGAGGACTTCCTGGACCGCCAGATCGCCGGCGATCAGACGAGGTGGGCCGGGGAGTTGCGGCCCGTGCTCGCACCGCTTGCCGTCGCCCAGGACGAGGGCCTTACCACTGAGCAGCTCAGGTTGGTGGCTAATCGGATTCGCGGGGAGCCGATGACCCGTACCGCCATCCGGGAGGTGACGCGCACGGCCCGGCAGTTCCTGGACGGCCCCGCCCCCGATGGCCCGTTTCGGGTGTACCACCAGTCCTTCGCCGACTTCCTGGTCGACCCGGAGCAAAACCCCGACTTCCTGATCGATGCGGCCGAGACCCATGAGGCGATCGTCGCGGCCTACGCCGCCACCGACCCGTTGAGCTGGGACAGTTACGCACGGCGGAACCTCGCGCTGCACGCCAGTGAGGCTGGCCAGCTGGACCACCTGCTGGAGGATGCGCGGTTTCTGCTCGCCGCCGATCCGGCCCGGCTGGTGCCCTATCTAGACGCCGCCCGATCCGGCCCGGCCCGGGCCGCTGCCGCCGTGTACAGGGAAAATGCCCACCTCCTGGCCCCCCTCGACGCGCCAATGCGAGCCAGCCAGCTGGAGCTGGCGGCCCGCCAGGCAGGAGCCGATGACCTGGCCGAACAGTTCAGCCATGTGGAGCCGAGTCGGCCGTGGTCTACGCGGTGGGCTCTCTGGCGGCCTCAGGTTGAGCATTTCGTCGCTCGACAACATCGTGGCTGGGTAAGCGCACTGGCGAAGGCGGAGTGCAGCGGCCAGCCGGTTGTCGCCTCAGCCGGAAACGATAAGGAGGTTTGCGTCTGGAACGCGTTGGACGGCGTGCTAGCATTCCCGCCGCTTCGTGGCGCCAATGCTCCGCTGTATGCGCTCGCCGTCAGCAGTACCCCCGAGACGGAGGTCATCGTGGCGGCCTCGCAGGATGGGACGCTCCACGCATGGACGCTGGACGAAGGCAGATTGTGCTGGCCCGACCCATTGCCCATCGCGCCGGATTCTCTGTACGCGCTTGCGCCCCTGGCGATCGGCGAGACGCCGGCGGTTGTCGCCGCGGGCGCCGACGGTGTCCTCAGGGTGATCGACGTGCGCAGTGGAAAGCATGTCATCCCTGCGATCGGTGCTCACGCGGCGCCGGTCGCCGCCGTTGCGGTGACGAAACTGCGCGGCGCTCCGGTGATCGTCTCGGCGAGCTTTGACTGCAGCATCCGGTTCTGGGACCTGGACGGGCATGAGGTGATCGAGCCGCTATACCACGATGATGCCGTGACAGCCCTGGCCGTATCAGAAACGACTGGCGGGCCGCTTCTCGTGTCCGGCAGCCGTGACCAGTCGGTCCGGTGCTGGGCGATGTCCGACACCGGCGCGTGCAGTTGCTGGGCGGAATCTGGTGCGCATCGAGGCTGGATCCGAGCGCTTTGCGCAGGGTCGCTGGCGGGCACCGGCGTTGTCGTATCGGCCGGCGCGGACGGAGAGCTGAGGGTGTGGGATGTCGAACGTGGGCTGCCGCTTGGCGCGCCCCTGGTCGGCCATGATGGCTGGGTCAGCGCGGTCGTTATCGTTCCCGGCCCTGAGGTCATCGTTTCGGCCGGCCAGGACGGCACCGCACGCGTGTGGCACTTCACCGCCGAGCCGGCGGCCGATCAGGCCAGCGCCTTCGCCGCGGGCGTCGCCGCTCTCGCCGTCGACGCCCGCGCCCGACGTGCCCTGTACGCCTGCGGCGAACCTCCAGCGGCCGTGTCGCATCTCGATGCAGGAACCGGGGAACTCGTGAGAGTCCTGCCGGCGCCGGGGGCTGGGGTCCGGTCGGTGTGCTGTGGCATGGTGGACGATGAAGCGGTGCTCGTGTCGGGTGCTGACGACGGTGTGGTCCGCGTTACCTTTACGGGTGACAGCCGACCGCAACTCGATCTTCGCGGACACGTCGATTTCGTTCGTGCGGTTGCAGTGGCCTATGCCGGGGGTATCGGCTATGTGGTGTCCGCCAGCGACGATGGAACGGTGCGAGTCTGGCAGCCGGCTACCGGGCAGAGTCGGGTCATCGGCTATCACGATGACTGGGTTCGGGCGGTGGCGGCCGCGCCGGCCGACGACGGATCGGTAATAGCGTCGGGAAGCGACGATGCGACGGTGCGTCTGTGGCGCTTGAACGCTGACGGGTCGACCGAGCAGATCGCTGTGCTTGTACGCGAGACGCCGGTCAGGGCAGTTGCGCTGGACTGCGTCGGCGCCAAGCTGACGGTAGCCAGCGGCGAGCTGAGCGGCACTGTCAGGGTTTCCTGCGTCGACGCGTCGGAGATCGATGCGCCGGAGGTGGCGCAGTTCCACGGGATCTCCGGTCATGCCGGGCCAGTCGCCGCGCTGGGGATCGCGCACATTCGCGGGCGGCGCGTCTGCGTGTCGGGCGGCCTTGAGGACGGCTACGTGCGCGTGCACGATCTGGAGGATGAAGGTGAAACGCGTATCCGCGTGGGCGCCCAGATCCACGCGATCGTGATCGACGACTCCTGCCAGATCGTCGTAGCGACGTCGATGGGACTGCTTGCGCTGGCTGACGTGATGCTCGCGGACGGATCGCGGCGATCGCGTGAGACGCCTGTCCGCGAGCCGACGGACGCGGCTGCCCCTTGCCCTCCGCGGCTTGAGCGGGGAGGCCTCGGTGGCTGGGTGTGGCGACTGGAGGAAGGACTCGAGAAGGCGGGATTCCCGCCGAGCGGCATCGACGGCGACTTCGGCCTCAACACCGAACAGGCCCTCAAGTTGTTCCAGCGTAGCCGGGAACTTCCCGAGACGGGGAGCACCGATGTCGCCACCTGGGCGGCGCTGAGACCCTCTGCACACAAGCCTCCGATGGTTCACCCCGGACGTTAGGAAGGGTATTTGCCCGGGGAGATGACGAGTCCTGAATCTCGGGCTCCGCCACCGTCAGCGGGCCAGGAGCGGTGGCTATCGCTCACGGATCATGCTTGCCGGTCACACGGGCCCGGTCCGGACGGTGGCCTGGGGGCAGCTGGGCGACCGGCCGGTGCTGGCCAGCGGCGGCGGCGACGGCACGATACGGCTGTGGGATCCGGAGCAAGGCCAGAACTGCGCATGCTGACCGGGCCCACACTCGCGCTGATCTCGGCCAGCGGGCGGCTGGCGCCGAGCCCGGCGAGCAGCCGGTCCAGCACGCCGGTGTAGCCGCGCCGGGTATTCGGGTTGGCGTACCGCGGCGAGGACAAGAAGGCGTCGACCGCGGCCTGGACCGTGCTGGTGTCTCGTTCGCGCAAAGGCATGATTTCCGGTCATTTGCTTCTCCTAGTAGCAGATGTACCGGATAACGTGCTCGAGTCGCGCGGCCGGCGGCGTGCCGCCTTCCGCGTGATCGCTGGGGGGTGACCGCGTTGGACCGGATAACCGGCCATTATCCGATGGCCTGTGCCAGGTCGGCCGTGCCCGCCGCGCATCGGTGGTTCGGTGTGACGCTCTTGATCTTCATGCCTTCAAGGGTGACGAAACGGCCGATCAAGATCAGAAACGAGCTGATGCGAGAGATGACAAAGTGAATTCTGAGCATGATCAGCAGGGACGGAGAGGCCGCACTTGTCCGGTCCAGGCGAAGGTTGCGAAGGCCAGGATTAGGTTGCGAGTCGCTGCCGGGATTCGGCTGCCCGGTAAGAGGGCGGCTCGCCGGTAAGCTTCGCCGAACGGCGGCTTGGTCCTCGATGTGCGGCGCTGTCAGCGCAATGGCTCGTCGCTCGCGCGGTTGGCGGCGATTCCCGCACACCGGATGTTCACCTTGCAGCTGAGCGATGGACCGACCAAGAGCCGGATTTGTCGCGTATGGCATCCCATGGCAGGTGTTTGCCAAGAGCCGGACAGCTCGGCGTTGACCAGCGTCAGGTTGACCGGGTGTCTAACATTGCGTCATGCGGCCCGTCGACGAACCGTTTCCCGGCCTGGCTGGCGGGCGGGTGGTCGTGACCGGTGGCACCAGAGGCATTGGGGCGGGCATCGCGCGTGGCTTCCTGCGCGCCGGCGCGCAGGTACTGGTCTGCGGCCGTCACGAGCCCGCCTCGCCGCCCAGCGCGGACGGCCGGACCGCCGCGTTCGCCCAGGCTGACGTCCGGGATCCGGAGCAGGCACAGCAGGTGATCGCGAAAGCGGCGGACCTGTTCGGCGGTGTGGACGTGGTGATCAGCAACGCGGGCGGCTCCCCGCCGGTACCCGCGGCATCGGCCTCCCCGCGATTCCACGCCAAGGTCATCGAACTGAACCTGATCGCGCCGCTGCACGTGGCGCAAGCCGCCAACCAGGTGATGCAGGACCAGCCCGCAGGCGGTTCAATCATCATGATCGGCAGCGTAAGCGGCACCCGGCCGTCCCCGAGCACGGCGGCGTACGGCGCCGCCAAGGCCGGCCTGCATCACCTCGTCACCAGCCTCGCCATCGAATGGGGACCCAAGGTCCGGTTGAACACCGTGGCGCCGGGCTTCGTGGAGGCCGAATCCGCCAGCGAGCACTACGGCGACGCCGCCGGCGTGGCGGCCATCGCCGCGACCGTGCCACTGCGCCGACTGGCAGACCCGGACGACGTGGCCGACGCGTGCCTGTTCCTGGCCTCGCCCCGGGCGGCTTACGTCAGCGGCGCCATGCTCACCCTGCACGGCGGCGGCGAGGCCCCGGCCTTCCTCCGCGCCGCCGGGACCCCGCCCGCCTAGCGATCTTCGGACCGTGCCCCTGCCCGGCGAAAGCTCTGCACTTAGAACGTGTTCTAGTGGCGACCTGATCGCGCTATCTCATGAGGGCCGCGTAGGGAATCCGATGGTCTCGGTGGCCAGCTCGAGGGTGTCCTCGCACAGGAACCCGGCCGAGGGTGCCTGATCCCCGAGAGTCCCGTCCCCGAACGCGGGACCGAGCGCCGCGGCCACCGAATCCAGCGTCCACATCCCGTCCGGCGTACCCGAGGCCCGGAATACCGAACGGACTCGTGGCGGCTCCATCACCGCGGCCACGCCGCCGTGCACCACGAACACCTCCCCGTTGATCGTCTCGGCCGCCGGGCTGGCCAGGTACACCACCAGCGGCGCGACGTGCTCCGGCGCGAGCGGGTCG
>Ga0335083_10007036_pt1 | contig 13929 bp, 11 predicted proteins | sample Lox_Sample_42_FD_206716 | JGI IMG/M metagenome (GOLD analysis project Ga0335083, IMG submission 206716) | Soil microbial communities from Loxahatchee National Wildlife Refuge, Florida, United States - Lox_Sample_4.2 | ecosystem: Environmental > Terrestrial > Soil > Wetlands | place: USA...
AAGATTTCGTCGCCGCCGACCTCGCCAGGATGGCTGACGTCGAAAAGATCGTCGACGGCGTCGACGGCATCGTGCATTTCGGCGGATTCTCGGTCGAAGGCCCGTGGGAAACGATCCTCAACGCCAATATCATCGGCTGCTACAACCTCTTCGAGGCGGCTTACCGCGCGCAGGTCAAGCGCATCGTCTTCGCCTCCTCCAATCACGCCGTCGGCTTCTACCCGCGCAGCCAGACCATCGGCGTCAACGTCACGGTGCATCCGGACAGCCGCTACGGCGTCAGCAAGGCCTTCGGCGAGGCGCTCGGCGCCTTCTATGCCGACAAGCATGGCTTGCGCGTCACCAGCCTGCGCATCGGCAATTTCGGCGAGGCGCCTATCGACCAGCGGCGGCTGTCGATTTGGCTCAAGCCGGAGGATCTGGTGCAGCTCATCCGCATCGGCCTCGAGCATCGCGACATACATTTCGAGATATTCTACGGCGCCTCCGACAACGCCGCCGCCTGGTGGGACAACAGCAACGCCCGGCGCTTCGGCTACAAGCCGCAGGGCCAGGCCGAGAAATACCGCGAGCAGGCCATGGCGGCGCAGAAAAAACTGCCGCCGGACCCGGTCGGTGACCGTTTTCAGGGCGGAAGTTACTGCAGCGCCGAATACGACGCCGACAAACGCGGCTGAGCGCGATACGCTGCGCTAAGGGGGCGTGGCATGCAGCAGACGGCGGGGGTGCTGATGGCGCTGGTGTCGAGCTGCCTCGGCGGCTCGGCGGCCGCGGTGACGCGCTATCTTGTCGGCAATGCCGATGCGGTGACGCTCGCGATTCTGCGCTGGGGCATCGGCTTTCTCTGCGTGCTGCCGGCAACCGTCCTGCTGCGGTCAAAATGGCCGGCGCGCGCCGACTGGCCGGCGGTCGCCGCGCTCGGCGTCTGTTTCTTCGGTCTGTTTTTCATCCTCTACAATACCGCACTCGAATACACGACGGCGGCGCGCGCGAGCCTCGCGCTTTCCACGCTGCCGGTGCAGACCATGGCGGTCGGCGCCCTGCTTGGCATTGAACGCCTGAGTGCGCGCAAGTCACTCGGCGTCGCCATCGCCATGCTTGGCGTCTTTGTCGCGCTCGCTTCCGGCCTTGCCACGGCGCCGGCCGGCGCCTGGCGCGGTGAGCTGATCATGATCGGCGCGGTGTTGTGCATGGCCTTCTACAATGTGTGGTCGCGCCGCTATATCGTGCGCGCAAGCGCGCTCGGCTTCCTCTGCGCCGGCATGGGCGCCGGCGCCGCCGCGCTGATTCTGGTCGGCGTGATCACGGGCCGCGTCGCGGTGCTGGCAAATTTCGGCGCCGCGCAGTGGATCGCCGGGCTCTATCTCGGCATCGGCGGCGGCGCGCTCGCTTTCATCCTCTGGGTGTTGGCGCTGCAGCGCACGACGCCGACGCTGGTGGCAAACACCATGACCGTCAACCCGATCGCCGCCGGACTGCTCGCCGCGCAACTTGTCGGCGAGCCGGTCACGCTCAACCTCGTCGGCGGTCTTGTCGCGGTGTTCATCGGCATCTTCATCGCCACCAGCGGCGCGCAGCCGATCGCCGGCGGTCGCCGCGCGGTGTGAAGCGCGCCGATCCTGTGTTAAGCTGGGGGCTGAATTCCTTCCGCGGGGACCCCGCTTGCTCAAGCCACAACAAATCGACGATACCGTGATCGTACCGGCGTCGCTGTCCGGCTACCAATTGCTGTCAGACGCACGGCTCAACAAGGGTACCGCCTTCACGGACGCGGAGCGCGATGCTTTCGGCCTGCATGGCCTGCTGCCGCCGAACATCACCAGCATCGACGACCAGGTCGGCCGGCGTCTGCAGGCGTTCCGCGAATTCTCCAACGACCTCGAACGCTACGCCTTCCTGCGCGACCTGCAGGACACCAACGAAACGCTGTTCTATGCGCTGCTCGCGCAGAACATCGAGGAACTGCTGCCGATCGTCTACACCCCGACGGTCGGCTCCGGCTGCAGCCAGTTCAGCCGCCTGTTCCGCAAACCACGCGGCCTGTTCCTGAGCATGCCGCACCGCTCCTCAATACGGCAGATCCTCGGCAATCCGCAGTTCGACAAGACGGAAGTCATTGTCGTCACCGACGGCGAGCGCATCCTCGGCCTCGGCGACCAGGGCGCCGGCGGCATGGGCATTCCCATCGGCAAGCTGGCGCTCTATTCCGCCTGCGGCGGCATCGATCCGGCGACCGCGCTGCCTGTCCTGCTCGACGTCGGCACCGACAACGCCGACAGTCTCAACGATCCGCTCTATGTCGGCTGGCGCCATGCGCGCGTGCGCGGCACCGACTATGACGATTTCGTCGAGGAGTTCGTCGACGCGGTGAACGAACGCTGGCCGCACGTGCTGCTGCAATGGGAGGATTTCGCCAAGGCCAACGCCACGCGGTTGCTGGAGCGCTACCGCGACCGGCTCTGCACCTTCAACGACGACATCCAGGGCACCGCGGCGGTGGCGACCGGCACGCTCTTGGCCGCGATCAACATCACCGGCGTACCGCTCAAGGAGCAGCGCATCGCCATTCTCGGCGCCGGCTCCGCCGGCAGCGGCATCGCCCAGCTTCTCTATGCGGCCATGGTCGATGCCGGACTCGACACCAGGACCGCGGCGCAGCGTTTCTATCTCATCGACCGCGATGGCTTGCTGATCGAGGGCATGGAGGGCATCGCGCCGTTCCAGCAGCGCTTCGTGCAGACGCACGACGCCGTCGCTCAATGGTCGGTCGGGCGCAAAGACCGCATTTCGCTGCTCGACGTCATTTTCAACGCCCACCCGACCGCGCTGATCGGCGTCTCCGGCCAGGCCGGGGCCTTCAATGAATCGGTGGTGCATGCGATGGCGCGGCACAACAAGCGGCCGATCATCTTTCCGCTGTCCAATCCGGTGTCCTGCGCCGAAGCCGCACCCGCCGACATCGACCGCTGGAGCGAAGGCCGCGCCGTCATCGGCTCCGGCAGCCCCTACCCGCCGCTCAAGCGCAACGGCCGCCTGATGCACGTCGACCAGACCAACAATTCCTACATTTTTCCCGGCGTCGGCCTCGGTGCCGTGGCGACGCAGGCGCAGCGTATCACCGACGCCATGTTCATGGCCGCGGCCAAGGCGCTTGCCGGCATGTCGCCGGCCAAGACCGATCCGCAGGCCAATCTGCTGCCGCCGGTTACCGCGCTGCGTGAAGTGGCCGTTGCCGTCGCCATCGCCGTGGGCAAGCAGGCCGTGCACGAAGGCCTCGCCGCCCCCTGCGACGTCGAAGCGGCGGTGCATGCGAAAATGTGGACACCACGCTACCGCCCCTACAAGCGCGCCGGCTCCAATACCTGACGCGCGGCTAAGCCGCCGCGTTGGTGGCGCTATCAGTTCCGCTGCGCACTTCGGGATGCTCGCCGGGGAAATGGCGTAGCGCCATGAACAATTCGGATGCGTGTTTCACCCGTTGCTCCACCGATCATTTCTAGGGCCGTCGGCGAGCGTCAGCTCGATACGCATCAATACGGATGCCGCCCGGCGCCGCTTTTTCACCGCTGTTGGGTGCTTAAGGTTTCTATGACGTTTCCATGACCTGTTGATTCGTAACGGTTTTATGCCGATTGGCGTTGATCGCGATCAATGAAAGATCGCCACAGTCGCGACAAAAATCCTTCCAGAAATGCGAGGAGCCACGCGCATGAGCAAATCGGTGACGAAGCTGAAGCCGGTACCCGCGGCGGTGGAAAGCGCCGCTGTTTCCTCACGGCCGGCGCCGCCGGCGATTGGGCCCAGCGTCAACCTTCCTTCCTTCGAGACACTGGATCATGTCGCCCGCGCCATGATGGCGCGCTTCACGCAGGGCGTGTCGCCTTACGCGCAGTCTGCGGCCTGGTTCGATTGGATGTCGCATCTGACGCGTGCGCCCGGCCGCGAGATGGAGCTTGCCTGGCTTGCGGGGATATTCGCGGCGCGGCTGTGGGGGCTGGCGATCCGCGACGGCACCGTCAATTTGCCCTTTGCGCCCGATGCGTCCGACCGCCGCTTTGCCGATCCGGCCTGGCAGCGATGGCCCTTTGTTCTCTGGGAGCAGGCCTTTCTCGCCCAGGAGGAATGGTGGCGCAGCGCCACGCGGCAGGTCCGCGGCCAGCGTCCGCGCACCGCGGCACGCGTCGCCTTCATCGCGCGGCAACTGCTCGACGGTGTCTCGCCGTCGAACGTTCCCTGGCTCAATCCGGTCATCGTCGAACAGACGCTCAAGCAGTCCGGCGCCAATCTGTTGCGCGGCGCCAACAACCTGTTCGAGGATTTCTATCGCTTTGTGACGCAGGAGGCGCCCGAGCAGCAGCCCGGCTTCCGCGTCGGCGAGGACATTGCGATTACGCCGGGCGAGGTCATCTTCCGCAACGATCTGATCGAGCTCATCCAGTACAAGCCGGCGACGCCGAATGTCTATGCCGAGCCGGTGCTGATCGTGCCGGCCTGGATCATGAAATATTACGTGCTCGATCTGCTGCCCGAACACTCGCTGGTGGGCTATCTGGTCAGCCGCGGCTTTACCGTGTTCATGGTGTCCTGGCGCAATCCGACCGCCGCCGACCGCGACATCACGTTCGACGATTACCGCACCAAGGGATTGATGGCCGCGCTCGACGCGATCAACAAGGTGGTGCCCGGCCGCAAGGTCCACGCCACCGGCTATTGCCTCGGCGGCACGCTGCTTGCCATCGCGGCCGCCACCATGGCGCGCGACGGCGACGACCGGCTCGCCAGCGCGACGCTGCTCGCGGCGCAGACTGACTTCAGCGAGGCGGGCGAGCTGATGCTGTTCGTCGACGAAAGCCAGATCGCCTATCTCGAGGACCTGATGTGGGACCAGGGCGTGCTCGACACCCGGCAGATGGCTGCCGCCTTCACCGCGCTGCGCTCGAACGACCTGTTCTGGTCGAAACTGACGCGCGAATATTTGCTCGGCGAGCGCGAGCACGGCAACGATCTCATGGCCTGGAACACCGACCAAACGCGGTTGCCCTATCGCATGCATTCGCAGTATCTGCGCGGCCTATTTCTGGAAAACCGGCTGACCGCCGGCCGCTACGCCGTCGAGGGCAAGGTCATCGCGCTCAAGGATATCGAGGTGCCGATCTTTTCCGTGGCGACGGAGACCGACCACGTCGCGCCGTGGAATTCGGTCTACAAGCTGCATCTGTTCACCGACCGCGAGCTGACCTTCGTGCTCACCAACGGCGGGCACAATGCCGGCATCGTCTCCGAGCCCGGCCATCCCGGCCGCTATTACCATTTCGCCACGCGGCGGCATGACGACCGCTATGTCGATAGCACGACCTGGCTCGCGCACTCCAAGCGCGCCGAAGGCTCATGGTGGGAATACTGGGCGTCATGGCTGGCCGAACGCAGCGCACCGCAGCGCGTTGCGCCGCCGGCGATGGGCGCACCGGCGCAAGGTCTCGCGCCGTTGTGCGCGGCGCCGGGTACCTACGTGCATCAGCGCTGAACGCGCGCCTGAGGAAAGGCGCGCTCGTAATCAGGAATGAAAGTTTACGCCGGCGCGCCGCCCGAGGAGAAGCGCATTGCGGCAATGCGATCGAGCTCGGCCTGCTCGCGGGCATTCTGCTCGGCCTTCTCGCGCGCGTGATCGCGTTCGTCGAGCATCTCGACCTTCTTCAATTCCTCGAAGGCTTCGCCCAGGCTTGCCTTGGCGTCGTCGAGCTGGGTTTTCAGTTCGTCGGCCGAGCGCTTGAGGTTCTCGCGCCGCGTGATCGCCGCCTTGGCGTAGGTCGGATAGGCAAAATGAGCGGGGTCGTGGATGCCGGCGCGGTCCTGTTCGGTCTTGATCTCGCGGTCGAGATCGCCAGCGATGCGGTCGAATTCGGCGATCATCGCCTCGATCTGGGCGACCTTGCGCCGCTTCTCGTCGACCTGGAATTTCTTCAGGCGGATCAGCGTTTCGCGTGACTTCATCGACTAAATACTCCCCCGAAGCAGCGAATTGCGACCGTGCAGCCCGAGCCGTGCACGGCCATCGCGGGTCGTTCAACGGCGGGACTGTGGCGCAATATCGTTAGTTTTCGGTTTCCAAGGCATACAGTCGGCGCAGGCGGGACCCGCACGTGACAAAAGATCGCATGCAGGCGAGATATTGCGGCTCAATTAAATCAAATCGCGGTCAATCGGTGCCCAAACCGGCGAGGATCCGCTCCAGTTCGCGGTATCCCTCCGCCATACTCGTCGACTCTTCCTTAAGCTGGGCGAGGAAGTCCTCCAGCGGCTTGTGCAGGCCGATCGCCTCGTCCACTTCCGGGCTGGAACCGGGCCGGTAGGCGCCGAGGCGGATCAATTCCTCCATGTCGGAATAGGTGGCCATCACCTGCCGCGCCCGGTTGATCGCCGGTAGAAAAGCGGGGTCGGCCGCGCGGGGCATCGTTCGCGAAATCGACTTCAGGATATTGATCGCCGGATAGCGTCCGCGCTCCGCGATCGCCCGTTCCATGACGATATGGCCGTCGAGGATGCCGCGCACCGCGTCGGCGACTGGCTCGTTGTGATCGTCGCCGTCGACCAGCACGCTGAAGATGCCGGTGATGGTGCCGGCGTCAGTCCCCGGCCCGGCGCGCTCCAGGAGCCGCGGCAGTTCGGTGAACACGGTCGGCGTGTAGCCCTTGGCGGTGGGTGGTTCACCGGCCGACAAGCCGATCTCGCGCTGCGCCATGGCAAAACGCGTCACCGAATCCATCAGCACCAGCACGTCCTTGCCGAGATCGCGGAAATATTCGGCGATGGCGAGCGTCAGATACGCCGCCTGGCGCCGCATCAGCGCAGGCTCATCGGACGTTGAGACCACGACGACGGAACGCGCGAGGCCTGCGGGGCCCAGATCGTCCTGCAGGAATTCCTGCACCTCGCGGCCGCGTTCGCCGACCAGGCCAATGACCGACACGTCGGCGGCGACGTTGCGCGCCAGCATCGACAGCAGCACCGACTTGCCGACGCCAGAACCCGAGAAGATACCCATGCGCTGGCCGCGGCAGACGGTGAGAAACGTATTGAGCGCGCGCACGCCGAGATCGAGCGGCGCGCCGACACGCATGCGCGCATGCGCCGGCGGCGGCGAGGAGCGGAACGGATAGGGCGCCGGCCCCGGCGGTAAAGGCCCCTGCCCGTCGATCGGCTCGCCCAACGCGTTGACCACGCGCCCGAGCCAGCGCTCCGACGGCCGGATCGCGCTGGCAGCGCTCGTCACCACGGCGCGGCAGCCGCGGCGCACGCCGTCGAGCGCGGCAAAGGGCATGGCCAGCGCATGGCCGCCGTGGAACCCCACCACCTCGCAGGCGATGCGCGTCGCCCCGGTCTCGATGGTGAGCCGCGCGCCGACCGACATGGCATGGATGGGTCCGGCGATTTCCACCATCAGCCCGCGCACGCCGATGACGCGGCCGTAGATCTCGATGCCGTCGAGGTCGGTGATCTGTTCGGCAAGCGCTTTCATGCCGCGCGCCGGCCGGAAAAAATGGACGCGCCGCCCCGCCGTAAACCCGCCCTTAGGCTTACCGGTGTACCCGGCGCTTTAACTTGGTGTTTACCCGCGTCGTTAATCATTGGGTCATCGTCCGCTGGAACCCGGCCGACCGAATCACTTCGGCGGCATCCTAAGGGCGAATCCACTGAGTCGGTTAGGCCCGACTCTTAATCTGGAGCATGAGCCGGCTCGTGGCCAAAAAAACACTCTCTGGCAATATCTTACCCCGATTCGGGGCAGCCCGCCTACGGCGTGCTTGCACGAGAGAATCAGGTTTTGTTAACCATGCCCGGATAGTGTCGAATCGGTTTGTCCCAGAAGCGTTTTTAGAAACTCGCCGCCTTTGCGGCGCTGACCTTAAAGCCCGGTAGCGGCGAGAAGGGGACTTAAATGCGCGTTCTACTCATTGAAGACGACAGCGCGACCGCCCAATCCATCGAGCTGATGCTCAAATCCGAGAGCTTCAACGTCTACACCACCGATCTCGGTGAGGAAGGCGTCGACCTGGGCAAGCTCTATGACTACGACATCATCCTGCTCGACCTGAACCTGCCCGACATGTCCGGCTTTGAGGTTCTGCGCTCCCTGCGCGTCTCCAAGGTGAAGACGCCGATCCTGATCCTGTCCGGCCTTGCCGGCATCGAGGACAAAGTGCGCGGCCTAGGCTTTGGCGCCGACGACTACATGACCAAGCCGTTCCACAAGGACGAGTTGATCGCCCGCATCCATGCCATCGTGCGCCGCTCAAAGGGCCACGCCCAATCGGTCATCAACACCGGCGACCTCGTTGTCAACCTCGACACCAAGACGGTGGAGGTCGGCGGCCAGCGCGTGCACTTGACCGGCAAGGAATATCAGATGCTGGAGCTGCTCTCGCTGCGCAAGGGCACGACGCTGACCAAGGAGATGTTCCTCAACCATCTCTACGGCGGCATGGACGAGCCGGAACTGAAGATCATCGACGTCTTCATCTGCAAGCTGCGCAAGAAGCTGGCGAACGCCTCCAGCGGCAAGAACTACATCGAGACGGTCTGGGGCCGCGGCTACGTGCTGCGCGAGCCCTCCGACGTCGACGAGCGCATCCCGGCTTAAGGCGCATGATTCCGAAAAAGTCGGCGCCCGTTTTCGGAATCATGCGCGGCTAACGATTTCCCCCAGCGTATCAGTCCGAGCCTTTGGGCTCTCTCCGCAACTTCGACCCCGCCGGCCACGGCGGGGTTTTTTGCGGCGCGCCACGCGCCGGAAACAAACATTGGTCAATTCCACTTTTTTGGATCGAACAGGGGCGATTCCGCATATGAAGTCGATATAATGCTCGGCAAAAACACTACGGGATTTTAATGGGGGCAAACGGATATAATCGCGCGCATGCAAGAATTCATTGACTATCTCCTTGCCTATACGACGATTTTCGGACTCTCGATCCAGAATTGGGTGCTCGCCTTTGCCCTGATTTTTGTGATCTGGATCATCTACGGCGTCATGACGAGCCCGGCCAGGAAATTGCCGTAAGCCTATCTCGGGCCTGGCCCCTGCCTCTTCCCGAGACGGTTGCACGCGGCGCGTCCCGCGAAGGATCAATGGGCTGCAAATCCACGTTTGGCGGATCAAGTCCGGCGATGGCAACAGATCGGTGCGAAGCCCTTAGCCCTGCGCCGCGAATTTCACCACATTGTTTGCCGCAACCGCCGCCGCGTTCGGCGCATACAGTCCGCGCTTGTCCGGCACCCCATGAAAGGCATGAGTGAGGCCGACCACGGTTTCCGCGGCGCCGAGCACCAGAAATCCGTCCGCCGCCATCTGCCGGGCCAAGCGATCGAGCACGCCGATCTTGGTCTCCTGGTCGAAATAGATGAGCACATTGCGGCAGAACACGATGTCGAAGCCGCCGAGCGCGGAAAAATCGTTGAGCAGGTTGATCGGGCGGAAGCGCACCATTGCGCGCAGCGCTTCCGAGATTTGCCACTGCTCGCCCACCTGCGAGAAATTCTCGACCAGAAGCCCGATCGGCAGGCCGCGCTGCACCTCGAACTGGCTGTAGATGCCTGCTCTTGCCCGATCCAGCACCGCGCCGCAGAGGTCGGTGGCGAGAATGTCGACCCGCCAGCCGTCAAGCACGGCGTGCATTTCGCGCAGGATCATGGCCAACGAATAAGGCTCTTGGCCCGTGGAGGCGGCGGCGCACCAGATGCGCAGGCGCTTCTCGCGCGCCCGCGCGGTGAGCAGCGCCGGCAGGATCGTGGCGCGGAAATGCTCGAACGGCAGCTTGTCGCGGAAGAAGAAGGTCTCGTTGGTGGTCATGGCCTCGACCACCTCGGCAGTCAGCGGCGAGGCGCCGGCGCTCCTGAGCTTGCCGACCAGCTCAGCGAGATTTGTCATGCCGTGCTTGCGCGCGACCGGTAGCAGCCGGCTTTCGGCGAGATATTGCTTCTCCGCCGAGAGCACGAGGCCGGAGCGCTGCCGTAGCAGCTTGCGGAGGAAATCGAAATCCTGTGGGGTCATGCTCCGCCCCCGAACAGGCGAGTGAGCTTGCCGGCAATGCCCTTGAGCGGCAGCACCGCCGAGCACAGGCCCAGTTGCGCGACGTGGCCGGGCATGCCCCAGACCACGCTGGACGCCTCATCCTGCGCGATGATGCAGCCGCCGGCGGCGACCAGCGCCTGACTCCCGCGCGAGCCGTCGGCGCCCATGCCGGTGAGCATCAAGCCCAGCGCCCAGGAGCCCCAGACCTGGGCGGCGGAGGCAAACAAGGGGTCCACCGAAGGCTTGCAGAAATTGACCGGCTCGCCGTTGTCGATGGCGATCACGGCGGTGCCGTCGCGGCGGGCGACGCGCATGTGCTTGCCGCCGGGCGCGATGTAGATGGTGCCGGCGTTGATCTCCTCACCGTCGCGCGCCTCATGCGCCGGGTGCTTGCTGATGCGGCCGAGATGTTCGGCGAGGATGGCGGTGAAGGTCGGCGGCATGTGCTGGGTGATCAGCACCGGGGCGCGCTCGATGAGACCGCCGAGCTGCGCCATCAGTGTATTGAGCGCCTGCGGGCCCCCGGTCGAGGCGCCGATCAGCAGCACCCGCGGCGGCGTCACCGGCATCGGCCGCAGCACGACATGGGCCGGCGCTGCCCCCTCCCCGCCCCGCTTGTGCGCCGGGCTGAGGATGGCCCTCCCGGCCTCCCCCCCACGCGCGCGCATACTGCTCCCCAGCCGCAGACGCTTGCCGCGCAGGCCGAGGTGACGGATCTTTTCGATCAGCTCGCGGCGGAAGGCTTGCGCGCCGGCGGCGTCGCCACTGCTCGACGGCTTCGGAATATAGTCGGTGGCGCCGAGCGCAAGGGCCCGGAGACTGATCTCGGCGTTGCGGCGCGTCAGCGTCGAGGCCATGATCACGACGAGGTCGCGCTTCTTCGCCAGCAGCAGCGGCAGCGCGGCCAACCCGTCGAGCTCCGGCATTTCGATATCGAGCAGCACCACGTCGGGATCGGCGCGCTCGATCTGCGCCAGCGCGTCGCGCGCGCAGCGCAGCGAGGCGACCAGTTCCAGATCGGGCTCGGCCTCGATCCAGCGCGCAAATAGACCGCGCACGACGACGGCATCGTCCACGATCATGACGCGGACGCGCCGCGTGATAGTTGCGGCGGAGGACTTGGTGGCGACAGCGACGTTCATCGGGCCTGCCCCGGAAATTGGCGCGAGCGCGCCGCGGTCAGATCAGCCCGACTTCCTGGAATTTCGCCTCGACGATCTCCTTGTCGAACGGCTTCATGATGTATTCGTTGGCGCCGGCATGCAGCGCGCGGGCGATGTGGGCGACATCGTTCTCTGTGGTGCAGAACACCACCTTCGGCGCGTCGCCGCCGGGAAGCCGCCGCAGCATGCGCAGGAACTCGTAGCCGTCCATCTTCGGCATGTTCCAGTCGAGCAGGATCGCCTCGGGGAGATGCCGCTTGCAGGCGTCGAGCGCCTGCTCGCCGTCCTCAGCCTCCTCGATCTTGAATTCGAGCCCTTCGAGAATGCGCCGCGCTACCTTGCGGATAACGCTTGAATCGTCAACGACCAGACAGGTCTTCATCGCTCTAGCCTCTTCATGTTGGCGCGGGCCTTGTCCGCGGCTTGGTTTGTCGCTTGCAATGGTGTCATGCCGCGATAGACCTCATGCCGATGTCGAGGACGCGATCGACGTCGACGACGACGAGCAATTGCCCTTCCAGGCGATGGATGCCGGCCGACACAGCGGCGAGATTGGGATCGAGATTGGCCGGGTTCGGCTCGCGGCTCGCTTCGTCGAGCTTGAGCACTTCGCCGATGACATCGATCAGCAGACCATAGGATTCGCCCTGCGATTCGACGCCGATCGCCATGGTCGGCCCGCCGTTCTCGCGCGGGCCGAGGCCGAGCCGGCGGCGCAAATCGATCAGCGTGACGATGCGGCCGCGCAGATTGAGCACCCCGGCGATCTCCGGGGCGGCAAGCGGCACTCGGGTGATGCGGTCGGGCGCGAACACATCCTGCACGCGCAGAATCGGCAGGCCGAACAGCTGGTCGCCGACCGTGGCCGTGACGTATTCCTTCAGGTTGTCGTTGTTCTTGTCAGTCATGTGTGCTCACGCGGCGCGACCGACGTCGGTCTGCTCCTTGAGTGCCGCGATCAACCCTTGCCGATCGAACTTGGCGACGTAATCGTGGAAGCCGACGCTGCGGCCGCGCTCGATCGCCTCGGGTGAAGCGGTCGAAGCAAGCGCGATCACCGGCAACTCGGCGGTGCGCGGATCGGTGCGCAGGACTTCGGCGAACTGGAAGCCGTCCATTTCCGGCATTTCGACGTCGGTGATCGCGACGTCGAAGGTGCGGCCGTCCTTGAGCAGCGCCAGCGCTTCGGATGCGGCACCGACGGCGGTGACCTGATAGCCGGCGGCCTGCAGTACCGGCGAGAGCATGTTGCGGAAGAACGGCGAATCGTCGATCAGCAGCACCGTGCGCGCGGCGGCGCGGACCGGCTGGTCCTTGCGGCGGAACCAGTCCTCGAAGACCAGCGGCAGAAAATGACCGACGTCGCCGATTTCGGTCGCCTGCCCCTTGATGATGGCCGAGCCGAGCACGCCGGCCGTTTCGCTCGCCACCTGGATGTCGAGGCGTTCCTCGACGATATCAACGATCTCGTCGACCACCAGAGCCATGGAACGGCTGCCGTCGGAAAACACCAGCAAGGGCTGCGCGCCCTCGCCCCTGACGTGAACGTCCTCGTTCATGCTGACCAGCGGCATCAGCTGGCCGCGGTATTGCACCATGTGGCGGCCGTTCGACATCTCGACCTTGCGGGCGTCGATCTCCTCAAGCCGCGTGATCAGCGACAGCGGCACCGCCTTGAGCTGCGGCGATCCGGCGCGGAAGATGAGCAATGACGTGGACTCACCGTCCAGGCTTGCGTGCCTGACGCCGGCGGCATCCGCTGCCGCCATTTGCGAGGTGACAGTGCTGCCGAGCGCGCGAGCGATGCCGTTGGGATCGACGATCATGATCACCGAACCGTCGCCGAGAATGGTATTGCCGGAGAACATGGGAATGTCGCGCAGCTTGCTCGACATCGGCTTCACCACGATTTCCTCGGTGTGAAAAACCGCGTCGACGACAACGCCGAAGCTCTGGCTGCCGACCTGAACGACGACGATGAAGCCGGCGTCGTCCTTGGCGGCGGTGGCTGGCTCGATACCGAGCAGCGCCGTGAGCCTGCCGAGCGGCAAGAGCTTGTCGCGCAGGCGCAGGACGGTCGTGTCCTTGATGCGCTCGACCCGGTGGTCACTGCCACCGCGCGCGCGTACGAGCTCGATCACGGACAGTTGCGGAATAGCGAAGCGGTCGCCGCCCGCCTCGACAATCAACGCCGCGACGATGGCGAGCGTCAGCGGGATCTTCAGGGTGAAGCTGGCGCCCTCGCCGGCCACCGATTTCACGTCGATGGTGCCGCCGATCTGGTCGATATTGGTGCGCACCACATCCATGCCGACGCCGCGGCCGGATATGCTGGTCACCTCGGCCGCGGTGGAAAAGCCGGGTACGAAAATGAACTTGTGGATCTGCGATTCCGGCAGCTTCGCGGCCTCGGCTTCCGACACCAGCCCCTGCGCGATCGCCTTGGCCTTGATCCGCTCGGTGTTAAGCCCGCGTCCGTCGTCCGCGATCTGGATGATGATGTGGCCGCCCTCGTGATAGGCGGAGAGGCGGATGCGGCCGCGCTCCGGCTTGCCGAGCGCGCGGCGCTCATCCGGGCGTTCGAGGCCGTGGTCGGCCGAATTGCGCACCATGTGGGTGAGCGGGTCCTTGATCAGGTCGAGCACCTGCCGATCAAGCTCGGTTTCGGCGCCCTGCATGTCGAGATCGATCTGCTTG
>Ga0335083_10007037_pt1 | contig 13929 bp, 10 predicted proteins | sample Lox_Sample_42_FD_206716 | JGI IMG/M metagenome (GOLD analysis project Ga0335083, IMG submission 206716) | Soil microbial communities from Loxahatchee National Wildlife Refuge, Florida, United States - Lox_Sample_4.2 | ecosystem: Environmental > Terrestrial > Soil > Wetlands | place: USA...
CCATCGCTGTAAAAAAAGGCAGTGATTCCTATACCGGCCACCAGAAGCACCTTCAGCGCGGTAATGGCCGTGAGAACGAGCCCATTGGTGTGCATCGAGGCGAGGCTGAGAAGGGTCACCGCCACGATGGTCCCTACGGTCAGCCATTGCACCTGCGCTGGCGACAGGGAGCCGCCCACGAGGTCATTCAGGAAAATGATGAAGACGATGGCTACCGCGGCCATGCTCGCCGCACCATCAAGCAGCGTCTCCATCCAACCGTACAGGAAGGCCCAGACGCGTCCGAAGGCTGCGCCGATGAAGTTAAACTGGCCACCCGCGCGTGGCATCATCGCGCTGAGTTCGGCAAAAGTGAGGGCACCTCCGAGTGTCAGGACCCCGGCCACGAGGTAGGCCAGCAGGACCATCGAAGGGGTCCCGACATTGCACGTCATGACCCGGGCTTTGACGAAGACACCCGTTCCGATCACGTTCGTCACGATGAGAGCGGTGGCCGGAATCAACGTCAGTCCGCGGGCGAGCGCCGGGGAATTCCCGGCCGGGAGTGGGTGTGCCGTCATGGAGGATCCCCTTTCCGGGCGGGCTGCGATATGGAGTTGGGCCAGCGTGCCAGTCAGTTCACAGCCGTTCGGTTCACGGCCGTCAGGTCGAGATCCATGAAGACCGTGTAGGGTCTGAAACTCAGGGGAATCTCGTAGTAGGCAGCGCACCGCGTGAACCCGAGCGATGCATACAGGGTGCCAGCCTCCCCCATGAATGTAGTTCCGGATCGACGAGGCCGGCAGCCCGGGCGTTGGAACCTCAGGATCCGGGAAAGCACCCGGTTCAGATGCCGGCCACGACCCTCACGTCACGCACCGCGCCGCCATCGAGAGCCTTGACGGCGGCCTGGTAAGCCGGACTGTCATGAACGGCCGTGGCGTGTTCGACGGAGTCGAACTCGATCACGACGGTCCGCTCGAGTTGACCGGCTTCGTAGGCCTTCACCGCGGTGCCACGCGCCAGTGCGCGTCCGCCGCCCGCTTCGATCGCGGGACCCGCGAGCTTCGCGTAGGCCGCAAGTCTGGCCGGATCCCGGATCTCGCGATAGCACACTACCCAGTACGCCTTGGCCATGCCGCACCCTCGGGGATTGAAAGTTGGATCGGAAAATCAGTCTAGCATGCCCCTGAGCGGATTCCGGCGCAGGCGCCCCCGCCCTGTGCCCCTCAACCACCGTAAGGGGTTTCAGGCAGTCCGGGCGTGGCGCAATCCACCGAGAACAATCCACCCGCGAGCGGACCGTTTTGCAGATCGGTCCATCCGAGCTCCACGCACGCCGAAGTAATGTAGAGAGTCTTCAGATCCGGTCCGCCAAACATGCAGCTGGTGGGACGCTGAACCGGCATGCGGATTTCGCTAACGATGGAACCATCGGGTGCAAAGCGAATCAGGCGCCATCCATCCCAGATGGCGGACCAGACATAGCCCTCGCTGTCGACTGCGAGACCGTCGGGCACTCCGTCGTCGCCGGCAAGCTTCGCAAATACACGACGCGTCCCCAACGACCCGGTGACCGGATCGAAGTCGAAGACCCAGATGGTGCGCACCAGGGAGTCGGTCAGATACATCCTGCTGTTGTCCGGACTCCAGCCCAACCCGTTCGAGCAGATCAACCCGCTCACCATGGAATGGACCCGTCCATCGGTATCGAGCCGATAGAGACTGCCCGTGGGTCTGATGCACGGACCATCGATCGTACCCGCCCACAGGCGCCCCGCCCTGTCCACCTTGCCATCGTTGAATCGATTTCCAGGGGCTTGCTGGGGCACGTGAGCCAGACGGGTAATCGCTCCTGTGCGCATGTCCAGCGAGCCGAACCCTTCCACATCGGCGAATACCAGCCTATCGGCGGACCGTGTCGGCACCACACAGCCGACCGGCCGCGGCATGGGCCACAGTCCGGTCTGACCCCGCGCGGGATCGAAGCGAAAAATGGCCGGGCGCTGGATGTCGACCCAATAGAGCAGCCCGCGCGCGCTGTCCCAGCTTGGGCCTTCGCCCAGAATCGCATTCGCCGCCTGAATCAGTCGAGGTGTACTCATGCGCTGGATGTTGTATCGCTGAAGTCATGTTGTAAACCTGTCATACTTTCACCTCGCAGCATCATTCCGCATGACTGCAGGCAGCTTCGCCCGCATGGAGATCCACACCGACATGAATCCCACGGTTGCACCCACATGCCGCTAGATCCCCAGGCCGCTCTGGCGATCAAGGCTGTCGGCGATCTGCCTGCCGGACTGGCTCCGGCCGAGTTGCGCCGCGCGTACACCGAGCAACGCCTCAGGCTGTTGCCGCCGGCGCCGGCCATCGCCGTGGTTCGTGACGTGTCGATACCCAGTACCGACGGACCGGTGGGGGCCCGATTTTACAGTCCGGATGAGGATGGCATTCCACGCCCCCTGCTGGTGTACTTCCACGGCGGAGGCTGGATGCTCGGTAGCGTCGAGCTCTACGACACCGCGTGCCGGAGACTGGCCGTCAAGGGCAACTGCGCGGTGCTCTCGGTGGAATACCGTCTGGCCCCGGAAACGACATTCCCCGGAGCCGTGAATGACGCCTATGCGGCCACGCTCTGGGCGGCAAAAAACGCGGCAGCGCTGCATATCGATCCGGGTGCGATCGCGGTGGGGGGCGACAGCGCCGGCGGAAACCTGGCCGCCGTGCTTGCACAGATGAGCCATGATTCGGGTGAATTTCACGTCGCGCTCCAGGTCCTGATCTATCCCTGCACGGACATGAGCCGCGAATACCCCTCGTACGCGCGCAACGCGAGCGGATATATGCTGACGCGGGCAGCCATGAACTGGTTCATCGAGACGTATGTGCCGAACCCCGCGGATCGGCTGGATGCGCGCGCGTCTCCGCTGTTGCGACCGAACCTCGCTGGGCTGGCTCCCGCCCTAGTCATCGCTGCCGAATTCGATCCGCTGGTGGACGACAACGAGGCCTACGCCTTGAAGCTTCGCCAGGCGGGCGTTGCGACGAAGTACGAGTGCTTCGCTGGAATGCACCATCCCTTCTTCACGCTGGGCAAGTACATCGATGCCGCCGCCAGGGCGGAGGACCTGATCGCTGCAGAAATGAAGGCATTGGCGCGGACCTGATCAGTGGCTGTGGCGCGGCACCCCGGGATCCTGCGCCAGCTTCTGGTACTTGACTGCGGATTCGAGAACGGCACCGGTCTGCAGCTGCCCGACGTCCGCGCGTTGCATTTCCTGCCAAGGCGTCTGGCTCGCCGGAATGGGATAGCCTCCCGCCTCTTCGAGCGCACGACGGCGCCGTGCGATCTCCTCGTCCGACACCAGCATGTTCGCGGTACCCAGACGCAGGTCGATGCGGACACGATCGCCGGTTCGCAGCAACGCCAGTCCTCCACCCGCCGCCGCCTCCGGTGATGCATTGAGGAATGAGGGGCAGCCGGAAGTCCCGGACTGCCGACCATCTCCCAGACACGGCAGTTCACGCACGCCGGCTGCAATCAACGCCGCGGGCGGTTGCATGTTGACGACCTCGGCGGACCCCGGGTAACCGAGCGGTCCTGCGCCGCGCATCACCAGCAGCGAGTTCTCATCGATCTTCAGATCGGGATTGTCGATATTGGCGTGGTAGTCTTCGGGGCCGTCGAACACCACGGCGCGTCCCTCGAACGCATCGGGATCGGCCGGATTGGACAGGTAGCGCGCTCGGAAGGCGTCCGAAATGACGCTCGTCTTGAGTATGGCCGAGTCGAACAGATTACCGCGCAGGACACGGAACCCGGCGGCGGTCTTGAGAGGCTGCCCGAAGCTGCGGATGACCTGTTCATCGGTGCTATGTACGTCGCGGCAGTTTTGCCCGAGTGTCCGCCCGTTGGCCGTCAGAGCCTGCTCGCGAATCAATCCGTGGCGCATCAGTTCTCCCACGACGGCCGGCACGCCACCCGCCCTGTAGTAGTCCTCGCCGAGGTATTCGCCGGCGGGCTGCAGGTTCACGAGCAGGGGAATATCCAGGCCGAAGGTCTGCCAGTCATCGATGGACAGCTCGACGCCGGCGTGACGCGCGAGCGCGATCACATGAATCGGCGCGTTGGTCGAACCGCCAATGGCGGAGTTGACGACGATGGCGTTGATGAAAGCATCGCGGGTCAGTATGTCCGAGGGCTTGCGGTCGGCCGCAACCATCTCGACGATCTGGCGACCGGTCTGATAGGCGCACTCCTGCCTGTCCCGATACGGTGCCGGTATCGCCGCGGAGCCCGGCAGTGCCATTCCCAACGCCTCGGCAAGGGAATTCATCGTTGCGGCAGTACCCATCGTGTTGCAGAAGCCTGTGGACGGTGTTCCCGCCACCACCATGCGCATGAAGCCTTCCCGATCGATGCGCCCCGTGGCGAGCAACTCGCGAGCTTTCCAGATGACGGCACCGGAACCGGCGCGCTTGCCCTCGTACCAGCCGTTGAGCATGGGTCCGACTGAAAGGGCAATCGCTGGAATGTTGACGGTGGCCGCGGCCATCAGACTCGCGGGAACCGTCTTGTCGCAGCCGGTGGTCAGCACCACGCCATCCAGCGGATAGCCGAACAGCACTTCGACCAGACCCAGGTAGGCGAGATTCCGGTCCAGCGCGGCCGTGGGTCGTTTGCCGGTTTCCTGGATCGGGTGCACGGGAAACGCCAGCGGAATGCCGCCCGCGTCCCGAATCCCCTGCTCGACACGCTCCGCGAGCACCAGGTGGTGCCGGTTGCACGGCGCCAGGTCACTGCCGGTCTGGGCAATACCGATGATCGGGCGATTCGACTGCAGCTCCTGCACGGAAATCCCGAAGTTCGTGTACCGCTCGACGTAGAGGGCGGTCATGTCCGGGTGGGCAGGATCATCGAACCAGCTGCGGGAACGCAGCCGGACCCTCGGCACCCGGCCGCCAGCGCCGCTCTGCGAACCGCCTTTGACTTCTGACATGGCCTCTCTCCGTAACCGGCATCAGTCCGCTGCAGCTTTTACCTTCCGCCGCGCTGCCAGATCCGCTAAAATTGAGACTCGCGTTCCACAAATACCACGGAGCGGTCGGAGTTGCCAAAACCAAGTAGCCGCACTCTTCCCGGCGAGGACGCCAACTCGATCGCCGGGACGCGTGCCATCCGTCGGACCTGCCTGGTGCTGCGCGAGGTGGGTGCCGCTGTGAACAACGGCGCATCGCTCCACCACCTGGTGAACGCGACCGGAATGCCAAAAAGCTCGGTGCACCGCTACCTCGAGGTATTGGTGCAGGAGGGCTTCATCGAGAGGGACGCACAGTCGGGGACTTACCGGCTCGGAGCGCGTATCGTCAGCCTCGCGAGCAACGAAACACCCCTGCTCGTCTGGCGCGCGCGTCCGTACCTCGAGCGCTTGCGCGACCGGTTCGACGAAACGGTGAACCTGGGAATCCTGTCCGGCGACAACATCGTCTATCTGGATATCGTCGAGAGTCCGAAGACCGTTCGCCTGGCGGCGCGGGTCGGCGACCGCGACATGGTGCATGCAACCGCTCTCGGCAAGGCCATTGCGGCAGAGCTTCCCGAGGAGGAAGTCCGCTCGTTGCTGCAACGGACGGGGCTTCCCCGGCGCACCGCCAACACGATCACGCGCGCTGCCGACTTCATGAGCCATCTGGAGCTGGTACGACGTCACGGATTCGCCATCGACGACCAGGAAAACGACATCGAAGGGCGCTGTGTGGCGATCGCAATCCCCGGAGCACGGGTGCAGTATGCGATCAGCGTCAGTGGCATCACCTCAAGGTTCCCGATGTCCAAGACAGCGGACGTCGCGCGCGAGATGCGCCAGATCGTCTCGGAGCTTGCCGAGCACTCCATGCCGCCCATCAAGGCCTATCCCTGAACCGCGGCTGCCCGGTTCGCTTTCCGGGCGCGAGTCACTCAACCCGCCTGCGCGCTGCTCTCGTGGCGTGCCGCCCGCGAGCGCCAGAACTCTCCGATGGCCTCGAGGCTGACACCCTTTGTCTCGGGCATCATCTTCCAGGTGAACAGAGCGCAGGACGCGCAGATCAGCGCAAATACGATGTACATGAGCGCCGGCGTGCCCGTGGTCTGCCGCAGCCAGTCCATGGCGATCGGGAAGAACTGCGCCGTCACGAACGAGGAACCGAAGAGGAATACGCACACGATGGCGAGCGCCGGACTTCTGACCCGGTTCGGGAAGATCTCCGACACGATGATCCAGCTGAGCGGGGCAAGCCCCAGGGTGAAAGTGCCGGCGCCGAGCATCATCGGTATCAGGATGGTCAGTGCCGGCGCGTGTATCGCCAGCAGCAGCGCCATCAACAGATGGCTGAAGGACATGCCCAGGACGCTCGCGATCAGCAACCCGCGGCGGCTGTAGCGGTGGATCAGCGGGAATGAGATGAGCGTGGCCACGAAGATCGTCAGGTAGTTGGGAACCGAGGAGAGCACGGAATTGGAGCCGAACGAAATTCCTGCATCCTGCAGGATGATGGGTCCGTACAGCAGGATCATGTTCACGCCGTTGATCTGCGAGAAGATCATCATGATGATGCTGACCTGCAGGGGCTTTCTGCAATAAGGCTGCAGGACTTCCGCGGTGCCGGCCGTGGAGGTTGCGCGCACGTCCTGCTCGATCTCCTCGAGCTCCTGCCTGGCGCGGTCGATGCCGTTGATGCGCTTCAGGACCTCGAGCGCCCGGTCCGTGTAGCCCTTCGCAACCAGCCACCGCGGGCTTTCGGGAACCAGCATGAGCCCCACGATCAGGAACGTGACCGGCACGCCCTGCGAGGCGAACATCAGGCGCCACCCGCCACCGTATTCGGCGACGAAGTAGCCCACCAGCACGGCCAGATTGATGCCGATGACACCGACCAGCTGGTTCACGTTCACCAGCGTGCCGCGCAGATGGGGTGGTGACAGTTCCGCGATGTAGATGGGGCACGAGATCATCGCCAGTCCCACACCCATGCCGCCCACCAGGCGCCAGATCGCGAATTGCCAGACCGAGGGGGCCATGGCACAACCGATGGTGGACAGGACGAAAAGCAGCGCCGAGGCCATCATCGTGCGCCTGCGGCCAATCGCATCGGCGAACCAGAGCCCGAGCAGTGGCCCGATGATCGCGCCCATGATCGCGCTGCTGGCGGCCCAGCCCGCCATCGCCGATGACAATGCGAAATCGCGCGTCAGGAAGGGCAGCGCCCCGGCGATCAGCGCCAGGTCGTAGCCGAACAGGAAGCCACCGGCCGATGCCACGAACGCGACACCCGCCACATATCGGATGTTGTACGCCCTCTTCCCGGCCATCTGGCCGGAGCCGCCCGGCGCGGCGGGGCTGTCTTGCGGCACAGGGCCCGTGTTGATGCTCATGCGGTACTGATCAGGACCCTTGTGCAGGCGATCACCCTGCCCCGGCGCAGGCTGCAGCGGCAGTCATGCGCCAGGGAAGGGTGGGTTTCGTCATCTTCGCGGGCAGTTTACCAGTGGTAGCTGTAGGCCAGGCCGAAAGTGCGCGGCCGGATCGTGAACGCACCCGAGGTGATGTTGATCAGGTAGATCTGCTCGTTCAGGACCGGGTGCGCATTCGCCAGGTTCGTGACGAACAGCGCGAGATCCGATCCGTCACCGAACTTCGCGCCGATACGGCCGTTCAGCTGGTTGACGGACGGGTTCGTGGTCACGAACGGATCGTAGGTGACGGTCGTGCTGTCCTCGGCGGGCACCAGCCGGTTGTTGCGGCTGGTGTACCGATCCTCGAGCCGGCCGTAGCCCAGGACCTTGTCCGTAATCGGCGTTTGGTAGCCCAGTTCCGCGGTCACATTCCACGGCGCGACATCGGAAATGGCCTGTCCCGCACGCGCCAGCACCTCACCGAAGACCGATGAGTCGCTGGAGTAGCGCGCGTTCGTGTAGCCGACGGTCAGACCGGCGGTCAATGCCGGAGTAACCAGTGCCTTCACCGAAAGGTCGAAGCCGTCGCTCTTCGCGTCACCCAGGTTCTTGGAGATGTGGGTGGCGCAAAGCGGAACGTGCACCGCGCTGATGATGTCGGACCAGTTGATGTGATAGACGCTGCCCTCGATTGACAGGCGGCGATCCCACAACTGGGTCTTCAGGCCCAGCTCGTAGCTCCAGAGGGTGTCCGCGTTGTAGTTGGACGTGCCGCCGAGCTGGTTGAGCTGGTCAGTACAGGCCTGCGTGTTCAGGTGCACCGGAATGCCCGCACCGCCCGGGCGATAGCCCTTCGCGGCCGAGAGATACACCAGCGTCTGGTCATCGACCTTCCAGTTGAGGCCCGCCTTGGGCGAGGTCACGTTGCCCTTGCTCGTCGCGGTGATGTCGCTGGGGCCGCCGGCCAGCGGGCCATCGGACACCGTCCGGTAGCTGTTCGTCTGCTGTTCGTAGCGGACGCCGCCAAAGACCGCGAAGTGCTGACCCAGGTCGTAATCGGCGTTCGCAAAGACCGCCTTCTGCTTGTCAACGATGAACTGATCGGAGATGTACGTCAGGTCGCCGTCCACGAGCCCCTCGCCAAAGTACTGCAGCATGGTCATGCCGGTATTGGCGAACGTCAACTGCGGGTAGGTGGGACCGGCCGCGGTTTCGAAATCATGCTGGTGCAGATTCGAATAGTAGAGACCCAACGTCCAGTGGAAGTGCTCGCTGCTGTTGGGCGACTGCAGGCGCAGTTCCTGCGTGAAGTTGCTCTGGTTCGTGCCGACGATCACCGGCTCGGCATCGGCTGCCGACGTCGGCAATTGCCAGCCGAACGCAGGTGGCAGAACCAGCGTGTAGTCGTAACCCTGGCTATCCACGCGCCGCAGGTTGCTCGACAGGCTGGTCAGCTGTGACCAGCCCAGGTCGAACACCAGCTTCAGGGACGGCGTGTAGAACGAATCGTAGATCGGCTGCTGCAGGATGCGCGAGGAGACGAACTTGCCGTTGGCCGGATCCCCGATGGTCGGATCAAACAGATCCGCGCTGTTCTGGTCGCGCTTCTGGTAGTAGATGGCCGGCTCCACCGTCATGAAATCGGTCGGCTTCCACAACAGCGCCACCCGCGCGGAGTACGTGTCGGCCTTGTTGACGTTGGTTCCGCTCTGGCCCCCGACGATGGCGGGCAGCAGGTCACCCGGGACCTGGCCACGGGGAATGCTGTTGGCCGGTGGCTGCCCCAGCAGCGCCGGATCCTGGTCGACGAAGCCACCATCGTGCTGCGTCCAGACGCTGGCCCGGAAACCCAGTACGTCCTTGATGATGGGTCCACCGACCGCAGCGCCAAATTCCGAATTCAGGCCGCCGCCGTCGATCTGCGATCCCTCCGCGCGCATCATGCCGGAGAACTCGGTCAGTGACGGGGCATGCGAGATCACCCGGATCGCGCCACCCTCGGCGCTGGCGCCGAACAACGTGCCTTGCGGACCGCGCAGCACCTCGATGTGATCGATATCGAAAACGTAGGGAACTGCGGTCGGTACCGCCGCGTTTGCGTAACGGGCCTGCAGCGGCGCGTCGTCCACGTAGAGAGCTGTCGTGTTAGGTCCGAGACCCGCGACACCGCCACCGGCGTTCTGCGAGATGCCGCGGATGGTGAACCAGTTCGAGTAGCCGACCGGGCGGAAGTCCACTCCCGGCGTCGCGGCGGCTATGTCGCCCAGTGTCTTCATGTCGCGGCTGTCGAGATCCGCCTGACTGAATGCGGAAATGCTGATCGGGACGCGGCTGATGTTTTCCTCGCGCCTCTGCGCGGTCACCACCACCTCCTGCAGCACCGCCGCTCCCGCCGTTGAATCGGCGTCTCCAGCGGCGGCATTCGCCTCAGAATTCGTGACCACGGCCCACAGAGCGAAGCTGATTGCGCTCGGGATGCGCAGACCTGTGATGTTCATCTTTCCCCCGCTGTTTGGTTCTGGTATCCGGGTTTGTTCCACTGTGTGGAACAGCCGTTGCACTCCATAGTACACCAGATAGTCGGCAACGCAAGCGGCCCGGACGTGGCGGACAGACGTCGGTAGCTTCCTCACGAAAGCCCATGAATTACGCTTATGCCGGTTTCTCCCGCTCCGTAAGCGTATCCGCCGCCAGCGCGGGCAGCTGTGGCCCGTGAGCGACGGTGGCCGGCCGGCAGGCGGGGAAATCTGTCCGTCCCTTGATTCTCTCGTTCCAATGTGTGAGATACTGTCGCGTCCGGCGGAATCCAACATCGTTGCCAGTACTGCAGAAAACGCTGCCGGACACGACCATCGAGGGGGTCACCGGAATGACACGAGCGAAACAGCAGAACCGCGGAACTCCGGCCGCAAAGGAATCCCGGCACTATCATGAACGCGCGAAGGCGCTCATCCCGGGCGGCGTCAACAGCAACGTTCGCCTGAACAGCGCGCCCATCTGCTTCGCGAGCGGCAAGGGCTCACGCCTGACCGATGTGGATGGAAACGTCTACATCGACTACGCGCTTGGCATGGGTCCCACGATTCTCGGCCACGCGCCCCCCGCCGTGACGGCAGCCGTGACACGTACCCTCGGGCTCGGGCAGCTGTTTGCCGGACAGCACACGCTGGAACTGGAGCTGGCGAACGAATTCTGCGCAAGCGTCAAGTCCGCGGAGCTGGTTCGTTTCGGCCTGAGCGGATCGGAAATGGTCCAGGCAGCGATCCGCGTCGCGCGCGCCCATACCGGCCGCAGCGAAGTCATCAAGTTCGAAGGCCACTATCACGGCTGGTTCGACAATGTCCTGATCAATCTGACCCCGCCGGTTGCCGCCGGAGGCAATCCGATCCCGCGCCCCCGGCATCTGCAGTCCGCGGGGCAGTCCAGACATGCATCGGACGATTTCGCGGTGCTGCCGTGGAACGACGCCGAGGTCATCAACCGGTACGTCGGTGCCAATGCATCACGCATCGCGGCCATCATCACCGAACCCATCATGTTCAACACGGGTGGGATCCTGCCGAATCCGGGTTATCTGCAGCACCTGCGTCGCCTCGCGACGCAGCACGGCATCGTGCTGATCTTCGATGAGGTCATCACCGGATTCCGCGTCGCGCTCGGCGGCGCCCAGGAACTGTACGACGTCAAGCCGGATCTGTCGGTGTTCGCCAAAGCCCTCGGCGCAGGATTCCCCGTGGCAGCGCTCGCGGGTCGCCGGGAGATCATGGAGATGTTCGCCTCCGGCAGCGTCAACCACTCGGGCACCTACAACGCCAACCTCGTCAGCCTCTCGGCGGCGCTGGCCTCGCTCCGCGAGCTGGCCGCGAACGACCAGGCCGCATACAAGCGGATCAGCGCTTCCGGCCAGGCGCTGATGGAAGGGATTGCCGCGGCCGGGCGCCGGCACGGCACGAATCTCCAGGTGAGCGGGCTGCCGGCTGCATTCCATACGTGCTTCCCCGATCGACCGATTCACGACTACACGACCTATTCCATGGCCGACCAGAAAAAACTGGCGCTCTTCCTGTCCGCACTGCTGGAAGGCGGCGTTCGGCCCACATCGCGCGGAACCTGGTTTGTCTCCGCAGCGCACACCGGGGAAGACGTCGCTGCGACCCTCGAGGCCGTCGAGCGTGCGTTGCAAAGGATCCTGTAGATTCGGAAGATCTGCGGCACGCATGCATTGAGGGCGTCAGCCATGGCGGATAGGCCAATCCTTGTTCTGACAGGCGTACAGGGCAACCTGGGCGGAAAGCTCGCAGCCGCGCTCGGGGGCCGTTACTCACTGCGATGCCTGGACCTGCGCGGTGGTGACGACGTCATCGCCGCGGATCTGGGTACCTATGACGAGTCCTGGACGCGCCACTTTGCCGGCGCGAACGCCGTGCTTCATTTCGCTGGGGAGCCGCTGCCAACGGCTTCCTGGGCGCGCGTGCAGCGCGGAAACATCGTAGCGACCGGCAACGTCCTGAGGGCGTCGCGCACGCACAAAGTTCGCCGGGTCATCTTCGCCAGTAGCAACCAGATCATGGCCGGCTACCGCTTCGCCGATACGCTCGTCACGACGACGATGCCGCCCTCGCCCCTCAATCCTTACGCCGTCAGCAAGCTGTTCTGTGAGGAGGCCGGACGGGCGTTCGCGGCGGAGACCGGCATCTCCTTCATCGCCTTGCGCATCGGCAATATTCACCCTGGCGAGAACGTCCCCCATCCCGGGATGGGAATCGGGCTCTGGGGCCAGCAGATGTGGCTGTCGAACCGGGATTTCATCGATGGCGTGCAGGCGGCGATCGACGTGCGCGACCTGCCGTTCGCGATCGTCAACCTGGTCTCCAACAATCCCGGCATGCGCTGGGACCTGGCGCACACCCGACAGGTGCTGGGGTTCTCGCCGCAGGACGGTTTCTCTGCGGTGGCCTCGGCAGAGGATGTGGCCGAAGACGCCGCCGCACGTCTCGCCACCCTCGTCCCGGGCCAGTGGCTCGATCAGAGATTCCAGCCATTGCGCGGCTGACGACAGCGCGCAAGTCAACACGACAAGCGGAGTTAAATGAGTTCCATGCGAATCGCAATCGGTTCCCTCTTCCAGGAAAGCAACACGTTCTCGCCGCGACCCACCACGCTCGAGTCGTTCGAGGCGGTCTACCTGTGGCGCGGCGAGGACACGTTCACCAGGCTTCGCACCGCCCGCATCGAGATTCCGGGTTACCTGTCGGTTCTGGAACGTGAAGGGATCGAAGCGATCCCGCTCCTCGCGACCAGCGCCCTTGCGGGCGGGCTCGTGACGCGGGCTGCGTTTGAGTCCTTGATGCGCGACATGGAGGCCCGACTCCAGAAGGCCGGCAAGCTCGATGCAGTGCTTCTCGCGCTGCACGGCGCCATGGCGATAGAAGACGAATTTGACGCCGAGAGCGAGATCATAGAACGCGTCGCCCGGCTGCTGCCGAAGGGGACGCCCATCGGCGTTTCGCTCGACCTTCATGGTCTCGTGACCGAGCGGATGCTGAAGCCGGACGTTTTCGTGATCGGCTATCGTGACTATCCGCACATCGACATGTACGAGACGGGCGTGCGCCTCGCGGAGACCATGGTCGGAGTGCTGAAGGGCACCGTCAAGCCGCGCATGGCGATCGCCAAGCTTCCGATGATCGTCAGTCCGTCGAAGGCCCGCACGGTGGAGGATCCACTCAAGAGCATCGTCGCCGTCGTGCGCAGGATGGAGACCGATGGCGAGATCCTCCATGGCTCGCTCTTCCCGGTCCAGCCGTGGCTGGATCTGCCGGGCCTGGGATTCGGCATCCTGGTCTGCACGAACAATGACGCTGCCGGGGCGCAGCGCGCCGCCAACAAGCTGGCGGACCTGGTCTGGGAGAAGCGCCACGAGTTCGACCCGGACCTGGTGAGTCTGGAGCACGCGATCGACGTGGGTCTCACGGCAGAGGGCACTACGGTCGTGGCCGATTCAGGGGACGCCCCGAGCGGCGGCTCGGCGGCTGACAACACCAGCGTTCTGAAAGCGCTTCTGGATGCAGGCGCCGACCGGGCGGAACGGAAGACCTACCTGACCCTGTGTGACGCGGAAGCGGCGAAGGTTTGCGCGCAAGCCGGAGTGGGCGCCACCCTGAGCCTCGATGTCGGACACAAGGTATCGCGCAAGGACGGGAAACCTCTTCGCATCCGGTGCCGCGTGCACTCCATCAACGACGGCAGCTTCGTCATGCTGGACGCCGGTGCCAAGGGAACCAGTGTTGAACTGGGGCTCACGACAGTGGTGTCGATCGGCAGCATCCGCATGGTCATCCGCTCGAATCCGTCCTTCGAGTGGGACACGGGCATCTATACGGCGTTCGGGCTGCGCCTCGAGGATGCGTCGATGATGTTCGTGAAGTCGCCATCGCACTTCAAGGTGTCGTACGCGCCTCACGCCACGCGCATCCTGCTCGCCGACACTCCAGGGCCGACCTGCCCCAACATGC
>Ga0335083_10007038_pt1 | contig 13926 bp, 15 predicted proteins | sample Lox_Sample_42_FD_206716 | JGI IMG/M metagenome (GOLD analysis project Ga0335083, IMG submission 206716) | Soil microbial communities from Loxahatchee National Wildlife Refuge, Florida, United States - Lox_Sample_4.2 | ecosystem: Environmental > Terrestrial > Soil > Wetlands | place: USA...
AGGAGGGTAGCGGCCCCGCGCCCGCGCGGTGTATCAGGCCGGCGGCCGGATCCTCGGGACGGGTGGCCCGTCCCGAGCGGGACCGGCCCGGCCGATCAACAGGGGGATCATTCATGGCCACTATCAGGCTTCCGGCGGCCGCTCCCAACCCGGACTGCCCGACCGTCGCCGACTGCACGGCCAGTCGCGCCGCGCTGACCCGGCCCGTGTTCTTCATCTCCACCTACGGGTTCCGGGACTCGATCATCGCCAGCCCCGCCACGGGGAAGGCGTTCTTCCTCAGCACCTCCGTGCCCGCCGCGCTCGGCATCATCCTCAGCTCCGACGGCAAGCCGGCCGACCACGCCTCGATCGAGAACACCGCGAACGGCGGGAACCCCGGCGGCTTCCTCGGCTACGCCACCGCCTGGCTCGAGTACCGGTTGCGCGGCAACGCCACCGCGGCCGCCGCCTTCACCGGCCCCCCCGAACTGGTCTCGAACGCCAACTGGCCCGGCAGCGCCGCCAACTGAGCGAGCGGGCCCAGCCGGCCTGGAGCTTTGTGCCCCCAGATTGTCCTGAAGAGGACGGCTTTGTTCGCTAGCATGAAGCCGCTGGCCGGGGTTCGTACCCGGCTGGGCGGCGGAACCGACGAGGTCCTGAAGAGCGCCGGGCCCTCAGGCTCCCGCGCCCCGCGTGAGGAGCAGCTTCATGGCCATCCGCGACACCCTGGCTCTCAGCGAGGACCAGCAGGCCCTGCAGGACGCCCTGCGCGGCTTCCTGACCGGCCAGTTCCCTCCGGCCGCGCTGCGTGCCGTGCTGGAGACCGGAACCGGGTACGATCCTGCGCTGCATGCCCGCCTGGCGGGCGATTTCGGGCTGGTCGCCCTGACCATCCCGCGGGAGTCCGGCGGCCTCGGCCTGTCCCAGGCCGAGGCGAGCGTGGCGCACACCGAACTCGGCCGCGTCCTGTATCCCGGCCCCTTCCTGTCCAGCGCCCTGGCCGCCGGGGTGCTCGCGGCCGGCGACCGCGCGGTCCGGGAGCGCTGGCTGCCCTGGCTGGCCGAAGGGTCGGTGACCGGCACGATCGCGGCCGCCGGCGAGTCGGGCTACTGGTCACCCGGATCGGACAGCGTAAGGGCCGAGCGGGCGCCCGGCGGCTGGCGGCTCTACGGTCACCGGTGGTACGTCATCGCGGGTCACGTGGCCGACATCGTCGTGGTGCCGGCCGTCCTCGATTCCGGGCTCGCGACGTTCCTGGTGGAGTCGAGATCGCTGGGGTTCACCCCCTCGGGGCAGCTGGGCCTCGACCTGACCCGCCGGGTCTGCGTCACCGCCTTCGACGAGGCTCCGGCTGTGCTGCTCAGCCAGGGCGATGAGGCCGCCGCCGCGCTCGAGCGGGCCGAGCGCGACTTCCTGCTCGCGACCGCCGCGGAAGCGGTCGGCGGGATCGGCTGGTGCCTGGACGCGACCATCGCGTACGCCAAGGACCGCGAGCAGTTCGGGCCGCCGGCCGGCTCCTTCCAGGCGGTCGCGCAGGCCTGCGTCGACATGCTCGCGCACTTCCAGTCCGTCTCGGCGGCCGCCAGGTACGCCGCCGTGGCGGCCGCGGACGGCACGGCCGAGGCCCCGATGGCGGCCCACGTCGCCGCCCTGCGGGCCGGCGAGGCCTACCGTGCCGTGACCGAGCAGGCCATCCACCTGTTCGGCGGGGCCGGGTTCACCCAGGAGCACGATGCGCACCTGTACTACCGCCGCGCCTGGTCGGCCGAGCGCCTGGCCGGCGGGCCGCAAGCGCACCGCGCCGCCATCTCCGACCTCGCCACCCCGTAGAGCGCCGCAGGATGACGGTGCCGTAGGAGGCCGGCTCAGCCCAGGCGGCCGACGCCGACGAGCCCCAGGATTTCCGCGGGTCCTCGGGTACGTCTCCGGGGGAGTCGGGGCGCCACTCCGGCAGCCAGACCAGGCCGGGGTCGACCAGGTCGAACCCGTCGAAGAAGCGGCCGATGTCGGCGCGCGGGCGGAGCGCGGAGCGGGCGGCGACCCGGCCCTCGTAGGCCTTCATCGTCGCCGACGCCAGCTCAGGTTTCGCGTCGCTGCGCGCCTGGCACACGACGAGGTAGCTGCCCGGCGCGAGGGCGTCGCGCAGCCTGGCCACGATGCCCCACGGGTCTTCCTCGTCCGGGATGACGTGCAGGACGGCCACCAGCAGCAGCGCGACCGGCTGGCTGAAGTCCAGCAGCAACTGGGTCGCGTTCCGCCTCCGCGCCGGCAAGAACTTGATGTCCGCATGCCGAGACGCGTCGAACCGGGGGCCGCCGCCGTACGTGGTTGACGGCAGGGGATCTTGCGCAGGGGAACGGGGAGCGTTGTGCGAGTTCGGCTGCTGGGGCCAGTCGACGTCGTGGTGGACGGTGAGGCCAGGCTGGTGAGCGGCCTGCGCCGCAAGGCCGTCCTGGCCACCTTGGCGCTGCATGGCGGCGAGGTGGTCAGCACCAGCCGTCTGCTGGACGCCGTCTGGGGCGAGTCCGCGACGGCGGTCGCGCGGAACACGCTGCAAAGTCACGTCTCGTACCTGCGGGCCGTGCTGGGCAGCAAGGCCTGTTCTCCTGGTCCTACCGTGCGCTGAGCCCCGGCGCCGCGCGGCTGTTCCGGCTGCTGGGCTTGCCTCCCGGCCCGGAGATCACCGTCGGCGCCGCGGCCAGCCTGGCTGGCCTCGCGCCGGACCGGGCCCGCGCGCTGCTGGCCGAGCTGACCCGCGGGCACCTGCTCGCGGAGTACCGTCCCGGCCGGTACGCCCTGCACGACCTGCTCCGGGCCTACGCCACCGAACAGGCGCACGCCCACCACGACGGCGCGGCCCGCCGGGACGCGCTGGGCCGGGTCCTGGACCACTACCTGCACGCGGCCCAGGCGGCCGCGGTGCTGATCGATCCGTACTTCGCCCCGGGCGTCCCGGCCGCGCCGCGGCCCGGCACCGTCCTGGCCGGACCCGCCACCGCCGAGGAGGCCCTGTGCTGGTTCACCGCCGAACGGGCCACGCTGCTCGCGGTGGCGCCGCTGGCTGCCAGGGCCGGCTTCACCACCCACGCCTGGCAGCTCGCCTGGGCGCTGAGCACCTTCCTGCTGCGGCGCGGGCTCTGGAGCGACCAGGCCATGGCGTGCGACGCCGGCCTGGACGCCGCCCGCCAGGCCGGCGACACCGCCGGGGAAGCCCACACGCTGCTCCTGCTGGCCCTCGGCTACGCCCGGTCAGGCCGCTCCGATGAGGCCGCTCCCGTCTTCCGCCAGCCCTGCGGCTGCTGGAGTCCGCCGGCGGCTGGCACGCTATCCAGATGGTCGCCCACAGCAGCCTGATCTGGATCGCGGAGCAGCAGGAGCGCCACACCGAGAGCGGCGAGACGCCGCAGCCTCTGTATGGTTGTGGCAACCTGCACACCCTTTTGTGCACGGTGCCACAACCACGACATTCCGGTCCGGACGCCTGAGGCGCCACACCGCGAACTTCACCAGTCACGGACCCCGAGGGCCCGTCAGCGGCTAGGCCGGACTACTCCTCGGTCTGGTCGTCTATCTCGGCGTCGGGAGCGTTCTTCTTGACCGACTCGATCCCGTTCAGCGCGGACGCCTTGCGTTCGTACGTTTCGCTGGTCGCGATGACCTGCCCGTTGGCGGCCACCAGGTTGAAGTGGTACTTGCCGCTTGAACCCTTCTTGAGCACGAACTTGCCCGCCATGCTGCCTCCTCGATGAGAGCATCCTGACCTGCCCGGACGATACTCATCTTGCCTGGCGGCGGCCGGTTTAATCCTCGTTGCCCGTCTCGCCTGCGTGTACCATATGGTACAGGGGCAGCCGGAGGAGGAGGGCGACATGGGAAAGCAGGTCCAGTTCTCGGTGGAAGCCACGTCCGCGGCCAGCCCCGCGGCGGTCTATGCCCTGCTCGGCGACGGAGTGACCTGGCCAAGCTGGAGCCCGATCGGGGCCTTCGAGCTCGAGCGGGAAGGCGAGGCGGGCGGCGAGAGCAAGGGCGCCATCCGGGTGTTCACCACCGGCCGGGTGCGCAATCGCGAGGAGCTCGTCGAACTCAGCCCGGGCCGGGAGTTCAGCTACCGCTCGCTGTCCGGGATGCCCATCACGAACCACCTGGCCAGCGTGCGGCTGGCGCCCGCCGCGGGCGGGACGCTGATCACCTGGCACGAGCAGTTCGAGACCACGATTCCCGGCAGCGCCTGGTATCTCACCCGGGCCTTGCGCAAGTTCGTCCAGGCCTGCGCCGACGGCCTCGCCGCCCGTGCCGCGAGCCAACCCGCCGCGAGCTAACCCGCCCCGGGGTTTCCCGGCTCGCCGGGCGCCTCGGCCTGCTGGCGGTGCCGCGCGGCCGAGGCGGCCAGATAGCGCTCGTAGGCCTGGTCGGCTCCGCCGGCATCGCCCGTGGCGAGGACGTCGAGCAGCAGCCCGCGGACCACCGCGATGCCGAGCCGCGCCTCGGCCCGCGCCTCGGGCTCGGAGAGTCCCGCCGCCCTCAGCGCCGGGACCAGCGGCTCGATCCAGGAGTCGGTGAAGCTGGCCAGGACGGGACGCGCGTAGCCGCGGCCCAGCAGCGCCTGCGCGTAGAGCTCGAAGAAGAGCCGTTCCAGCGGGGCCAGCTCCGGGGACCGCAGCTGCCGCCAGAAGCGCCGGCCCGCCGTGGCGAAGTCGGGCTCGTCGGCGCCGAGCAGGTTGGCGAACAGCTCGCGCTGCCGCCTCTCGGCCTCCTGGACGACCGCGAGGAACAGGCCTTCCTTCGACCCGAAGTGGTAAATGATCATGCGGTGACTGGTGCCGAGCGCGGCGGCCAGCTCCCGCAGGGAGATGTCGCCGATCCCGTGCTCGCTCAGGTAACCCAGCGCGCGCTCGAGCAGCTGCTGCCTCGGGTCGCCGCCGGTGCGGGGTGCCACGCTGGCCATCCACCGCATGGTACCTGTACCGCCTGGTTCACCGCTGACCCCGCTCAGCCGAGCTGGCCGGCCCGGCGGATGGTCTCGTCGACCCCCGAGCCGCCGGTGATCTCGATGTCGTCGATGACGGTCCCGTCCCGGAGCCTGATCAGCCGGTCGCACCGCGCGGCGATCTGCGGGTCGTGGGTGGCGATGATGACCGTCATCGGATTCTCGGCGCGCAGCCGGGCCAGCAGGTCCAAGATGCCGGCGGCGGTGTGCGAGTCCAGGTTGCCGGTCGGCTCGTCGGCCAGCAGCAGGTGCGGGGTGTTGATCAGGGCCCGGGCGATGGCGACCCGCTGCTGCTCGCCGCCGGACATACGGGACGGCAGCGACCGCTCCCGCCCGGCCAGCCCGACCGCCTCGAGCAGCTGGCGGGCCCGGGCGGGCTTGTCCCAGCTGGTCCGGTAGGGGAGCACCGGGGCCAGGACGTTATCCAGGGCGGTGAGGGCCGGGAGCAGGTTGTAGCGCTGGAACACGAACCCGACCGTGCGGCGGTAGCCGGCCAGCGCCGCGCCCCGCAGCGCGGTCACCTCGGTGCCGCCGCTGAGGATAGTGCCGGCGTCCGGGCGCTCGATCGCGCCGATCAGGTGCAGCAGCGTCGACTTGCCCGATCCCGAGGCGCCGGTCAGCGCCAGGTACCCGCCCGGCTCGACGGTGAAGCTGACGTCGTCGGCGGCCGCCACCGGCTGGCCGCTGCCGGTCCCGTAGTGCTTGCTGACCCCGCGGAGCTCGACCGCGCCGGGCGGCTCGAGGCCGGGACGGGCCGGATCGGAGCTGGGAGGCTGGCCGGGGGCTGGCCGGGGAAACACGGTCATGGCTTACTCCTGGGCGAGTAGCTGGGCGGTGGGCAGTCGGCGGAGCAGGTGGGCGGGGAGCAGCGCGGCCGCGCAGGTCACCAGCACCCCGGCCACGACCGCCGTGCCCGCGGCAGCGAACAGCAGCGGCAAGAGCTGGCCGGCGAAGATGGCGGCGCCCGCCAGGCCCAGCGCGGCGCCGGCCGACGAGCCGGCCAGCCCGGTCAGCGCGCCCTCGGTGATCACCAAGCGGCGCAGCGTCGGCTCGGGCCAGCCGAACGCGCGGATCGTCGCGAGTTCCGGTGCCCGTTCGGTGATGCTGATCAGCAGGGCGTCAGCCACCGCCAGCACCCCCAGGATGACGGTCGCGGCGACCGCGATGTAGTCCACGCCGCGGACCTGGACCGTCACGACATCGCCGAGCAGGGTGCCGATGATGGCGCCGCGGAACGCCAGCGTGACCGCGATCAGCAAGGTGAGCGCGGTCACGCCGACGCCGAGGCTGACCGCCCCGACGATCGTGCGCCCGGGCGTGCGGAGCACGTTGGCCAGGGCCAGGCTGGTGATCCCGGACGGGTGGCGGGCGCGGCGCACGGCCAGTACCGGCGGCCGGACCGCGGCCGCCGGCTCGGTCCGGGTAGCCAGCCAGGCGGGCACCACGCCGGCCGCCAGCGCCAGTACCAGCGCCACCGGGATGGCCAGGGCCGCGCGGGGCGGGGAGGCGTGCAACCCCAGCGCTGCGGCCAGCGGCGGGGACAGCACCGCGCCCAGCACGCCCGCGGTCAGGCCGATCAGCGCCACCTCGCCGAGCACCGTGGCGAACAGCCGGGGGCGCGTCCAGCCCAGCGCGGCCAGCACGCCGAGTTCGGTGCGGCGGCCGCGGACCGCGGCGGCCGCGGAGTTGGCCACGAACAGCGCGCAGACCACCAGGATCAGCACGAACAGCGTGACGCTGCTGCGGTCCACCGCCTTCAGGATGCTGATCGCGACGCCCTTCTTGATCCAGTTCTCGCTCAGCAGCAGCGCCGGCGTGCCGAATTTGTCGGCAGGCACCGCTACCGTGGCCGGCGCAGGCGAGGATCCCGCGACGATGTCCACGGTCAGGTGGGTGCGGAGCTCGATCTGCTCGGCCACCGTCTTGATCCGGTTCAGCGAGGCCGGGTCCGGGCCGGTGACCCCGGCCACCCGGACCCGGATCACGCTGAGCGGGGCCCGGGCCAGCGGCGCGCTGCCGGCGTACTTCTTGCTCTCCAGCGTCGGCAGCGCCGCCAGCGTGGTGATGAGCTGGACCGGCTGGCTCACCAGGCCGCCGAGGTTGAGGCTGGGCAGCAGGTCGGAGCCGCCCAGTGCCTTCGTGGCCGCCGCGCCGGCCGGGCCGGCCGTCATCGGCTGGTACGGCCCGAGCGGGACCCGGGACAGCGGGTCGAAGGCCTTGATCTTGCTCTCGCTGAAGGTCCCGGCGAGCACCGGAAGCGTCACGTCCCGCTGGTCGAGGATCCGCGCGTGCTGCCGTATGGTCCGGTACTGGCTGTTGGCGTCGTCCATCGGGGCGACGATGAAGCTGTTGTCGGCTTCCCAGACCGAGGCCGGGTTACGCACCGGGACGGGAACCAGGTTGCCTCCGCTGCCGCGCCGGTAGCTCACCGGGCCGACGGACCAGTACGCGGCCAGCATGTTGTTCAGGTTCTGCGCGTGGCGTTCGGTCATCCGGCCGAGCAGGTACTGGTATGCCTGCCGCGCGGTCGACGTCGTGGTCAGCACCGTGCGGCCGGGCAGGCCGGCGTCGGAGATCATCGTGGCCGTGTCGAGATCCGGCGGCGCCGAGGGGGCCGCCAGCTCCTGAACCTGAGTCGTCGTGTACTCGCCGATGCCGCTGTCCGCCGGAACCAGCACCGGGAACAGGTCGCCTTGCTGGTAACCGCTGTTAGGGGGCTCGTTGCCGTAATTCTCCGGCAGGTATTGGCCCGAGGTCAGCGCCTGGTTGAGGCCGTCGAGCTTCGCCTCGGCCTGCGGGTCCACCGCGGCGATCAGCATCGGGAACTCCCAGTCGAGGCTGAAGCCCGCGTGCCCGTCCAGGTTCGTGTAGCTGATGGCGCCCGGCCCGGTGCCGTCACCGTCCACCTTGGACCAGCACCAGGAGCCTCCCTGCTCGGCCAGGCTGAACGGGCTGGGCGACGGCCCGGTGACGGGACACGGGGTCGCCGTCGAGCCGTCCGGCAAGGTCTCGCTGGTCGCGCCGTTGGCGAAGCTGTAGTGGATCTTGTCAGGCGTGACGTAGACGTACGAGGGGGGCTGGGGCACCCGGGTGGCGCCGTTCGCGCTCACCCAGGTGGTGCTGACCCGGTAGAGCTGCCGGCCAGGCTGGTCGATATCGGCGGCCGGCAGCCGTACCGGGAACTGGGCCTGCATGAACGTGTAGCCCACCATGGCGATCGGCGCCGCCACCTGCACGCCGGCGATCTTCTGGATCTGGTGCCACTGGGTCATGCTGATCCCGCCGTAGATGCCGGACAGGAAGTCCGGCTGCACGGTGCCGGTGGCCGACTCCAGGCTGCTCCGCGCCCCCGCCGGGCGGACCAGGATGTCGTAGGCCGGCTGGAAGTGCGCGTTCACCGTGCCGATGGTCCGGATCTGCGCGGTCCGGGCGGCCGCCGTCAGCACGGTGAACGCCGTGGTCGCGACCAGCATCCCGGCCAGCAGCGCCAGCGCGCGGCCCGTCCGGAACCGAAGCTGCGACCAGGCGAGCCTGCGCACTGCTGGACCCTCCGATTGTCGTCTCCGCGGCCGCGTGGCACTGGCCGGGTCACATGACTACTCTGGTCCTTGCCTAGTGACAATGCAAGGGTGTTACCTAGTGACAATGTAAGGTGAGATCACATCGTTACGCTGCCCGGCAGGAGACGGTGACATGCCTCTTCACCACGCTGTGCTGGCTCTGCTCGCGGCCAAGCCCGCGCACGGCTACGAGCTGAAGGCCAGCTTCGAGCAGGCGGTGGGGGACCAGTGGGGCGGGCTGAACATCGGCCACCTCTACCAGGTCCTGGACCGCCTGGCCCGCGACGGCCTGATCGAGTCCGAGCGCCAGCCGCAGCCGGTCAAGCCGGACCGGCTGGTCCACCGGATCACCCCGGCCGGCCGGGAGGAGCTCGGCCGCTGGCTGAACGAGCCGAGCGTGCGCACCCGCGGCTACCGCGACGACTTCTTCCTCAAGGTGATGGCCGCCGCCCAGGCGGGGGATCCGGAGGCGCTGGCCGCCGTGCTGCGCAGCCAGCGGGTGTACCTGCTCACCGAACTGCGCAGCCTGGCCGCCGCCGCCAGGGCGGCCGCCTCGGGATCACCGGTGGTGGCCCTGCTCGTCAAGGCGGCCGAACTGCACGTCCGCGCCGACCTGGGGGTGGTCGACGCCGCCGAGCAAGACCTCACCCCCGAGGCGCTCGCCGCCCTCCGGATCCCCTCGTCGCCCCCGGCCGCCAGCCCGGTGCCCGAGCGCCTGGTCAAGCCCTGAACTGGCGTGCCACCCAGTCGCTCCTGACCTTCCTGGACACCTGCGCCAGCCGCGCCTGCGGGGCCATGAGCTCGTAGCCGTGGAAGCCGCCCGGCCAGACGTGCAGCTCGGCCGCACCGCCGTCGGCCCAGATCTGCGAGGCGTAGGCGGCCGCCTCGTCCCGGACGTGACCCGGGAGCTTCCTCCATCTCATATGAACCGGGCGACCTGGTCCACACCACGAGTGCGGTGTACTTTCGGTAGTTGTGCAGGGGACTACCTTCCTTTCCGCGCTCCGCCAGCTGGCCGAAGCCGATCCGGACCGGCCCGCGCTGACCTGCGCGGGCCAGACGCTGACCCGGGCCGGGTTCGTGCAGCGGGTCGAACGGCTGGCCGCGCTGTTCGCCGGCCGCGGGGTGACCGAGGGCTCGATCGTCACCATCGGCCTGCCCAACTCGATCGGCTTCGTGGAGAGCATGTTCGCGGCGTGGGCCGTGGGGGCCGTGCCGCAGCCGATCTCCGACCGGCTGCCGCCGCTGGAACGCGCCGCCATCGTGGACCTGGCCGATCCGGCGCTCGTCGTCGGGGTGCCGGAGTCGGAAGCCGGAACGCGGCCGAACCTGGAGTCGGTGCCGCCGGAGCTCCCGGCCGGGGTGTTCACGCCGGGCGTATCGCCGGAGTGGAAGCTCATGACCAGCGGCGGGAGCACCGGCCGGCCGAAGCTGATCGGGGCCACCCAGCCCGCCTTGTTCGAGACCACCGTCGCGGCCGCCGCCCTGGTCTGCCTGCGCCCCGACGGCTGCATCCTGATGACCGGGCCGCTCGCCCACAACGGCCCGTTCGTGGTCGCCACCCTCGGGATGCTGCTCGGCAACCACGTCGTGCTGATGCCCAGGTTCGACCCAGCCGAGACGCTGCGCCTGGTCGAGCGACACCGGGTGACCTGGCTGCTCCTGGTGCCGACCATGATGCTGCGGATCTGGCGGCTGCCCGAACATGTCCGGCTGGCCGCCGACGTCTCCTCCCTGGAGGTGGCCTTCCACCTGGCCGCGCCGTGCCCGGCGTGGCTCAAGCAGGCCTGGATCGACTGGCTCGGCCCGCAGACGGTCGTCGAGCTCTACGGCGGCACCGAACTCCAGGCCGTGACGCTGATCAGCGGGACCGAATGGCTCGCGCACCGGGGGTCGGTCGGCCGGGCGGTGCTCGGCGAGATCGAGATCCGCGACCCCGACGGCGAGCCCGTTCCCGTCGGCGGGGAGGGGGAGATCTGGATGCGCCGGGGCCCGGACGCCCCGTCCCCGTACCGCTACATCGGCGCCACCGCGCGCAGCGCCGCCGACGGCTGGGAGTCGCTCGGCGACATCGGCAGGGTCGACGCGGACGGGTACGTGTACATCACCGACCGCCTCGCGGACATGATCCTGGTCGGCGGGGCGAACGTGTACCCGGCCGAGATCGAGGCCGCCCTGGACGAGCACCCGGCCGTGCGGTCCTGCTGCGTGATCGGCCTCCCGGACGAGGACCTGGGCAACATCCCCTACGCTCTCGTCGAGCTGTCCGAGCCGGTCTCCGACGCCGACCTGCTGGCTCATCTGCGCCGGCGGCTGGCCCCGTACAAGCTGCCCCGCGTGATCGAGCGCGCGACCACCCCGCTGCGCGACGATGCCGGGAAGGTCCGCCGCTCAGCGCTGCGGGCCGAGCGGCTCGCCCGCTACGCGCCCGCCCCGCCCTGACCCGGGGCTCACCGGCCGGCGAGCTTCACGGGCTGGCGAACTTTGCCAGCGTCCCGAGCATCCACGCGCGCTTGGTGTCACTGCCCCGGTGCCCGGAATGATCGTCGATGAGCAGTTCCGCGCCGGGCCAGGCGCGGGCGAGCTCCCAGGCCGTGGCGGCCGGGCAGCTCAGGTCGAGGCGGCCGTGGATGATGACGCCGGGGATGCCGGCCAGCCGTCCGGCGTCCCGGATCACGGCGTTCTCCTCGAGAAACCCCGCGTGGGAGAAGTAGTGCGCGCAGAGCCGGGAGAACGCGAGCACGTCGTCGCCGGGAGGATCGCAGTCGGCGACCGGCGGCGCGTCCGGCTCCAGGGACAGGACCACGTCCTCCCACCGCCGCCAGCTTGCCGCGGCCTGGTTCCTGACCTGCGGGTCGGGGTCGTCCATCAGCCGGGCGTACGCGGCCACCAGGTCGCCGCCGGCTCCGTGCCGGGCCGCTCCGTCCCGGAACCGGTCCCATTCCTCGGGAAAGAACCGCCCGGCCCCCCGGTAGAGCCAGTCGATCTCGCTGCGGCGTGTCGTGCTGATCGCGCTGACCATGATCTCCGTGACCCGGTGCGGGTAACGCTCGGCGTAGATCAGGCCCAGCGTGGTCCCCCACGAGCCGCCGGTGACCAGCCAGCGCTCGATGCCCAGGTGCTCGCGCAGCCGTTCCATGTCGGCGACCAGGTGATCGGTGGTGTTGTGCCGCAGGCTGGTGGCCGGGTCGCTGGCATGCGGTCGGCTGCGCCCGCATCCGCGCTGGTCGAACAGGACGGCCCGGTAGCGGTCCGGGTCGAACATCTGCCGCATCCTCGGCGAGCATCCCTGCCCCGGCCCGCCGTGCACCATCACGGCCGGCTTGCCGTCCGGGTTCCCGCAGGCCTCCCAGTACACCAGGTTGCCGTCGCCGACGTCGAGCAGCCCGTGGTCGTACGGTTCGATCGGTGGGTACAGCTCGGCCATCCGTTCCCTTTCACCCGTCCGGGGGCCTGCGGCGATCACCGCGCCGACCGCTAATCCTCGCACGGGTCAGAGCCAGGCGGAGGTAACGCACCGGGCGGGTGCCCGGCCGGGGCGGGCGGTTAGGGTGCTGTCATGCGTGCCGCCGTGGGTGAGTACGAAATCGATGACGATCCGGACCGGATCGACGCCGAGGCCGCCGTGGCGTTCCTGACCACCCAGGCCTACTGGGGCAGGCGGCGCGACGCCGGCCTCATCAGGCGCCAGATCCGCGAGTCCTGGCGGGTGGTGGGCGCGTACGAGGCGGCCGGCGCCATGGTCGGCTTCGCCCGCGCGTTCGGCGACGGCACGTCCGCGTACCTCTCGGACGTCTACGTGCTGTCCGGCCACCGCGGCGCCGGGCTCGGCAAGGCCATCGTGCGGATGATGATCGAGGACGGCCCCGGCGCGGGATACCGCTGGATGCTGCACACGTCGGACGCGCACGGCCTGTACCGCCAGTTCGGCTTCGCCGCCGCGGACGACCGCTACCTGGAGCGCCCGCAGCGCACGCAGAACCCCGGAGGGCAGGAAATGGGGCAGGACCTGGCGCCCGCGACCACCGGGCCGCTGACCGGCAAGCACGTGCGGCTGGAACCGCTCGGCCATCATCACGTGCCGGGGCTGGTGGCCGCGGCGGCCGGCGGCGGCGAGCTGTATCGCTGGACGTTCGTGCCGCGGGACGAGGCGGCGATGCGCCGGATGGTCGAGGCCGCGGTCGGTCCGGCAGCATCTCGATGAGCTGCTCCGCCGGCACTAGGCCTCCCCGCCGCAGGTGCCGTTACCCCGCCAGGGCCCGCCGCATCCCGCGCCGGACCGCGTCGATGAGGTAAGGCCGCAGCCGGGACGCCGGGACGATGGCGTGGACCGAACCCATCTCGCGGGCCCGCTCGATGCTGTGCACGCCGTCGAACTCGTCGGCGAGCTGTCCCAGCTTCTCGGCGTGCACGGTTGGCCAGACCGATCCGAGCCTGGCCCGCAGCGCCGAGACCTTGTCGTCCGCGCCGCTGGCGGTGGCCTCGGCGATCGCGGCCTGCAGGTCGGCCACCCGGGGGTCCGCGGCGGTGCGCTTGGAGACCTCCGCGGCGAACACCACCGCGGCGGCGGGCGCGCCGCCGATCACCGAGGCGTACGAGCCCTCGACCGCGGCGACCTCCATGGTGTCGTTGAGCGTGCCGGAGAACACCACGAACGCCCCGCCGTGGTAGCGGGACACCACGCAGAACACGATCGGGCCGTCGAAGTTGACCACCGCCCGGCCGATCTCCGCGCCGTACTCCAGCTGGAGCCGGCGCAGCGATTCGGGCGAGCCGTCGAACCCGGACAGGTTGGCCAGGATCACCAGCGGGCGGTTCCCGCTGGCCGCGTTGATCGCCCGCGCGGTCTTCTTCGACGACAGCGGGAACAGCGTGCCCGCGGTCCACTGGGAAGGCCCGTCCACCGGGGAGAACCCGTGCCGCGGCAGCGGGCGCGACTCGAACCCGATCATCTCGACCGGCTGGCCGCCCAGGTGCGCGTCGAGCACCACGGCCGACTCGGCGTCGGCCATGTCGGCCCAGCGCTCCAGCGGCGCGTGATCGGCGTCGACCACGCCGCGCAGCAGCGAGCGCATGTCGAAGGGCTTCTTGCGCTCGGGGTTGCCCTGCGGGCTGAAGATCTCGCCGAGCGCGGTGAACTCGGTGCCCGCCCCGGCGTGCGGCGAGGCGGAGATGTCCCGGTCGTCCGGGTCGGCGGTCGGCGCGGGCCGCGGGAAGCGCTCACCCGGAGCCACGTACGTGTGGGAGTAGTGCGCGAGCAGCACGTCCACCGCGGCGGACACGTCCGGCGCCCAGTACTGGGCCTCGCCGTTGGGTCCCATGATCCGGTCGTAGCCGCCGATGCCGAAGTTGTCCTCGGCCGAGACCCCGCCGGAGTAGTCCAGCGACTGCTTCCCG
>Ga0335083_10007039_pt1 | contig 13925 bp, 13 predicted proteins | sample Lox_Sample_42_FD_206716 | JGI IMG/M metagenome (GOLD analysis project Ga0335083, IMG submission 206716) | Soil microbial communities from Loxahatchee National Wildlife Refuge, Florida, United States - Lox_Sample_4.2 | ecosystem: Environmental > Terrestrial > Soil > Wetlands | place: USA...
CAACGACCGGGGCGCGGTGATCTGCTCGGCGGATGTTTCGCCTCTTGTCGCTCAAGGCGTCGTCAAGTCCTACGAGGCCAGCGCCGAGTTCCGGCTTATCGAAGTCGCAGGAGAAACGGTCGAGATTGGCGGCTGTCTGAACATGCTCACCCCCGACCGGCCGCAAACCCGTGGAACGAGCAGCATGTCCCCAAATTCATGCCTGGTGCAGGTCGAGAAGTGGCGCGCCGCCGACGCCTTCAAGACCGCTCGCGCAGTCCGAGAGCGGGCCCTCGAGCAAGTGTCGTGAGGAGGCGCTCCCATGAGCAAGTGGAACCTGATCATCAACGTCGGCCGCTGCGAGAACTGCTACAACTGCGTCATCGCCGAGCGGGACGAGCATGTCGGCAATGACTTCCCCGGCTATGCGGCTCCGGCCGCCGCCGTCGGCGACAGCCCGATCCGCATCCTGCGCCGCGTTCAGGGCAGCGCGCCCATGGTGGAGACCACCTATCTGCCGGTGATGTGCAATCACTGCGATGACGCGCCCTGCATTCGCCACGCCGGCGACGCCATCCGCAAACGCGACGACGGCATCGTCATCATCGATCCGGCGAAGGCCCGGGGCCGCAAGGACATCGTCGACTCCTGCCCCTATCGGGCGATCGTCTGGAACGAGGAGCAAGAGGTCCCGCAGACCTGGATCTTCGACGCGCACTTGCTGGATCAGGGATGGCCCCGGCCCCGCTGCCAACAGGTCTGCCCGACCGATGTCTTCGAAGCGGTGAAGCTTGAGGACGCCGCCATGCAGCAAATGGCGGCGAAGGACGGGCTTAAGACGCTCAAGTCCCGCCTCGGTGCCAAGCCGCGTGTTTGGTACCGCGGGTTGGAGCGGTGGGAGACTTGCTTCGTAGGCGGCAGCGTGAGCGCCGAGATCGCCGGGGTCGTGGACAGCGTGCAGGGGGCCAAGGTGGCCCTGTCTCAGGGAGGCAGGCCCGTCGCAACGACCACAAGCGACGGTTTCGGCGATTTTCGCTTCGACAATTTGCCCAAGGACGGAGGCGCCTATCGTGTCGAAGCATCACACGCGCATGGCGGCGCCTCTGCTGACTGTGTCCTGGGCGAAAGCGTCTATCTCGGCGAATTGAGGTTGATCTCGAACTGAGTAACCCCGGCTTTTCCCGGCTGTTCCGGAAAAGCCGCCGCTGCTGCTCGGGACGGGCGCGGATCTGCGACGATCGTTTCGACCGCCGGGGGCCTCCTTCGCCACTTCTTTCCTCTATGGCCAAGCTTTCGGCCGCACGCCTCATCGCCGATGCAGCCCCGTCGGTTGTGTTCGCGCGTGACGCTCCTATGTGGTATGGTCCATTCGGCTGAGCCGGCCAAAGCCTGGAGTTTGTCATGGCGCAAGGTTTGACCGCCCGGATCGTCGGGCTCGCCGGCAATGATCCGCTGTTTGCGCGGATCCGGCAGGAAGCGGAGGAGGCAGTGCGCCGCGAGCCCGAGCTCGCGACCTTCCTGATGACGAACATCCTGAACCACGAAAGCTTGGAGAGCTCGGTCGCCCACCGCGTCGCGTCGCGGCTCGATCATCGCGACCTTTCCGCCGCCATTATCCGGCAAACCTTCCTCGATGCGATCGGAAGCGATCCCTCGATCGGGGAGGCGTTCCGCGCCGACGTCATCGCGGTCGCCGACCGCGATCCCGCCTGCCGTCGAATGATGGAGTCGCTCCTCTACTTCAAAGGCTTCCACGCGCTCCAGGCCTATCGGCTTTCGCACTGGCTCTTGAAGGCCGGGCGGCGCGATTTTGCGCTCAGCCTGCAGAGCCTGTCGTCCGCCGAGTTCGGCGTCGACATCAACCCGGCGGCGCGCATCGGCAAGGGGATATTCATCGACCACGCGACAGGGGTCGTCGTCGGCGAGACGACGGTGATCGAGGACAACGTCTCGATCCTCCAGGGCGTGACCCTTGGCGGCACCGGCAAGGAGACCGGCGACAGGCATCCGAAGATCCGGCACGGCGTTCTCATTGGCGCGGGCGCAAAAATCCTCGGCAATATTGAGATCGGCTATTGCGCGCGCGTCGCGGCGGGCTCGGTGGTGCTCGCGCCGGTGCCGCACAATAAGACCGTCGCGGGCGTGCCGGCGCGGATCGTCGGCGAAGCGGGCTGCGCGGAGCCGGCGCGCGATATGAACCAGATCCTCGCCGAGAAGGCGTCCGAGGCTTAAGCCGCCTTGCGCGGACTCCCGGCTTCGTGCCAAAGGCGTCTCCCACGCGACGAAGATGGGGTTGAAGCCGGTGGATAAGGCCGAGATCGTGAAGCTGCGCGACTTCCTGCGCAAGTCCTTCGGCGCGCGGGCCTTGCGCGTCGCGCCGAGCTCGAAGTCGGCCGAGGCGGCGGACGTGTCGCTCGGCGAGTGCACCATCGGCACGATCACGGTCGATGACGAGGACGGCGATCGCTCCTTCGCTTTCGAGATGAAGGTTTCCGTCGGGCGCGCGGCGTTGCAGGACTACTTCCGCACGCTGTTCGAGAACCCGAAGCTGACCATCGCCGCGCGTCTGAAGAAGACGGATTCGGCCGAGCTCAACAACGGCCCGGAGTTCCTCGGCGTCGTGTCAGCCGACGATCCAAAGGGATCAAGCTTCACGCTGCAGATGGCGATCCTCGATATCGACCTCGAAGAGGAATGATCCTGGCGTCGGCGCGAAAGTTTGCCCGCCGGTTTCGTGATCGCCCGCAATCAAGGGGGTTTCGCAGGGCCGCAAGCGTTTCCAAATTGGGCGCCGGATAAGGCGCGCGGCGGCTGAGGCCGTCCTCGCGAGTCCCTCCTCGACCTCGGCCCCGCGTCTTCACTTCAGCGTCGAATTGCGGCGCCTGCGAAATGGCTTTATGCGTCGCAAAAGGACCCCGATGCCGGATCGCCGCATGAAAGCCCCGCGCAAATTTTTCGAGCCGCTCGCCATCGGCGCGCCGCGCCCGTACCTCGAGCTTGCGTCGCGCCTCGAGCGCATGATCCACTTCGTGCCGCCGCACAACGAGAAGCTGCGCGCAAAAGCGGGCGAGTTCGCCCGCGAGGTCGACGTCATCCTCGGCAACCTCGAAGACGCCATCCCGGTCGAGGCCAAGCAGGCGGCGCGCGAGGGTCTTATCGCGATGGCGAAGGCGACCGACTTCGGCCCGGCGGCTCTGTGGGCGCGGGTCAACGCGCTCAACTCACCCTGGTTTCTCGACGACATGACGCGCCTCATCGGCGAGATCGGCGACAAGCTCGACGTCGTCATGATCCCCAAGGTCGAGGGCGACTGGGACATCCATTTCGTGGACCAGTATTTGGCGCTCCTCGAAGCGCGGCATGGGCTGAAACAACCGATCCTCGTCCATGCGATCCTCGAGACCGCACAGGGCGTCAACAACGTCGAGGCGATCGCCGCCGCTTCGCCCCGGATGCACGGGATGAGCCTGGGGCCCGCCGACCTCGCGGCGTCGCGCGCCATGAAGACGACGCGGGTAGGCGGCGGCCATCCCGACTACCGGGTGCTTGCCGACGCTGCCCAAGCCGGCGGAGAGCGGGCCAGCGCCCAGCAGGACCCGTGGCACTACACGATCGCCCGCATGGTCGACGCCTGCGCGGCGAACGGCGTCAAGCCGTTCTATGGGCCGTTCGGCGACTTCTCCGACCCCGCGGCGTGCGAGGCCCAGTTCCGCAACGCCTTCCTCATGGGCTGTGCCGGCGCCTGGACCTTGCATCCGAGCCAGATCGCCATCGCCAAGAAGGTGTTCTCGCCCGATCCGGCCGAGGTCGCCTTTGCGCGCAAGATCATCGCCGCCATGCCGGACGGGTCGGGCGCGGTGATGATCGACGGCAAGATGCAGGACGACGCGACCTGGAAACAAGCCCGCGTCATTGTCGAGCTCGCCAAGCAGGTCGCGGCCAAGGACCCTGCTTATGCGGCGCTTTACGGCTTTGAATAGGCGAAACGGAGCATTGCGCTAGGCGTGGACATTTCGTTTATAGAAATTGTGCTAAAATACGTGGACAAGCATACCAGAGGAGCCAACCAACGCGGAGCCTTGAACGATTCTCATCCCGCGATGGACTGCGACGATTTCGAGAATTGACGATGTTTCGGGGTTTTTCCATGACAACGCGCGTCGCAAAATTCACCATCGGCCAGGTCGTTAAACATCGTATCTACCCTTTCCGCGGCGTTATATTTGACGTCGACCCGGACTTCGCCAACTCCGAGGAGTGGTGGCTGTCGATCCCGGCGGAGGTCCGCCCGTCCAAAGACCAGCCTTTCTATCGTCTCTACGCCGAGAACGCGGACAGCCAATACATCGCCTATGTATCGGAGCAGAACCTCCTGCCTGACGACTCGGGGGAACCCGTGCGCCACCCCCAGATCAGTGAGACGCTGGAGCGGACCGCGGACGGTCGGTATCGCATGCGGGAGAAGTGGCTGGCCAGCTGACTGACTTCGGCTGCTTCGTCGGCGCGCGCGTGGCCCGGCGGAAATAGCGCTCGCTTTTAGCGCGAGACTACGGCTCCGAGTGCTTCGGAATAGCCGCGCAACCCGACTTGCTCGCGCTCCAAGTCGCCGAGTCGGGCGCAAGCCGCCCAGCCGCCGAGCGAGTGGGTGTTGATGATGACCCCCCCCAACGCTTGAAATAGGAGGACAGCATGGGCGTCGCGCAGGGATTGCCTTCGCCGCGGCGCATCCGACCCGCTGTTCGCCCCCAAGAATGGCGACGAGCGCGCCTTCACCAAGGCAAGAGTTCGAAAGCGAACGGGGAGCGGGCCGACGCCTTTGGCGAAGGACGGCGGCTTTGCTCCAGTTTCCTGGGTTGCGCCGCAAAAACTCCTATGTTAGGCAACCCCCGCCTTTAGGGTCGCAGCGGCCCGCGCGCCCATTTCATGCGAAGCGGAAACCCAAACGATTTCCTGAGGTTGGCGGCGCCTCAGGCTGTCGCGGGCGCAGTCGCATTCGACGTCTCGGGGTCAACGGTTTGGCGCAAGAAGATACGATCGTCTCCGGCGTCGCCGGCCGTTATGCGTCCGCCCTGTTCTCGCTCGCCCAGGATGACCGCCAGACCGACGCGGTTGCGCAATCGCTCGCGAAATTCGAGGCGATGGTCAAAGCAAGCCCGGACCTCGAGCGGCTTGTGCGGAGCCCTGTGTTTTCCGCCGAGGTCCAACTCAAGGCGCTCGACGCCATTCTCGCGAGAGAGGGGATCGAGGGCGTCGCGGCGAATTTCATCCGCCTCGTGACCGTAAAACGACGCCTCTTCTTCATCCGCCAGATGATCGCCGATTACCGCAAGCTCTATGACGAAAGCCGCGGCGTGATCCGCGCGCACGCGACGAGCGCCCGGCGCCTCTCCCCCGAGAACGTTGATGCGCTCAAAGAGCAGCTGCGCGGAGTGTCCGGCAGGGACGTGGAGCTCGACGTCAAGATCGATCCTTCGATCATCGGCGGGCTCATCGTGCGCTTGGGCTCGCGCATGGTTGACGGCTCACTCCGAACCAAACTCAACGCAATTCGCCTAGCTATGAAAGAGGCCGGCTGATGGACATCCGCCCCGCAGAAATCTCCTCCATCCTCAAGAGCCAGATCGCCAATTTCGGCGCCGAGGCCGAGGTGAGCGAGGTCGGCCAGGTGCTCAGCGTCGGCGACGGCATCGCCCGCGCTTACGGTCTCGACAAGGTGCAGGCCGGCGAAATGGTTGAGTTCGAGAACGGCACGCGCGGCATGGCGCTCAATCTCGAAACCGACAACGTCGGCATCGTCATCTTCGGCGCCGACCGCGAGATCAAGGAAGGACATACGGTCAAGCGCACCGGCGCGATCGTCGAGGTCCAGGTCGGCAAGGAGCTGCTCGGCCGCGTCGTCGACGCGCTCGGCAATCCCATCGACGGCAAGGGTCCGATCAGCGCCGTGCGCCGCGCGCGCGTGGACGTGAAGGCGCCCGGCATCATTCCGCGCCGCTCGGTCCACGAGCCGATGGCGACGGGGCTGAAGGCCATCGACGCGATGATCCCGATCGGCCGCGGCCAGCGCGAACTCATCATCGGCGACCGGCAAACCGGCAAGACCGCGATCGCGCTCGACACGATCCTCAACCAGAAGTCCTTGAACCAGGGCGACGACGAGAGCCGCAAGCTCTATTGCGTCTATGTCGCGGTCGGCCAGAAGCGCTCTACGGTGGCGCAGTTTGTGAAGGTGCTCGAAGAGAACGGCGCGCTCGAATACTCCATCATCGTCGCCGCCACCGCCTCCGATCCGGCGCCGATGCAGTTCCTCGCGCCCTTCTCCGGCTGCGCCATGGGAGAATATTTCCGCGACAACGGCATGCACGCCGTCATCATCTACGACGACCTCTCCAAACAGGCCGTCGCCTATCGCCAGATGTCGCTCCTCCTGCGCCGCCCGCCAGGGCGCGAGGCCTACCCGGGCGACGTGTTCTACCTTCACTCGCGGTTGCTCGAGCGGGCCGCCAAGCTCAACCAGGACAATGGATCCGGCTCGCTGACGGCGCTGCCCATCATCGAGACGCAGGCCAACGACGTGTCGGCCTACATTCCGACCAACGTCATATCCATCACGGACGGCCAGATCTTCCTCGAAACGGACCTCTTCTATCAAGGCGTGCGGCCGGCGGTGAACGTCGGGCTCTCGGTGTCGCGCGTCGGCTCCTCGGCTCAGACCAAGGCGACGAAGAAGGTAGCCGGCAAGATCAAGGGCGAGCTGGCGCAGTATCGTGAGATGGCGGCCTTCGCGCAGTTCGGCTCCGATCTCGATGCGGTGACGCAGCGCCTCCTCAACCGCGGCGCGCGCCTGACCGAGCTTTTGAAGCAGCCGCAGTTCTCGCCGCTGCGGATGGAGGAGCAGGTGTGCGTCATCTACGCGGGGGTGAACGGCTATCTCGACAAGCTTCCGCTTGAAAAAGTCCGCCCGTTCGAGGATGGGCTTCTCGCCTTCCTCCGCTCCAAGCAGCCGGGGATTCTTGAGGCGATCCGGACATCGACCGATCTCGCGAGCGAGACGGAGGCCAAGCTCAAGGCGGCGGTCGAAAGCTTCTCGGCTAGCTTCGCCTGATTCACCTCACCGCCAACCGGACCCCGCGCCCTTTTTGAGAGAACGCCGGGCGGAGACGTTTAAGCAATGCCGTCCCTCAAGGACCTCAGAAACCGGATCGCCTCCGTCAAGTCGACGCAGAAGATCACCAAGGCGATGCAGATGGTCGCCGTGTCGAAGCTGCGGCGCGCCCAGGCCGCGGTCGAGGCGGCGCGCCCCTACGCCGAGCGGGTCGAGAGGGTGCTGAACAATCTCGCCGGAGCGGCGACCGAGGGCCAGGGCCCGCGGCTGCTCGTCGGCTCCGGCTCGGCTCAGACGCATCTCCTGGTCGTTTGCACCGGGGAGCGCGGGCTCTGCGGCGCGTTCAACACCGCGATCGTGCGTATGGCGCGCGAGCGGGCCGTGACGCTCGCCGCCGACGGCAAGACGGTCAAGATCCTCTGCGTCGGCAAGAAGGGCTATGATCAGCTCCGCCGCACGCACGAGCGTCAAATCCTGGAACTGATCGACCTGCGCGCCGTGCGGATGATTACTTATGAAACGGCGCAGCCGATCGCCGAGAAGGTGCTTGCGCTCTTCGAATCGGGGGAGTTCGACGTCTGTACGCTTTTCTTCGCGCGGTTCAGGTCGGTCATCGCGCAGATTCCGACCGCCCAGCGGCTCATCCCGCCGGAACTCGGCCCGAAGAACGAGAAGGCGCCGCTTTACGATTACGAACCCGACGAGGGCGAGATCCTCGCTCAGCTCTTGCCGCAGGCGGTGACCGTGCGCATATATAGAGCTCTCCTTGAAAATATGGCGTCGTTCTTTGGCGCGCAGATGAGCGCGATGGACAACGCCACCCGCAACGCCGGCGAAATGGTGAAGAAGTACACCCTTCGCTATAACCGGACCCGGCAGGCGATGATCACCAAGGAGCTCATCGAGATCATCTCGGGCGCCGAGGCGCTCTGACCCAACCCCTCCAGCCAGCGAATATTGAAGGGCGTCAAAATGGCGAATATCGCGAATGCCACCGGCCGCGTCACCCAGGTGATTGGCGCCGTCGTCGACGTGAAGTTCGACAGCTACCTCCCGCCGATCCTCAACGCGCTCGAAACAATCAACAACGGCGCCCGCCTGGTGCTCGAGGTCGCCCAGCACCTCGGCGAGAACGACGTGCGCTGCATCGCAATGGACACGTCCGAAGGTCTGGTGCGCGGCCAGGAAGTGATCGACACCGGCGGCCCGATCTCGGTTCCGGTCGGCGAGGGCACGCTCGGTCGCATCATGAACGTGGTCGGCGACCCGGTCGACGAGGCCGGTCCGATCCCAATGGAAGCGCACCGCGCCATCCATCAGCCGACGCCGGCCTATGTCGATCAGTCGACCGAAGCGCAGATTCTGATCACCGGCATCAAGGTTGTCGACCTGCTCGCGCCCTACGCCAAGGGGGGCAAGATCGGTCTGTTCGGCGGCGCGGGCGTCGGCAAGACGGTGCTCATTCAGGAGCTCATCAACAACGTCGCCAAGACCCACGGCGGCAATTCGGTGTTCGCCGGCGTCGGCGAGCGCACCCGCGAAGGCAACGACCTCTATCACGAGTTCATCGAATCGAAGGTTAACTCCGATCCGCATCATCCCGACCCGAGCGTGAAGTCGAAATGCGCTCTGGTGTTCGGCCAGATGAACGAGCCGCCGGGGGCGCGCGCCCGCGTCGGCCTGACTGGCGTCACGGTCGCCGAATATTTCCGTGACCAGGGGCAGGACGTGCTCTTGTTCATCGACAATATCTTCCGTTTTACCCAGGCGGGCTCGGAAATGTCGGCGCTCCTGGGTCGCATTCCCTCCGCGGTCGGCTATCAGCCGACGCTGGCCACCGACATGGGCGCGCTGCAGGAGCGCATCACCAGCACCACCAAGGGCTCGATCACCTCGGTGCAGGCGATCTACGTCCCGGCCGACGACCTGACTGACCCGGCCCCGGCGACCTCGTTCGCCCACCTCGACGCGACGACTGTGCTGTCGCGCGCGATTTCGGAAAAGGGTATCTATCCGGCGGTCGACCCGCTCGACTCGACCTCGCGCATGCTTACCGCCGCGGTCGTCGGCGAGGAGCACTACAACGTCGCTCGCCGAGTTCAGCAGGTGTTGCAACGCTACAAGGCGCTTCAGGACATCATCGCCATCCTCGGCATGGACGAGCTCTCCGAAGAGGACAAGCTGATCGTCGCGCGCGCCCGCAAGATCGAGCGCTTCCTGTCGCAGCCGTTCGACGTCGCGGCGGTTTTCACCGGAACGCCGGGCGTGCAGGTGAAAATCGAGGACACCGTCAAGGGTTTCAAGGGCATTGTCGAAGGCAAGTACGACAATCTGCCCGAGGCCGCCTTCTACATGGTCGGCACGATCGAGCAGGCGGTCGAGAAGGCCAAGAAGCTGGCGGCCGAGGCGGCTTGATCAAGCGAGCCGAAGCCGGAGAGCGCAATGGCCCTGTTTCCATTTGAACTCGTCTCGCCGAACAAGGTGTTGTTCAGCGGACCGGCCCAGTCGGTGGTCGTGCCGGGCGCCGAGGGCGATTTCCAGGTCTTGAGCGATCACGCGCCGGTGGTGACGGCGGTGAGGCCCGGCGTGGTCGGCATCGACGATGCGCAGGGCAAGCACATGCGCGTATTCGTGCGCGGCGGTTTCGCTGAGGTCAGCCCGCTGGGCCTCACCATTCTCGCCGAGACCGCCATTCCGTTTGAGGACCTCAGCGCCGCTCACCTCGAAGAGGAGATCAGACACGCGGAAGAGGACGTCGCCGACGCCAGCGAGGAAGACAGGCGTCTCGCACAGGAGAGGCTCGACCGTTTGCGCGAGCTGAGGGACGCGATGAAGCTTTGAGCGGCGGCTGAGACTTGCCGAACGCGCCGGTTAGACTAGCCTGCGTGTCGCCTGACTGATGATCACGCCCGCAGAGATTCGCGCCGCGCATGCGCGGATCGCCCCGCACATCCGCCGCACGCCGGTTTTTGACGTCGAGTCGCCCGTCTCACGCGGGCGCCCCGTTTCGCTGAAGCTGGAGCAGCTTCAGCATAGTGGATCGTTCAAGGCGCGCGGCGCTTTCCACAATCTCCTTACCCGCGGCGCGCCCGCGGTCGGCTGCGCCACCGCGTCCGGCGGCAACCACGGCGCGGCGGTCGCCTTCGCCGCCCGCAGGCTCGGCGTTCCCGCACGTGTGTTCGTGCCTGAAATCTCGTCGTCGGCGAAGATCGCCAGGATCAAAGCCTACGGCGCCGCTGCGGTCGTCGGCGGCGCGGCCTATGTCGAAGCGCAGCAGCGCTGCGACGCCTACGTCCGCGACAAGGGCGCATTGAAGGTTCATTCCTACGACGCGCCGGAGACGATCGCTGGCGCTGGGACGGTCGCGCTCGAATGGGAAGAAGACCTGGCGCGGCTCGGGCTGCCCGCGCTCGACTCGGTGCTTGTCGCGGTAGGCGGCGGGGGCCTCATCGCGGGCGTGGCGGCTTGGTTCGGGGGACGGGTGAAAGTCGTCGGAGTCGAGCCGGAGCGATCGTGCGCCCTGCGCGCGGCGCTTGCGGCGGGCGCGCCCGTGGACGTGACGGTCGACTCGATCGCCGCCGACTCCCTCGGAGCGAAGCGGGTGGGCGACATCCCGTTCGAGATCGCACGACGGCTTGTCGCCGAGGTCGCGCTCGTCCCGGACGTCGCGATCGTCGAAGCGCAGCGCTTCCTCTGGTCGCGCTTCTCGATCATCGCCGAGCCGGGCGGCGCCGCCGCCTTCGCCGCGCTCGCGAGCGGCGCTTACCGGCCCGAGCGGGGCGAGCGCGTCGGCGTGCTCGTCTGCGGCGCGAACGTGGATCTTACGGCGTTCGCCAGTTGTGTGACGGCGAGGGCTTAGAGGGGGCGAACCCGCTTTCTACAGCGTCGCTCGGCGCTCTCGGGTCAATGCGCACTTGGTCCTGTGGCCGGACCTGGGTTCGCCGCAGTCGCAGGCGAATAGGTCGGCATTGCGAGAGGCTGCGGCGCGAACTATTGTCCGCGGGCGTTCCGCGGCGGCCCGTCGTCCCGCGGCGTTGGGGCGTAGCCAAGCGGTAAGGCAGCGGATTTTGATTCCGCCATACGGAGGTTCGAATCCTCCCGCCCCAGCCAAGCAATCCGCCGCACCGGCGTCCATGAGGCATGTCAGCGAAGAACGCCGTGTCACCGCCATTAGCGACGCCGCGGAGACGGGAAGACCCCAAATGAATCGCCGCTGCAGCCCAGAAGCGGCGTTGGTTGGGGGGTCGGCGGGACCTGAAAATCCTTCATCGCTTGTGGTAAAAGGGGGCGGAGACAGAGACTTCACGCCGAACCCATGACCCCCGCGCTCATCGCCGTTGACTGGGGCTCGTCGCGCTTTCGGGCCTATCTTCTCTCGCCCGAGGGCGATGTCCTTGCCGAGGTCGAGTCGGCCGACGGAGTAGCGACAGTTCCGCCGGGCGGGTTTCCGGAGACCTTCATAGGCCTCGCGGGGGCGTGGCTTGGCGCCCATCCGAATGCGCCCGTCGTCGCCTCCGGCATGGTCGGCAGCCGGCACGGCTGGAGGGAGGCGCCGTACGTTCCTTGTCCCGCCGAGCCCGCCTCCATCGCCGCCAAGCTGGTGGCCGCTGAGGCCAAGGGGCGCCGGGTGTGGCTTGCCCCCGGCCTTTCATACGAAGACGAAACCGGACAGCCCGACGTCATGCGCGGCGAGGAGGTGGAGATCCTCGGCATCGCGGATTCAGGCGCGCGCCTCGCCGTCCTGCCCGGCTCGCACTCGAAATGGGCGGCGATGGACAGGGGCCGCGTGCTGCGCTTCCGGACCTTCGTCACGGGCGAACTGTTCGCCGCGGTCCGCGATCACACGGTCGCCGGCGCCTTCGCCCGCGCCTCAAAGCCGGGGCCACCCGGCGCCGCCTTCGCGCTCGGCGTCAGGCGCGGGGCCGCCGCCGCCCGCGGGGACGCGGGAGGCGGCCTCCTCGGGTCGCTCTTCGGCGCCCGCAGCCTGCCGCTCATGGGCAAGCTCCCCGAGGAGGATGCGGGCGACTATTTGTCGGGACTCCTCATCGGCGCCGAGATCGAAGAGGCGCGCCGCTTGTTCCCGGACGCGGCGCCGTATTTGGCCGGCGCGGAGGCGCTTGTTGCGCGCTATCTTGCGGCGTTCGCAGCGCTCGGGCTGGCCGCGCGCGCCGCGCCGCCGAGGGCCGCGGCCCGCGGCCTCCGCATATTGGCGGTGGCCGCCGGACTCACGCAGGCTTGATCCGACATTCGAAAGCCGGCTTTCGCCCTATACTGGAAGCCGCCGCATCAATTGGAAATTGGCGAGGAACTCCATGCGCACGCTCGCAGCAGCCGCCGCGCTTATCGCCGCCCTCGATATCGCCGCGGTCGCTTCCCCGGTCCCGACCCCCTCTTCCCGACTCTCCGGCCCTCTTGGGCGCCGCACCGCCGACGCGCGGGGCGTTCTTGTAGCCGGCGGGATGGGCGGGGGAGGCGGCGGAATGGGGGGCGGTGGCGGCGGAATGGGAGCCGGCGGCGGGATGGCGCGTTTCGGCTCGCCGCGCGTCACGACTGTTGGCCCTGCGCCTTGGGAGTGGTTCAGGTCAGGCTGCCCGCCCGCGGCCCCGCACAGGAAGCCGGAGACGCGTCACGCGACGCACAAATGCGACTTCGGATATTGAGGGGCGGTTCAAACGGGATCCGCTTCCTATGAGCGGCATTTTCATCAGCTACCGGCGGGGCGACGCCGAGGGCCAGGCGCGCGCGCTCTCAATCGAGCTTGCGAAATACGTCGGCGAGCAATCCATCTTCATGGACGTCGACAGCATCGCGCTCGGGCGCGACTTCCGGCAGTCGCTGCACGACAGCCTGGAATCCTGCGACGCCCTGCTCGCGCTCATCGGTCCCCACTGGCTCGACAGCGTGGACGCTTCGGGACGCCGGCGGCTCGACGATCCCGCGGATTTCGTGCGTCAGGAGATCGCGACCGCGCTCAAGCGCAACATTCCGGTGACCCCGGTGCTCCTGCAGGGCGTGACGATGCCGCCGCGGGACCGCCTCCCGGACGATCTCAAGGACCTCGCTTTTCGCAACGGCTGCGAACTCAGCCACACGCGCTGGCATTCCGACGTGCGGGAAATGATGCAACGGCTGGGCCTTGGGGGCGAGGCAGCCTCGCCCTATCCGGCGACGAAATGGATCCAACTGCCGGGCGCCTCGGCGCAGCCGGCGGCCCGGCGCCAGGAAGCCCCGCAGCTTCCCGCCTGGCTGACCCGTCGCCGGGCGATCGCGGCCGGGGCCGTTGCCGCCGCAGCGGCCGGAACCGCGATCGGGTTCCCGGCGATTCGGCGCTGGGCGACGAAGCCGCCGGCCCCATCCTTGCGGCAGACCGCCTTCGACACCGCCGCCGTGGACCGCAAAGGGGCGCCGCTCCAGACTCAGAAAGCGAGCGCCGCCGTCTTCACCGAACCGCTGACCGCCGGCGCTGGTCTCGACATGGTCGCGATCCCGGGCGGCGAATTCATCATGGGCTCGCCCCCTTATGAGCCTAAGCGGCGCGCCAACGAAGGGCCGCAGCATGTCGTCAAACTCAACCCGTTCTTCCTCGGCGCGTCGCCTGTCACCCAGGCGCAGTGGGCTGCCGTCGTGATGTCGCACCCGGAGAAGATCGTCCGCGGCCTCGATCCGTTTCCCGCCCTCTTCAAAGGCGCGGATTTGCCGGTGGAAAGCATAGACCGGAACGAGGCGGACGAGTTCTGCCGCCGCCTCGCCGAGATCACAGGGCGCGCTTATAGGCTGCCGAGCGAGGCGGAGTGGGAATACGCCTGCCGCGCCGGGTCGGCCGCCCCGTTCAACGTCGGCC
>Ga0335083_10007041_pt1 | contig 13924 bp, 10 predicted proteins | sample Lox_Sample_42_FD_206716 | JGI IMG/M metagenome (GOLD analysis project Ga0335083, IMG submission 206716) | Soil microbial communities from Loxahatchee National Wildlife Refuge, Florida, United States - Lox_Sample_4.2 | ecosystem: Environmental > Terrestrial > Soil > Wetlands | place: USA...
CGCCTGTATGCAGGGACTGCTCACCAACGACCTGGATGCGCCGGGTGACGGGGCGCTGGTCTACGGCGCGCTGCTCACTCCCAAGGGGATGATCGTGGTGGACGGGTGGGCGGGCCGGACGGGGAACACCGTCCGTTTCACCGTCCCGGCCGAAGGCCGGGAGCGCGCCGCCGGCGTTTTCCAGCGGTCCATCCCTCCCCGGCTGGCGCGCGTCACCGACCGGAGCACGGAGCTGCGGGTGCTCCGGCTCGCGGGGCCGAGAGCGGTCGCGCTGGCCGAGGCCGCGCGGTTGAGGGTGCCGGAAGCCCCGGGGCGGATCGGCTCGGCGGGCGACGCCGTGGTCGGCCGCGCCTCGGACGTCGCGCCGTTCGCACTGCAGTGGATCGGCCCTCTGGCGGCCGTGGAAGAGATCCGGAAGCGGCTGCTCGAGTCGGGCGCCGTCGCGGGTGACGCCGCGGTCCTCGATCTGGCGCGAATTCTCGCGGGGTGGCCCGGACTCGTCTCCGAGATCGACGACAAGACCCTGCCGCAGGAGGTCCGGTACGACGAGATCGGCGGCGTGTCCTACACCAAAGGCTGCTACACAGGGCAGGAGACCGTGTCCCGGCTCCACTTCCGTGGTCACCCCAACCGCGGGTTGCGCGGGATCCGGCTCGAGTCGGAGCCCTCGCCCGAATGGCGGGGCGCGCCTCCCGTGATCCTGGGCGATCGCGAAGTCGGCCGCCTCACCAGTCTCGCCCGGATTCCGGAGGGCCCGCCCGGAGCGGGCGTGTGGATGGGACTCGCGATGCTGCGGCGGGAGGTTCCGGAAGGGGCGGCGGTGCGGATCGGGATGATCGACGCGACCGTGACCACGCTGCCGCTCCCCGTTCCCCGTTTCGATCCGGCGTGATCGTTCTCGTCACCGGCGGGAGCGGCCTGGTCGGGCGTCACGTCATCGCGGCCCTCCGGGCCGACGGCGTGACGGTGCGAGCCCTGGTGCGTGCTTCCAGCCGCCATCTCGTGGAAGGGCCGGGCGTCGAGATCGCCGAAGGCGACGTGTCCGATGGCGGAGTCTGGCGCCGCGCGGCGGCGGGCATCTCCGGCATCGTGCACGCCGCGGCCGTGATTGCCCAGCGGGGCACGCGCGCCGATTTCCAGGCGATCAACGTCGGGGGAACCCGCCTGGCGGTCGAGACCGCGCGCACCGCTGGGGTCCGGCTGGTTCACGTGTCGTCCGTGGCGGCCTATGGCCGCGCGAGCGCGTACGAAGCCGGCGCCGGAGGGGTGGACGAAGACTTCCCCTTCGGGCCGATCTGGGAGCACGACTTCTACGCGCAGAGCAAGCGGGAAGCGGAAGCGGTGGTGTGGGCCGGCGTGCGTTCCGGTGTGGACGCGGCGGTCCTCCGGCCGAACGTGATCTACGGGGAAGGAGACCGGCTCTTCTCGCCGCGGGTCCTCGCCGCCATCCGGATGCGCATCGCTCCCCAGGTGGGGAACGGGTCCAACCACCTCTCTTGCGTCTACGCCGGCAACGTGGCGCGTGCCGCGGTGCTCGCGCTCCGGAGGCCGGAAGCCCGGGGACGGGCGTACAATACCACCGATGACGGCCCGGGTCGCTTCACCCAGCGCGGGTTCGTGGATGCGTTCGCGGACGCCGCCGGGATCCGCGTGGTCCGCGTGCCCCTGCCCTACGGCGTGGCTCGGGTGGCGGTAGGTCTGTGGGCGCGTTGGCTGATGCTGCGGTACCCCGGGTCCTATCCGGGCGTCGGGAATGCGGCGGTCGGGTTCCTGGCGGAGGAGAATCCGTTCGTGGCCGAGCGGGCGCGGCGGGAGCTGGGCTGGGCGCCGGTGACGACGCCGCGGGAGGCGCTGACGCGCACCGTGCGCTGGCTCATGACAAACGAAAAGCCCGGGGGTAGGCCCGGGCTTTGATCGTCAACGTGGCCGGCCGACGAGCTTACGGCTTCTTGGCCGGGGCCTTCGCCGGAGCGGCAGCGGGCGCCATCATCTTCTTGGACGTGTCCGCCATCATCTTCTTCGACGTGTCGGCCATCATCATGTGGGTCGTGTCGGCCATCTTCTTGGTGGTGTCGGCCGCCATCGTGGCGCCACCGGCAGGCGCCTGTTCCTTGGCGCAGGCACCGAGGGCCACAAGGGCAACGACGAGAGCGAGACGCTTCATTACAAACTCCTCACGAAAAGGGGCGAGTGGGCCATCCGGCGCGGGGAAAAGGTAGCATTGACCCTAGGCCCGTCAAGGGCGCGCGCTTCAGGGTGAATACGACGTCAAAGACGGGGGCGGATGCATGGCGGATCGGCGGACATTTCTGGGCACTCTCGCGGGCACGCTGGCCACGCTCCGCCGCCGGATTCGGAAGCCGGCGGCGGCGCCCCTCATCGACGCCCGTCCCACCGCCCTGTACGCGCAACCCGACGGCCACAACAACCTGATCCAGGTGACCGTCTCCGGACTCGACGCGCCCGCCGCCCGGGCCCGGGTCACCGACCGCCGCGGCCAGCTCGTGGGATCGGCGGGGCTCCTGCCGGATGCGACCGGCACGCTGCTCGCCGGCGAGGTGTGGGTCCCGCTCTCCGAGCCGTCCGAGTACCAGTTCGACGTCGAAGTCGGGAAAGCCCGCCGCGCGGGCCGGCGCATCGCGCTGTCGCCGCCGCGACGATGGACCCTGTACTGGCTCTCCACCAATCACACCGACATCGGGTACACCGACCTCCAGGAGCGCTGCCTCGAGATCCACCGCCGGAATCTGGATGCCGCGCTCGCCCGTCTGGGCCGCGATCCCGACTACCGCTGGTCGGCCGAATGCGCCCTGCAGATCATCTCGTACGCGGAGAATCGCGACCCGGAACGGACCCAGGCGCTGGTGCAGGCCCTGCGGGACGGCAAGATCGGGTTCCAGGCGCTGTTCGCGAACCTGCTCACCGGGATCCTGGATCACGAGACCGCGGCGCGGATGGTGTGGCCCGCGGGGCTCTTCGCCCGCGACAACGGCCTGGGCTTCGTCAGCGCGCAGATCACCGACGTCCCGGGACAGATCGCGACGTTCCCGATGATCCTCGCCGCGTCCGGCGTGAAGTACCTCGCCTCGGGCCCGAACCCCGATCGCGCCCTCCCGCTCCTGCCCGAGGCCGAGGGCCGGACCAACGGTCTCACCGGACCGTGGACGTCCTATCCCCAGCTGTACTGGTGGGAAGCCCCGGACGGCTCCCGGGTGCTCCACTGGCGCAATCATCACTATGGAGACGGGCTCCGCTACGGCTTCGACGTCGGGGCCACGGAGATGGGGCGCCGCCTGTCGGACTGGCTGCTCACCAACCCGGCCCTCCTGGCCCCCGACTGGCCGTATGACGTCGCCCTGCTCTACGGCATGCAGTGGGACAACGCGCCCGTGGATGAGCGGATGATCACCAACATGGAGGATTTCAACCGGCGCTACGCCTACCCTCGCATCGTGCCGGGGCGCGCCGAGGACTTTTTCCGCGACGTCGAGAACCGGTACGGCCCGAGGATCCCGGTCCGGCGCGGGGACACCGGCCTGTACTGGGAAGATGGAGCGGCATCCACCGCGCTCGAGCTCGCGCTCTTCCGCCGGGCCCAACTCGCGCTGCGCGCCGCGGAGATCCTGGCGCTCTGGGACGACCGCACGGGCGGCGACGAGGGCGGCGCGCGCGCCGCCGACCGCCGGGCGGCGTGGCGCGACGCCCTGCTCTTCGGCGAGCACACCTGGGGCGCCGCCCAGAGCATCGACGCGCCCGATTCGCGGCAGACCGTCGAGCAATGGGCGTACAAGCGCCGCTTCGTGCTCGGGGCCGCGGCCACGGCCCGCTCGCAGGTCGCCACCGCGCTCACGCGCCTGGCCGCGGGCCAGGACCGAGGACGCTCCCGCGTGGTCTTCAACGCCGGCAGCTGGGCCCGCAGCGACGTGGTGCGGATCGAAGGCGGGGCCGGGAAAGCGTGGACCGCGGCCGGCACGGACGTGCCGGCGGTGGATCTCCCGGACGGCGACGCCCTCGCCCTGATCTCGAACGTGCCCGCCATCGGCTACGTGGCGCTGGTCGAATCGGACCACGCGCCCCGTCCGCCGGTGGACGAAGGCGCCGCGACCGACGCGGCGGCGGGCGGATTCAAGGTCCGGATCGACCCGGCGACCGGCGCCGTGGCATCCCTCGCCGGCCCTGACGGCCGGGAGCGGGTCAAAGCGTCGTCGTGGTCCGGGCTCAATCAGCCGGTGTTCGTCACGGGCGGTGAGCGGTCCGCGCTGTGGACGTCGGGAGACCGGCGCACCGTGGCCAACCCGCCCGCGCTGGACCTCGCGCAGGCCGTCATGGTGAGTGCCCGGCGCGAGCGGCTGCCCGGCATCGGCGTACGGCTGATCGTGGAGCGGCGGCTCAAGGGCTTCGTCGCGCTGACGTCGACGGTCACGCTGTACGACGCGCTCCCGTGGGTGGACTTCGAGAACCGGCTCGAAAAAGGCCCCACCGTCGGCAAGGAAGCGCTCTACTTCGCCTTCCCGTTCGCCTTCACCCAGCCCACCGTGGAGATGGAAATCCCCCTTGGACGCATGACCGCCGAGCGGGATCAGCAGCCCGGAGCCTGCCGGGACTGGTACTGCCAGCAGCACTGGGTGTGGCTGCACGAGGGAGCGGACGGAATCCTCTGGAGCGCACCCGACACGCCGATGTTCACGCTGAACGACATCGTCCGGGGCGCCTGGGCCCGCCGCATCACGCCGGACGGCACGCTCCTGGCGTACGCGATGAACAACTACTGGTTCACCAACTACGCGGCGGGGCAGGAAGGACCGTTCACGTTCCGGTTCCGGATCTCCCTCGTGGCTCCCGGTGACGCGGCCGAGCCGGTGCGGCGCGGGTGGGCCGCCTGCGATCCTCTATATGTTGGGCCGGCGGTCGACCACGCATCCCCCGGGTCACTGATTTCCCGGGACGCCGCCCTCTTCATTCCGGATGCGTCCGCCCTGCTGGTCGGGGCGAAGCGCGCGGACGACGGGGACGGCGTCGTGGTCAAGGTGCTGGACGTGGGCGGATCCGCGCGGGGCGTGGGCGTCTGGCCGGCGGCGTACGGATTCAGCGCCGCCCGGGCCGTGAACCTCGTCGAAATGAACGCCGATCCCCTGACGCCGGCCGGCGACCATCACGTCACGGTGAACCTCAAGGCCTGGGGCATCGGTGCGGCCCGGCTCTTTACACCGCGCGCGCCCACCGGTTAACGTCGGACCATGATCACCAAACCCGCCACCCTGGGCGACCTCCGCCAGACCGAATGGGCCAGTGACGCGCGGCGCGGCCGCAGCGTCAAGGACGAGCTCCGCGAGAACCTGATCTGTCTCCTCGAGAACGGATCGCCGCTCTTCCCGGGCATCGTCGGGTACGACGAAACGGTCGTCCCGCAGCTGGTCAACGCCATCCTGTCCCGCCACAACTTCATCCTGCTCGGCCTGCGCGGGCAGGCCAAGAGCCGGATCCTCCGGCAGCTGGTCACCCTCCTCGACGACGAAATCCCGGTCCTGGCGGGGTCCGAGGTCAACGACGACCCGTTCGCGCCGATCTCGAAGTTCGGCCGCGAGCTGGTGGCCGAGCGCGGGGACGCGGCGCCCGTCGCCTGGCTGCCGCGCGATCTGCGCTACGTGGAGAAGCTGGCCACGCCGGACGTCACCATCGCCGACATCATCGGCGACGTGGATCCCATCAAGGCCGCGCGCGGCGGGCATCTCCTGGCCGATGAGCTGACGATGCATTTCGGGCTCCTGCCCCGCGCCAACCGCGGGATCTTCGCCCTCAACGAGCTGCCCGATCTCGCCGGCAAGATCCAGGTGGGCCTCTTCAACGTGATGCAGGAGGGCGACGTCCAGCTCAAGGGCTATCCGGTGCGCCTCAAGCTGGACGTGGCCATCGTCTTCACCGCCAATCCCGAGGACTATACCGCGCGCGGGAAGATCATCACCCCGCTCAAGGACCGCATCGGCTCCGAGATCGTGACCCACTACCCCCTTACCGTCGAGCTGGGGATGGGCATCACGACCCAGGAGGCCTGGGTGGCGCGCGGCGGCCGCGGAGTGCGCGTCCCCGATTTCCTGGCCGAGCTGGTCGAGCGGGTGGCCTTCGAGGCCCGGGCGGACAAGCGGGTGGACAAGAAGAGCGGCGTGTCCCAGCGGCTCCCCATCTCACTGCTCGAGAACGTCGTCTCCGCGGCCGAGCGCCGCGCGCTCCTGTGCAAGGAGAAAGCGGTGGTGCCGCGGGTGTCCGACGTGTACGCCGCGCTGCCCGCCATCACCGGCAAGCTCGAGCTGGAGTACGAGGGCGAGCTGCAGGGACCCGAGATCATCGCCCGGGAGCTGATCCGCAAGGCCGCCGGCGCGACGTTCGAAGCGCGGGTGGGCGGCGCCAACGTGGACGACATCGTCCACTGGTTCGACGAGGGCGGCGCCCTGAAGATCTCGACCGACGAGCGGTCGGAAGCGTGCCTCAAGGGCTTCAGCGTGGTCCCCGGCCTGCTCGACCTGGTCGACCAGGTCGGGCTCGCGGGCAAGAAAGACCCCGGGACGCTGGTGTCGGCCTGCGAGCTCGTGCTCGAAGGACTCGTGGCGGGCCGCCGGATCTCCCGCTCGGAAGAGCTGGGGTACGTGCGCGCCCGGCCCATTCCGAAAGACCCGCCGTTCGGCAAGCCCGGTCCGGGCGGTGGGGGTGGGGGGGGCCCGAACCTCTTTCAGTGAGATCCTGAGCACCCGTCGCGTCACGCCCTCCCCCTCCCTCCCGGAGCCGTCATGGGCACCATGGTCATGGGTTTGCTGCTGCTCGTCGCCGCGTTTCTCGTCCGTCTGGGTGCGTCGTTGGTGAAGTCGGACAGTAGTGCCGGCCGGCCGGTGGGCGGGATCCTCCGGCTGGTGTCGCTGGGCCTCGCCATCGTGGGCGTGGTGGTGGTGATCGGCGCCGCCAGCGTCGTGATCAACCCCGGCCAGGTCGGCGTGCAGCACGCCTTCGGCACCGTGTCTCCCGATCCCCTCCTCCCCGGCATCCGGATCGTGCCCCCCTGGGCGTCGGTCGAGCGGTTCTCTTCCCGTGAAGAGCAGTGGCCCCCGGCCGGACAGCAGGTCGAGGAGATCGAAGCCCTCTCCAGCGAGCAGATGGGGATGCACGTCGAGGTGTCCATCCGGTGGCAGATCGACCCCATGCAGGCGCCGCGGATCTACACTGAGATCGGCGACGAGCAGCAGATCCTGGGGGCCGTTCTGAACGCCATCCGCAAGGGAGTCCGGGATGGGATGGTGCAGTACTCCATCAACGACATCTCCAAGCGCACCCAGATCGCGCAGACGATGGAAGCGCTGGTGGACTCGGCGCTGATCACGCAGCCGCGCAGCGGCAGCGGCCCGTTCCGCATCGCCACCGTCACGGCGTTCTTCCTGCGTGATCTGCAGCCGCCCCAGGCGGTGGTCCAGGCCATCAACGCCAAGATCGCCCAGGAACAGCAGGTGGAAACCGAGCGGCATCGCGTGGAAGTGGCGCGGCTGCAGGCCGAGCAGGTGCGCCTGCTCAACGTGACCCTGACACCCGAGGCCCTCACCAAGCAATACCTCGAAGTGCTCCGGGACATGAAGGGGTCGGACAATCTCATCATCATCGTTCCGACCGAAGGCGGGCTGCCGGTCCTGAACCTCGGCGACCTGCGTCGCAACCTCGGAACCCATCATTGAGCGCTCCCCCGCTCATCACGGTCACGCGGCAGTACGCGGCGGGCGGATCGGATGTCGCGCGCCTGGTGGCCGGCGCGTTGGGCTGGACCGTCATCGACAACGAGTTCGTCGATGAGGTCGCCCGGCGCGCCGGCCTCCCGCCCGAGGAAGTCGCCCAGAAGGAGGAGCGGGCCCCGAGTCTCCTGACGCGCATCGCACGTAACCTCGCGGCGGCGTCCAGCGCCGAGATGTCCGCCGGCACCACCGCCGGCACCGCGGCGCTTCCGGAAGCCGAGGCCGAAGAAGCCACCATCCTCCGGGTCACCGACCGCGTGATCCGCGAAGCCGCGACCCACGGTCGGGCGGTGCTGGTGGGCCGGGGCGCCCAGGCGGTGCTCGCCGAGCGGCCGAACGCCCTTCACGTCTACCTGGTGGCGTCGAAGGCCTGGCGGATGAAGGTCGCGGTAGACCACCTGGGTGTGGACCCCGCGCAGGTCGAGCGCGTGCTGGAAGACACGGACCGGGACCGCGACCGCTACGTGAAGGCCCACTACGGGCGGGCCCGGCAGGACGCGAGCCACTATGATCTGACGCTGAACACGGAGCGACTGGGCTTCGAGGGAGCCGCGGACGTGATCGTGTCCGAGGCGAAGCGGCGGCACTGGACCTGACGCTACACCGTCTCGCGCAGCTCCGGCACCCTCCACCACGCCACCAGCATCGCCGCCAGGCAGATCATTCCCCCCACCACCGTCGCGTGCGGCGCGCCGATCCGTTCGGCCAGCCACCCCGCCTGAAACGCGCCGAGCGGCGCCATGCCCACGAACATGAAGGCGTAGAACCCCATCACGCGCCCCCGCAGCTGGTCGGGCACCAGGGTCTGGATCAGCGTGTTGGTGAGCGCCGTCGTCACGATCATCCCGCAACCGGTGAGCGCGAGGAGTATCAGGGACACCGGAAACCAGGGGGAGAGCGCGAACAGGGAGAGGAGTCCGCTGAACAGGACGCCGCCCACCAGCAGCGTGCGGCCCTTGGGCACCCGGTCGGACACGAGGGCCAGCGCCAGGGCGCCGATCATGGCCCCCGCGCCCACCGCGGCCATCAGGGCGCCGTACCCGCCGGCGCCGGTGTGGAGCACGTCCCGGGCGAAGACCGGCATCATCACGAGCACCGGGAAGCCGAAGAGCGAGAGGATCGCCACCTGCAGGACCAGCGCGGTCATCCGGGGATCTTCGAGGATGAACTGGAGGCCGCCGCGGAAGCGCTGCCACTCGGACTCGCCGCTGGGGCGGTCCACGAACGGCGGCAGGCGCATGGCCAGGAGGCTCCAGATCACCGCGAGGTAGCTCACGCCGTTCAGGAAGAAGCAGAGCCCCACGCCGCTCGCGCCGATGATGACCCCGGCGATGGCGGGACCCACGATCCGGGTCGCGTTGAAAAGTGAAGAGTTCAGCGCGATGGCGTTGACCAGGTCGTCCTTCCCCACCAGGTCCACCATGAACGACTGGCGGGCGGGGATGTCGAACGCGTTGACGACGCCCACCAGGGTCGCGAGCACCATCACCTGCCACACGGCCACCGAGTGGGTCCAGACCAGGACGGCGAGGATGAGCGCTTCCACCATCTGGAGGACCTGCGTGATCACGATCATCCGGCGCTTGTCGACGCGGTCGACCACCACGCCGGCGTACAGCGTGAACAGGAGGACGCCCAGCGAGCGGAGCGCGGAGTTGAGGCCGACCAGGAACGGCGAGTTGGTGAGATCGAGGACCAGCCAGCCGAGGGCGACCGACTGCATCCAGGTGCCCACCAGGGAGGTGCCCTGCCCCAGGAAGAACAGCTGGAAATTGCGGTGCGCGAGGGCGCCGAGACGGAAGCGGGCGGCGTTCTCGGACATTGCGCGAAAGCTCGCCAGCCCCTCAAGTTTCGGATAGGGCGATGCGCTACACGACCTATCAGAAGTACCTGCCCGAGCTGGCCGACACGATCAACCTCCAGGGCCTGCTCGACCAGCTGGCGGATTTTCTCCTCCAGTCCGGCTTCGCGGCCGGTCAACAGCCCTACTGGGGCGACCTCGCCGACGACCAGTCCGACCGCTCGCTCGACGCCCTGCGCCAGGCCATTCTCCAAGCCCTGATGGACTCGGGTCAGCTCACCCCCGAGATGCTCCAGGTCCTGCGGGGCGAGTCCACCGGCGACGCGGCCCGCGATGCCGATCTGGAACGCCAGCTGTCCGAGCTCCTCGACAAGATCGTCCAGCGGCTGATGGAGGAGGGCTACCTCAACGTCACCGAGGCCCCGCAGATGCCGGGCGGCCAGCAGCCGATGTTCGGCCCCGGCGGGATGGCCCGCGAAGCCGCCCAGCAGGTCCAGTTCAACCTCACCGAGAAGGGCATCGACTTCCTCGGCTACAAGACACTGCGGAACCTCCTGGGCTCCATCGGCAAGTCCTCGTTCGGCGCGCACGAGACCGAGCACCTGGCCACCGGCGTGGAAGCCGAAGCGGCGAGCCGGCAATACGAGTTCGGCGACACGCTGAACCTCGACGTCAACGCCACGCTCACCCACGCCCTCCAGCGCGAAGGGCTCGGGGTCCCGATCAACCTCGAGTACTCGGACCTCATGGTGCACCAAGCCGAATACCGTTCGTCGTCGGCCACGGTGCTGATGCTCGACTGCTCGCATTCGATGGTGCTGTACGGCGAGGACCGGTTCACCCCGGCGAAAAAGGTGGCGCTGGCGCTGACGCACCTGATCCGCACCCAGTTCCCCGGGGACACACTGCGGGTGGTCCTCTTCCACGACACGGCGGAGGAGATTCCGCTCGCCCAGCTCGCCCACGCGCAGGTCGGGCCGTACCACACCAACACGGCGGAAGGGCTGAAGCTGGCGCGGCGGATCCTCGTGGGGCAGCGGAAGGACTACCGCCAGATCATCATGATCACGGACGGCAAGCCGTCGGCCCTGACGCTGCCGGACGGCCGGATCTACGTGAACTCGATGGGCCTGGATCCCCAGATCCTGCGGCAGACGTACCGCGAGGTGGGGCTCTGCCGCCGGAGCGGCATCCTCATCAACACCTTCATGCTCGCCCGGGACCGGAGCCTGGTGGAGTTCGTGAAACAGGTCAGCGCCATCTGTCGTGGCAAGGCATACTTCACGAATACCATGACCCTGGGCCAGTTCATCCTCATGGACTTCATGCGGCGGAAGACTCGGCGCGTGTCGTAGACGGCGCCATGAAACGCCTCGTCGCCCTGCTCGCCGTCGTCATCCTGGCGTGCGATCCGCCGTTCACGGCGCCGGTGTTCGTCGCGGCGGTGCGGGTGACCCCGGACAGCGCGACACTCGAAACCAGCGGCACCCTCCAGCTCTCCGCCGTCGCGACGGATTCCCTCGGCCATACCCTGAGCGGCCTCCGGGTCGTCTGGTCCAGCTCCGTCGACTCGGTCGCCACCGTGAGCTCCGCCGGGCTGGTGCACTGCCTCCGGCCCGGGCTCGCCTCCATCTCCGCCGTGATCCAGGGAGTCACGGGCAGCGCGACGCTCCACATCGGAATTCACGTCACCGCGGTCCACATCGACCAGCCCCCGGTGAGCATGGTCCCCGGAGGCACCGTCGCGTTCTCCGCCTTCGCGCTCGACACGGCGCAGGATACCCTCTTCGGTCGGCTCATGACGTGGACCACGAGCGATACCGCGACGCTGATCGTGTCGTCCGCCGGGGTGGCCACGGCCCGTGCCGTCGGACGGGCATTCCTCATCGCCGGCACCGCCTCCCGGCGGGACAGCATCGCCGTCACGGTGGGTCTGGTCCGATTCGTCCGGCTGACCACGGGCGCGTGGGATCACACCTGCGGGCTGACCGCCGATTCCCTGACCTACTGCTGGGGCTCGAACGGCCTGGGACAGGTCGGCCTCTCCACGGCCACGGGACTGGCGCCGGCGCCGGTCTCCGTCCCCACGTCACCCCGATTCGCGACCATCGCGGCGGGCGCCATGTTCACGTGCGGCGGACAGGCGTCGGGTGCGATCTATTGTTGGGGATCGAGCGCCGGGGGCCGGTTGGGCGCGGGATTCACCGAGACGACCCGATCCACGCCCGTGGCGGTCGCGACCCCCGAGCTGCTGCATGGCCTGACCACCGGTTTTGCGCACGCCTGCGCCCTCTCCTCCGAGACCGTGTTCTGCTGGGGGCGCAACCCCGCCGCCGGCGGCGTAGTCGACATCAACTGGGTCCCGTACGCGGTTTCTCCGGTGGCGTCCTTCACCAGCGTCGCCGCCGCCGAGACGTTCACGTGCGCCATCGCGGCGGACAGTGCGGCGTTCTGCTGGGGGCAGAACGAGTCGGGCGAACTGGGCAACGGGACCATCGGACCGAGCACCATCGTTCCCACCGCCGTGGCGGAGAGCCTGTCATTCGCGCAGGTCGCGGGAGGCTCGTCTCACGCGTGCGGCCTCACCGGCGCCGGCACGGCCTATTGCTGGGGGCTCAACGACGCCGGACAGCTCGGCACCGGGGACACGGCCACCCTGCGGGCTTCACCTGTCGCCGTCGCCGGAGGCCTGAGGTTCACCACCATCGCCGCCGGCGGCAACCGGACCTGCGCGTTGACCACGGCCGGCACCGTGTACTGTTGGGGCGATGGCGTCGGCAACGCCCCCGGGCCCGTTTACGGCCCCACGACGTTCACGTCCCTTACGGTGGGTGACGACAACGTGTGCGGGATCGGGACCGACCTCGTCGCCTACTGCTGGGGCGACAATGGGGCCGGACAGGTCGGGGATGGGACGTTCATCCCCCGGCCCGCCCCCACGCGGGTGCTCGGACAGCCCTAGCGGGTCAGTGGGAGAGAATCACTCCCTGCCCGATCCCCACGCCCGACCCCGACACCCCGGACACCTCCCCGCCGACGTAGGCTTCTTCGCCGTGCTCGGAAAGGTCGAGCCCGGAAATCTCGTCGTGGAGCGCGACCCGCGCGCCCAGGGTCACGTCCACGGCCTTGAGGATCACGGCCGTTCCCACCGCGGCGATGGCGGCGGCCGCCACCACGGCGACGAGCTGAGTCCAGAGCTGGCCCGGATGTCCGTACCAGAGGCCGTCTCCGCCGGCCGGGTTCGCGAGCTTCGAGGCGAAGACGCCGGTGAGGAGCGCCCCGCCGATCCCGGCGAGGCCGTGGCAGGAGAACACGTCGAGTGAATCGTCGAGCCGGCTCCGGGACCGGATCTGCATCGCGGTGTAGCTGATCCCCACGCAGAGCACGCCGATGGCCAGCGCCGCCGGCGCGGTCACGTAGCCCGCCGCGGGCGTGATGCCCACCAATCCCACCACGGCTCCCGTCGCCGCGCCCACCGCGGTCATCTTGCCCGTCCGCAGCTGGTCGAGCATTGCCCAGGTCACGAGCGCGGCCGCCGCCGCGGCATTGGTGTTGACGAAGGCGAGCGTGGCGATGCCGTTGGCGGCCAGCGCCGATCCGGCGTTGAAGCCGAACCAGCCGAACCAGAGCAGTCCGGCGCCCACGAGCACCCAGGGAACGCTGTGGGGGGCGAGGGGCGTGCGCCGGAAGTCGCGCCGGGGACCGAGCAGGCGCGCGGCCACGAGCGCCGAGACGCCGGCGGAGATGTGCACCACCGTCCCGCCCGCGAAGTCGAGAGCGCCGCGCTGCGCCAGCCACCCACCTGCGCCCCACACCCAGTGCGCGAGCGGAGCGTAGACCAGCACCGACCACGCCACCAGGAACGCGACGTAGGCCCGGAACCGCATCCGTTCGACGATGGCGCCGGAAATCAGCGCCGGCGTGATCACCGCGAACATCGCCTGAAAGACGGCGTGCGCCTGGTGGGGGATGGTGGCGGCGTAATCCGGATCGGGGGTGAGGCCGACTCCCGAGAACCCCACCCACCCCAGGCCGCCAAGCCAGGGCGACCCCGGGGCGAACGCCAGGGAGTAGCCGACCAGGACCCAGACGACGCCGATGGCGCCGAGGGCGACCACGCTCATCATCATGGTATTGAGCGCGTTCTTGGACCTCACCAGCCCGCCGTAGAAGCACGCGAGCCCCACGGTCATCAGGAGGACCAGCGCGCTCGAGGTCAGGACCCACGCCGTATCTCCCGCCGAGACGGCCGAGACGGCCGAAATCGCCTGAGTCATGAGGCCGCCCCTTCCGACCCGCCCGCCTGAATCGCCGCCCGCTGCACCTCGGCGGCGTTCACAGCCGTCAGCGCGTCGTT
>Ga0335083_10007042_pt1 | contig 13922 bp, 15 predicted proteins | sample Lox_Sample_42_FD_206716 | JGI IMG/M metagenome (GOLD analysis project Ga0335083, IMG submission 206716) | Soil microbial communities from Loxahatchee National Wildlife Refuge, Florida, United States - Lox_Sample_4.2 | ecosystem: Environmental > Terrestrial > Soil > Wetlands | place: USA...
GAAATCCTATTTTTTTTAACAATAAATATTTATCGTAATATTGCGATTAATATGGGTCTTACTAAAACCGGAATATTTACAGAAAAACAAAATAAGCTGGCGCTGATGATGAAAGCCCTTGCACACCCCGCCCGCATTTCTATTATCCAATATTTAGTAAAAGCAAATGCCTGTATCTGCGGAGATATAGTGGATGAATTAGGTCTTGCGCAGGCTACTATCTCGCAACATTTGAAGGAATTAAAAAATGCAGGGCTGATCAAAGGAACGATTGAAGGCACCAGTGTTTGTTATTGCATCGATGAAAAAGTGTGGAAACAATATAAAAAAGAAATGGAAATGTTTTTTGTGGCTTACGAAAATAAGGATAGTTGTTGCTGATATTTTTTTACCTATATAAATCGCAATATTGCAATAAAACAATAAATAATTTCTTATGCCTCCCATTGTACGGAAAGTTCTTTTTGTATGTGTCCATAATTCTGCAAGAAGCCAAATGGCAGAGGCCTTTTTAAATAAATACGGCAAAGATTATTTCATAGCAGAGAGTGCAGGGATTGAACCAGGAAGGCTCAATCCCAATGTAATTGAAGTGCTGAAAGAGATTGATATTGACATAAGCAATAAAAGTACACAGGGAGTATTTGACCTTTTTTCAAAGGGCAAAACTTATAACGCTGTTATTACTGTTTGCGATGAAGCAAGTGCAGAACGTTGCCCTATTTTCCCGGGAGTAACTAAAAGAATTGCCTGGTCTTTTGCTGATCCTTCAACATTCAAAGGAACTCAGGATGAAGTTTTGGAAAAAACCCGGAAGGTGCGAGATGAAATCAAAAGCAAAGTTTTAGAATTTATTAAAGATGCGAGCCAGCTGGATTATTGGGTAAAGTCTTCAGTCAGTAAAACTAAGTGACCCAGTAAAAATATTTATCTAATGAGCTCAACATTCTAAACTCAACCAAAAAAGTCATGGAAACTTCTGATCAAATAAAAGAACTCGTAAAACAGAAATATGGCGAAATCGCTCAACAGGAAAAAAGCGAGAACCCATCATCCTGCTGTGGTTCTGGTTGCTGTTCTTCTGATATTTCGAACATTATGACCGACGATTACTCTGAACTCAAAGGCTATAACCCGGATGCGGATTTAGGTTTGGGATGCGGGCTGCCTACTCAATTTGCCAAAATAAAAAAAGGAGACGTTGTAATCGATCTGCTTGATTCAGAATGCTGCCAGTAATTCTTTTTGAATATAAAGTCGCATCAGCCAATGTTAAAGAAATCTGTCGCAGAAATAATTGGAACCTTTGGACTGGTCTTTTGTGGAACCGGCTCAATTGTGATCGACAAAGAAAGTGGTGGAGCTGTTACTCATATTGGGATCGCAATTACTTTCGGACTAATTGTTATGAGCATGATTTATGCTCTCGGAAACATTTCAGGTGCGCATCTAAACCCTGCCGTTAGTATTGCATTTACTGTTGCTCGAAGACTGCCTCTTAAACTAATGGCTTTATATATTATAAGCCAGATTTGTGGTGCACTATTAGCAAGTGAAGTATTGAAACAATTATTCCCTGCAAATGATTTACTGGGAACGACATTACCCGCCGGATCTGCAATGCAATCATTCGTATTAGAATTTATCCTTACATTTTTTTTGATGTTTGTTATTATAAACGTTTCCACCGGGTCCAAAGAACAAGGGTTATTTGCAGGAATTGCGATTGGCTCAGTTATTTTATTAGAAGCTATGTTTGCAGGGCCGGTTACCGGGGCATCGATGAATCCGGCAAGATCATTTGCCCCTGCTGTAGTTTCAGGTCATACAGAATATCTCTGGGTGTATTTAACCGCACCAATTTTTGGAGCTTCGACTTCAATACTTATTTGGAAATTCCTCAAAAATTAAAGAATAACACTTTTTAGTAAACTTGAATAAACCCTGTCCTCATCAGATATTTTCAATCTTTATCACGTAAGCATATTCGCTCTTCAATTTCGAAGGCTCAAATTCCGGGAGCTGAATTTCAACATTGTTTCCTTTGTTTGAAAATTTTAATGCCCGCCCGCTTTCGAGTAAACTTACTTTCTGTGAAGTAAAATGCATATCTTTTAATATCACTTTCCCGGAAGCCGGCCATTGTGGTAAGATCGCATAGAGATCTTTATTTTTGGAAGTAAAGAAAATTTCTCTCACTGCAAATCCCGGATCGGGGTTCATTGTCAGTTTCAACATCACATCTCCGCCCGTTTTCCAGTCATCGTTTTTTGGCTTATAATCTCTCCTGCCCTCACTCCATTGAAAAGGAGTTTTCCACCTGGTGGTGCCATAGATTGCTTCTCCATTTATTTTCATCCATTTTCCGATTTCCATCAGTCTCTGTTCCATGATGGGTGGAATTTTTCCATCCGCATCAGGACCGATATCCAACAGGAAATTTCCACCGCGACTTACTTTATCCAAGAGATGTAATATCAGTACCTGGGTTGAATTATAATCCCAGGCATCTTCTTCACGGTTATATCCATATGAAAATCCCATTCCCCTGCTTTCCTCAAAATAATGATCTGCAAAATCCAATTCGGGTTGATACTCGGGCGTGTAAAAACCTGCATGATGAAAACGGATTTCTTTCCCCCATCGATCATTGACGACAACCTTGTCTTTCACGGAGCTTTCATTAAACAACCAGCTTAAAAATTCTTTTGAACGCCATAATGTATCGCTTCCATCCCATTCCCCATCTGTCCAGAAAACATCGGGCTGATAAGTATTGATCAGATCCTTCATCTGTGGCCACATATGTTCTTTCACATAAAGTTCCCTATCAAAACGCCAGAGCGGATTGTACCATTCATAAAGGGAATAATACATGCCTGCATGGACTGATGTTTTTCTCACTGCTTTGAAAAGATCTCCAAGCAAATCTCTATGTGGACCGGTCTCCATTGCATTCCAGGGAAATCCCCAGGTCTTCGAAGCTTCCTTACTCGGCCACAATGCAAATCCATCATGATGCTTAGATGTCAGCACAATATATTTTGCTCCGGACTCTTCAAATAATTTCGCCCATGCATCGGGATCGAATAATATTGCTTTGAACATCGGACCAAACTGGTAATAAGAAAAATCGGCCCCGTATTTTTTCCGGTGATATTCCGCCACCTGGCCATTATAATCATTTGTCTGCAATGCATGCTGATACCATTCGGCATACTGTCCCTTGGGCGACCATGCGGGAACCGAATATACTCCCCAATGAATGAATATGCCGAACTTGGCATCCTTGTACCACTGCGGAATCGGTCTTTTATCTAAAGATTCCCAGCTGGGCTGATAATTTTGACAAAATGAGTAAAGCGGGAAAAATAAAAGGAAAACAAAAAATGTTTTTTTGATCTTTTTCATTGCAGAAGATTGAAGGGGAAATTTAAAAATACTGAATAATTCAAAAACGGATCGAATTGTTTATTCCCTCTCCCGGCGAGTGTGTCTGACAGCGATTGAATATGCTTGATTCCAATGCAAGATAGTCGACACGCTTGCGCCTGAGTTAAACTTAAGAAATTCCGGCTGGAACCTCAGCCGCTCTATGGGTTACTATCAAGTATAACCGCAGAGACGCGAAGAACGCAGGGTAAAAATAATTTTCATAATAGCCTTTTATTAGATATTATCGATACTTTAGCCGCTTAAAAACTTCTGTATGAAAATGACCGCCTGCTTCGCCATCTCTTTTGTTATTTTGTCGTCCTGTGAAACTAAAAAAAATTCCCTGCCGCTTCCGGGAACCTGGCAATTGATCTCCGGAACATTGATTGAAAAGAATGATACTACCGTTACCGATTATACGAAGACCAAAAAATTCATCAAGATCATTGACGATACTCATTTTGCATTCCTGGGTCATGACCTGGATAAGGGCAGGGACTCCGCGAATGCATTCTTCAGCTCCGGAGGAGGAACTTATTCCCTGGCCGACAGCACTTATACCGAACACCTTGAATTTTGCAGCGACCGTGCATGGGAACACAGTGATTTTTCATTCACCATCACGATCAACAATGATACTCTTGTTCAAAAAGGAGTAGAAAAAGTAGCTGATAAAGGGATTGAGAGACTGAATATTGAAAAATATGTGAGGGTGAAGAACTAAAATCGTCATCCATTAACTTCTATATTTCACGACTGAATCTGTCCTCAGCAATCCGGGCATTACAGATTTTCCCTTATTGCCCGGATTGCTAAAACTATTTACCTTTCTTAAAATTTCTTCGTCGCCCGGGATTCTCCAACCTATCAGAACTTTTGAAGCATTACTGATGTAACCATAAGGATCATTTTCTGAACCTTTAAACATTCATTCCATGAAAGAAGATTTCCAGGTCAGCGCCAACAATGCTGCTGCCCAGTTTTCGCTTACCCTTCACCGTGGGGAAGGGATGTTGCTCCTTGCAATGAATTGGAAACAGGGGAAACCACCTGATAATTTTGTCGGATTCGCTATCGAATACAGGGAACCGAAAGGGGTTCAATTTTATCCCCTGCAAAACAGGCTCGGTTTTCCCGGGTCAGATAAGTCGAAAGACCCAAATATATATTCCACGCTCAATTCTCCGATCCAGAAATTCCGCTGGGTACATTTTCCAAGAAATGCCAACCTGGAGGGCCTTTTTTCATACAGGGTCACTCCTGCTTTTATGGATGATCAAATGCATCTGAGTTATGGCATTCCGCAAACAGCAGATATAGCATTGGCAAGGGAAACTTATCCCGGCAAATTGAATGTTGCTTTTACAAGAGGGTATGTTGCCTCACAGGCATTTGTAGATTACTATGAAAAAGACGGCCCGATCAGTAAGCTGGTAGCGCCGAATGCGGCAAAGGGACTGGATTTCAAACCTACTCATCCGGATGCAAAAACAGCATTGCCATGGATGGGTTTTGAAGCTTATCAGGCGATTCTCGATCTATTGGACGAAGCCATTGCAGATAAAACGGCACAGGTAAGAGTGATCGCATATGATTTTAATGAACCGGAAATTGTTGACAGGATAAAAAAATTAAACAAGCGCGTGAAAGTTATTATTGATGACAGCAGTGGACACGGAGGTAATGGAACTGCTGAAACAGAAGCAGAGGGCCAGCTCGATCATGCAATAGGAAAAGACAATGTAATGAGAGAGCATATGGGTCATCTTCAGCATAACAAAACCATTGCTGTGAATGGTACCAAAATAAAAAAAGTTGTCTGTGGCTCCACGAATCTCAGCTGGCGGGGGTTTTTTGTTCAGAACAATAATGCAGTGGTCCTCACTGGGGCAAAGCCGGTAAAAATTTTCATAGATGCATTCGATAATTTCTGGAACCACAAAAATAAAGTCAATGATTTCGGCGCCACGAGTTCTGCAAAATGGAATGAGCTTGGCCTCAGTGGGATCAATGCCAAAGTCGCTTTTTCACCGCATGTGGCTTCCAATGCTTTATTGAAATCTGTTGGAGATGATATCGAGAAAGCAAATTCTTCCGTTCTTTATTCGCTTGCTTTCCTCTATGAATCGCCGGGAGCAGTGCATGATGCCATTAAAAAAGTAACAAATAGTACCAAACTATTTGTGTATGGAATTTCTGATAAAAAAGCAGGCGGTATTTTGGTACAAAAACCTGATGGAAGCAATCCGGCACCGGTATATCCCTCTCAACTTAATTCAAAAAAACTTCCAGCACCATTTAAACCGGAAGTGACAGGAGGAAGAGGGGCGCGAATGCATCACAAATTTGTAGTGATAGATTTTAATAAGCCTACTGCAAGAGTATATTTGGGTTCCTATAATTTTTCTAATCCTGCAGATCTCAAGAATGGAGAAAATTTATTGCTTATTAAAGATCGAAGAATCGCTACATCTTATATGATCGAAGCGCTTCGCATTTTTGATCATTATGAATTCAGAGTTACTCAGCTTACTGCAAAAAAAGCAAGGAAAACACTGGAGCTGCAGCTCCCTCCTAAAAAATCTACGGAAAAACCATGGTGGAGCGAGGATTGGACAGACAAACGTAAGATCAATGACAGGATATTATTCTCGTGAAAGGTCAAACGTGAATGGTCAATTGACAGTGATCTTAAGAACTTTTTAAAACCATATCAATAAATTCATTACAGATTCCTGTTGAAAGAGCGGGATCGAAACATTTTTCAATCTGGCTTTTTTTCAGATGGTTTGATATGATTGGATCATGGATGCAAATCTCCTTCAAATGTTTATTTTTCGATTGGGATTCCCTGCTCAATTGTTCAACCAATTCATGAGCTTCTGCTTTTCCTATCAAAGGAGCGAGGGCCATAGATATATTTTCTGCATAGATTAATCCCTTCGTTATTTCAAGATTGATGAGCATTTGCTTCCTGTTTACTCTGAGTCCATCTGTAATCTCAACAGCTTTAACAACGGTTCCTGCTGTCAGCTGCATAATATCTGCCATGGTTTGCCATTCGGCATGCCATAAACCGGTGGCACGTTCATGATCCTGTACCATACTTGAAAATATAATTGATACCAATGCAGGGACTCTCGCAGCGTTTGATAAAATACTGATGCAACCAACAGGGTTTTGTTTGTGTGGCATTGCGGAAGAGCCTCCCCTTCCTTTTTTATAGGGCTCTTTTAATTCTCCAATTTCCGTCTGCGCCATCAGACTGATATCTTTCCCAATCTTCCCGATATTTTCCGTCAGTATTCCCATGACTGAAGCAATCAAAGCCAGGCGGTCTCTTTGTGCATGCCAGGACTTTGCAGGAACATTTAATTTCAGTGCTGCACCCATTGTTTCGGATACCTGCAATCCTTTTTTTCCCATCGACGATAAGGTTCCAACTGCGCCTCCCAATTGCAAAACGAAAACTTCTTTTAATAAAACTTGCATCGCCTGCTTCGAACGTAATAATGGATCAAGCCATCCCGCCGCTTTGAATCCAAAACTGATTGGTCTTGCCTGTTGCATGAATGAACGGCCTGCCATGATGGTATTCCTATGTTCTTTGGTAAGAAATATTAATTGCCTGATGAGTTGATTGAGATCCCCTGCGATCATTTTTGTTGCATCTCTTAATTGCATCATCAGAGCAGTATCGATTACATCCTGACTGGTCGCACCGAAATGAACATATTTAGCAGCTTCTTCATTTTCTTTTTTGATGATTGAAGTCAATTGTTTTACCAGGGGAATATTCAGGTTGCCACTTAATCCGGCTTCTTCAATCAATTGTTCCGGATTTATTTTTTCAAGCTTGCAATTCCTTTTTATAATAGTTGCAGATTTTTCCGGAATGATCCCATGCCTTGCCTGCGCAGCTGCCAATGCCGATTCAAAACGAAGCATTAATCCAATAGTCGATGCGTTGGAAAAAACCTGATTTACTTTTTCCGAATAGAAAATTGTTTCGTACAGGTATTGCATAAATTAGATTCAAACTTTATTATGAACTCTGCATATGAACAAATCTTTGCCCCTTTGCATTATTTGCGTCTTTGCGGGAAAAAAAATTACGCATCAACCAATCTTTCAACAAATTTTGCCGCTGTTTTCTCCCTCACTTCTTCCACTGTCGCTCCCGGCATCAATTCTTTCAGCGTTAATCGTCCTTCCTCAAATTTAAAAACAGCAAGATCGGTAATAATGATATCCACTACTTCATGAGCCGTCAGAGGAAGTTCACAATGAGGTACAATCTTGGATTTCCCATCCGGACTCGTATGCGTCAACATCACAATTAGTTTTTTTGCTCCGGAAGCAAGATCCATTGCCCCGCCTACTCCAAGCAATGGTTTTCCGGGCACTGCCCAATTCGCCAGATTGGCTTTTTCATCCACTTCCAATCCACCCATGATCGCAATATCGACATGGCCTCCACGGATCATTGCAAATGAATCAGCGCTGTCGAAATAAGCGCTGCCGGGAAGCGCCGTGACAGGAATCTTCCCCGCATTTACAGGATAGTCCATTGCTCCTCCATCTTTCGGTGAAGGTCCCACACCCAACATTCCGTTTTCAGTATGAAGAATAATGCCGTCTTCCGGTTTGATTAAATCAGCAATCAATGTTGGAATGCCGATTCCGAGATTCACAACATCGCCTTTTTTGAGTTCGGCAAATGCGCGTCTCGCCATATTCATGCGCGACTCTTCTGCTTTCTTTGATGCATCCAGGCCCGCAGAACTTCCTAATTCATCCGGACTGATATGATGCTGCACTAAAAAATCCACATAACATCCGGGCGTTTGAACATGATTGGGGTCGATTGAACCAAGGGGAACGATTTCTTCAATTTCCGCAATTACGAGGTCAGCAGCTGTGGCCATGACTTTATTGAAATTCTGTTCCGTCATCCGATAAGTGAGATTGCCCGCTTCGTCGGCCTTCCAGGCACGTATAAACGCTATATTTCCCCGGATGGCTTTTATAAATACCTGCTCAACACCATCGATCATTTTGGTTTCTCTTCCCTGCGCAAGCAATGTTCCCGCAGAAGTCGGCGTATAAAAACCTCCGATACCCGCACCACCTGCCCTGATGGCTTCGGCTAATGTTCCCTGAGGTAACAATTCATATTCTACTTTTCCTGACTGTGCCGCTTTGACAGCATCAGGATTACTGGTGAAATAGGAGCCAATCATTTTTTTGATTTGGCCATTGTGCAATAAACGTCCGCCTCCCAAACCAAATTCCCCGACATTGTTCCCAATGAAAGTCAAATTTTTTGTGCCTGTCTCCGCCAATGCATGAAGCAGGTAAACCGGATTGCCAGTCATGCCAAAACCTCCCCCAAAAATGGTATCTCCATCTTTCACTAAAGAGGCTGCCTGCTTCGCTGTTATTTGTGGAACCTGTTTCATTGATAATTAAATTTTCCAAAGTTTAAAACTTTAGAAAAGTCTTGATTATAATTCAAAAAATATAGTTTCATTTTTTCCCTGCATGTAAATATCAAAATGATATTCGGCAATTCCCTTGTTTTCTCTTTGCTCTGCGATCAATGTATGCCTTCTTTCCAACGGAATGATATTCAGAATTTCATCTTTCTCATTCATTTCCCTTTCATCCGAAAAATACAAACGCGTGTAATAGGAATGAAGAGAGCCCCGCATAAATAAAATGATATTGATATGCGGCGCCTGATTTTTTCCAATCGAACCAGGTTTTATAGTTGTGAAACGAAACTGAAAACCCGGATCAGTTCCCGTTCCCAAACGTCCAAAACCGGTAAAACCATTTTCTTCCGGGTCAATCAACTTACGGTAACGCCCATGCGCATCTGCCTGCCAGAGTTCCAGCATGGCATCGGAAATGGGCATATCCTTTCCATCAAAAACATTTCCGACAATATAAATCTTTTCGCCATCAGCATTGCCTCCTGTCATCGAACCATCTACAATGCTGTTGTAATGATATCCATATTGTTCTGCGGTTAAACTATACGCAAAAAAAGGTCCGATAGTTTGTGAAGGTGTTTGTCTTAATCTTGCCATTATTCAAAAGGAGTTTGATATCTTCCATTCAACACGATATTGAATTCATATGCGAGTGCGAATTCGGGTTCGGTCCAGTCCATCCTGAATTTTGCAATCAATAAATCCCTTGCATGTTTGGGAACGGAATTAAAAATCGGGTCAAATTCAAAAAGAGGATCACCGGGAAAATACATTTGTGTGATCAACCTGTGTCCGATCTGGTGTCCTATCACAGAGAAATGAATATGATTGGGACGCCAGGCATTGTAATGATTTCCCCAGGGATAAGCGCCGGGCTTGACCGAATAAAAAGAATATTTACCTTCTTTGCCGGTCAGCATACGTCCGGCTCCCAAAAAATTTGGATCGAGGGGTGCATCATGAATTTCCTCTTTATGGATATAACGGCCGGCAGCATTCGCCTGCCATATTTCCACCAAAACATTTTGAAGGGGGCGTCCATATTCATCCATCACTTTACCGGATACTTTGATGCGCTCTCCAATGGGTTCTCCATTTTTTCCTGCATTTTTTGTAAGGTCATTATCCCATTTGCCGATCGCTGATTCTCCAAATGCAGGTAAACTCAAATCCTTCAAACGCTCCTTCATTGGAATCAATGGTTTTGTCGGACTGCGTAAAACCGTGGATTTATAATCCGGATATAAATAGGGTGGCTGCACATCGAAATTTGTATTTTCCATATCAATGATCTTTTTGCGCAAATATTTCTTTTGCGATTTTAAAAGCCGTGTTGGCTGCAGGAATCCCGGCATATGCTGCCACATGCAGCAATGCTTCTTTAATATCTCCGGGTGTTGCCCCCGTATTTTTTGTTGCACGAAGATGCATAGCGAGTTCTCCTTCATGTCCGAGTGCAGCCAGCAGCGCAATGGTGATGAGACTCCTTTCTCTTTTAGTCAGACCCGGTCTTGACCAGACATCAGACCATGCATTATTGACGATGTATTCCTGGAAATCCTTATCAAAATCCGTTTTTGATGTCTCTGCCTTATCCACATATTCATTTCCCAATACTTCCCTTCTTGTTTTCATTCCTTTTTTGTATCGTTCATTTTCCATCTTGCTTATTTTATAAAATCAATAATAAGATTACTAAATATCTCCGGGTTATCTACCGAAGGAATATGTCCTGATCCCTTGATAATTTCAAGTTTTGAGCCCGGAATTAGTTGCGATAAGGCACGGACAGAATCAGGCGTTGTAGACAAATCTTCTGATCCCACAATACAAAGTGCCGGCATTTTCAAACTTTTCGCAAGCTCTTGCGTATTTGCATCCCTGATAGATTCGCATGCCTGAATATATCCTTCTGGGTTGCATCGATCCAGCATATTCTTATATCCCGAAACTTTTTCCGGATATTTTGCATGAAAAAAAGGAGCAAACCACCTTTTCATCAAACCATCTGAAACGACCTGAATTCCATGAGTCCTTATTTGCTCAATCCTTTCATTCCACATTTCCGTATTTCCGATTTTATATGAAGTATCGCAAAGAATTATTTTTTCTGTTAACTCGGGATGATTGTATGCCAATATCTGAGCAATCATTCCTCCGAGCGATATCCCGACCGGAATGCATTTTTCTATTTTCAAAGCAGAAAGCAAGGCCTTTGCATCTTCTGCATAATCGTCCAACCCTGTTTTTGCAATTGAAAACTCAGATAATCCATGTCCGCGTTTATCATACAAAAGAATATTTCCATGATCCGCGAATCGATTCACTATTTCATCCCAGATACGAAAATCCGTTCCCAGTGAGTTGAGGAACAGAAAAGTCCGGTCACTATGATTGTCGAGATGACGATAATGAATGATATGTCCGTTCGCATGAATAAAATCCATACTCAAATTTCTATTTTTTCAAGCCTGGGTGATAAAAAATGAAACCAGGAAATCGCGATAACATATGACAATCCGCAAAAAACAAAAAGAAGGTTATATCCTGCCTCAATATTATGACTGGATTTGTAATTGTCAAGCAATATGCCCACTCCTTTTGCGACGAGCATTCCGCCAAGAGCGCCTCCTACTCCACCGATTCCTGCAACAGAACTCACTGCTTTTTTAGGAAACTGATCCGGAACCGTTGTCATCAAAACACCTTTCCAGATGGTTTGTGCGGCAGCAGCAACCGAAATAATCATTACACTTAACCAAATATCAGGACTAAACCGGATCAGTGTCACCAATAACGCCATGCAAAGACAAATCAGCATGACTGTTTTCCTGCTCCTGTTCACGGACCATCCTATTTTAATCAGATAAGAAGAAAACCATCCACCTGTTATAGAAAGTATTGCAGTTACGGCATAGACAACAGTGATCGGAAAAGCAATTTCAGTTTTGGACATTCCTTTGCTGGTGAGAAAAGAAGGCAACCAGAACAAATAAAACCACCAGACCGGATCAGTAAACATAGTTGCTCCGAAATATCCCCAGGTGGCTTTTTTTCTTAAGAGAATCTTTACCGGCACCGTTTCACCTGATGAATGATCCGTAGAAATTTTATTATCCGATTGAACATATGCCAGTTCTTCTGCATTTACTTTTTTGATTTTCTCAGGACGATCATATAAAAAATACCAGGCGATCACCCATACTAACCCCAATGCACCAGTGACAATAAAGCTCAGCTGCCAGCTGTAATGATTCGCCAGCCAGAGAACGATAACAGGAGCAATGATGGGACCAACAGTCGTTCCACTAATCATAAAACCACTGGCGAAAGAACGTTCTCTCACAGGAAACCATTCGGCGATCGATTTAATGACAGAAGGCATATTTCCACCCTCAGCAAATCCAAGTGCAGCTCTGACCGTGATAAATCCCATAGTCGATCTTGCCAGAGCATGTGCCATCGCAGCGATACTCCAGACGAAAACCGCAAGACCGTAACCAATCTTCGCACCGACTCTGTCCACAAATCTTCCTGCCAGTAAATATCCAATCGCATACATCACCTGGAACCAAAAAACAATATCAGCATAATCTTTTTCCGTCCAGGAAAATTCTTTTTCCAATATCGGTTTTAAAAGGCCGATAATCTGCCGGTCAATATAGTTGATGGTCGTTGCTAAAAATAATAAGCCCAAAACCGTATAACGATAATTGGTTTTCACGATCGATTTTTAAATTTCCTTTAATCCCACATAATTTTCTGCAATCGTTGTTGCCTGTGCCCTCGACTGACTGATATAATTGAATCTTGATTTTTGTAAATAATAATCAAATGATCCCGTCGGCGACTGCTTATGAAATAAATAAGTCATAAAATTTGAAAAATCCTGCGCACGCCAGATCCTTCGCAGGCAATTCTTCGTATATGCATTCAGCAGATCATTGCTTCCTTTTTTATACCATTCAACAATTGCTTCCGCCAAAAACCGGATATCTGCTACTGCCAGATTCAATCCTTTTCCGCCTGTTGGCGGGACGATATGAGCCGCATCTCCTGCGAGAAACAAATGACCATATTGCATATTATCGATCATAAAACTGCGCATAGGAGTGATCGTTTTTTCAAAAATGCCACCAGGGTTGATGCTGAAATTTTTATTGTCAGAAAGACGGACCTGCAATTCATTCCAGATTTGTTCATCGCTCCAGTTATCCAGTTTTTCATCGTTATCAACCTGCAAATACAAACGACTCACTTTATTGGAACGAAGACTATGAAGCGCAAACCCTTTTTCATGATATGCATAAATCAATTCATCCGTTGCAGGAGCTGCGTTCGCCAGGATGCCCAGCCAGCTGAAAGGATAATCCTTCACAAATTCATGATAGACCTCTTTTGGCATCGATTTCCTGCTGATGCCATGATATCCGTCGCAGCCTGCAACCAAATCACATTCTAAAATATTTTCTTCTCCATTCTGCGAATAAAATATTTTGGGAGAATTAGAATCGATATCGGCAATCTTCGTGGCAACAGCATCAAAGCGGATATCTGTTTTGCGTTCCAGATTTGCCTTCACTAAATCCCTGATTACTTCCTGTTGTCCATAAATCGTGATGCAACGGCCTCCGGTCAATTCATCAAAAGGAATCCTTATCCTCGATCCTTCGAAACTCAGATTTACTCCATGATGTTTTAATCCTTCTTTGTTCAACCTGTCGGCAACCCTAAGTTCATTAAATAAATCCACTGTGTTCTGTTCGAGTAAGCCGGCACGGGCACGGCTTTCAATATATTCACGGCTGCGATGTTCCAGGATCACAGAATCGATACCTGATTCTTTCAATAATAAACTTAGCGTGAGTCCTGCAGGGCCTGCACCAATAATTCCTATGCTTGTCTCAGATTTCATCCATTATTTTCCGGTCTTTTGCATTTCATTTTTAAAAAATGAAATCATTTTGTCGTAGTATTTATCAATCATCA
>Ga0335083_10007044_pt1 | contig 13922 bp, 15 predicted proteins | sample Lox_Sample_42_FD_206716 | JGI IMG/M metagenome (GOLD analysis project Ga0335083, IMG submission 206716) | Soil microbial communities from Loxahatchee National Wildlife Refuge, Florida, United States - Lox_Sample_4.2 | ecosystem: Environmental > Terrestrial > Soil > Wetlands | place: USA...
GCCGAGATCAAGCAGATGCGCGAACTGCTCGACCAGAGCCTCGGCCAGGGCGCGATCGGCATGTCGAGCGGCCTCTTCTATGCCGTGTCGAGCCACGCCTCGACGGATGAGGTCGCCGAGGTCGCCGCCCCGCTCGGCAAGCATGGCGGCGTCTACACCGCCCATATGCGCGATGAAGGCGACCACATCCTGAAGGCCATGGACGAGACCTTCGAGATCGGCCGCCGCGCCGGCGCGGAGATCATCGTCTCGCATCACAAATGCTCGGGCCGCACCAACTTCGGCCGCATGAAGGAGACGCTGCCCAAGTTCACCGAGGCGATGAAGACGCAGCAGATCGCCTTCGACGTCTATCCCTATATCGCGGGCTCGACGATCCTGCGCACCGACATGCTGGAGCGGGCGGACAAGGTGCTGATCACCTGGTCCAACAAGATGCCCGGCATGGGCGGCCGCGACCTCGCCGACATCGCCAGGGAAATGGGCGTCTCGATGAAGGAGGCCGGCGATCGAATCCAGCCGGCCGGGGCCATCTACTTCATGATGGACGAGAAGGACGTGCAGGCGGCGATGAGCCATCCCGGCGCGATGATCGGCTCCGACGGCATTCCCTTCGACGCCCATCCGCATCCGCGCCTGTGGGGCACCTTTCCGCGCGTGCTCGGCCACTACTCGCGCGACCTCAAGCTCTTCCCGCTCGAGGACGCCGTGCGCCGCATGACCTCCTATCCTGCCGAACGCTTCCATCTCACCAAGCGCGGCCAGGTGAAAGCGGGCTTCTATGCCGACATCTGTGTGTTCGATCCGGCGACGGTGATCGACACCGCGACCTTCGAGAAGCCGATCGCCCCTGCCCAGGGCATCGACACGGTGATCTGCAACGGCGCCATCGCCTGGCGCCACGGCAAGGAGGGCGACGGCCGTACCGGCCGCCCGCTCAACATGCAGCAGATGCAGGCCGAAGCGAAGGCTTAGGCTTTCGCTCTCTACGCCTCGTCGCGGCGCGTGCGCTCCATGCGCTCGTGGCGCTCCTGCGCCTCGACCGAGAGCGTGGCGATCGGGCGGGCCTCGAGGCGCTTCAGCGCGATCGGCTCGCCGGTCTCCTCGCAATATCCGTAGGTGCCCTCTTCGATCGACTTCAGCGCCGAGTCGATCTTGGAGATGAGCTTGCGGAAGCGATCGCGGGTCCGGAGCTCGAGCGACCGGTCGGTCTCGGCAGTGGCGCGGTCGGCGAGGTCCGGCTGCGCCAGGCTTTCCTCCTGCATGTTCTGCAATGTCTGGTTCGATTCCTCGATCAACTCGCCCTTCCATTTCAGCAGCTTCTGCCGGAAGTACTCCTGCTGCATGGCGTTCATGAAGGGCTCACGGTCCGTCGGCCGGTAGTTCTGCGGCAACGTAATCGACATCGATGGCGACTCCACTCCCCAGCGGATTACACATCCCGCCAACGCGGGTCTCGAAAGCGCGCGGAGTATAGGGACGGTCGGTTGCCCCGCAAGTTTCTTCATGCCTCCGCGGCGACTCTTGTCGTGCAGTGCAGCAAAAGCCGGGCCGAACGAAGCGCCTTAAAGACAGCAGCGTTACGGGAATCTGGCCAATCGACTACCGCAACGCAGCAAAGGCGCCCACAGCCAGCAAGCGGGCGAAGACTGCGGATAGTTCGAAGCCCGGTTCAACGGCAAAAGCGGCTTCGGCCGCCCCTTCCAGGGGCGCCCCCGAGGCCAGCGCCGAAACGAACGCTGCTTCACCCTCACTGAGCCGGATGAAGCCCGCATCGTCCGGTCGACGCAAAACCAGCAGGCAGGCAGCGCCCTCCGCGAGATCGACCGTGCCGCCCGCGGCGCCGGGTTGGGCGGCGGCCCATATGCGGTCGATGGGATAGGCCGAGCGGATCAAGGCCGAGCCGGGGGCCATGAACAATCCCCTGCCCGGCAGCTGCTCGACCTCGACGGCCGACAGGTCGGCGGTCGAAAGACGCGGCGTCGAAGCGGCGTGAAAAGCGACGTTGAGCGCCCAATCCAGCCGTGCCGTGTCCGTGAGATAGGCCAGCCGACGCGCCGGCTCATAGGCGCCGACGAAGTCCGCAAAGGACTCGCCGTACTCGGCCAGGACCGGCTGGGTCGGCAAAGCTCCGCCGACATAGGCACGCGCCATGCCCTTGAAGAAATCCTCGCCGACCAGCGCCTGCACCGTCGGAAACGTCGCGGCCAATGCCGTCGCGAGGCTGTCGCGCACGTGATGGCGATGGACGCGCAGACGAGCGGCCGGGCCAATGACCAGCTCGTCGAGCACAGCCGAAGCTTGGCCATCGAGATGCGCCGCGACCGCGGCCTGCAACTCACGCAACGAGAGCGACACGCCCGGCCTCCGCCAGCAGAACCGAAAGATCGGGAAGAGCGGTGTCCCATTCGACCAGCGTCGGCCGCGCGCCGAATCGCGCGACCATCCGGGCGTAGAGCTTCCACACCGCATCGCTGACGCGACTGCCGTGATCGTCGATCAGGATGGGGGCGCCATCGGCATCGTTCACCGCATGGCCGGCGAGGTGATACTGGGTGATCGCCTCGCCCGGCAGCGCGAGCCACTCGCCTGGATCGAGCCGCAGATTGTGTGCCGTGACATGGACGTTGTTGACGTCGAGCAGGAGCCCGCAACCGCTGCGCCTCGCCACCTCCGCCAGGAACATCGGCTCGGACATCGTCGAATGGGCGAAGGCAAGATAGCAGGAGGGGTTCTCCAGCGAGATCGGCCGGCCGAACGCTTCCTGCACGCGGTCGATGTTGCGCACGACCGTATCGAGCGCTTCCTCGGTATAGGGCATGGGCAGCAGATCGTTGAAGTAACGCCCTCCCTGCGTGCTCCACGCCAGATGATCCGAAAGCCATTGCGGCTGCAGGCGGCGGACCAGCGCCGCGACGCGATCGAGGTGCACTTCGTCGATGCCATCCGCCGAGCCGAGCGACAGGCCGACGGCGTGAATGGAGAAGGCATAGTCCATGCGCAGCCGTTCGACGATCTCGAGCGCGGGCGACGGGGCGAGGTGGTTCTCCGCGTGGATTTCCAGGAAGCCGGTCGCCGGCCGTTCTCGCGCGATCTGCTGCAGGTGTGGCGCGCGCAGGCCGATGCCGGCCGCAGTCACGTCCTCAGCCCTGGCTGAGCGAACCGCCCACGATCTTGGCGCAGGCGCCCTTGGGCAGTGCGATCCAGGCATCCTTCTGCCCATCCTGCTTGGATGTGCCCGCGCACGAGGAATGCGCGGTCTGGCAGTCGTTCTTGCCGGCCTTGGCGACGCCGTAGCACTTCTCGACATTGCCCTGTGCCTCGGCGGCCACGGGCAATGTGAGCGCGGCCGCCAGGGCGGCGGCGATGGCGACGCGGGTGTTGTTCATGCGATGCTCCTCGAACGAACGGTCAGGTCTTACTTAACATGGTCGAGAAATCGGGCAACGCCATGCTGACGCCTGGCGACTTCGTGCGTCATCCGGACCGGCCGGATTGGGGCCTGGGACAGGTGCAATCCAGCGTGGGACACCGCGTTACCGTGAATTTCGAGAACGCGGGCAAGCGCGTCATTGACGCGAACGTGATCGCGCTCGAGCCAATCGACGGGCCAGTCGACCTGCCGCGACGCTGAGATCCTCGGGCGTGTTGACGTTCATGAAAAGGCCCTGATCGCCCGGCCAGACGAGCTCGGCGTGGCGATGGCGATGGGCGAAGCCTTCGACGCGGCGCAGGCCTTCCTCGAGGATCGCCTTGCGCAAGTCGGCCGCGAGCTTCACCGACCAGACGCCCAGCGCATGCTCGCCGCGCACCGTCAGCACGTCGGGTTCCGGCACGTGCATGTGGCCGCAGAGGCGCACCGTGAGATCGAGCGGCAGGAACGGCACATCGGCCGGCGCGGTCAGGATCCAGTTGGCATGCGGGTGATGCTTCATCGACCATTCCATCCCGGCAAGGACGCCCGCGAGCGGCCCGAGCCTTCGCCCCTCGCGCTTGGCCGCGCGCTGGATATCCGGCGGATCGGGGATCACCGCCGCGCCGAGCCGGCGATAGGCGGGATCGGGATCGTTGGCGACGACGACCAGATCCATGACCTGCGGACGGAGGCGCTCCACGACATGCGCCAGCATCGGCCGGCCGCCCAGCCTGCGAAGGGGCTTGGCGAGGCCGGGCCCCATGCGCCGTCCCTCACCGCCCGCCAGCACGACACCCACCAGGGCGCCGGCGCGTACGGGGCCCCGGGTGCGTGACGCGTTGACCACCATGGCCGCACTATGCGAAGCGCTCGGGGACACGCAAGGGAGGAAAAGATGGCGTTCAGCGTTGCCAAGGCCGCCAAGTGGTTCACGCAGGTCGACAAGGCGGGCGCTGTCGTCGCCTGGCCGCCGCCACACGTCATGCCGCAGGACGAGCGCACGGCCTACAAGGTGCAGGACGCCTTCCTCAAGAACCTGATTCCCAGGCAGGGCCCGCTCGTGGGCTACAAGATCGCGCTGACCTCGCCGCAGATCCTGGCGCAGACCGGACTCAAGGGGCCCGTCTATGGCCCCATTCGCAGGAAGCGCGCCTTCGAGAACAAGGTCACGATCCGCGCCGACAAGTGGACGCGGTTGGGGACGGAGCTCGAGATCATCTTCATCATGGCGCGCGAAGTGCCGTTGCCCAAGACCAAGCCCTACGACAAGGACTCCATCGCCGAGTTCGTCGGCGATGCGCGGGCGGGCTTCGAGCTGATCGAGGATCGCGGCGCCGATTACACCAAGCTCACCGTCAACGGGCTGATCATGGATGTCGGCTGGAACGGCGGCTCGCTGATCGGCAAGCACAACAAGAACTGGCACAGCCTGGACCTCGCCAATCTCAGCGGCACGATCTTCTTCGACGGCAAGGAAGTGCGCTCGGGCCATTCGGGCGACGTGCTGGGCCATCCGCTGAATGCGCTGGCCTGGCTTGCCAACAAGCTCGGCGAGCACGGCAAGACGTTGAAGAAAGGCGCCATCGTGTCGAGCGGCAGCATGGTCGCCTGCCAGTTCGTCCCGCCCGGCAGCACCGCCCGCGGCGTGATCGAGGGGCTGGGCGAGGTGACCTTGAAGTACGAGCTGCCGCGCTAAGGTCCGGACTCGATTCGCCTCGAGACCGTCCTCGGCGCCACGTGAACCAGTCTCACGGCCCTGAGCCCCGAGTCTCAGCGCCGTGAGACCGGTTCGATGCCGATGGCACAAGACTTTCAGCTCCGAGTCTCAGAGTCTCACCACCCCCCCCTCGCTAAGTGGCTGAAGAACCACAAAAGACGAAATGCGTCTCCCTCGCGTTCGCCCGACCTGGGGCGACGCCTCAGGTCTTTCGCAGGAACTCGAGCATCGCCCGCCACGCCGCCTGGCAGCCGTCGAGCTGGAAGAGCTGCAGGAAGGCATGGGGCATGCCGTCGACGATCATCAGCTCGTGGCGGACGCCCGCCCTGGCGAGCTTGGTCGCGAGGATCGCCGCCTCTCCGCCCACGAAGCGGTCGACGCTGCCTTCGATGATCAGGCAGGGCGGCAAGTTCGATGGCATCTCGGCGAAGAGCGGGCTGACCAGAGGATCGGAGATCGCGGTCGCGCCGGCGTAGTTCTTGACCTGGGCGACAAGGCCCGGGTGGTTGTTCACGCGTTCGAGCGCCGCATTCAGATCGTAGACGCCGTAAAGCAGGAGCAGCGCCGATAGGCGGCGGCGAAAGGCTTCGGGTTCGCGCAAGGCCGCGGCCAGGGCGAGATTGGCGCCGGCTGAGTCGCCACCGACCGCCATACGCGATCCATCGGCACCGTAGTCGGCGGCGTGACGTCCGATCCAATCGACGGCCGCGCGCACATCGTCCAGCGCGGCGGGAAACGGATGCTCAGGCGCCAGGCGGTAGTCGAGATTGACCGCCATCACGCCATGGTCCGCGAAGGTCATGCCGACCTTGAGCGTGCTGCGCGCACTACCGAAGGACCAGCCGCCGCCATGAAGATAGAGCACGACCGGAAAAGGCCCCTTCCCCGCCGGCACCGAGATGTCGGCCTTGAGACCGCCGCCGAGATCGACCTGCTCGTGGAAGACGCCGATCTTCGGCAAGTCGTCGTTGAGATAGTGGGCGGCATGCGCCTCCCAGGATTCGCGGGCGGTGACGATGTCGGCCGGCGGATCCCAGTCGATCACCTGGCTCAGGAGCTCGCGATCGCGGTCGGTCATCATGAGAGATAGGCATCCGGTCGCAGTTGCCGCCACGACAGTCGACGCACGGCGTCGCGTCCGACCACCAGCGCGTCGTAGTCGGCGGAAAAGAGCTGGGCGATCGCCGGATCGAGCGCATTGAGGCCGCCGGCATAGGCGCCAAAGGCCGGCAGGATCACTCGGCTGCCATCGGTGAGGAAGCAGCGACGGCGGAAGCCACGGCCCAGCACGGTGAGTGCCGCCACCGGATGGTAGTGGCCCGAAACCTCGCCCTCGGCCGGGCCGAACTGCGCCTCGTGGCGAAAGACCAGCGGCGCGTCGGCGATCTCCTCGGCGACGTGGCCCCAGCCGGCGGGCGGCGGCGCGGGATCGTGGTTGCCGGCGATCCAGACGAATTGCGTCGCCGAGGTCAGGCGCTCGATTTCGGCCAGTTCGCCGCGGGGCAGACGTTCGATCGCCTCGCGATCGTGGAAGGAATCGCCGAGGCAGACGACGGTCTCGGGCCGGAGCGTGTCGATGGCCGCGGCCAGCATGGCCAAGGTCTGGCGCGTGTCGTGCCGCGGCAGCAACTTCAGCGCGTTGACCGCGTAGGACGAGCCCTTCTCCAGGTGCAGATCCGCCACGGCCAGCAGGCGCCGCGCCGGCCAGTGCAGCGCGCCCGAGGGCAGCGCCTCCAGCTCTTCGCCGGCACAGGTGAAGGAAAGCGGCGTCATCGAAAGCCCACCTCCTGCCATGCCAGCGCCATGAAGTCCGGCCATCTCATCGGGCGCACGATTGACCGGACTGAAGCTCCTGCGCAAGGTGAAGAAATGCGTGGATCTGTGTGTCTCCTGTTCGCCGCCGTTCTGGCATGGCCGCTCGGCGCCGTCGCGCAGGTGCAGCCTCATCATGCCCAGTACATATTGCGCCTGGGCCCCGCGCCCAATGCCCCGCGCATCGGCACGGCGACGCAGGACCTGACGGCCGATTGCAGCGGCTGGCATCTCAAGCGCGACATCTCCACCGAGATCGCCATCACGCAGTCCTGGAAGATGAGCGTGGGCTCCCGGCTCGACGGGGAGGAACAGCGCGGCGGCAACGCCTTCCGCTATCGCCTCGCGCAAATCCAGAACGGCAACGAGCGCGAGGTGCGTGGCCGCGTGCAGCATGCGGGCAAGGAAACGCACGCCGAGATCGTCTGGCCGGACGGTCCGCAGCAGCTCATCCTGCCGGGCATGACCATGATGCCGGTCTCGGCCATCAGCCACATGATCGCGAGGCTGCGCGAGGGCGTGGACGCCTTTCCCGCCCTGACATTCGATGCGGAGGTGGTGGGCGATGCCTTCCTGGTCGATGTCGAGCAGCTGGACGCGGGATCGATCCGTCCGCGCCGGCCGGTCGACGCCAAGATCACGCCGCCCGGCCGGTCCTGGCCGGTCCACATGAGCTTCACCCGCGGCAGCCGGCAGGACCAGAAGCCGCTCTTTGCCGTCAATACGCTGGTCTACGAATCGGGCGTGCTCGACCGGCTGACCGTGGATACCGGCCTCGTGAACGTCACCGCCGACCTGCAGTCGCTCAAAATGTACGATCCGCCGTCCTGTCCGCGCTCCTGACGGCGGCCCCGCCGGCCCTTGCAACTTTGGCGAAAGCGGGCGAAATTTTGCCATAAAGCTCATGCCTCTCGCCGCCCGTTTTGTCTTCAACGCCCTGGAACGCCTGACGATCGGAAGGCTGATCGTACGCCTGCCCGACGGCTCGATGCGTTCGTTCGGTCCGGGCGGAGATGGGCTGGAGGCCGAGCTGCAGATCAAGGATCGGCGCTTCTTCCGGCGCATCCTGCTCGACGGTGAGATCGGCCTCGCTGAAGCCTACATGGCAGGTGACTGCGATTCGCCCGATCTCGCCCGGCTGATCAAGCTGTTCGCCGAGAACTTCCACGCACTCGAGAAGGTCGCGCGCAGCAATCCGGTGCGCAATCTCCTGTTGCAGCTGCTGCACAGCTTCCGCCGGAACTCGCGCGCCGGTTCCAAGCGCAACATCCACGCGCACTACGATCTCGGCAACAAGTTCTACGGCCTGTGGCTCGATCCGACGATGAGCTACTCCTCGGCGCTCTATGAGGGCCGCACCGAGACGTCGCTGGAAGTCGCCCAGATGGCCAAATACGAGCGCATCCTCGACCAGATCGGCGCCAAGCAGGGTGACAGCATCCTTGAGATCGGCTGCGGCTGGGGCGGGTTCGCCGAGACGGCCGCGCGGCGCGGCATGCGCGTCACCGGCATCACCATCTCCAAGGAGCAGCTCGATTACGCGCGCGAGCGGCTGGAGCGCGCCGGCCTCGCCGACCGCGTCGACCTGCAGTTCCGGGACTATCGCGACATCCAGGGCAAGTTCGACCACATCGTCTCGATCGAGATGATCGAGGCGGTGGGCGAGAACTACTGGCCGGATTACTTCGCCGTGCTGAAGCGCCATGTCGTGCCGGGTGGTTCGGCGATGGTGCAGGCGATCGTCATCGCCGACGAGTTCTTCGAGAGCTACCGCAAGCAGCCCGACTTCATCCAGACCTACATCTTCCCCGGCGGCATGCTGCTGTCGCCGCAGCGCATCGCCGAACAATGCCGCAAGGCCGGCCTCAAGGTGGCCGAGCTCTACAGTTTCGGCCTGGACTATGCGCATACGCTCGAGACGTGGCTGCACCGTTTCGATCAGGTCGCCGACCAAGTCTCGTCGCTCGGCTTCGACGAGCGCTTCCGGCGTATGTGGCGCTACTATCTGGCTTATTGTGCCGCCGGTTTCGCAACGCGCCGCACAGACGTTTTGCAGGCGCATTTCAAGCATATATAACAGTCGGTAACGACCAAGCCGCCCGACCAAGGGCGGTATCATAGGAAGGCGTACCGGGTGAACGCAGGATCGATGGAAAGCGGCACGTCCGCATCCAGCAGAATTGGCTTTGGCCGCCTGATCGCCTACTCGACGCTGCAGCTGCCGCTCGCCATGGCGGCGCTACCGGTCGTACTCAACGTCAGTCACTTCTACGGCGAGCTGCTGCAGGTGCCGCTCAAGCTGATGGGCGTGCTGTTCATCTTCGCGCGACTGGTCGATGCCATCCAGGATCCCCTGATCGGCCTGATCAGCGACCGCTTCACCCATCGCGGTCCGCGCGGCCGCCTCGTCTTTGTCGGCATGATGGTGCCGCTGCTGGGCCTGGGCTTCTACATGCTGTTCGCGCCCCCCACGAGCTGGCTGACGAGCACCACGGCGATGGCCGCCTGGCTGATGATCTCGCTGCTGGTCGTGCACTTCGGCTATTCGGGCGTGTCGATCAGCTATCACAGCCACGGCGCCGAGCTGACGGACGACTACAACGAGCGCACGCGTGTCACGGTGGGACGCGAGGTCTTCGGGCTGAGCGGCATGACGATCGCCGTCGTGCTGCCGACGGCGCTCGCCAGCATAGTGGGCGAGCAGAAGAGCTATTACGCGCTGGCCCTCATCTTCATCGCCGTCCTGATCGTTTTTGCGCTGCCAACGTTGCTCAAGTCGGGCAGCTCGGTCCATCCGCCGGTCGACCACGGCGAAAGCAACCCCTTCGTCGCATTCTTCGCGCCGCTCAAGAACAGACTGTTCCGCCGGCTGCTCCTGGTCTTCGTCGTCAACGGCTCGGCGCTCGGCGTCGCCGTCACGGTGATGCTGTTCTACGTCGAGCATGTGCTCGAAGGCACCAAGACCGAGGCCGGCATCATCCTGCTGGTCTATTTCGTCGTCGGCGCGCTCAGCGTACCGGTCTGGCTCCTGTTGTCGCGGCGCATCAGCAAGGGCGCCGCCTGGTTCGTCGGCATGGTCTGCACGGCGATGGCGATGGCGCTCGCCGTCTTCATCGGCCCCGGCGATTTCTACTGGTTCCTGGCGATCTCGGTGATGACGGGACTTGGCCTCGGCGCCGACTACGGACTGCCGCCTTCCATCCTGGCCGACGTCATCAACGCGCCGGAGGGCGGCGAGACGCGTGGCAAGACCGGCACCTATTTCGGCCTCTGGGCGCTGGCCACCAAGCTCGCCACGGCAATCGGCGCCGCGGGATCGCTCCCGGTCGTGGCTTTCCTGGGCTTCAACCCGGCCAAGGGCGCCTATCGTTCATTCGCTCTGGTGATCGTCTACGTCGTCGTACCGGTCGCCATCAAGATCGTGGCGGCGCTGATCATGTGGTTCATCCGCATCGAGCCGGAGCGGGGCTCCGTGCACGACGCCGTCTTCCGCAAGCTCTCGATCAAGCGAGGAAGCTGAGCGACTGCCGGTCGCGCTGGCCGAAATCGTGGCGCAGGCCCCAGCAGCCCTGGGCCACCGTCGAATAGACGTTGCGGAAATCCATCGTGTGCTTGAGGTCGCCGTCCTGCAGGTCGGCAAGCGACGGATAGACGCCATGCAGGCCGCCGCGCACCTTGCCGCCCAGCACGAAGTGAGGCGCGGCCGTGCCGTGATCGGTGCCGCCGCTGGCATTCTGCTTCACCCTCCGGCCGAACTCCGAATAGGTCATCATCACCACATCGTTCCAGAGGCTCGCGGCGATCAAATTCCTGCGGAAGGTCGCGAGGCCCGACGCGAGCACGCCCAATAGACGCTCCTGCGTCGCCACCTGGCCGGCATGCGTGTCGAAGCCCAGCAGCGCGACCTTGATCGCGACCACCGGCACACGCGCCATCAGGATGCGCGTGGCGAGGTCGAGCTCGCGGCCGAAGCCGCCATCGGCTGCATAGGCGAAGGCCGGCGTCGGACCGTCATGCAGCTTGTCGCGCAACCCGGCCGCCGCGCCGTTCACCTCATGGCGAACGTCGAGAAGATGCTGCAGTGCCGGATTGGCGTTCTCGCGCGGGTCGCCCTTGTCCTTCATGGCCGCGGCCTGGCGCAGGAAGTTCTCGGCATCGGACATCACGATGGTGCGCAAGCCGGGGCCCATCATCGGCAGGGCGTTGTTGTCGACCACGATGCTGTCGACGCCCGCCCCCGGCGGCAAATGCGAGCGGTCGAAGGCGCGCGATACCCAGCCCTCGCTCAACGTCTGGTTCGAGGCGGACGCCGTGTCCCAGATCTCGATCGAGCGGAAATGCGATCGGTTGGGCGCGGGATAGCCGACACCCTGCAGGACGGCGAAGTCGCGGGCCTTCCACGAGTCCATCAGCGGCTCGAGTGCGTGATGCAGGCCGACACGCTCGTCGAGCTGGACGATCTTGTCGCGCGCCAGGCCGATGCCCGTGCGATACTGGTGATAGAGCGGATCGGCATAGGGAATGACGGTGTTCAGCCCGTCATTGCCGCCCTTCAGCTCGATCAGCAGGAGCACCTTTCGATTTTGGTCGGCGAGTGCGGAACGGCCGGCCAGGACGACTGAAAGGGCGCTGCCGCCAATCAGGAAGTCGCGACGGTTCATGGCCATCTCCTTACTTCAACTGGTACGCGGGATCGAGCATGGCGCTCGCGACGACGAGGCCCGGCGCGGCGCCGACATCGAAGCCGTCGATCGGCTTGCGCGGCAGCAGGGTGCGGACGAGCGTGTCCGTCTCGACGCCGGCCAGCGTAGGGCCGAGGCTCGCCTCGGTCACGTTGCGCAGGCTGCGGCCCTCGATCGGCCGTGACGGCATCATCTGCTGCTCGGCCGGCATCTGCTGTTCACGGCGGTCGGCACGGCGGTTCGGGCGATTGCCCATCGTCCCCGGTTCGAGCGAGGCGACGCTCGTCGCCTCGACCATGCGGCGCAGGAACTGCTGGCGCAGCAGCAGGGTATTGGTGGTGATCCAGCTCTCGCCGCCCGGCCAGCCCTTGACGTTGGGCGGATCGAACGGCAGCTGGCCGAGCCCGCCCATCATGCGCACGAGCTGCGTCGGATCGTGCACGGGCAGGCCGAGCAGATGGACCGAGCCCACGATGAGCTCGACCGGCGACTTGATCAGCGCCCCGCGATTGGCGGGGTCGCGGAAGGCGGGCGACAGGAACATCGCGCGCAGCACCGGCTTCATCTCGTAGCCGCTCGAGCGGAAGATGCCGGCGAGCCGCGTCACCTCGGCCCGGTCGGGCGTCATCGACACGAACTCGCGCCACAGCTTCTCGACGATGGTCTCGGCCGTGCGCGGATGGCGCAGCACGATGGCGATGATGTCCTCGCCGGTGAAATGGCCGGTCTGGCCGAGGAAGGTCTTCTCGCCCTCGTCGTGCTGCTTGGGATGATTGACGAAGCGCCCGCTGTCGCGGTCGATCGACCATCCGGTGAAGGCGCGCGCGGCGTTCTTGATGTCGGCCTCGCTGTAGTGGCCCTCGCCGAGCGTGAAGAGCTCGAGCAGCTCGCGGGCGAAGTTCTCGTTCGGCTGGCGGGCGATCGAGCGCTCGCCGTCGAGGTAGAACAGCATGGCCGGGTCCTGCGCCACGGCCTTGAGCAGCGTGGCGAAGTTGCCGAGCGCCTCGCGGCGGAACAGCGCGTTCTGCCAGTACATCGCCGGCACGAAGCGCACCTTCTGGATCGAGGAGGTGAAGTGGTTGTGCCAGAAGAGCGTCATCTTCTCGACCAGCGGCTGGTCGGTGGCGAGCATCTCCCCGACCCACCAGTTGCGCAGCTCGAGGCCCTCCTCGCGCACCATCTTGGCGGCGGGATTGACGACCTTGCCGTCCTTGTCGGCCTTGAGCGCCTGCGCCTGCTGGCGCTTCTCGCGCAGCACGATCAAGCCTTCGTTCACCCAGCCCGGAGCGGGGGTCGCGGTCTGCGGACGGCTCTTCGACAGCAGGCGGTCGACGGCCTGGGTGAAATCGATCGGCACGAGCGCCTCGATCTCTTCGGGCGTGCCGCCGAACGTGGCGCGCGACAGGAGATGGCGGGCATCGTCGAAGCCCATCGCCGAGGTGGCGAGGGCCGGACGCATCGCACCCGACAACGACGCTGCGGACAAAGCTGCCGCTCCGCCCACGAATCCACGTCGACCGAGCCGAGCCAGCATTTTCGTCCTCCTGTTACCGGGGCGGGCGCTCCTGTCCCTGCCCTCTAGGCATACGGCGCTCACCCGGCGGACGTCCCCCACCGTAGCGATCGACGAGGATCTGGTGAAGATGCTCGCGCTGCTCCGGCGTGAGCTGGGGCGAAAGCTGCGCAATCGCCGAAAGATTTTCCTTCTGCTGCTCGGCGCGCAGCTTGCTCATCTGGTCGACCAGCGAGCTGATCTGGGTCATGTCGAAGTCGGGCTTCTTCAGCTGCTCGATCATGCTCTCGCGGACCTTCTGGATCTCGCGGAAGCGATCGCGGCGCTCGGTGCCGTACTGCTCGAACAGCCCGTGCAGCGCCTTGCGCTGGCTATCGTTGAGCTTGAGGTCGTCCGACAGCAGCTCCATCGGCCCGCGGCCCGGTCCCGGCGGCGGCATCATCGGCCGCTCCCAGTGCGGCGGCGCGATCCAGCTGCGATAGACGAAGCCTGCGAGGACGAAGCAGTTCAGCAGCAGCGACAGGCCAAGCAGCAGCTGAGTTAGCCGCGCCGACATCTAGGTGTTGTCCGTGAACAGGTCGTTCAATTCGCTCGTGGTGTCCGAGCCCAGCGGCTGCTGGACGGTCGCCGTCGTCGCGTACTTCTGCTCGGCATAGGACTCGCCCAAGCCGCCGCCCATCAAGAAGCCCATTGCCGCGACCAGCAGGGCCGCAGCGGCCATCACGCCGCGCTGCAGCTCGAAGGACGGCAGAAGACCCGCAAGCCAGGACCGGCGCGGCGCCT
>Ga0335083_10007045_pt1 | contig 13921 bp, 16 predicted proteins | sample Lox_Sample_42_FD_206716 | JGI IMG/M metagenome (GOLD analysis project Ga0335083, IMG submission 206716) | Soil microbial communities from Loxahatchee National Wildlife Refuge, Florida, United States - Lox_Sample_4.2 | ecosystem: Environmental > Terrestrial > Soil > Wetlands | place: USA...
ACGCTATCGGGCCGCTGGCTGGCATTACCCGCGGGCGCGACCAGCAGACTGCCCGCCGCCAGCGCCCGGGCGGCGATGCGCTCGAAGACCCGCGAGTAGCCATCGCCCTCGCGCGCCGCAGTGCCGAGCGAGATGGAGATCACCGCGCAACCTTTGCGGACCGCCCAATCGATGCCCGCGAGCACGTTGCCGTCGATACCGTTCGCGTCGTCATCGAGGACCTTGGCGACATAGAGCTCGGCCCCGGGCGCGACGCCGTAGCGTGCGGCGCGGCGGGGACGCGCGGGTCCCACCGCAATGCCGGCGCAGCACGTGCCATGACCGTTGCGGTCGTGCACCGGCAGTCCCGCCACGAACGAGCGTGAGCGCACCGCGCGGTCGGAGAAATCCGGATGCCGCAGGTCGAGTCCCGTGTCGAGAATCGCCAGGCGGACTCCGCGGCCGCTGTAGGCGCAATCGAGGACGCCGCTCGCCTGCAATCCCCAGGTGGCCGATCGCGTGTCCCGCAGCGGCAGCCGGGGGCTCGCGTCGAAGGCGCCGCGGACATGCGCTGAGCGCAGGACCCGCTCGGGCTCGACGAGAAGACCGTTCGCCTCGGCAAATCGGCCGAGGGCACGCTGCTGATCGGCATCCCCATGAACGAGCGCGGCGTCGAGCCGGTCGAAGTAAACCCCCTGTCCGATGGCACCCCGCGACTCCAGCGCCCCGGCGTACTCCGCCCGGTCCAGGCTGATCCCGGTGGCATGCTGCAGACGGCGGGGCAGGCCGTCCCCGCTGCCGCGCGGAAACAGCACCAGGGAGCCGCCTGGCGGCCGGAAAGCTGATGTCCTCGCGCCCATGGTCATCTCACTTGTTACCTGTCCGTGAGGCCCGGGCAGTCTCATCTGCCGACCCGCGGGTGAGATCGCCGGGCCGCCGGCGACAGATACTCCATGCGGCGGGTGCTTGAGGGAAACGCCCGAGGCGGTTGTTCGCTGACGGACCGCATACCGACACCCGCCCCCGCCGCGCCCCTCCGGGACCGAGGCGTCGCTCCCTGTAGAATCCCGGCATGCCCCCCGGCATGCATTACTTTCCGCTCGCCGCGCCCGCGCTCCTCGGGCTCGCGATCCTCTTCCTGCTGCTCACCGGCTTTGTCGCCTCCCGGCTCCTCACCTTTGCCTCCGCCAGCATGGGGCTCGCGCCCCACGCCATGATGGGCGTGCTGCTGCTGTCGTTCCTCGGCAGCTACATCAACATCCCGATCGCCTATCTCCCCGAGCGGCACGTGATGGGCGCCGCCGTGGTGACCTACTTCGGCATGCCTTATGTGGTCCCGGTGATCCGCGCCGCGCCCGCCACGATCCTGGCCGTGAACGTCGGCGGGGCGGTCATCCCGACCGCGCTGTCGCTCTACCTGATCGTACGCAACCGGCTGCTCGGGCTCGCCACGATCGGCACGGCGGTCGTCGCCCTCGCCTGCCATCAGCTCGCCCGGCCCGAGCCCGGCATCGGCATCGCCGAGCCGATCTTCGTCCCGACGGTGGTGACCGCGATCATCGCGCTGCTGCTCTCGCGGCGCTACGCCGGCGCACTCGCCTACATCTGCGGCAGCCTCGGCGTCCTGATCGGCGCCGATCTCATGAACCTCGGCCGCATCCGCGGTCTCGGTGCGCCGGTCGCCTCGATCGGGGGCGCGGGAACCTTCGACGGCATATTCGTGATCGGACTCTTGTCGGTGGTCTACGCCGGCTGGTTCGCGGGCAGTACCAGCCGCCGCTCTACCCGCCCTGCGTGAGACCCGCATGACTACACCGAAGCTCTTCGAGCCCTTGCGCATCGGTTCGCTGACGCTCGCCAACCGCATCGTCATCGCGCCGATGTGCCAGTACTCGGCGGTCGAGGGCTGCATGACGGACTGGCACGTGATCCATCTCGGCCATCTGGCGCTCTCGGGCGCCGCGCTTCTCACGATCGAGGCCACGGCGGTCGAGCCGGCGGGCCGCATCACCTACGCCGACGTCGGCCTCTACGACACGGCGACCGAGGCTGCCATGGGGCAGGTTCTCGCGAGCGTCCGCAGGCATTCGGACATGCCGGTCGCGATCCAGCTGGCGCACGCCGGCCGCAAAGCCTCCACCGAGGTCCCCTGGAAGGGTGGCGCACAGATCGCGCCCTCGGCCACGAACGGCTGGCAGACGCTCGCGCCCTCGGCGCTGCCCTTCGCCGCCGGTCAGAGCACCCCCCACGCCCTCGAGCGCGCCGACCTCGAGCGCATCCGCGATGCGTTCGCCGCGGCCGCGCTGCGGGCCGCGCGCCTCGGGATCGACGCCGTGCAGTTGCACAGCGCTCACGGCTACCTGCTGCACCAGTTCCTCTCGCCGCTCTCCAACCGCCGCGAGGACGAGTACGGCGGGAGCCTGGAGAACCGCATGCGCTTCCCGCTCGAGGTATTCGCGGCCGTGCGCGGCGTCTTCCCGCGGGACAAGCCCGTCGGGGTCCGTGTCTCCGGCACCGACTGGGTGGAGGGTGGGTGGGATATCGGTCAGACGATCGCCTATGCGCGGGCGCTCGAGGCGCGCGGTTGCGCGGTCATCCACGTCTCCAGCGGCGGACTCGATCCGCGCCAGAGCATTCCTCTCGGGCCGAGCTATCAGGTCCCCCTCGCCCGCGCCGTCAGGCAGGCGACCCGCATGCCGGTGGTCGCCGTCGGGCTCATCACGGACTACGAGCAGGCGGAGGCGATCGTGAGCACGGGGGACGCCGACTTCGTCGCGCTCGCGCGCGGCATACTCTACGACCCGCGCTGGCCCTGGCATGCGGCGGCGCATCTGGGCGCGCACGTACGGGCACCCGAGCAGTACCTGCGCTCGCAGCCGCGGCAGTACCGCGCGCTGTTCGATCTCAAAGGCGGCGCCGAGGGCTGAGGCCGCGTCTCGCTCAAGGCTGGCAGCCGACCCCGTGATGGTGGTGGGGCGCGGACCCGCTGAGCGCGGCGATCGGTACGGCCGCCGTCCACAGGCCGCATGCCACCAGCACGGCGCCCAGCACGCGGGCGAGCGCGCCCTCGGGGCGCGGCAGGCGCGCTCCGAGCAGGCCCAATCCCGCCATGGCCGGCACCGTGCCCAGGCCGAACGCGGCCATGGTGAGGATCCCGCTCACTGCCCCGCCCGAGACCGCCGCCGCGAGCAACACCGAGTAGACCAGCCCACAGGGCAGCCAGCCCCAGAGGAAACCCACCCCGAGCGCACGCAGTGCGGGGGGCGCGTGGCGCGTGCCGCGCGCCAGCGGGGCGATGTGCCGCCACAGCTGTGCGCCCCAGCGCTCCGGTGCGCGCAGCCAGCGCGCCCGTCCGCTGCCGCTCAGGGCAATATCGAGACCGATCACCATCACCATGACGGCCGTCGCGAGCCGCAGCACCTCGCTCCAGCGCGAGACCGAGAAGGCAAAACCCGCGGCCGCCCCCAGAGCGCCCACGCAGGCTCCGGCGATGCCGTAACTGGCGATGCGGCCGATCTGGTACAGGAAGATCCGGCCGCGTCCGCCGGGCGCCGTGCCGAGGGCGGTCGCGATGCCGCCGCACATGAGCGCGCAGTGCGAGCTGCCGAGCAGGCCCGCGAGGAAAGCGGTCGCCCAGGTGAGCTCATGCATCGCGCACGTCCGGAGGCGCCGGGGGCGGCGCGCGGTCGTCGTCGAGCAGGATCTGCAGTCCCGGGGAGTCGAGATCGTCGAACTGCCCGGAGCGCACGGCCCACAGGAAGCCAAACACCGAGAGCACGAGCAGTGCGATCCCGAGCGGGATGAGAAGGTAGATCACGTGCATGGCCGCCCTCCCAGCAAGCGCATGGCGTTCAGCACCACCAGCAGCGAGCTCGCCGACATGCCGATCACCGCCATCCACGGCTCGATCCAGCCGCAGGCGGCGAGCGGCACCGCGGTGAGGTTGTAGAGCAGCGCCCAGCCGAGATTCTCCCGGATGACCCGCAGCAAGCGCCGCGACGTCTCGACCGCGCCGACGAGACCTCCGAGCCCCTCCCCGAGAAGCACCAGATCCGCATTCACGCGCGCGAGATCGGTGCCGGCGCCGATCGCGACCGAGACATCCGCCGCGGCCAGCACCGGCGCATCGTTGACGCCGTCGCCCACCATGACGACGCGGTGACCAGCGGCGTGCAGCGCCCGCACGTGGCTGAGCTTGTCCGCGGCGCCGAGCCCCGCGTGCGCGGCGATGCCGCCGAGCGCCTGCGCCGCCGCCTGGACCGGCCCCGGGCGGTCGCCGCTCGCGATCTGCGCTCTGAGGCCGAGCTCGCCGAGCCGCGCGAGCGTCGCGCGTGCGTCGGCGCGCAGGGCGTCGGCGAGGCGGAAGGTCGCGAGCAGCCCGGCGCCGTCGCCGAGCACCACGCTGGTGGCGTCGCCCTCAGCGGCGGGTGCCGCCGCGGCCGTGCCGAGCCCGAGCACGTACCCGAGCCTTCCGATGCGGTAGCGCGTTCCCTCGATGAGCCCCTCGACCCCGCTGCCCGCCACCGCGGCGACCCCGCTCACCGCCGGGCCCGGCGGCAGCGCCGCAAAGGCCCGCGCCAGTGGATGCGAGGAGTGCGACTCGAGCGCCGCGGCCAGTTCCAGGCAGCGTGCCGCGGGCAGCCGCTCCCCGAGCACCGTCACCGATTCGATGCGCGGCTCGCCGCGCGTCAGCGTGCCGGTCTTGTCGAACACGACGCAATCGGCCCCGGCGAGGCGCTCGAGCGCGCGCCCACGCGTCACGAGCACCCCCGCGCGCGCGAGGCGCGCGGTCGCTGCCGCGAGCGCCGCGGGCGTCGCGAGCGAGAGTGCACAGGGACAAGTCACCACCAGCACCGCGAGCACCGTCGGGAAAGCCCGGCTCGCATCCGCATGCAGCCAGTAGAGCCCCACCGCCACCGCGAGCAGCAGCACGCCCGTCACGAACCAGGCCGCCACCCGGTCGGCGAGATCCGCCGTACGGGGCCGCGAGCTCTGCGCCCGCTCGAGCAGGCGCGAGACGGCCGCGAGGCTCGAGTCCTGACCGACGCGCGTCACCGTCATCTCGACTGCGCCGGTGAGGTTGAGCGTGCCGGCGACCAGCCGGTCCCCCACCCCGCGCGGCTGCGCGGCCGACTCTCCGGTGAGCAGCGACTCGTCGACTTCCGTGCGGCCGCTGGCGATGCGCCCGTCCGCGGCGACGCGCTCGCCCGGCAGCACGCGCAGGCGATCGCCCGCCGCCAGCTCGTCCGGCGTCACCCGTTCGGCGCGCACGCCGTTCAACCGCAGCACGCTCACCGGCAGCAGCCGCGCGAGTGCATCGTGCCTGAGTCCCGCCCGATGGCGCAGCGCCATCTCCACGTAGCGTCCGAGCAGCAGGAAGAAGGTGAACATCACCACCGAGTCGAAATAGACCGCGCCCCGCCCGCGCAGCGTCGCGACCACGCTCCACGCGTACGCGGCGCCGATCGAGAGCGCCACGGGCACGTCCATGCCGGGACGGCCGGCGCGCAGGCTGCGCCACGCGGAGCGGAAGAACGGCTGCGCCGCATAGAGCACCACCGGCGTCGCGACCAGCAGACTCACGAAGCGCAGGAACTGCTCGATCTCCGGGGCGATGCCCTGCATCAGCCCGGCATAGAGCGAGACCGTATAGGTCGTCACCTGCATCATGCCAAGTCCCGCCACCCCGAGCCGCGTGAGCGCGGCGCGCCGTTCGGAGGTTTCGGCGGCCGGCCCGCCCGAGAACGACAGCGGCAGCGGCACAAATCCGAGCGCGTGGATCGCGCCGAGCAGTTGACTGAGCGTGGTGCGGCCCGGGTCGTAGCGCAGCTCGGCGCGCGCACTCGCCGGATTGACGCTCACCTGCCTGACGCCCGCGGCACGAACCAGGCTGTTCTCGATGAGCCACGCGCACGCCGCACAGTGCAGCCCTTCGATCTGCATGCTGAGCTCGCGCTCGCCGTCGGCGCGCTCGTGGGTGTAGCGACGCAGCGCCGCTTCACGATCGAAGGCCGTCCAGTCGCGCCCGGCGCCGGCCGCGCGCGGCGCCGGCTGCGCGCGGAACTCGTAGTAGCGGGAGAGTCCCTGCGACAGGATGAGCTCCACCGCCGCCGCGCAGCCCGCGCAGCACACCGGACGCGCGATCCCGTCAACCCGCACACTGCAGCCGCTGCCCGCCGCGAGCGCGGTGCCGCAGTGGAAACAGCGGGTTTCACGGGTCGGGGCGTCCACGGCGGCGGCTATTGGGAGGCGTCGGAGTGCTCGAGCACCACGTCGGAGGTGTGCAGGGCGAAGTACAGACTGACGAAGCTGCCGGTCACGGCGCTCGCCAGCATGGCGACGATGAACCAGGGCCAGAAATGCCGATACCAGGGCGAGGCGCTGTCGAGGGTGCTCATGGTGCGGGTCCTACGAAACGGCTGGTCTCCCGCACCCGGATGCCGGGGGCATCGAGCGCGGTCAGCGTGAGGGAGATGGAGTGCACGCCGCCCGCATCGGTCGCGGGCACGTCGAGGCGCGCGGGGATGTTGCTGACGCTGCCGGAGGGCACGCTGATCGGCGCCAGCGGGGCGGCGAGCTCGAGCCCGCGCATGCCGCTCACCGCGAGGCTGTAGCTGTGGGGACGGTCGTCGAGGTTGATGACCTTGAGGCTGTAGGCGTTCTCGATCCGGTCGCCGCGCACCTCGCGGTAGAGCGAATTGCGGTCGCGGATCACATCGAGGATGAGCGGCACCCGCATGAAGAGCGAATAGACGAGCGCGGCCGCGCCGGCGGTGAGCAGCGCTCCATAGACCAGCATGCGCGGCCGCACCAGGCGGGTCGCCGCGCCCTGCACGGCGTGCTCGGTGGTGTAGCGGATCAGCCCGCGCGGGCTCGCCATCTTGTCCATGACCTCGTCGCAGGCATCGATGCAGGCGCCGCAGGCGATGCACTCGTACTGCAGGCCCTTGCGGATGTCGATGCCGGTCGGGCACACCTGCACGCACAGCGTGCAATCGATGCAGTCCCCGAGACCCGCCGCGCGCGCCGCCGTGCCGCGCCGGCGCGGACCGCGCGGCTCGCCGCGCGCCGGATCGTAGGAGATGATCAACGTGTCCTTGTCGAACATCGCGCTCTGGAAGCGCGCGTAGGGGCACATGTACTTGCAGACCTGCTCGCGCAGGAATCCGGCGTTCCCATAGGTCGCGAGGCCGTAGAGCACGACCCAGAAGCCCGACCACGGGCCGAGCGAGAGATGCGCGAGACCGCCGCCGAGGGTGCGGATCGGGGTGAAGTAACCGACGAAGGTGAAACCGGTCCAGGCGGCGAGCGCGACCCACAGCACCTGCTTGAGGGTCTTGCGCAGCACCTTCTGCGCGGTCCAGGGACCCCGGTCGAGCTTCATGCGCCGCGAGCGCGTGCCCTCGGTCCACTGCTCGATCCACACGAACAGCTCGGTCCACACCGTCTGCGGGCAGGCGTAGCCGCACCACAGCCTGCCGGCGAGCGCCGTGAAGAAAAAGAGCGACAGCGCGGCGATGATGAGCAGCAGTGCCAGATACAGGAAGTCCTGCGGCCACAGCGTCAGCGCGAACAGGTGGAACTTGCGCGCCGGCAGGTCGAAGAGTATCGCCTGGTGACCGTCCCACTCGAGCCAGGCGACCCCATAGAAGAGTCCGAGCAGCACGATGACGGCCGCCCGGCGCAGGCGCGAGAAGCGTCCGCTGATCTCGCGCGGATAGATCTTCTCCGCCGCCGCATAGAAGGCGCCATCGCCCGCATCCGGCGCCGGCACGGACTTCAGCCGCGCGACGCTCACGCGCCCCCCGGCGGATCGGCGCGTCCGGCGCTGCGCTCGGTGCGGATCAGGTAGATGCTCACGGTACTCGCGAGCGCACCGACCGCCCAGAAGAACAGGAATCCGAGCGCGTAACCGGCCTCGCGGTCGAGACCCGCGAACAGGTGCGGCCCGGCATCGCGCAGCATCGCCGGATCGACGGCGGCAAAGAACAGCAGGCTCGCCGCGCACGCCGCGAGGAAGGACGGCCAGAGCACGAGCGCGAAGTCGACGCCGCGCAGGCGCCGCGCAGGCTCAGGCGAAGCGCGCGTAGCCATGCACGCTCATTGCGGCGGCTGCGGCTGCGGCTGCGTCGGCTGCGACAGGCTGTAGACGTAAGCCGCCAGCAGACGGATCTTGTCTTCCCCCAGCCACTGATGAGCGGGCATGTGGCCGTGGCGGCCTTCCATCAGCGTCTTGCGCAGCGTCGCCTCCGAGCCGCCGTACAGCCAGATGTCGTCCGTCAGGTTCTTCGAGCCGATGGCGGGATTGCCCTTGCCGTCCGGCCCGTGGCAGGCGGCGCAGATCGCGAAGCGCGCCTGACCCGCGGCCACCTGCGCGGCCGGTTCCGGGTGGCCGCTCAGGCTGCGCACGTAGGCGATGACCTCCTCCACCCCCTGCTCGCCGAGCGCCGGTCCGAGCGCCGGCATCACGCCCTCGCGGCCGTAGGTGATCGACTTGACGATGTCATCGGGCGTCCCGCCATAGAGCCAGTCGTTGTCGGTGAGGTCCGGAAAGCCCGGCGCGCCGCGGGCATCCGAGCCGTGGCAGTTGATGCAGGTGTTGGCGAACAGGCTGCGCCCGAGCGCGAGCGCCTTCGGATCGCGGGCGAGATCGGCGATGCTGCGTCCGGCGAACGCGGCGTAGACGGGCGCGTACTGCGCCTGGGCACGGCGCATCTCGTCCTGGTACTGGCGGTCCTCGGTCCAGCCGAGCGTGCCGCGGATGACCCCCGGATAGAGCAGCAGATAGCCGAACGCGAATACGATGGTGAGAAAGAACAGGATCAGCCACCAGCGCGGCATGGGATTGTTGCGCTCGCGCAGATCGCCGTCCCAGACGTGGTCCTTGACGTCACCCTCGGCCACCTCGCCGGGCTCGCGCCGCGCGGTCCACCAGATGAGCCAGCCGCAGGCGAGCACATTGAGGATGGTCATGATCCCGACGATCGCGGTCGTCAGCGGCGACATCAGCGCTCCTCCTCATCGAACGGCAGCCGCGCGGCGGCATCGAAGTCCTTAGCTCGCCGTCCGCTCCAGGCCCATAGGCACAGGGCGACGAAGGCGAGAAACCACACCACCGTCACGGCACTGCTCACAGCTTCCCAATCCACGTGCATAGCGGCTCCTCCTCAGCCGCGCGGCCGCGCCAGGCCGAGCGATTGCAGATAGGCGATGAGGGCATCGAGCTCGGTCTTGTCGGCGACCGCCGCCGGCGCCCCCGCGATCTCGGCATCGGTATAGGGCGTGCCGAGGAAGCGCAGCACGCGCAGCTTGCGCTCGAGCAGCGGCCCGTCGATCTTCGTCTCGGCGAGCCACGGGAAGCCCGGCATGTTGGATTCGGGCACCACGTCGCGCGGGTTGTGCAGATGCATGCGGTGCCACTCGTCGCTGTAGCGGCCGCCGACCCGCGCGAGATCGGGGCCGGTGCGCTTGGAGCCCCACTGGAACGGATGGTCGTACTGCGACTCGGCGGCGAGCGAATACGGCCCGTAGCGCTCGGTCTCGCTGCGGAACGGGCGGATCTGCTGCGAGTGGCACAGGTAGCAGCCCTCGCGCTCGTAGATGTCGAAGCCCGCCTGCTCGAGCGGCGTGCGCGGGGTGATGTGCACCGCGCCCTGCCTGGCCGCCGCGCTGGTGGCGAGCGGTATGACCTCGACGAAGCCGCCGACGCTGATCACCAGCACGATGAGCACGATCAGCAGCCCGAGCTTGCGCTCGATGACGTCATGTCTCATGGCGCTACTCCCGCCGCCGCCGCGGCCGGCAGCGGCGCGGGTGCGTGCTGCGGCGCCGGCGGCGGCACCGGCACCGCGACCGGGGTCACGCCGCGAATGGTCATCCAGACGTTGTAGGCCATGATCCACATGCCGCTGAAGAACAGTGCCCCGCCCAGCAGGCGCACCAGGTAGAAGGGATAGGTGGCCTTGACGCTCTCGATGAAGCTGTAGGTGAGCGTGCCGTCGTCATTGACCGCGCGCCACATCAGGCCCTGCATCACCCCCGCGATCCACATCGCGGTGATGTACAGCACCACGCCGATCGTCGAAGTCCAGAAATGCACGTCGATGAGCTTGACGCTGTACATCTGCTGGCGATTGAAGAGGCGCGGAATCAGGTAGTACATGGTGCCGATGGTCATCATCGCCACCCAGCCGAGAGCGCCCGAGTGCACGTGGCCGATCACCCAGTCGGTGTAGTGCGAGAGCGCGTTCACGGTCTTGATCGACATCATCGGGCCTTCGAAGGTCGACATGCCGTAGAAGGACAGCGACACGATCATGAACTTGAGGATCGGGTCGGTGCGCAGTTTGTCCCACGCGCCCGAGAGCGTCATGATGCCGTTGATCATTCCGCCCCAGGAGGGCGCGAGCAGCAGCAGCGAGAACACCATGCCGATCGACTGCACCCAGTCGGGGAGCGAGGTGTAGTGCAGGTGGTGCGGTCCCGCCCAGATGTAGACGGAGATGAGCGCCCAGAAGTGCACGACCGACAGCCGGTAGGAGTAGATGGGGCGCTGTGCCTGCTTGGGCACGAAGTAGTACATCATGCCGAGGAAGCCCGCGGTCAGGAAAAAGCCCACCGCATTGTGTCCGTACCACCACTGCATCATGGCGTCGATCGAGCCGGCGTAGATCACGTACGACTTCGTGAAGCTCACCGGGATCGCGAGATTGTTGAAGACGTGCAGTACGGCGATGGTGATGATGAAGGCCGCGTAGAACCAGTTGGCGACGTAGATGTGCTGTACGCGCCGCCTGGCGATCGTGGCGAAGAACACCACCGCGTATGCGACCCATACGATGGTGATGAGGACATCGATCGGCCATTCGAGCTCGGCGTATTCCTTGCCCTGGGTGATGCCGAGCGGCAAGGTGATGGCGGCGGCGACGATGACCGCCTGCCACCCCCAGAAGGTGAAGGCGGCGAGCCGGTCGCTGAAGAGCCGCACGTGACAGGTGCGCTGCACGCAATAGTACGAAGTGGCGAACAGTGCGCTGCCGCCGAAGGCGAAGATCACCGCGTTGGTGTGCAGCGGACGCAGGCGGCTGTAGGTGAGCCAGGGGATGTCGAAATTGAGCGCCGGCCAGTACAGCTGCGCCGCGATCAGCACCCCGACCGCCATGCCGACGATGCCCCAGACCACCGTCATGATGGCAAACTGTCGCACGACCCGGTCGTTATAGGTCTCGGTGAGACTCATGCATCCATCCCTCGTGGCGCGCCCGCCGGGCGCAACGGGGCCTTCGGATCCCGGCCCGCGCGCAAGGAGACCACGTTGCCGCCATGCAACCTATTCGTAGTTGTGCCTAGTTGCGCTGGCGCGCGGGCGATGGCAGGAGCGCGCCATGCGCAGCGGTGAGCTCGCCCGCCGCGTCGGCGTCAGCGTCGAGACGCTGCGCTTCTACGAGCGCGAAGGCCTGCTGCCCCGGCCGGCGCGCACGCGCTCGGGCTACCGGCAGTACGAGCAACGCGACCTCGAGCAGGTGCGCCTGATCCGCTCCTGCCAGCAGATCGGCTTCACGCTGCGCGAAGTGAAGGACGTCCTCGACCTGCACCGGGTGCTCGCCGCCCCCGAGCGGGCCGGGCGCCTCAAGCCGCGGGCACAGACACGGCTGCTCGCGGCCGCCGGCCGCCGCCTGACGCTGCTCGATGAGAAGCTGCGCACGCTGCAGAAGATGCGCACCGACATGGCGGCACTGGTCGCAACCCTGGAGGGACACGGCAAGCCGGTGTGCCCGGTGAGCCGCAAGGCGGTGACTTGACTCCGTACCTTGGTACGGGGTGCAGACTCGGGCGCCATGCACCACCGGGCCCTGCCGCTGCTCGCCTCCATCGCGGTCGCCGCGGTCATCCTGGCCGTGGGGTACGACGTGACCCGCCGCGCCCAGGGCATGCGCTCCGGCATGGCGGCGGTCGCGGCCTCGCAGCCGGCGCGGCCGGGCGCGAGCGTGCAGGCCGTGGTGCAACTCGCGCCCGCCACCCGGCCGGGACGCTATCCCGCCGCGGTGCTCGCGCGTGGATGAGACCACCTACCGCGCGACCGACGGCCGTCTCACCGTCGAGGTGACTCCCGAGACTCGCTTCGTCATGGGCGGCGCCGCCGACCTCGGGCCCGGCGGCATCGTCCAGGTCGCCGGCACTATCACCGGGGAGCAGGTGGTGCGCGCGCGGCGCGTCGTCATCCTCACCGGCTACATCAGCGTCACGGCGCCCTCGGGGCGGTGATACTGTTCCTCGAGACCGCATACTCCGGCTGGGCGGCCGCGTTGCTGCTCGCCGTGGGCATCTGCGTGCCCTATGGGGTGCGCGCCCTGAAGGGTGCGAGCCTGGCGCCGCACTATGTCATCGGACTGCTGCTGCCGGCGGCAACGCTGTTGCACGCCTGGCTGCCGATGGCATCGCTGCCGATCCAGCGGTTCGATCGGACCTCGCTGTGGATCGCGACCGCGGCCTTCGTGCTGATGATCGCTCAGGCCGCTCTCGGGCTTGCGCTGCGCGGGAGCGCCGCGCCGCAGCGCGGACCGTTGCGGCGCGTGCATCTCGTCTCGATGATGCTCCTCGTGCTGCTCGTCGCCGGACACATCGCCCGCAGCCGCTAGAGCCGCCGGCCGGTTGCGGCATCGAAGAGGTGCAGCCGCTGCGGTGCGAAGCTCAGCGCCACCGGCTCGCCGATCTGCGGCAGCGCCTGCGGCGGCGTGCGCAGTACCAGCTCGGCGTTCCCGGCGCGCGCCGTGAGGAAAGTCTCGTTGCCGACGGGCTCGATGAGCTCGAGCTGCGCGTGGAGGCGCATCTCGCCGGCGGCCGGCGCTTGCGCCGGCGCGAGATGCAGATCCTCGGGGCGCAGGCCCGCGACCACCTCGGCTCCCTCGGGCAACGCGAACCGCTCCCCGTGCGCGCCATCGAGCGCCACCCGCATGAAGCCGAGATCGAGGCCGGGTCCGGCCTGCGCCAGCCAGCGGCCGCGCATGAAGTTCATGGCCGGGCTGCCGACGAAGCCCGCCACGAACAGATTCGCCGGCCGCTCGTACACGCGCATCGGCGTGTCGATCTGCTGGATCTCGCCCCCGTTCAACACCACGATGCGCTGCGCCAGGGTCATCGCCTCGACCTGGTCGTGGGTCACGTAGATCATCGTGGTGCGCAGCCAGCGGTGCAGCCGCGCGATCTCGGTGCGCATCGCGAGCCGCAGCCGCGCGTCGAGATTGGAGAGGGGCTCGTCGAAGAGGAATACCTGCGGCTCGCGCACCAGCGCGCGTCCGAGCGCCACGCGCTGGCGCTGCCCGCCGGAGAGCTGGCGCGGCAACCGCCCGAGCAGGCCCTCGAGTCCGAGCAGCTCGGCCACCTTGCGCACCCGCGCGGCGCGCTCGGCACGCCCCGCGCCGCGCAGCTCGAGACTGAATCCGAGATTCTGCTCCACCGTCATGTGCGGATAGAGCGCGTAGCTCTGGAACACCATGGCGATGTCGCGATCCTTGGGGGCGAGGTCGTTGACGATGCGCTCGCCGATGCGCACCGTGCCCGCAGTCGGCGTCTCGAGCCCCGCGATGATCCGTAACAGCGTCGACTTGCCGCAGCCGGAGGGACCGAGCAGCACGACGAGCTCCCCGTCGGCCACCTCGAAGGTCGCGCCCGCGACCGCAACCCGGCCGCCCTCGAAGGCCTTGACCACGTTATCCAGCGCTACGGCTGCCACCACAGAGCCTTGTCATATCGCCGGGGCCCCATGTCCCCGCCCCATCATACCCGGCGCCGCGCGTGCCCGGACCGCGGGGTGAGGGCCGCGCCGCCGGCGCAGGTAAACGTTTTCTTCGGCTTTACATCCGGGTATTCTCTCGGACCAGCCATCGGGGGGTGTGCCATCTCGTTTCCGCAAACGTTCCTCTGGGGTTGCGCGACCTCGGCA
>Ga0335083_10007046_pt1 | contig 13910 bp, 18 predicted proteins | sample Lox_Sample_42_FD_206716 | JGI IMG/M metagenome (GOLD analysis project Ga0335083, IMG submission 206716) | Soil microbial communities from Loxahatchee National Wildlife Refuge, Florida, United States - Lox_Sample_4.2 | ecosystem: Environmental > Terrestrial > Soil > Wetlands | place: USA...
CGACGCGCTGCGCCGCCGCCACGGCGGCAGCATCTTCGCGGGCGGCACGCTGATCGCGCTTCTCTCGATGGTTCCGGTCGTCAACCTCATTGCGCCCTTGTTCGGCGCTGCCTTCATGGTGCACATGTTCGGACGTTACGCGCAGGAGAATCGCGCCTCATGATTCGCATCGTTCCCGCCCTCGCTCTCTGTGTCCTTCTCGCCGCCTGCACGACGCCGCAGCGCCAGGGCACAGAACTGCCGCCACCGCCGCCGGGCGGCGAACCTGCCGGCGTGGCGGGTCTTGCGCCCGACCAGGTCCGCGTGGCGTTCGGCACGCCCGCCTTCGTGCGCAAGGACGGCCAGACCGAGATGTGGCGCTACGACAATCCGCGCTGCCGCGCCTTTTTCTTCTTCTACGCGGAAGGCGGCAGCGAGGTCGTGCGCCATGTCGAAACCCTGCCGCGCGGGGCCACTATGGCCGCGGACGCCGCCTGCCTCGACGCGATGCGCGCGCCGCCGAAGGTTTCCTAGGCTTCCTTTTCGCGTTCGGTTTTTTCGGGTGTCCGCCTTCCGGCGTCTTGTGCGGAAAGCGGCAGAGATCGCGTACGACGCAGACAGGGCAAAGCGGCTTTCTCGCCACGCAGACATAGCGGCCGTGCAGGATGAGCCAGTGATGCGCGTGCAGCGCGAATTCGTCCGGCACGATCGCGACGAGCTTATCCTCGACCTCGCGCGGCGTCTTTCCCGGCGCCAACCCGGTGCGGTTGGAGACGCGGAAGATATGCGTGTCCACGGCGATCGTCTTCTCGCCGAAAGCGACATTGAGCACGACATTCGCCGTCTTGCGGCCGACACCGGGCAGCGCCTCGAGCGCGTCGCGATCGCGCGGCACCTCGCCGCCATAGAGGTCGGCGAGAGTCTTCGACAGCGCGATGACGTTCTTCGCCTTGTTGCGGTAGAGCCCGATCGTCTTGATGTACTCGATCAGCTTCGCCTCGCCGAGCGCGACCATTTTCTCCGGCGTGTCCACCACCTTGAATAGCGACTCCGTCGCGCGATTGACGCCTTTGTCCGTCGCCTGCGCCGACAGCACGACCGCGACCAGCAAAGTGTACGGATTGACGTAAGCGAGCTCCGTCTTCGGCTCGGGCATCGCTTTGCGGAGTCGCGCGAAGAATTCGCGCGCGTCCTCTTTTGAGAATCGCTTCGGCATAACGGCGAGAAACCTATTTGATTGACCTGGAATTGCCACTATGCGCGACGCGAAAGCGCCGTCTCGGGAACAGGCCCAGTCGCTCGCCCGTTATCCGCTCAGTTGAGTGGCAGGAGATTGTTATGCGTACGAGTCTCGTCCTGGCGCCGGCGTTTGTCGCGACGCTCATGTTGTCTGCCTGCGGTACCAATCCCGGCGATCGCGCCGTGAGCGGCGGCCTTCTGGGCGCCGGAGCCGGTGCCGCCATCGGCGCGTTGGCCGGCAATGCGGGCGCGGGTGCAGCGATCGGTGCAGTGTCCGGTGCTGTCATCGGCGGCGTTTCGGACCCCTGCACGCTCAATCTCGGCGCTCCATTCTGGCGTCAAAACGGTGGCCGAGCCGCCTATGAGCGGCGCTGCGGTCATCCGCCTCCCGGTGGATGAGGATTTTTCCGGGCTCGCGGCAAACCGCGGGCCCGCTCGCTTTTGTGACGCGGTTCCCGCCTTGCACCGCGTCTTTGCCGTGCCCATCATAGGTGCATGAGCGATCGCAACAGCGATGTCCTGCTTGATACGGTGCTCAGGCCGAGCCCGCCGCTGAGCGCGGAGATTCTCGGCGCAATCCTGGGCGCCGTCGCGCTCATCAATTTCGTGTTTGCGCTCTCCTTTGTGCTCAAGGGCGCGTGGCCGATCGCGCCCTTCATGGGCCTCGATGTTGTGCTGCTTGCCTGGGCGTTCCGCGCGAGCCGCATCGCGGCGCGGCGCGAAGAGCATGTGACCCTGACGCGGGCGCTGCTGCGCATCGCGTTCCGGCCGGCAAAAAAAGGCCCGCCTGAAGTGTCGCTCAATCCCTACTGGGTGCGCGTCGACATGGCCGAGCCCATGGGGCGCGCGAGCACGCTCACGCTCTGGAGTCACGGCAAGGGCTTGCGGATCGGCTCCTTCCTCGCGCCGGCCGAACGTGCGGCCTTCGCAAACCGGCTCAAAATAGCGCTTTCCCGCGCAAAGTCCGACCTTCCGTGAGCCGCAAGAAACGGGTCGAAGCGGGGACGGCTGCGTCCCATATTCGACCCATGACACAGATGATCCCCCAAGAGCACTTCGAAACCGGAACGGATTACCGCCGCATGGGGCGCGCCATCCGCTTCCTCTCCGAACACTATCTCGAGCAGCCGAGCCTCGATGACGCGGCCGGTGCCGCCGGGCTTTCGCCGTTTCACTTCCAGCGCGTCTTCACGCGCTATGTCGGCGTCAGTCCGAAGGCCTTTGTCGGCCATCTGACTCTCGCGCATGCGAAAGACGAGCTCGCCAATGGCGCGAGCGTTCTGGAGGCGGCACTCGATTCCGGTCTTTCCGGTCCGTCGCGGCTGCACGATCTCTGCCTCAAGATCGAGTCCATGACGCCCGGTGAATACGGCAAGGGCGGCGAGGGCGTCGCCATCGAGTATGGCTTTCACGATTGTCCGTTCGGCGTTGTGCTCGTCATGACGACCGCCAAGGGCGTCTGTGGCGTTGCCTTCGGCGACGAGGGCGAAGAGCGCGACATGCTCGCCGACATGCGGGGCCGCTGGCCGAGCGCGAGCTATCGCGAGAACCCCGCTGCGACGCGCAAGATCGCCGCGCGCATCTTCGATCCTGCGGCGAGCGGGGATCTCTCGCTCCATCTCCTCGGCACGCCATGGCAGATCCAGGTGTGGAAAGCGCTCCTCGCCATCCCCGACGGAAAATTCTGCACCTACGGCGCAATCGCGGAAAAGATCGGATCGAAGAGCGCCGGCCGCGCGGTCGGCGCCGCGGTCGGGAGGAATCCGATCTCCTATCTGATCCCGTGCCACCGCGTTCTCGGAAGCGACGGCAAGCTCACCGGCTATCACTGGGGCGTCGCACGCAAGCGCGCCATGCTGGCGGTCGAGGCGGCGAGGGCATTCGCTTAAGCCTTGTTCTGCGCCTTGTCCTTGGCGCGCGCGGCGCCGCTCCGGATCTCGGAGAGCGCCGCACGAAGCGCGTCGGCGTTCGCCGGATCCGCTTCGCCGTCGAACACGAGTTGCGCGCCCATCGTCACAAGGACTTCCTTGAGCGCCGCGCGGGCGATCTCCCCGCGCGGCGAAGCATGCAGGAAGGCGACGGGCTTCTCGTAGAACTCACCCGAGCCGACGAGCCAGTCGAGCGCATTCTTGAGCGCGCCGGGAATCCCGTGCGCGTATTCCGGCGTCGAGACCAGCACTGCGTCGCTCTCGCGCACGCTATCGCGGAAAGCGGCGACCGCTGGCGGCGGCGTCTCGGTTTCGCGATCGGGATTGAAGGCCGGGATATCCCCGAGTTGCGCGAACAGCACGACCGCAATATCGGCCTGGGCGGCCCGCTGCACGGCCGTGAGCAAGGCGGTGTTGCCGGAGCTCGCGCGCAGGCTCCCCGAGAGCGCGAAGAGCTTCACGCGCCCGACAGGCCCAGCACGTCGGCGATGCCGTAGAGGCCCGGCTTCTTGCCCTGGCCCCAGCGTGCCGCGGCAATGGCGCCGTGCGCGAAAATCGCGCGGTCTTCCGCGACATGGGACAGCACAAGACGCTCGCCCGGCCCGGCCAGGATCACGTCATGATCGCCGATGACCGTGCCGCCGCGCAGCGATGCGAACCCGATCGCGCCCTGCGGCCTCGGTCCGGTTTGTCCATCGCGCCCGCGCACGGAATGGTCGTCGAGCGAAACGCCGCGTCCCGCGGCCGCTTCGCGGCCGAGCCACAGCGCGGTGCCGGACGGCGCGTCGACCTTGCGGTTGTGATGCATCTCCACGATTTCGACGTCGAAACCGGGCAATGCCTTCGCGGCCTGTTTCACGAGCGCCGCCAGCAGCGTGACTCCCAGGCTCATATTGCCCGACTTGATGATCACGGCATGACGTGCCGCGGCGCGAATCCTCGTGTCGTCCTCGGCGGAGAGTCCCGTGGTGCCGATGACATCGACGATGCGCGCCTGCGCCGCGAGATCGGCGAGCTCGACGGACACTCTTGGAGTGGTGAAATCGAGCAGCGCATCGGCCTGCGCGAGCAGGGGCAAAGGATCGTCGGTGACGGGGACCTTGTTCGCGACCGTGCCCGAAAGCATCCCGGAATCCTTGCCGAGATCGGGGCTGCCCTTGCGCTCGAGCGCGCCGGTGACCGTGAAATCCTTCTCCTCGGACAGCATGCGGATCAAAGTGCGGCCCATGCGGCCCGAGGCGCCGGAGATGACGGTGCGAATCGTGTTCATCGGTCGATCCTAATGCATCAATGAGCCAAGCCGGTCGACGACAACCCCGGCGATCGCCTGGCCGAACCACGGCACGGTCAGGATCAGGGCCGATGCTCCGACTCTCAGAAGCGTCGGCTGGTCGAATGGCCATTCGTGAACGGCGGCGATGCGCGCCTCATAGGCGAGCGCGCCCTGCAGCTTGGTCGCCGCCTCCGCATCTTCGTGCATGTTGCGACGGAGTTCGTCGATACGGTCGCGTATGCGCTCGAGCTCGGCTCTCTTGGCGGCCAGAATGCGCCGGTGCACTCGCTCCATCGTGCCGATGAACGACCATGCTCCCATCGCAATGCAGCACAGCATGAACGCCAGAGTCAGAATCGTGACGCCCCCGCCGACAAAGGCGAGAAGCGTGACGGCGCCGATCGTGAACCAGATGAGTGCGATGCGTGCCGCGGCGCGACCGATCACGGCAAGCCTGTCCACACGCAAAAGATCGATCGTCATGGCAGAAAGCGTTCTCTGGAACGATTCGCTTCCTGTGCGGGTCAACACCACGCCGCGGAAGAAGGACGCGAAGATCAGGGTCGTGAGCAGCACGAACCACCCCAGCAATGCCGGCTGACTGCGAAGATTGTCGTTTGGCGCTACGTACAAGAGCCAGCTTGCGAGAAGCCCTCCCCCAATGCCCAGCAGGCTGGCACTTGCGAGCGGGGCGCCCCGCGGCGTCAGTTCGGTGATATCCGCTGCCGCCCTCCAGTCCCCATCCAGCGCGATGACGAAGGATCCGATATCTCTGCGATCGCCCGAGCGTGCGTAGCGCTGCATGCCGAGCACCGTGGCCGCCAGCAGGCATAGCCACAAACCGGCCGGCGCATGCGGATTGGCGAGGACACCTCCGCCGCTCGCCATTGCATTGCCGGACAGCAAAAGGGCCAGTGCCAGCGTCGCGACGAGGAATCCGAGGATGCACAACGTCGTGACCGCGGTTCCAAACGGTGAGCGCACGAACAGCAATTGTTCGAAATAGGCGTCGCGATCGCTCTTCGCGAGCGAAACGCGGATATTGTCGGGAATGGCTTCGCTCATGGACGAAGCTTCGCGCTAGGGGAGAATCCTGTCGAGGCTTTAAACGCGCGTGTCTACATTGCCGGCAGCGCCGCTCTGCGGCGCGCCGCCCGCGCGCGCGACCGTCACCATGGCCGGGCGCAGCAGCCGGTCTCCGATCATGTAGCCGGTCTGGACCACATCGACGATGGAGCCCGCCGGCTTGCCGTTGCCCGGCACCTCGGCAATGGCCTGGTGCAGGTTGGGGTCGAATTTCGCGTCGTTCGTATCGATCTGACGCACGCCGTAGCGCTCGAGCGTCGAGAGCAGCTGGCGCTCCGTCGCCTCGACACCGTCGATCACGGCCTTCACCGCCGGATCGGCGGCCTCGCGCAGGGCAGGGGGGCAGGCCGAGAGGGCGCGGCCGAAATTGTCGGCGATGCCCAGCATGTCGCGCGCGAACTTCGTGTTGGCGTATTGCGAAGCTTCCTGCTTGTCGCGCTCGGCGCGGCGACGGATGTTTTCGACCTCGGCGAGCGCGCGCAACAGCCGGTCCTTGAGATCGGCATTCTCGTTCTTCAGCGCGTCGTTCTCGTTTGCGGGCTCCGGCGCGTTCATCTGGTCGTTGTCATCGCTCATGGTCTGATCCTTAAACGCGAAACACCCCTATCCGAGCAAGCGGCCGATCACCTTTGCCGTGTGATCGACCATCGGGATGATGCGCGCATAGTTAAGACGGGTGGGGCCGAGAACGCCGATGACGCCGACGATCTTGCCCTGCGCATTGGCGTAGGGGGCCGCGACAATCGACGACCCCGACAGGCTGAACAGGCGGTTTTCCGAGCCGATGAAGATGCGCACCCCGTCGCCGCCTTTTGCGAGTTCCAGCAGGCGGATCAGGTCGTTCTTGCGCTCGATATCGTCGAACAGCGTGCGGATGCGCTCGAGATCGGCCTGGGCCTCGACGCTGTCGAGAAGATGGGACGTGCCGCGCACGATCAGCACTTTCTCGTCGGCGTCTCGTGCAGGACCTGCGAGCGTCGCAAGGCCTTCCGCAACGATCTTGGCAGTCAGCGCGTCGAGTTCCGCGCGTTCGCCTTCGAGCTCGAGGAGGATCTCGGCGCGTGCGGCGTCGAGCGTGCGGCCGCGCAGGCGTGCGTTCAGATAGTTGGAGGCCTCCGACAAGGCCGATGCCGGCAGGCCTGCGGGAATGTCGATCAAGCGGTTCTCGACCTGGCCGTCCTCGCCGACGATGACGACAAGCGCCTTGCCCGGCGCCACGCCCACGAATTCGGCATGCTTGAGCGTGGAATCCTGTTTGGCTGCGACGACGAGTCCGGCGCAGCGCGACAGACCAGAGAGCAGCGTCGTCGCTTGCGTCAGCACGTCTTCGAGGCCGCGTCCCGAGCCCGTGATCCGGGCTTCGATGGCCGAGCGCTCGTCGGGTGCGAGCTCGCCGATCTCGAGCATGCCGTCGACGAAGAGGCGAAGGCCGCGCTCCGTCGGCACCCGGCCCGCGCTTGTATGGGGCGCATAGAGCAGGCCCATGGTCTCCAGATCCGCCATCACATTGCGGATGGAGGCGGGGGAAAGCGCGATCGGGAGGCGCTGGCTCAGCGTCCGCGATCCGACCGGCTCGCCCGAAGCAAGGAAGGCTTCGACGAGATGGCGGAAGACTTCGCGAGGCCGTTCGCCGAGCGGGGCACCGGCGGCCCGTGGGGATGTATGGTCTACCAATTAAGCCTTTGACCAACCTGACTATTTTTCATGCGGCGGCGGCGCGATTTGCGCCGCCCGGCGCAAAGCCGCTAGGTAGCGGCGTATCGTCAAAACTTCAAGGGATCAGGGATATGCGTCCCAGCAAGCGCTCAGCCGACGAGCTGCGTTCGGTGAGCCTCGAAGCGGGCGTCGCCAAGCACGCCGAAGGCTCCTGCCTCGTCAAATTCGGCGACACCCATGTGCTTGTGACCGCGAGCCTCGAGGAGACAGCCCCACCCTTCCTGCGCGGCTCGGGCCGCGGCTGGGTGACGGCGGAGTACGGCATGCTGCCGCGCGCGACGCATGAAAGGACGCGGCGCGAAGCCGCGCAAGGCAAGCAGTCGGGTCGCACCCAGGAAATCCAGCGGCTGGTCGGGCGAAGCCTGCGCGCGGTGGTCGACCTCACGGCGCTGGGCGAGCGCCAGATCGTGCTCGATTGCGATGTGCTGCAGGCCGATGGCGGTACGCGCACGGCGTCGATCACCGGCGGCTTCATCGCGCTGCACCAGTGCATCGGCTTCATGAAGAAGACCGGCATGGTGACCAAGCCCGCGATCAAGGATCACGTGGCGGCGATCTCCTGCGGCATCTGGAAGGGCACGCCGGTGCTCGATCTCGATTATGCCGAGGATTCGACCGCGGAGACGGACGCGAATTTCGTGCTGACGGGGTCCGGCGGCCTCGTCGAGATCCAGGGAACGGCCGAAGGCGCACCGTTCAGCGACGAGGAATTCGCGTCGCTGCTCAAACTGGCGCGCAAGGGAATCGGCGAGCTGGTCGCGTTGCAGAAGAAAACGATCGGCGCATGAAGCTGAAGCGCGGCGACACGCTGGTCCTCGCTTCGCACAATCCAGGCAAGGTGCGCGAGATCGAGGAATTGCTTGCGCAGTTCGGCATCGTGGTCAAAGGCGCGGCTGCGCTTGGCTTGCCGGAGCCGGAGGAGACCGGCCACACCTTCGCCGAGAATGCCGCGCTGAAGGCGCGCGCGGCAGCGGATGCGAGCGGCTTTGTCGCGCTCTCCGACGATTCCGGGCTCTCGGTCGCAGCGCTCGATGGCGCGCCGGGCATCTATTCCGCGCGCTGGGCGGGACCCAAAAAGGACTTCTCCGCCGCCATGGCGCGCGTCAGACGCGAGCTCGAGGAAAAGGGCACGCAGGACCGGCGCGCGAAATTCGTTTGTGCCCTGGCGCTGGCTGCGCCGAAGGGGAGCGAGGAGATCTACGAAGGCGAGGTGCACGGCCGTCTCGAATTCCCGCCGCGCGGAGACAAGGGTTTCGGCTACGATCCCATCTTCGTCGCCGACGGCATGACCGAGACCTTCGGCGAGATCGAACCGGCGACCAAGCACGGCATGAGCCATCGCGCGCGTGCCTTCGAAAAGCTGGTGAAGGCGGTGTTTTGAGCGAACGCAGCGTGCCATTCGGGGTCTATGTCCACTGGCCGTTTTGCGCCGCCAAATGCCCCTATTGCGACTTCAACAGTCATGTGCGTTCGGCGATCGACGAAGACGCGTGGAGCGATGCGATCGTGCGCGAGCTCGAATGGACGGCCGCGCGGCAAGGCGCTGACCGCCCGATCGTCTCCACGATGTTCTTTGGCGGCGGCACGCCATCCTTGATGAGTGGCCGTGCGGTTGGCCGCGCCATCGACACCGTCGCGCGACTCTGGCGGACGAGCAACGACGTCGAGATCACGCTGGAAGCCAATCCCGCGAGCGCGGATGCGGCACGGTTCGCCGATTACCGCGCCGCAGGCGTGAGCCGCCTCTCGCTCGGCATGCAGGCGCTGAACGACGCCGACCTGAAGCAGCTTGGACGACTGCACAATGTTGCCGAAGCGAGAGCGGCACTCGCGCTGGCAATGAAGAATTTCGACCGCGTCTCGCTCGATCTCATCTATGCGCGGCCCGACCAGACGGTGGCGCAGTGGAAGGAAGAGCTGCGCGACGCGCTCGCCTTCGGTACCGAGCATCTTTCGCTCTATCAGCTCACCATCGAGCCTGCGACCCCGTTCGCGCAGCTCCACCGCTCCGGCGTGCTGCAAATTCCGGACGAAGACCGTGCGGCGGCGCTCTACGAAACCACACAGGAGATCACCGAGGCGGCGAATAGGCCGGCCTACGAAATCTCCAATCACGCGGCGCCGGGCGCGGAATCGCGGCACAATCTCCTCTATTGGCGCTATGGCGCCTACGCCGGCGTCGGGCCCGGTGCGCATGGGCGTCTCGATCTTGGCGGCAAACGGTACGCGACAGCGACGGAGAAATTGCCGGAACGCTGGCGGCAGCGGGTCACGCGCGAAGGAAGCGGTGTTACGGAATTGGAAGAAGTCTCGTTGGCGGAAGCGGCGCGCGAGCATCTTTTGATGAACCTGCGCTTGAGCGAAGGCATCGATCTCGCCGCCTACAGCGCGCGCTGGAATTCCGCGCCCGACAGCGCGCGCATCGCGGGGCTGGAGCAGCAAGGCCTCCTCGTGCGCGACGGCGATACGCTCACCGCGACGCCGCGCGGAAGACTGGTGCTGAATTCCGTGATCGCGGCCCTGGCCGACTAGCTGCCCTGCTTCTGGAACGTCTTGGGCGCCGGGTCGATGACGCGGAACGTGCCGCCCGCTTCAACCGCCAGCACGGCCAGTCCGCGATCGGTCGTGCCGTCCGCGTTCAGCCGGAAAATCCCGTCGATACCGGTGAAGCCGTTGGGATCGGTGAGCGCCGCGTGCGTGAAGCGATGATAGGGCTCGCCCGAAGACAGAAGCGCGATCAGCGACACGGCATCGTATGCGAGAGCTGCGAGCTGCGGCGGCGAGGTGCCGAAGGCGGCACGGTACTTGGTGTCGAACGCCGCGGCCGCATCGGGCTCGGGCGCGGCAAACCAGCCGTCGTTCAGCAGAGACTCACGGCTGATGGACGGATCGTCCCACAGGCCGGTGCCCAGGAGCTTCACCTTGGTGGGATCGACCCCGTCATAGGAAAGCGTCGGCACGATGCCGCGCAGAAGCGCGCCGCCCTGTGCGATCAGGATCGCGTCGGGATTTGTCTTGGCCAGCGCTTGTGCCGGTTCCACGATCGCGCCGGCACTCGGGCTGAAGCGCTCCACGTCGGTCACCTGCGCGCCGGACGCCGTGACGGCCGAGCTGAAGGACTGCGCCACCACCTCGCCATAGGACGTCTGCGGAATCAGCGCTCCGAACTGCTTGTGGCCCTGTGCTGCCGCATAGCCCACCACCCGCTTCACTTCGTTCTGCGGCAGGAAGCTCAGGAGATAGATCCCGTTCCCGGCGACGGTCGTGTCGGTGGAGAAGGCGAGCACCGGAACGCCATGGTCGCGCGTCAGCGGCGCGATCGCGCTCACCGACTGCGCGAACAGGGGACCGATGATGATCTCCGCACCCTGATCGAGCAGCTTTTGCGCACCGGCAGCGGCTTCCGCCGACGTGCCGTTCTCGTCGGCCGTGATCAGCAGGATGTTGGGATTGCCGGAGTCGAACAGCGCGAGCTGGGCGGCCTTCATCATCGAATTGGCCAGCAGGCGCGTCGTCGGCGAGGCCGCCGAAAAGGGCAGGAGCACGCCCACCCGCACCGGTACCTTGTCGGCCGGCATGTTGGGCAGGCGCAGGAATTCGGGCGCCTCCTGGGTCAGCTGATGCGGCGCCGGAGGGGGTGGCGGGGGCGGTGCCATGACGGAAACCGTCGCCGGCTTCTGGGTCGTGCAGCCCGTGAGCATTGCTATCGCAACAGCGCCCGCAATCGCGCTAAACCGGATGGAACGCAGTGACGCAAACCGAAGCATCGGAAATTCCCTTGGCGCTGTCGAAACCGGAGCCGAAACCGGAGACTAAGCCCTCCGCCGATGGGCGTAAATTGGCGCAAGCCGGCGATCTTGCGCCGGGTCTTTACGTCACCGCGACGCCGATCGGCAATGCGCGCGACATCACCTTGCGCGCGCTCGAGGTATTGTCCCATTGCGACCTTATTGCGGCCGAGGATACGCGCGTGACCGCGAAGCTGCTCGCCATCCATGGCATCGAGAAGCCGCTCACCTCCTACAACGATCACAACGCGGCGCGGGAACGGCCGAAGCTCATCCAGCGCCTGCGCCATGGCGCCAGAGTTGCGCTGGTCAGCGATGCCGGAACGCCGCTCGTCTCCGATCCCGGGTTCAAGCTCGTGCGCGAGGCGATCGGAGAGGGCATCGCTGTCCACGCCGTGCCGGGCGCGTCGGCTCCGTTGGCAGGGCTCGCTGCGGCCGGGCTACCGACAGACAAGTTCTTCTTCGCCGGATTTTTGCCGGCACGCTCGGGAGAACGGCGCACCGCGCTCGAGTCTCTCAAGACAATTCCGGCCACGGTGGTGTTCTTCGAGTCGGCCCAGCGGCTTGGCGAGTCCCTCACGGACCTCGCAGCCGTCTTCGGCGCGCGTCCCGCGGCGGTGGCGCGCGAGCTGACGAAGCTGCATGAGGAGGTCCGGCGCGGCGATCTCAACTCGCTCGCCGAGTTCTATTCCAAAGCGGATGCGCCGAAAGGCGAGATCACCATTCTCGCAGGTCCCCCGCTCGAGACGGGTCCCGACTTTCGCCGCATCGATGCGCTGCTCGAAAAAGCGCTCGCCTTCATGCCGGTGCGCGCGGCCGTCGATCTCGTCGCCGAGGCCGTGGATGCGCCGCGGCGGCAGGTGTACGACCGCGCGCTCGCGCTCAAGCAAGACGATGACTAGGCCGCCTTCGCCCAAACGCAGGAAAGCCGAGCGACGCGGCCGGCGCAGCGAAACGCTTGCCGCCGCCATGCTGCTCCTCAAGGGCTACCGGATCCTGGGCCGGCGCGTGAAGACGCGTGTCGGCGAAATCGACCTCGTGGCGCGCTCGCCTTCGGGCATCGTCTGCTTCGTCGAGGTCAAGGCGCGCGCGGACGCGGGTTCCGCGGCAGAGGCCGTATTGCTGCGCCAGCAGGGCCGCATCGCGCGCGCAGCGGAACTGTTTCTCGCCGCGCGCCCGGCGCTCGCCAATGCCAGGTTCCGCTTCGACATCGTGACCGTGGCGCCGCGCGCGCTTCCGCGCCATATGCGCAACGCATGGCAGATGGACGATCTGAAGCGATAGATTGAGCTACCGCGCATGCTTGGGGCAAACTCGGGCGCGATGGACATCTTCAGCGACAATCCGGACGATTATCTGCGCGGGCTCGGCGAAGCGGGCGACGGTCCGCACGACATTGCCGGCGCAGCGTTGATGCTCGCCGCCCTCGACCATGCGGACAGGAACCGCGCGCCGTTCATCGCGCATTTGTCGGAGATGACGGAAAGGTTGCGCGGCGAGACGCGCCTCGTCTCGCGGGTGGAAGACGTCGCGCGCTCGCTTTCGCTCCTGCTCGCCGGTCAATATGGCTATGAGGGCGACCGGCCGACTTATGACGATCCGCGCAACGCCAATCTGATGGACGTGATCACACGCCGCCGCGGCCTGCCGGTGGCGCTCGGCATTCTCTACATCCATGCCGCGCGCGGCGCCGGATTTGCCGCCTCGGGCTTGAGTTCGCCCGGCCACTTCCTCGTCAGCGTCGGTTTCAAGGGGCGCGAGGCGCTTATCGATCCGTTTCATGGCGGCGCTGCCATCGAGCGCGAGCGCCTGAGCCCGCCGCCACGCATGCGTCCCGCCGCGTCAGGACTGCCGCGCCCGGCGGATCCGGTGAGCGACGTCGAGGTCCTGCTGCGGCTTCAGAACAACCTGAAGGTACGCGCGCTCGAAGCCGGTGATCGTGCCAGGGCGCTCGAGATCGCGCGCCGCATGACGCTCCTGGCGCCGCGGCGCCCGGATATCTGGCTCGACTTCGCGCAAATGAACGAGGCGTCGGGCTCGCTCGGCGCCGCCCGCAAGGCGCTCGAGCAATGCCTCGCCCTTGCGGGCCAGGGCGAAGCAATCCACAACGAAGCGGCGCTCGCGCTCAACAACCTGAAGCGCAAGCTGAACTAGGGGCTTTGATGGGTCTCAACGTCGCCATCCAGATGGACCCGATCGAGAAAATCGATATCGGCGGGGACTCGACCTTCGCGCTTGCGCTGGAGGCGCAGCAGCGTGGCCACACGCTCCTCTATTACGGCCCGCGCGATCTCTCGTTCCGCGAAGGTCTCGTCACGGCGCGCGCGCGGCCGTTGAACGTGCGCGCGGTGAAAGGCGATCACTTCACGCTGGGAGATGTCGCGGTTCACGACCTCTCGAAGTCCGACGTCGTGCTGATGCGCCAGGATCCGCCCTTCGACATGGCTTACATCACCGCGACGCATATCCTCGAACGCATCCATCCAAAGACGCTGGTCGTCAACGATCCGTCTTCGGTGCGCAACGCGCCGGAGAAATTGTTCGTCACGCTGTTCAAGGATCTTATGCCGCCCACGCTGATCACCAGCGACCGGCTCGAGATCGTCTCCTTCCGGAAGGAGCACAAGGACATCATCGTCAAGCCGCTCTATGGCAATGGCGGCGCGGGCGTGTTCCGCGTGAAGCCTGACGACGAGAATCTCGGCGCGCTGCTGGAGATGTTCACCCAGTTCTATCGCGAGCCCGTGATCGTTCAGCGCTATGTCCCTGAGGTGCGCAAGGGCGACAAGCGCATCATCCTGGTCGACGGCGAGTTCGCCGGTGCCATCAATCGCGTGCCCGCGGAAGGCGAGGCGCGCTCCAACATGCATGTCGGCGGCCGTCCGGAAGCGACGACCTTGT
>Ga0335083_10007048_pt1 | contig 13909 bp, 10 predicted proteins | sample Lox_Sample_42_FD_206716 | JGI IMG/M metagenome (GOLD analysis project Ga0335083, IMG submission 206716) | Soil microbial communities from Loxahatchee National Wildlife Refuge, Florida, United States - Lox_Sample_4.2 | ecosystem: Environmental > Terrestrial > Soil > Wetlands | place: USA...
CCCACGAGCACGGATTCCGGCCACGGCGCGGGGCGCCCGTGAACATCGACGTGGGCGCCCGGTTGCGCGGCATCCGCACCACCTTCGGCCTCTCGCAGCGCGAGCTGGCGCGTCGCGCGGGTGTCACCAACGGCCTGATTTCGTTGATCGAGCAGAATCGCGTGAGTCCTTCGGTCAGCTCCCTCAAGAAGGTGCTGGACGGGGTGCCCATGTCACTGGCCGAATTCTTCACCCTGGACCTGGGTGCGCCGCCGCAGACCTTCTTCGCGGCCGACGAGCTGGTGGAGCTGGGGAACGCCGAGGTCTCCCTGCACCTGGTGGCGGCTAAGCGGCCCGGGCGCCAGCTGACCATCCTCCACGAGCGCTATGCGCCCGGCGCGGCGACCGGAGATGAGATGATTGCTCATCGTGGCGAGGAGGGCGGCATCGTCGTGCGCGGCCGCCTTGAGCTGACGGTGGGCGGCGCTACGCGGGTGCTGGGTCCGGGCGAAGCCTATTACTTCGCCAGTCAGCTGCCTCATCGCTTCCGCAACGTCGGTCGCGAACCGTGTGAGATCATAAGCGCCAGTACGCCACCCAGTTTCTGAAGCCGGCCCCAGGCCGGTTCCCCTTCCTACGTTTTACAAGAGTCACAGTCATGGCCGCCAAACCCGAAGTCATCTCCTGGCACGAGCGGGCCCGCTCGCTCGACATCCGCACCAAGGCCTTCATCAACGGCAAGTACGTCGATGCCGCCTCGGGCGCCACGTTCGATTCCATCAATCCCGGCACGGGCAAGCTGCTTGCGCGCGTCGCCGCCGGTGACAGCGAGGACGTCAATCGCGCGGTGAGCGCGGCCCGCGCCACGTTCCGCAAGGGCGTTTGGGCCAATCTCGCCCCGTCCAAGCGCCAGAAGGTGCTGAAGCGTCTCGCCGACCTGATTCGCGCCAATGCCGAGGAACTTGCGCTGCTCGAGACGCTGGATATGGGCAAGCCCATCAGCGTCAGCATGAGCGTGGACATCCCCGGTGCCGCTCGCTGCATCGAGTGGTACGCCGAAGCCATCGACAAGATCTACGATGAAGTCGCCCCGACCGGACCTGCCACGCTTGCCACCATCACCCGCGAACCGATGGGCGTTGTGGGCGCGATCGTGCCGTGGAACTACCCGCTCCTGATGGCAGCCTGGAAGCTCGGCCCCATCCTGGCCTCCGGCAATTCGTTCGTGCTGAAGCCGTCGGAGAAGTCTCCGTTGACCGCAATCCGCGTTGCGGAACTGGCCATCGAGGCCGGCGTCCCCAAGGGCGTGTTCAACGTGGTGCCCGGACTTGGACAGACCGCGGGCAAGGCGCTCGCCCTGCACATGGATGTCGACTGCATCGCGTTCACGGGTTCGACGGCTACCGGCCGCGCCATCATGCAGTACGCCGGCCAATCCAACATGAAGCGCGTCTCGCTGGAGTGCGGCGGCAAGTCGCCCAACATCGTGATGGCCGATTGCCCGGATCTCGACCGCGCCGCCACCGCGGCCGCCTACGCCATTTTCGACAACCAGGGCGAAGTGTGCTCGGCCGGCTCGCGTCTGCTCGTGCAGGACAGCATCAAGGACGCCGTGCTCGAGAAGGTCAAGGCCATCGGCAAATCGCTCTCCCCCGGCGACCCGCTCGACACCAACACCAAGCTCGGTGCCATCGTGGATGACATCCAGCTCAAGCGCGTGTTGGGATACATCGACACCGGCCGCAAGGACGGTGCCAATGTGTACCTCGGCGGCCGCCGCGTCCGCGAGGACAGCGGTGGATACTTCGTCGAGCCGACCGTGTTCGATGGAGTCCGTCCCAACATGACGATCGCTCGCGAGGAAATCTTCGGGCCCGTGCTGTCCACCATCACGTTCAAGACCGCCGATGAGGCCATCGAGATCGCCAACGATGTGATCTACGGACTGGTGGCTGCCGTGTGGACCCGTGACATCACCGTCGCGCATCGCACCGCCAAGGCCTTGCGCGCCGGCACGGTGTTCGTGAACTGCTACGACGCCGATGACATCACCGTGCCGTTCGGTGGTTTCAAGCAGTCCGGCATCGGCCGCGACAAGTCGCTGCACGCTCTGGAGAAGTACACCGAGCTGAAGACGACTTGGATCGACCTGACGTGACAAGGGTGCGTCGAGCTCGCGTGCGGGCGCGACACGGGTCGCCTCTTCGTGCGGGCGCGACGCGGATTCCGAGTGAGGCTGCGTCGCCGGTGTGAGCACTGAATCGCGCCAGTTCCTGGCGAGCTCTCCCCGGGGACTGGCCGATCTGCTGGCGCGCGAGCTGACAGCGCTCGGGGCGCAGTCCGTGAAGGAACGCTCGACGGGCGTCGCCTTCACGGGCGAGCTGCGGGTCGCCTACCGGGCGTGCCTGGAATCCCGACTCGCAAACCGGATCTTCCTGGAGCTGTCGAGCTTCGAGGCGGCCACCGCCGAGGAGTTCTACGCGGATGTCCGTCGCATCGACTGGACTCAGCACCTGGGTCCGGGCGCCACTCTGGCCTGCGAGTTCACGGGTCGGCATCCCGCACTCACGCATACCCATTTCGGCACCCTGAAGCTGAAGGATGCCATCGTCGACTCCTTGCGGGATGCAACGGGAGCACGCCCCGACATCGCCGTCGAGCAACCGGATGTGCGTGTGCATGCCCACGCGAATGGCGCGCGCATCACGGTCTCGCTCGACCTGTCGGGCGAGAGCCTGCACCGCCGGGGCTACCGGGGAGAGGGCGGAGAGGCGCCTTTGAAGGAAAACGTGGCTGCCGGCATGCTGCTGCGGGCCGGCTGGCCGGAGATGGTGGCGTCCGGCGCGCCCTTTCTCGATCCCATGTGCGGTTCGGGCACGCTCGTGATCGAGGCTGCATGGATCGCTGCCGGCCATGCGCCTGGACTCGCACGATCGTATTACGGATTTCTCGGCTGGCGCGCTCACGACGCGCAGACCTGGGGCGAAGTACTGCAGGACGCGCGAACCCGAAGCCGGATCAGCGAGGGGCCCACTGTTGTGATCCGGGGGCAGGATCGCGACGGCAGAGCGATCCGCATCGCACGCGCCAATGCCGAGCGGGCCGGCGTGTCGCACCTCGTGGAGCTCGAAGTGAAGCCCCTGGCGCAGGCCGCGCCACCCGAGGCGCAGGCCGCGCCGCCCGATGGGCAGCAGCCCGCCGCGCCACCTGAGACGGATGCTGAAGCGGGCGCGGCCGGCGATGGTTGGCAGCAGGCTGCGGGACTCCTCTGCGTCAATCCGCCGTATGGCGTGCGGCTGGAGGATCACGCTGGCGCGCTGGCCCTGCACCGCGAGCTGGGGGAGGTGCTGCGGACACGCTTCCAGGGCTGGATCGCCGCTGTCCTCATCGGCGCGCCCGAGTTCGGCAAGGAGCTCGGCATCCGCGCCTATCGCACCCACGCGCTTTGGAACGGTGCGCTCGAGTGCCGCCTGCTGCGGTTGCGTATCGACTCGCGGAGCGAGCGCGATCCCGGTCGATTGGGCAAACCGGACGCCAGCCTGCGCGAGTCGCCCGGGGCGCGCATGTTCGCCAACCGTCTTGGCAAGAACCTCAAGCGGCTCAAGAGCTGGGCTGATCGGGAAAACGTGTTCTGCTACAGGCTGTACGACGCGGACATGCCGGAGTACGCCTTCGCCATCGATCTTTACCGCACGATCGAGCCCGACGGCGCATGGTTATACGTACAGGAGTACGCCGCGCCGACTGAAATCGAACTCGACGCCATCCGTCGCCGACGCAACGAAGCGCTGTCAGTACTCACCGAGGTCATCGGTGTCGCACCCGAGTGCATTCACGTGCGCACGCGGCGCCGCACCCGGCAAGGTGACCAGTATCAGAAGGTCGCGGAGCGGGAGCACTTCCATCGTGTCATGGAGGGTGGCCTGAAGTTCCGCGTCAACTTCGACGATTACCTGGATACCGGCCTGTTCCTCGACCATCGGATCACCCGGGAACGCCTGCGCGCGGCGTCGAAGGGCAAGCGCTTTCTCAACCTGTTCGGCTACACAGGTACGGCAACGGTGTACGCCGCATCGGGTGGTGCGACATCAACGACCACAGTCGATCTGTCACGCACCTATCTGGACTGGGCGCAGGTGAATCTGTCACTCAATCACCTCATCGGGCCGCAGCATGAACTCATCCAGGCGGACTGCCGCGAATGGCTGCGGCACGGCGCGCCCGCCGGAGCCTACGATCTGATCTTTCTGGACCCGCCCACCTTCTCCAACTCCAGGCGCATGGAGGGAGTGCTGGACATCGAACGCGACCACGCCGCGCTGATCGATGCCTGCGTCCGGCTGTTGACCTCTGGCGGCCTGCTCGTGTTCTCGACCAACTCGCAACGCTTCCGGCTGGATGAGGCCCTGGCTGCCCGCTACGACGTGCGGGACATTTCCGCGGCCACCCTGCCGCGGGATTTCGAGCGCAACCCGCGCATCCACCGCTGTTTCGAGATCCGCGCCCGGCCAGCGTGAGGTTCTGCGGCAGGCGCGCATCGTGACCCTGACCGGCTCGGGCAGTCGTCTTGGCCCCTCGCCATGACCTGCGTCTCAATGACGCTGGCGTGGCTTTACAGGGACGGCGTGCTGCGGTAGCTTCAGACGATGCTCGGATCGATTCGCAAGCGCACGACCATTACGAAGCCCTTTGGTGGGGCTCCGGAGGATGGCGCGCGCTGATCGTCCCGATCCGAACGCGAATCCAGGAGGCCCCGCCGGTCAGACCGACGGGGCCTCGTGCTTTGTGGGGGACGACTCGGGCTTTTTTTGGGTGGCGGGATGGAGAACATGATGCAAGCGAGTAGTGGCAAGGCGCCGGTAGTGGCCATCGTCGGGGCAACCGGTGCGGTGGGCGTGGAGCTGTTGGGGTGTCTGGAGCGGCGCAATTTCCCGCTGTCCGAGCTGCGGCTGTTTGCCTCGGCCCGTTCAGCCGGAAAGACGCTCCAGTTCCGCGGCAAACCGGTTCCCGTCCAGGAGCTGACCGAGGACGGCCTGAACGGAGTCAACATCGGTCTGTTTTCCGCGGGCAGCTCCACGTCGAAGAAGTTTGCACCGGTCGCCGTGCGCAAGGGCGCGGTCGTCGTGGACAACTCCTCCGCCTTCCGCATGGAGCGCGAAGTGCCCCTCGTAGTACCTGAAATCAACCCGCAGGCCATCCGCGAGCACCGGGGCATCATCGCCAATCCCAACTGCGCCGCGATCATCTCCATCACGCCACTGTGGCCCATCCATCGACAGAACCGCATCCGACGGCTGATCCTGTCGACCTACCAGGCGGCCTCCGGCGCGGGCGCCGCGGCCATGGAGGAATTGCGCGAATCCACTCGTGCCTGCCTTGATGGTCGTGACTACCGCAACACGGTGCTGCCGCACCCGTATGCCTTCAATCTCTTCAGTCACAACACGCGGATCGATCCGGCCACCGGCTACAACGAGGAGGAGACCAAGGTCATCCAGGAGGCGCGCAAGATCTTCGGCGACGCGGAGTTGCGCGTCTCGGCGACGTGCGTGCGAGTACCGGTGCTGCGCGCCCATTGCGTCGCCATCAGTTTCGAGTGCGAGCGTCCCATCACACCCGTGGAAGTCCGCAACACCCTGGCCGCGGCGCCGGGCGTGAAGCTCGTGGATGATCCGGAGAAGAACTACTTCCCGATGCCCAAGGATGCCTCGGGACAGGATCCGATCCTGGCCGGCCGCATCCGCCAGGATCTCAGCGATCCCAGTGGCCGCTCGATCGCGCTGTTCGTGGCGGGCGACCAGCTCCTGAAAGGGGCGGCACTGAATGCGGTGCAGATCGCCGAATTGCTGTAGGGCGGCGCCAGCAGGCAGGCGGGTGTGACGATTGATCGGACGGGCCGCGATCGGTCGGTCAGAGCAGATCCTTGATGCGGTAATACAACATCGCCAGCACCAGCGCGGGCCGGCGCAAGGCCGCGCCTCCCGGAAAGTTGGCATGCGGTATCCGCGCGAACACGTCGAAGCGCTCGGAGGTGCCGGCGATCGCCTGCGCCACCATCTTGCCGGCGATGCCCGTCAACGCAATGCCGTGACCGGAGAACCCCTGCAGGAAGTACACGTTGGACGCGAGCCGTCCGAAGTGGGGGGCCCGGTTCATCGTGATGTCCACGTTGCCACCCCAGGCGTAATCGATCCGCACGTCGGCCAGTTGCGGGAAGACCTTCAGCATGCGCGCGCGCGTGGCACTCGGCGCATCGAATGAGGACAGCCCCGAGTAGTTGACCCGGCCGCCGAACAGCAGCCGGTGATCGGCGGACAGGCGGAAATAGTCCAGCACCCAGTTCATGTCGGCGACCGCGCTCCGGTTCGCTATCAGGCCGCGAGCGTGCTCCGCGCCCAGCGGCTCGGTCGCCACGATGTAGGTGGCCACCGCCATGATCTTCGAAGCGAGCGCCGGAGCCGTGTCGCCCAGGTAGACGTTCCCACACAGGACCACGCTCCGGGCGCTCACCGATCCCTGCGCGGTGCGCACCCGCGCGGGAGCACCGGCGGTCACGCCGGAGCCATTCGAAAAATCGAGCGCGCGCGTGCCCTCGAAGATGCGGGTCCCGGCACGTTCGGCGGCGGCCGCGAGACCCAGCGTGTAGTTGAGCGAGTGCAGGTGACCGCTGCGCGAGTCGTACAGGGCGCCGATGTAGCGGTCGGTCGCCAGTACCGAGCGGACCTCGTCGCGAGTCATGTAGCGGGCGCTGCGGTAGTCGTAGGTCTGATGCAGCTCTTCGAGCTCCGCATGCAGATCCACATCGTGGCGCGGCTTGATCGCCGTCAGCATGTGGCCGCTCACCCAGTCGCACTGGATGGAGTGTTTGGCGATCAGCTCGCGTATCAGGTCGAGCGCCTCGACCGTGACATCCCAGACGATGCGCGCATCGGCGGGACCGATCAGGCGCTCCACCTTGGACTGCGGCGCGGCGACGCCGTAAATGGCCTGCGCACCGCTGCGCCCGGAAGCGCCCCAACCGATGCGGTTCTCCTCCAGCAGCACGACGCGGTAACCCTGTTCGGCCAGATGCAGTGCCGCCGAACAGCCGGCGATGCCGCCGCCCACCACGCATATGTCACATTCAACCTCGCCCGCCAGACTGGCCCGGTCGGGGGCCGGATTCGCGCAAGCGGCGTAGTACGAAGTGGCGTGCGGCTGTGCGCCCATGGGGGTCCGGAAAGTCAAGGTGTTTAAGATATTCTGATACTGCCGGGCTCGCCCCCGGGGGCGCAGGATAGCGACCCGCGCACAGTCCGGGCAAATCCGGCGCGCTCCGGCAACGGCCCATCAAGGCTTTACTGAAGCCATTGCGGGGCCTGCGGGCCGTGACGGGGGAGCTTTCCAGCCCACCCCCGAGCTGTGGTCTAATAGGCGCGTTGTGTGGAGATTCACGGGCGGGTTTGTTAATTATAATAGACACCGCTCCACCAGCTCATGGCTCCTCGTCCACTAATCGGTATTCCCGCCGACTGGCGCGTGATCGGTAAGCATCCGTTCCACGCCGTCGGGGACAAATACGCCCGCGCGGTACTGGATGCCGCTGGCTGTCTGCCCGTGCTGGTCCCGGCGCTGGCCGACGAACTGGGCACGGATGAGCTGCTGCAGCGCCTGGACGGGATGCTGTTCACCGGCAGCCCATCGAACGTCGAGCCGCACCACTACTCGGGGCCACCGAGCGATCCGGGCACGCTGCACGACCCGGCACGGGATGCCACCACGCTGCCCCTGATCCGCGGGGCCGTGGCGGCGGGCGTACCGATCCTCGGCATCTGCCGTGGATTCCAGGAAATGAATGTGGCTTTCGGCGGCTCCCTGCACCAGAAAGTGCACCAGGTCGCCGGCAAGGCCGACCACCGCGAGGATGAGACGCAGCCTCTGGATGTGCAGTACGGCCCCGCGCACGAGGTGATCCTCGAGCCGCGCGGCACCCTGCGGAGACTGACGGACACGGACCGGGTCACGGTCAACTCGCTGCATTCGCAGGGGATCGACCGTCTCGGTGCGCCGCTGGAGGCGGAGGCGCATGCCCCCGATGGACTGGTGGAAGCCTTCCGGGTCCGCGACGCGCGGCGCTTCGCGCTGGCCGTGCAGTGGCATCCGGAGTGGAAGCCGATGACGAACCCGTTCTCGCGCGCCCTGTTCGCCGCCTTCGGCGCTTCGGCCCGCGAGTACATGAGGACGCGTGGCACGGCCACGCGCGCAAGCGAGCAAAGGTAAGGTTGTTCCCATGGTGAGCGAGATTCAGCAGTTTTTCCGCGATCACGGCATTTCCGAGGTCGAGGCGATCATTCCCGACATGGCCGGCATCGCGCGCGGCAAGATCATGCCGGCGGCCAAGTTCGCCGAGGACGAGGGCATGAGGCTGCCGGAGAGTGTCTTCCTGCAGACCGTGACGGGCGACTATCCGCCCGAACCGGGCGATGCCATGAGCCCCGCCGAGATCGACATCGTGCTCAAGGCCGATCCGAAGACGGTACGTCGCGTGCCGTGGGCCGCCGAGCCCACCGCGCAGGTGATTCACGACTGCTTCTACTCGGATGGGCGCCGGGTCTCCATGGCCCCGCGGCACGTGCTGCGCAACATCCTCGAATTGTATGCCCAGCGCGGCTGGGAGCCGGTGGTGGCCCCGGAGCTGGAGTTCTACCTGATCGAGCAGAACAAGGACTCGGACTATCCGCTGCGCCCGCCGGTGGGCCGCTCGGGACGCGCCGAACCGGGCCGGCAGTCCTACAGCATCGCCGCGGTCAACGAGTTCGACCCGCTGTTCGATGACATCTACCAGTTCTGCGAGGACCAGGACATCGAGATCGACACGCTGATCCACGAGGATGGGCCGGCGCAGATGGAGATCAACCTGATCCACGGCAATCCGCTCGACCTGGCCGACCAGGCGTTCCTGTTCAAGCGCACGGCGCGCGAAGCGGCGCTGCGGCACAAGATCTACGCCACGTTCATGGCAAAGCCGCACGCGAAGGAGCCCGGCAGCGCCATGCACATCCACCAGAGCGTGGTGGACAAGAAGACCCGCAAGAACATCTTCAGCAATGCCGATGGCACGCCCTCGGCGCTGTTTTTCTCGCATATCGCCGGGCTGCAGAAGTACATGCCCGCGGCGATGGCACTGTTCTGCGCGAACGTCAATTCCTACCGGCGGCTGACGCGCTACCTGTCGGCGCCGATAAACGTACATTGGGGCTACGACAACCGGACGGCTGGCCTGCGCGTTCCGATGTCGAGTGCCGATGCGCGCCGGGTGGAAAACCGGGTCGGCGGGGCCGACGCGAACCCGTACATTGCGATCGCTGCATCCCTTGCCTGCGGCTACCTGGGCATGATCGAGCAGCTGCAGCCGACGGATCCCATCACCGGCAGTGCGCATGACCTGCCATTCGGGCTGCCCCGCTCCCTGGACGAAGCGCTGCGCGCGCTGCGGGAGTCGGATCCGCTGGTCAAGCTGCTCGGCGAGGCGTTCGTATCGGCCTTCACCATCGTGAAGGAGGCCGAATACGAGGTCTTCCTGCAGGTCATCAGCTCATGGGAGCGGGAGCATCTGCTACTGAACGTCTGAATGTTATATAAAGCCGCAATCCGATGAAGAAACTGCTCATCCTGGTGTCTGTGGGGGTGGTGCTGGCCGGTTGCGGTGGCGGCGCGAAGGCGCCTGCACCGGAACAGGGCGCGGGCACGGGCGCCGTCGCGGCCCCGAGCGGACCGGAGGAAAAGGTCCTCAACGTCTACAACTGGTCCGACTACATCGAACCGGGGGTGCTGCAGGAGTTCCAGCAGCAGACCGGCATCAAGGTCAATTACGACGTCTTCGACGCCAACGAGGTGCTCGAGACCAAGCTGCTCACCGGCCATACCAATTACGACGTGGTGGTACCCTCGGCGCCGTTTCTCGAGCGCCAGATCAAGGCCGGGGTGTTCCAGAAGCTCGACAAGTCGCTGCTGCCCAACCTGAAGAACCTCGATCCGCAGCAGATGCAGCGCATCGCCGTCTATGACCCGGGCAACGAGCACAGTGTGCCGTACCTGTGGGTGACCTCGGGTCCTGGCTACAACGAGGCCAAGATCCGCGAACGCATGCCCGATGCGCCCGTGGACAGCCTGCGGATGATCTACGACCCGAAGGTCGTGGCGAAATTCGCCGACTGCGGCGTGTCCATGCTCGATGCGCCCTCCGAGATCGTCGGCTCCGTGCTCATCTATCTCGGCAAGGACGCCAACAGCAGTTCGCAGGAGGACCTGAAGGCCGCCGAGGCCGTGCTGATGGGGATCCGCCCGTACCTGCGCTACATCCACTCCTCGCGCTACATCGAGGATCTCGCCAATGGCGAGACCTGTCTCGCGCTCGGCTGGTCGGGTGACATCAAGCAGGCGCGCGACCGTGCCCGCGAGGCCGGCAAGGGCGTGGACATCCGCTACTCGATCCCGCACGAGGGCGCCATCATGAACTTCGACATGCTGGCGATCCCGGCGGATGCGCCGCACCCGCGCAATGCCCACCTGTTCATCAACTTCCTGCTCGATCCGCAGGTGGCCGCGAAGAACTCCAACCAGGTGAAGTACGCGAACAGCAACACGGCCTCCTATCCGCTGCTGAGCGATGTGGTGCGGAACGATCCGAACATCTTCCCGCCGCCGGAAATCATGGCCAGGCTGACTCCCGAGCCACCCCGGGCGCAGGACTACCAGCGGCTGCTGACGCGCATGTGGACCCGCTTCAAGACCGGCAAATAAGAACAGACCGCGCACGCGTGAGCAAGCAAACCAACGGGCAGTCCAAGGGCGCGCCCTATGTCCGCATCGAGAACGTCACCCGCAAGTTCGGTGACTTCGTCGCGGTGAACGATGTCTCGCTGGAGGTGCAGCGCGGGGAGATCTTCTGCCTGCTGGGCGGATCGGGCTCGGGCAAGACCACGCTGCTGCGCATGCTGGCCGGCTTCGAGACACCCACCTCCGGGCGGATCTACATCGACGGCCAGGACATGAGCGGCATCGCGCCATACGACCGGCCCGTGAACATGATGTTCCAGTCCTACGCGCTGTTTCCCCACATGACGGTGGAGAAGAACGTCGCGTTCGGGCTCGAGCAGGAGCGGTTGACGCGCGACGAGGTGCGCCGCCGGGTCGGGGAGATCCTCGACATCGTCAAGATGGGCCAGTTCCTCGCCCGCAAGCCACACCAGCTCTCGGGCGGCCAGCGGCAGCGCGTGGCGCTGGCGCGCGCCCTGGTGAAGCGCCCCAAGCTGCTGCTGCTGGATGAGCCACTCGCGGCGCTCGACCGCAAGCTGCGCGAGCACACCCAGTTCGAGCTCATCAACATCCAGGAGCAGCTCGGCGTCACGTTCATCGTCGTCACGCACGACCAGGAGGAGGCGATGACGCTGTCATCGCGCATGGGCGTGATGAATCAGGGCCAGATCGTGCAGGTGGGCACGCCGACGGACATTTATGAGTTTCCCGCGACGCGCTTCGTCGCGGATTTCATCGGTTCGGTCAACATGTTCGAGGGCAAGCTGGTCGAGGACGAGCCCGATTACGTGCGCATCCGCTGCGAGGACTTCGGCGGCACGGTGTACGTCAATCACGGAATCAGCTCCGCGCCCGGGGCCACCGTCTGGGTGGCGGTGCGGCCGGAAAAGATCAACATTGCCAGGCACCCACCGGCGCCGCCGGCCGGCGTACATCAGCCGGGCGCAGGCCAGGGCGAGAACGTCGTGCGGGGTACGGTCAAGGAGATCGCCTACATGGGCGACATGTCCATCTACCTCGTGCAGACCGAGTCGGGCAAGACCGTTCGCGTGACTATGCCGAACGTGGCCCGGCATACGGAGGATCGCATCACCTGGGACGAGACGGTGTACGTCTCCTGGCATGCGGAGAGTCCCGTGGTGCTGACCCGCTAGAGGCGCCCTTGCCCAGGTTCAGCGCACAATTCGGCAGGCGGGTGGTGCTCGGCATCCCCACGACGTGGCTGATCGTCCTGTTCCTGATCCCGTTCATCATCGTCTTCAAGATCTCCTTCTCCGAGGTCCGGCTGGCGATGCCGCCGTACGCACCGCTGTTCGAGTGGGCCGACGGCAAGCCCGTGGCCGTCAGGCTCAATCTGTCCAATTACAGCTTCCTGTTCACGGATGCGCTGTATGTCAGCTCGTACCTGTACTCGCTGAAGGTGGCCGCGGTTTCGACGCTGTTCTGTCTGCTGCTGGGCTATCCAATGGCGTATGCCATAGCGCGCTCGCAGCCGACGACGCGCAACCTGCTGCTGATGCTGATCGTGCTGCCGTTCTGGACCTCGTTCCTGCTGCGCGTGTACGCCTGGATCGGCCTGCTCAAGAGCAACGGCGTCATCAACAATGTGCTGATGGCAATGGGTATCATCCATGAACCGCTGACCATGCTGCAGACGGACTTTGCCGTGTACATCGGCATCGTCTACTCGTACCTGCCCTTCATGATCCTGCCGTTGTATTCGAATCTGGAAAAACACGACGCGACGCTGCTGGAGGCCGCCGCGGACCTCGGCGCGCGCCCGGTCACCGCCTTCCTGCGCGTCACCCTGCCGCAGTCGGTTCCGGGGATCATCGCCGGCTCGCTGCTGGTGTTCATTCCGGCCGTGGGCGAGTACGTCATCCCCTCGCTCCTGGGCCGTACCGATCAGCTGATGATCGGGCGCGTGCTCTCGGATGAGTTCTTCGCCAACCGCGACTGGCCGGTGGCGAGCGCCGTGGCCATCTTCATGCTGGGCCTGCTGGTCATCCCCATCATGCTGTTCCAGCATTTCGAGAAGCGCACGCTCGAGGCGCACAAGTGAAGTCCCACGGCCTGTTCTCGCGTGTCGCGCTCGTGTTCGGGCTCGTCTTCCTGTACGTCCCCATCCTGTCGATGGTGGTGTTCTCCTTCAACAACTCACGCCTGGTGACGGTGTGGGACAGCGCCCACTCGCCGACTCTGCGCTGGTACCAGGCGCTGATCTCGAACGAGCAGATCCTCGGCGCGGCCTGGCTGTCGATCAAGATCGCGATGATCGCGGCCTCGGGCGCGGTGGTGCTGGGCACGCTCTCAGGCGTCGCCCTGGCGCGCTTTGGCGCCTTCCGCGGCCGCGCGCTGCTGGCCGGCATGACGACCGCTCCGCTGGTCATGCCCGAAGTGATCACCGGACTGTCGCTGCTGCTGTTGTTCGTGGCGCTCGAACAGACGATCGGCTGGCCCAAAGGTGGCGGGGCCGTGACGATCACGCTCGCGCACATCACCTTCTGCATGGCCTACGTCACCGTGGTGGTACAGTCCCGTCTGGTGGGTTTTGACGAGTCTCTCGAAGAGGCGGCGATGGACCTGGGTGCTCGGCCGGTGAAGGTGTTCTTCCGCATCACGCTGCCACTGATCGTGCCGGCGCTGGTGTCGGGCTGGCTGCTGGCGTTCACGCTGTCCTGGGACGATCTGGTGATCTCGCAGTTCGTCGCCGGACCCGGGTCGAGCACGTTGCCCATGGTCATCTTCTCCAAGGTACGACTGGGCGTGAGTCCTGACGTCAACGCGCTCGCGACCATCATGGTCATGGTGGTCGCCGCCGGCATCACGGCCTCCTCGGTCTGGATGCGCTTTCAGGCCCGGCGCCGCGAGCGCGACATGCAGCTCGCCGCCGCCGCCAATCTGTGAGTCTCCGGCATGACCGGGCACGTACTGGGAATTGATGTCGGTGGCTCATCGGTCAAGGCCGGGATCGTGGATGTCGCGGCGGGCCGGCTCGTCGGCGAACTGATCTCGGCACCGACCCCGCAACCCTGCACGCCCACCGCACTCATGCCCGTGCTCACGGCTCTCGCGGCGCGCCTGCCAGGAGCCCGGGGTGGGGTAGGGCTCGCGTTTCCGAGCGTCGTCAAGC
>Ga0335083_10007049_pt1 | contig 13908 bp, 12 predicted proteins | sample Lox_Sample_42_FD_206716 | JGI IMG/M metagenome (GOLD analysis project Ga0335083, IMG submission 206716) | Soil microbial communities from Loxahatchee National Wildlife Refuge, Florida, United States - Lox_Sample_4.2 | ecosystem: Environmental > Terrestrial > Soil > Wetlands | place: USA...
CGACTTCTATGATCGTCTTGAACCCGAACGCCTGACCCGTTATTACGTCAAGCGGCTCGAAGGTCTAGGTCATAAGGTCACCCTTGACCCCAGCGTTAATGCCTGACCGAAATTTTCGGAACAGAAACGCGGAGTAGGGCCGGCCCTTGGGCCGGCCTATGGCCAGGGCAAGCCCTGGCCCTACAACACTATACCCAGGACCACCCCCCAAAATTACCATTCGATGTCGAAAATTCCCAAAATTCTCACTAAAATCCATTTTCCTTTGTTTTCAACAACATGATGGGATCATCCTTCATTTTCGCCTTTTGCGCTCTCTTGTCCGGCCTCTCCGCCCGGGCCGGCCGGCGCCGCACGCTCGTCCTCGGCTTTCAGATCCCGCAGCAGCTTGATGGTGCGTTCGATCTGGCGCGAAAGGGACTCCGCCTTCCGTCCCAGCGGCTCCGACGGCCGTTCCAGCTCCTGGCTCAACCGCAAACTCGCTTTGGCGGGCATCTCCCGCTGGTAGGCTTCGTAGTCCGCGGCTTCGTGCGCGATCGCCCCGCTGAGTAGCTCCTCGAGCCGCGCGTAGGCTTTCTGCCGGTCTTCGTCACTTGTGGACGGGTTCAGCAGAAGCTCCAACGAGACGGTCACTTGCGCTTCCCAGGCGTTGGGCTTGTCTTCAATCGTTCGCCAAACTTTGATTTCGCTTTCGAGGTGCCTCAGGTCCCGCCGCTTCACGGCCTCGAGCAAAAACTCGAGCTCCGCCGTCATCCCCCGATAGCGCCTCTCCCACAGCCGCGCCTGCCGCGCATTCTCCGCTTCGGCACTCTGAAGCCGTGCCAGGCCGATACTCTCTTGCTGGCAGTCGGCCCGCTCCATTTGCCACATTAGCCTCGCCAGGCGCTTCACCAGGGTGACGCGGAAAGCGTCCCGAGGCCGCCAGTAGCGCACCAGAGCCTCATGCAGCTCTTCAAAGCCGCCAAGGTCTTCACCCAAAGCGTCCATCGTCTCTTCAAAGAACTGGGCATAAAGGCCGTGCCTCAGCCTCGCCGTTCGCGACCGTTGCAGGCCTTGATCCGTCGCCGGTCCCTGCGATTGGCGCCCGTTGGCCTGGTTGGCAGCCCGCTGGGCGGCTGAAGCAAGCTTTTGAATCAATGACATACGAAACCTCCCGGCCGGGCGGCTGGGCGTCTAAGAGGGTGCAAGCCTCGGAAGCGACGCCCTGCAACCGGCGCAACGCCTTTGTTTACATTATGCAACATGTTATATTATAGGTTAATATGAAAGTCAAGGATAAAATGCGAGCGGTCTGATATTGGGTGGGTCGCTTCGGTGCTCCCTGGCTGCCGAGCGTTCCGCGTACGTAGGCTAGTTGGTTAGCACAGGTTATCTTTATGAAGTTCGGGGCCGCTCAGGCGAACGAAGGCGACACACGCCGAGTGGTGCGAGTCATTTTGGACAAGCCGCCGCGGGCTCTGTATGATGAGTTGCGTGATGACAGAACCGCAAGCCCAAGGATTTGCGCGTCACTGGGTGGCGGCGTGGAACTCACACGACCTGGACGCCATCCTGTCTCATTACGATGAGGCCGTTGTCCTGATCTCACCCGCCGCAGCCAGGATCTTGAATGATCCGTCAGGAACCGTCCAAGGGAAGGTCGCATTGCGCAACTACTTTGAGCGCGGCCTGGAACTGTATCCGAACTTGCACTTTGAGCTGTTGGATGTGATGTGGGGCCTCTCCAGCATCGTGGTCAGCTACAAGAATCAGAAAGGCACACGGACAGCCGAGCTTATGGAGTTCGGCGAGCACGGGAAAATCATCCGAGCGGTGGCAAACTACAGCGGCTAATCAACGGGATCTTATTTTGAGATTACGGAATGTAGTCACAACCACTACGGTACCGTGGCCATCTGTCAGAGACGGTAAACACTGGGCCGTCGGTAGTGGTTTAGTTTGAGGTGGCACGGGCATCCTGCCCGTGTTATTTCATGGCCAAGATGGCCATGCCACTTCAAACTGAGACACCACCGTCGAGTGACTTGCCTTTCCTCGTATCGCGATGTAAAGTCAACGAGATACGTTTTGTCCGGAGGAGTGAGTGCGTCCGGTGTTTGTGGTTGCGTTTGGCGTAACGCTCGGTGCGATCGCGGCCGCCAGTCAATCGCCACATCTCGCAGCCCAATCTTCACGTTCGGTCGCTCAGTCTTCCCATTCAACGGGCGCCTTTGCCCCCAGCACGGTGGTGAATCAGTACTGTATTTTCTGCCATAGCAAGCAACTGAAGACCGCGGGCGTCGTGCTTGAAGGCCTGGATTTTTCCCAAGTCGGCCCCAACGCCCCCGTTCTGGAACGAGTGCTGCAGAAAGTGCGCACGGGTGAGATGCCCCCTCCGGGCATGCCGCGGCCTGACGCTGCAGTGGCGGTTCGCTTTACGAACTGGGTGGAGGACGCGCTCGACCGCGACGCTGCCGCGCACCCCAATTCCGGCCGCACCACCATTCACCGCTTAAATCGCGCCGAGTACAGCAATGCCGTGCGTGACCTTCTGGCGCTGGATATCCAGGCCGGCGACGGGCTGCCCGTGGATGACTCAGGGTATGGCTTCGATAACATCGGCGCAGTGCTATCCGTTTCCCCCACCCTGCTGGAGCGCTACCTGTTCGTGTCGCGGCGGGTCAGCCGCCTGGCAGTAGGCGACCCCACCACCAAACCTGAAGAAGAGGACTTCACTCCCCCGGAGGCCCACCGGGCCGGCGGCGTGCGCAAGCCGCGCAATGAGCGTGCTAGCGATGATCTGCCCTTCGACTCAAGCGGGGGCATGGCGTTTTTTTACTACTTCCCGCTGGATGCCGAATACATCTTGCGTGTGAAACTGGGCGGCGGAGCCAGCGAAGATGGCCCGCCCCCGCGCTACGAAGTGCGTGTGCCGGTGAAAGCCGGTCTGCGTACGGTGGGCGTCACCTATCTTCGAGAATCTGCTGAGCCCGAAATTGTGGCCCCGCCTTCGCGCGATCGCTTCGCGCCGCCCCCTGCTCCGGGTCCGTCGCTGCCCGCCGAGATGGACGTACGCTTGGATGGCGTCCGCTTGAAACGCTTCGAGGTCCCGCACAAGGGCAATCTTCCGCCGCAAGTGAATGACGTGTTCGTCGTGGGCCCCTACAACGCCACGGGGCCGGGCCAAACGCCCAGTCGTGCCCGCCTGTTCGTCTGCCACCCGGCCACCGCCCAGGACGAAGAGCCGTGCGCGCGCGAGATCCTGGCCACCGTCAGCCGCCGCGCCTTCCGGCGTCCGGTTACGGATTCGGATATTCGGCCGCTCATGGCCTTCTATCACGCAGGGCGCCGTGAAGGCGATTTCGATCGCGGCATCGAAGAGGCGTTGCGAGCCATCCTGGTGTCCCCGGATTTCCTCTTCCGCATCGAGCGCGATCCCGTGGGTCTCGCGCCCGGCACGGTCTATCGCCTCAGCGACCTCGAACTCGCCTCGCGGCTTTCCTTCTTTCTGTGGAGCAGCATCCCCGACGACGAGTTGCTGACCCTGGCCGAGCAGCGACGCTTGCACGATCCCATGACGTTGCGCCGGCAGGTGCGACGCATGCTCGCCGATCCGCGTTCGTACACGCTGGTTTCGAACTTCGCCGGCCAATGGCTTGATCTCCGCAACCTGGCCCTCTCCACGCCCGATCCCGAGGTGTTCCCCGAATTCGACGAGACGCTGCGCCAGTCGTTCCTTCAAGAAACGAACCTGTTCTTCGAAAGCGTGCTCCGCGACGACCGCAGCGTGCTGGACCTGCTGGACGCCCGATACACCTTTCTTAACCAGCGGCTGGCCGAGCACTACGGCGTCCCGAACATTTACGGATCGCAATTCCGCCGCGTTACTCTCACCGACCCGAACCGCGGGGGATTGCTGGGGCAGGGTAGCATTCTGACGGTCACCTCGTACCCTAATCGGACTTCGGTGGTACAGCGCGGGAAGTGGATCCTGGAGAATCTGCTGGGCACACCACCGCCGCCGCCCCTGCCCGGTGTTTCGCAATTGCAGCCGCAGAACCATGACGGTAAGCTTCTCACCATACGCCAACAGATGGAGCAGCATCGGACCGATCCTGTGTGCGCTGCCTGCCACGTCCGCATGGACCCGCTGGGCTTTGCGCTTGAGAACTACGACGGCGTTGGCAAGTGGCGCGTCAAAGAGGTGGGCGCCGTCATCGACGCCTCGGGTAAGCTGCCTGATGGCACCCAGTTCAGCGGCCCCGCCGGGCTGAAGCAGGCGCTGCTCACCGGCCACCGCGACGAGTATCTCCAGACCGTGGCGGAAAAGCTGCTGATGTACGCGCTCGGCCGCGGCCTGGAGTATTATGACAAGCCTGCAGTCCGCGCCATCGTGCGCGAGTCTGCGCGCGACGACTATCGGATGTCGTCCCTGATCACGGCGATTGTTACCAGCACTCCATTCCAGATGAGAAGGACTCCCGAAAATGATCATCACCAGGAAATCGTTACCGCGCCGGACGTTTCTGCGCAACCTCGGGACCACGCTGGCTCTGCCCGTGCTCGACGCGATGGTGCCCGCGCTCTCGCTAGCCAAAGACACAGCGGCTAATCCCGCCGTGCGCTTGGGCTTCGTCTACGTGCCGAACGGGATCATTATGGACCGATGGACCCCTATCGGCGAAGGCACAGGGTTCAAATTTGCTCCCACCATGCAGGCGCTCGAGCCTTTCCGCGACCGCATGCTGGTGTTAAGCGGACTCGCGCAGTTGAACGGCAGGGCGCTCGGCGACGGCCCGGGAGACCACGCGCGCGCGGGCGCCACCTGGCTGACGGGTGTGCATCCCAAGAAGACCGGGGGCGCTGACATCCACGCCGGGGTTTCCGTAGACCAGATCGCCGCCCGCGAACTCGGCAAAACCACCCAACTGGGATCTCTCGAGATCGGCCTCGAGTCGCCCACCCTGGCCGGCGATTGCGATTCCGGTTACAGTTGCGCCTACACCAATACCATTTCATGGCGCAGCCCCACCACTCCCAACCCCATGGAGATCAGCCCGCGCGCGGTCTTCGAGCGGCTGTTTGGCGACGGCGACAGCACGGACCCGGCGGCGCGCCTGGCCAGCCTGAATGAGCAGCGCAGCATTCTCGATTACATCGCCGGAGACGTTGACAAGCTGAAAAGCGGGTTGGGCGCATCGGACTGCGGCAAGCTCACCGAGTACCTGGAAGCGATCCGCGACATCGAGCGCCGCATCCAGATGGCCGAAGAGCAAAACGCCACCCTGACGTTACCGGTCATGGAGCGGCCGACCTCCATTCCGGAGGAGTTTGAGGAGCACGCGCGGCTCATGATCGACCTCATGGTGATCGCCTACCAAACCGATATGACCCGCGTCGTGAGTTGCATGATCGCGCGCGAGGGCAGCAACCGCAGCTATCGCTCGATCGGCGTTCCGGACGGCCACCACTCGGTGACGCACCACGACAATGATCCGGTGAAGATCGAAAAGGTGGTGAAGATCAATCATCTGCACGCGCAGACCTTCGCTTATCTGCTGCAGAAGATGCAGTCCACACCGGACGGCGACGGGACGCTGCTGGATCACTCCATGATCCTTTACGGCAGCAGTCTCAGCGACGGCAACGCGCACACCCATGACGAACTGCCGCTGGTGCTCGTGGGCGGCGCGTGCGGCGAGATCAAGGGCGGCCGTCACCTCCGCTTCCCCAAGGACACGCCCATGAACAACCTGCTGCTCACCCTGCTTTTCAAGGCCGGCCTGCATCCGTCAGCAAAGATCGGCGATAGCAGCGGATTTCTCGAACACCTCTCGGACGTATAGGGAAGATGCCCCGAATGCTAGCGCGAACCGCTGGCGCCACGCTGCTGTTCGCGCTCTCCGCCGTCGCCGCCACCGATCTGCGGTTGCTGGACGCGGTGAAGCGCCGCGACCGCCAAGCCGTCACCGCTCTGCTGAGCGCCAGGGTGGCTGTAAACGCGGCGCAGCCCGACGGCGCCACGGCGCTGGCGTGGGCGGCGTTTCTCGATGAGACTGAAATAGCGGAAAAGTTACTCGCCGCGGGCGCGAAGCCCAACATCGCCGACGAGTACGGCGAAACACCCCTGACCTTGGCCTGTGCGAACGGCAATGCGACGCTCGTGCGCAAACTTCTCGCCGCCGGCGCCGACACGAACGCGGCCCGTTGGGACGGCGAGACAGCGCTCATGATCGCGGCGGGCGCGGGCAGCGCGGACGCAGTCAACCTGCTCATCGCCCGCGGAGCGAACCCCAACGCGGCGGAATCGCGCAAAGGGCAGACGGCCCTCATGTGGGCGGCTGCAGAGCGTCATCCCGAAGTCGTCAGGGCCCTCATCGCTCACGGCGCCGATGTGCGCGCCGTCTCCAAAGGCGGTTTCAACGCGTTGGTGTTTGCCGCGACTAAGAACGACAGAGCGTCTGCTGAAGCGCTTCTCGCCGCGGGTGCCGATCCCAATTACGCGCTGCCCGGCGGCCCCTCGGTGCTGATCGTCGCAGCCTCCTATCGAAGTATGGCGGTGGCGAAGCTGCTGGCTGACCGCGGCGCCAACCCCAACGTCTCGGACAGCGAAGGTGATACTCCGTTGCATCTGGCTGCTCGTTTCGGAGATCTTGCCCTTGTTGAAAAACTGGTCGCCATGGGTGCGAATGTCAACGCGCGTACCGCCGCCACACCTGTGCCCGCAAGCGGGACCAAGGGCGCGGACGCCGTCTCACTGTTTCGCTACGTTGCCGGGGAGCAGACACCGCTCATGCTGGCTGCCAAAGCCGATCATGTGGACGTCATGAAGGCGCTGGTGGCCGCGGGCGCGGATGGGAACCTCGCGGCTCAGGACAGCACTACCGTACTGAGCGCCGCGGCCGGCAGCGGACACCTGGACGCCGTGCAGTACGCCTACGAACTGAATCCCGATGTCAAGGTCGCCTCCACCCGCACCGGCGGCACTCTCATGCACGCCGCCGTCGTGGGCACCCTCGAAGCTGCCACCGAGGACCAAATCTGCGAGGTGATCCGCTTCCTGGCTAATCATGATGCTCCGCTTGATGAGACCGATTTCCGTGGTAGAACGCCTCTGTTCTACGCCAAGCTTCCACCCATCGATAAAGCCGTCACCCTTCTGCATGACTTGATTATCGAGAGCGGCGCTCAACCGAAAATAATTCCCCGCCGTTTGAAGGAGCGCTCAATCTGTGCGGTCTCCGCACAGCCTGTTGTGCGCGAAGCTCTGGAGTGCGGCAGCTTGCTGCCGCCGTTTGCCAGCCAGTATCCCGCTAGCCCGCATTTTTAACCAGTTTCGGGTGCAGAGGATGCAGAGGAAGAGCGGGGTTTCAACCTGGTTTCAACCCCGCCGAAAACCAGCACTTTAGTTCGATACGCTCTCACACGCTGGACAGTTCGTGAAGACGAACTGTCCAGCGTGTTAAGAGCATAAGGTCGATAGCAACTCACAGCGGCGGGGTTGAAACCGGTTGAAACCCCGCCCTTCCGGAGAAGCTGGTGAGAAATGCGGGCGAGCAAGCTCGCGAAACGGCAGCAAGCTGCCGCACTCCGGAGCTTCTACTCGCTTTTCTTCGGTGCGTTGAACGACCGCTCAACCATATCGTGAACGTCGGTCGAAACGCCGTGGTCACGCCACAGCCAGCGCATCATCTCGGGGAACACGGTTTGCAGCATTTTCTGGCCATGCCGCTGGATGCCCCACGAGTAGTTTAGGTCGTAGCCCTTCTCAGAGAGAGCCTGCTGCATGCGGACGTTCTGGTAAAACCAGTCGCGAGTTTGATCGTAGACTCCGTCGGCCCGCAGTCCTCGATTGTCATTGCGGCCGTCCACGAGGAACACCCGGAGAGGCTTCTTTTCGGTCGCGCGAATGATGTCCGGATAAGCATTTCCCCCGCGAATGTTGGTAAAGCTTCCGACGTTGCTCAGCACCTTGCGGAAGTAATCGGGACGTTCCCAAGCCACGGTGAACGCCGCAATGGCGCCCGAACTTGACCCGCCGATCCCATGCCGCTCGGGATCCTTCGAAATGTTGTACTCCTTGTAGAACACCGGCAGCAATTCGTCAACGATCACCCGAGCGTACTTGTCGTCGAGGGTGTTGTACTCGGTAGGCCGGTTTGTGTCGCGATCGCCCCAATTACTGGGGGTTGGTTCCGGCTGGTCGGGACGGCGGCCCGGATTGATGAAAACTCCGATCATCACGGGAATCTCGCGGCGGTAGATCAAGTTGTCCATCACCACCGGCGCGCGAACGTCTCCGTCGGGCGCTTTGAAGGCCTGCCCATCGTTGTAAATCATCAAACTCGCAGGGACCGCTGGGTCGTACTGCGCGGGAACGTAAACCCAGTAAGTATGTTGGGTGCCGGGATAGGCCTGGCTGGGAAGGGTGAAAGGTCCGCGAATTTCGCCTTGGGGAACCCCGTCCTGCGGGAGTGCATCCGGCGCGAGCCGATAGTAAATGTCGGTGTTCGGGGTCTCGGCCATGGCAGGACGTTGGCCTTGGCCCGCGGTCGCCGCCGGACTCGCCGGCGTTGTAGCCCCCTGGGTTGCTGTTTGTGCAAAGGCCGTGCCGGTGAGCAACGCGATCATGGAAACGAGGAAACGCATCATGGTGACAGCATAGCACCTTAATTTAGGAATCTGATTGCCCAGGCGATAACATCGCGTGTGGAAAGGCACGAAAACGACCGGTTTAGCGGCGTCCTCGTTGTCATCAACCTCAGCGCTTCGCACACCGCCGGAGATGAAGCCACCGACCTTTCGGTGACGCCAGGCATTCGAGAGACCCATCGCCACTGGGCTTCGAAGCGATGCTGATTCCGCGCCGGTCTCTTCTCATTTCCGATTTTCTCTTCGCGTCCTCCGTCGCAAAATAATGTCAAGGCACCAGCAGGATTTTTCCGACACCACCCTTCTCTGCCGCTGCTTGAGCCTCGGCCGCCTCGCGGAGTGGCAGTTTCAGGCTAACCGGGATTACCAGCTTGCCGTCCCGCACCGCCTCGGCCATGAACTCGAGCGTCTTCCTATCGAATTTTGAGAATACAAACGCCGCCTTTACAGATGGGTACTCCGCGGCGTTCTTCGGCGCCCCGACGACCGAGGCAAAGACTCCTCCCGGCTTGACCTTGGCCATCAGCTTCTCGGCGGTTCTTCCTCCAACCGCATCCGCCACCGCATCGAGCGGCGGAAGATTCGCAATCGCGGTGTCATCGTCGGTTGCGACGAACTGATCCGCGCCGACTCTCTTCGCGTCGTCGATCTGCCTCTTCAATACTCCCGCGATCACCGTCGCCCCGCGTGCCCTCGCGGTGAATACCGCCGAACGCCCGACATTTCCAGCAGCACCTACGACGAGAACCGTCTGGCCCGGCTTGATTTCCGTAGCTGAGAGAAGCTGGTTGCCCGTCGTCGTCACCAGCGGCAGCGCCGCCGCCTGGATTAAATCGAGCCCCTTGGGAACTTTCGCCAGAATCGCTGCTTTCACGGCACAAAGTTCGGCGTAAGTATTGTCCGCCATCGCAAACACCTGGTCGCCGACAGAAAAGCCTTCCACTCCCGGCCCAAGCTTGACCACAGTGCCCGCCATATCGATTCCTATAAGCGCCGGGAACTTCATGGGGTAAAAACCTTTGGTTAGTCCAGCACGTCGCTTATAGTCGACCGGATTCACGCTGGCGGCAGCGACCCGCACCAGCACCTCGCCGGGACCCGGAACCGGGTCAGGGTATTCTTCGAACTTGAGCACTTCAGGGCCGCCATATTCGTGGACAACAATGGCTTTCATCTCTCATCTCCTGAGCTCGCAGCGTCGCGCGCGGTGCAGATGCGCTGTAGGGCGACAACTTTCCTTAGGCGAGCGTTCCCATCAGCCGCTTTGGAACCCGAACATCAACCACGACTGATTGGCTACCCAATGGGGATATAGCTCCGTCATCTGATCGAACAGCTCCTGGTCGGACGTCGCGGTTTTCTGTAGTCGATCGAAGTCCTGCAGGTAACGTTTGGTGTCCTGAATCGTCGAGGGAGAGTCGGGCGCGCCCGGCTTCTTGTGACCCGCGACAACCATCGCCGGGTTCAGCGCCGCTAACCGGTCTAGCGCCGCGATCCAATTCTGTCGGCTCTCGGGAGTGGTGTCGCCGACGTACATGTGGCACTGGTTGTACACAACGTCGCCAGCGACGACCAGGTCGATCGATGGAACGTGCAGAGACGTCGTATCGGCACTATCGGTGTGGCCCTGCTCGATGATGCGCAATTCGTGGCCCTCGAGAGTGAACCTGTCGCTCTCGTACGACTCAGGTGCAACAAACTTCGTTGCCAATTGCGCGGGAAAGAGCCGGCGGGCTAACCGCTCCACCGAAGGTGAGAGATACATCTGCATGGTGTTCACCGTCTTGGGCGTTGCTATCGCCCGAGCGCGCGGGAAACGGTCGAGCAGAACGCCGAGACCGTAGAAGTGGTCGAAATGGGCGTGCGTTATATAGATGGTCTGGAGGTTACGGTTGTGCAGGGCAACCCAATCCGAGAGAGCCTCGGCCTCAGCCACCGTCGTCATGGCGTCTACCAGCACTGCGTCGTACTCGCCGAAGATTAAAGTCGACGTGATCGGGTCAAAGCCGAGCGCTTCGCCGAAGGGCTTTGGCCGCTCGCCGACCATGGCCTTTCCCGGAGCGGTAAAAACGTTCACACTGAGCGTGTTCGATGCGACCGGTGCGATCACGTCCATTTGCTACTCCTTTCGATCTCAGAACGAGTACCTGTTCAAGGCAGAACCATGACGACCAATCCACTTCACGAAAGCACACCGGGCCCTCACCTGTGGGAAGACCCCATAAAGCCGCTCACCAAGGCAGCAATCTCATCGGTAGCCGTATCCAGCGCGAAGTGGCCACCGTCAACAATGTGAACTTCGGAGTTCGGAACATCCTTGCGGTAGCTCTCCGGCTCGCTGGGGTCAAACGATGTTTCGTATTTGCCCCAGATCACGAGCAGCCGCGGTTGCTTTTCACGCATCCAGGTCTGCCACTTCGGATAGGACTCCACATTGGTTCGGTAGTCGTAAAAAAGATCGCTCTGGATCTCGGCCTGGCCAGGCTGATTCAGAAAATAAAACTCGTCGGTCCAGAGGTCGGGGTCATGGCGCTCGACGTCGGGATCGTTTCCGACGTGCCGCGCTCGCGCGGCCTCGAGCGACAAGAGATTGGTGCGCAGTGCGCTCTCATTGGCCGCGCGATCAGCCCAGAACGCCCGGCGCGTTTTCCAATTTGCTCCCAGTCCTTCGTTGTGAGCCACCGCGTCCTGCACGATGAGCGCTTCGACTCGCTCCGGATGCGCCAGTATCATGCGGAAGCCGACGGGGCCACCGTAGTCCTGCATATAGAGGGTGTAGCGCGAAAGTCCCAGCGCCTCACTGAAATGGTTCATGATCTCGGCGCAGTGGTCGAACGTGTACGCGAATTTCTTCGGGTCTGGCCAGTCACTGTGACCGAAACCAGGATAATCCGGCGCTATCAGGTGATAGCGATCTGACAACCGCGCGAAAAGCGGTTCAAACATGCGCGACGACGACGGAAGCCCGTGCAGCAGGAGAAGCGTCTCTTTATCCTTCGGACCAGCTTCCCGGTAGAAAATTGAGACGCCGTCGATCTGAATGGTGCGATAAACCATCGGATTCATCGGCGATTCCTCCCCCGGGCGCTTCGGCTAGTGCTGGGTGTGGCAACATGACCGTAAAAATGATGCTGAGGAGCAGCAAGCGGCGGCTCGAGGCCGCCGATGTGAAAATATTCATCGTTGTCTCGGCAATACCGCCCATTCACTTACATGGTGACGCTCATCGGGACTCGGACCGTTGTGACACCCAACTTGGAAGCCGGCTGCGCATTTGGCTTCGCCGGCCTGGGCGCACGCTTCATCTTTGTCTCCGCCCGGGCTCCTTTCGCGCCGAGAGCAGACACGGCGGCCTTCCAAGCGGAGATCCGTAACCGCCTAAGTCGACATTCGATGCGAGCCGAGCGTTAACCATACGTGAGGTCGGTGCTCTGTCCGACCTCGATAATGTATCCGTCAGGATCGCGGATGTAGCAGCGAATCTCGCCGTACTTGGGGATCGGCCCCGTGATGAACTCGGCGCCTCGACTTTTCCATAGTTCATAGCACGCTTGGATATCCGCGACACGGAAATTCATAAAGCTGTTGATGTGATTCGGGTCGGGGACGCTGAGCGTTACCGTCGGCTTGTCGGCGGTAGGCCCGCCCCCAACGTTCAAAATCATCCAGATATTCGCAAGCTGAAGGTACGCAGGCGCGTTGCCGTCACCCAAGCTAAGAATGCGAGCGCCGAAGACCTTTTCGTAGTAGCGAGCCGACCGCGCAATGTCGGCGACGGTGAGAAAATGCGCGATGCTGATCCCCTCGCGCGGGGGCATCTCATAGCTCTTCTGCTCGATTTGTACGGCGTTCATTGAGGGCTCCTTTCGATGTAGTGTTCAGAATACGCTAAACATTACTCCAGAAGCTCGAGACGGGTCCGCCGAGCTTGGCTCCGAACGCGGGCATCCTCGACGCCCCGGAGTTGACAATCGCGCCGGCCTAGCGCGCGATTTGGCCTATTCAGGTCGTATCCGAGCCGATTTTCGACATCCCCAGGCTGGTGAAATCCGCACGCCAGCGCCCTCACTTCTTCTTCCCGTTGAGCGCCGGTAGAAGAAGTTTCAGAAGCGCTTCGTCCGAGAACGGGTTCTGACCTGAGATCAACTCGCGATCTTGAAGGACGTAGCTCTTCCATGGAGCCACCACACTTACGTCACCGCCCGCCGTACGCAAGGCGAAGTCCGGATAAAAGAGAACCTTACCGCCAATCTCAAGCGGCTCCCGCTGCTGCTCTTCCGCCGTCGAGAAGATGGTCATCTTATATCCCGAATAAATCCATCCTTGAGCCTTTGCCTGCGCTCCAACGGCATCGCCCGCCGCCAGCGCTCCGACCACCTCCGTCGAATTCGGAAGAGCCGAAAGAAGTGAAATCGGGCCATGGCAGAGCACCGCCGTAGGCTTGGATGTTTTATGAAAGTGTCTCATCACGGTGCCGGCGTCGGGATCATCGAGAAGATCGATCATCGGGCCATGGCCGCCGGGGACGAAAACAGCGTCATATTGATCCAGGCCCGATACGATGACATCCGCGATGCGAGTTGGATTTTTGAGCCCAGTCAGGCTGTCGCGGAATTTTAGATAGTCCTGAAGCCTAGCCTCGTCACCGCCGAAGAAATCGGCGACGGCTGAATGCACATCCAGTTGCGGCGTGTTGCCTTTGGGATTGGCGAAAGTGATTTCGTAGCCTTCCTTCATCAGGGCGCGAACCGGAACCGTCAGTTCGTTGAGATAGTAGCCAGCGCCGGCATAAACCTTGCCATCTTTCAATGGCAAGCCGTGACCGCTCGAGACTAGCACCAAAACTTTTCCTTTTGTCGTCATTTGCTCTCCTCTGTGAAATGGAATATGTTTCCCGTGATCTTAGCTTGGGGCCGTGGGGTGTGCTCCCGGTCAAAGCGGCCGGTTGCGGCTGGACCGTGTTCCGATGGAAAGTCATTTTTTGCTTTGCCCGTCACGGCCATGTTTTCACTCCTAGGAAAGGCTGTTTATGGGTTCAGAAATTTCGAAGCGCAGACAAGTGAGGAATCAGCAAGGGCGGGGCTTTAGCCCCTCCGAATCCTGCAAAATCGAGGTTTGTGTTCAAATGTGAAACCGACGTTGTAGCGGCGGGGCTGAAGCCGCGCCCTTTTCGAATCCTGCTGGGGTGTGAAGACGGGATGTGGTCCTACATCCCTCCCTTCTGAACCTCGGGCTCCGAGATAAATCCGAACGGCCTTACGCATCAATAAGATTCCA
>Ga0335083_10007050_pt1 | contig 13908 bp, 9 predicted proteins | sample Lox_Sample_42_FD_206716 | JGI IMG/M metagenome (GOLD analysis project Ga0335083, IMG submission 206716) | Soil microbial communities from Loxahatchee National Wildlife Refuge, Florida, United States - Lox_Sample_4.2 | ecosystem: Environmental > Terrestrial > Soil > Wetlands | place: USA: Florida...
AAACCGGTTCGATGTTTGAGTCCTTACTCAGGGACTCGGGATTTCAGGCAATTGTCGCTACCGACATCCCGCAGGCGCAGGCGTGGCTCGATCGGCACACGCCGGTGGCGGTCGTATCCGACGTCTACATCGGAGACACTAGAGCGTTTGAGTTTCTCGACGGAGTCCGGCAAGCACATCCCGGGTTGCCGGTGATCGCCACCAGCGCCTATACCAATGCGCAGGACATTCTCACGAATGCTGCAGACCTGTTCCTGCCGAAGCCGCTGGAGCGGGAAATCCTGCTGGGCGAACTCCGCCGTCTCACGGCACGAGGAGACACCCGCAGCCTGCTCATCGTCGATGACAACGAGGTTTCGCGCTACATTCTTCGCGAAATTCTCAATCAGCCCTGGCTGCGCTTGAGTGAGGCTGGCAACGGCACCGAGGCGCTACGCCAGATCGATGAATCGCAACCGGACGCAATCATCCTCGATTTGCTGATGCCGGACATGAGCGGTTTCGAGGTTTTGCGAAAACTGCGACAATCCTCGCGAACCAGGGCCCTGCCTGTCCTCGTTTACACATCCAAGATATTGTCGGAAACGGAAAAGCTGGAATTGGCGTCGCTGCAATCCTCAGTCGTCCGAAAAGAAGATGTCTCGTCGCGACTGTCTGCGCAGCCGTTTTTGCAGTGGCTGAGTACCGCCGGGCTAATGGCCCCCACCAACGCCGCGGAGTCCAATGGCTGAAACACAACGCCGCATCCTGATCGTCGACGATAACGAACAGAATCGTTACGTCCTGACTCGCTTGCTGCAGCAAGCCGGTTACCAGTGCGATCAAGCCGCATCCGGCAAGGAAGCGTTGCGCCAACTTCATTTTCATCCCGACGTCGCCATTCTGGACGTGCATCTTCCCGATATTTCCGGGTTCGATCTGTGCCGGCAGATCAAGAGTGATCCCGCCACCGCGCAGGTCTCTGTTTTACAGATCTCCGCTTCCTTCGTTTCTTCCGGGGATAAAGCGCAGGCTCTCGAAGCCGGCGCCGATGGATATCTGACGCATCCGCTCGACGGCGTAGTTCTGATTGCTACTTTGCGCGCGCTGATCCGATTGCGGGAAGCCGAGGTCATGGCCCGTGAAACTGCCATGCAGTGGCAGTCTACCTTTGACGCGCTGTCAGAAGGGCTGGCCTTTGTTGATGCGTCCGGAAAAATCACCCGCTTCAATCAGGCTTTCGAAGTCATTTGCAACGGGGTCGGCCCCGTGCCGGCAGATCCGGATGCCTCCGAACTCTTTCGCAAATTGCTGGGAACCGATTTGCCAATGCACCATTCGGGCGGCGAGCGGTACAGCGCCGAGTTCGACCTGGGCAAGAGAACCATCCGGACCACGGTTGATCGCGTCGTGGTGCGTGACGCAGAAGTTGGGAAGATCATCGTACTGGCTGACATTACGGATCGACGGGTGGCGGAGTACGCCTTGCGAACGGCTGAACGGTTGGCGGCGACCGGGAAGCTTGCCCATGCTATCGCGCACGAGATCAACAATCCGTTGGAAGCGCTGGTCAACCTGGTTTATCTGGCGAATGCCAGCGAGCAACTGCCCGAGATCAGGGAATATTTGTCGCGAGCCGGAGAAGAGGTAAAACGCATATCGCGGATCACCAAGCAGTCTCTCTCGTTTCACCGCGATACGAATCACCCCGTGCCGGTCGACGTTGGCGCGCTGATGACCGAGGTGATCGAGCTTTACCGGAAGGCCGCTGCGGCGCGGAAGGTCTGCATCAGTTACGACGCGAGACCTACTCTCACGATCTATGGGTTCCCAGGCCAGATCGCTCAGGTGTTCGGGAATCTGTTACGCAACGCGACCGAAGCTGCGCCGGCTAACTCGCAGGTGGCGGTCCGTGTTCGCCCTGCGCGACGGGCCGGTCACGAAGGCACCCGCGTCACCATTCGCGATTGGGGAGCCGGGATACCAGCAAGCGTGCAGGAACAGATGTATGACCCTTTCTTTACCACCAAGGAATTGAAAGGATCGGGGCTGGGTTTATGGGTTTCGAGGGCCCTGATTACCAAGCACAGAGGCACGATTCGATTCCGGTCTTCGACCCGGAAAGGGGCAAGCGGAACCACCTTCGAGGTGTTTCTGCCTGTGCCAGACGGCGAGTTTACGCAGCCTGAACCGGAATTAAGCTGAGCACCTTTTCTTTGGCTGCATACCCACGCGGGAAAGTTGCAGGCTCCGAGCGAATACGCGTCCAGCTTCGCTGAGTGCAGGTCTGTTAAGACACGCGCCTCCGATGGGCGCGTCCGCGCGGAAATGGCGTGCGGGTGAGAGCACGCCATTCACGACAGGTTCTGGCTTAGGCCACGCGACGAATGCCAGGACGTTCTTCTTCCGTGGCGTGGGTCTCAGGAAGCACCCGTGCCCGATGACGGACGCCGCTCGCCGCTCCACCCAGCGCTGCGAACCATCCCAGCAGCAGGGCTATGAACCCGGCCCAGCCCATGCCTGAGACAACCGCATAAGATTGCGCGGTTACGCCTGCGCCAGTGCCGCCGGTGAGTGAATTGCCGGCCAGCACTGCCAAAATCAGCGCTGCCACGCAGGAAAGGCCGAACATGATTTGCCCATGCAGAATCCCGTCCTGGCGGCGCGTGAGACCGGCAAGCTCACCCGTCACTCGACCGCCGACGTACATAGCGATGATGGTGAGCACGATCGCCCAAATCCCCATCCCCCAAGCCATGCCGGTTACGGGATGGTTCGCCGATGGCGTCGCCGTGCTGGCGAAAATCGCCAAGCCAAGCGAACCGAACACCGACCAGATTGCCATGAAAGAAAACATTCCTGCCCAAATCGCGCCCCAGTCCGTGCGCGTTCTGTGCATACCGATACTGCCGACCGTAGTGGCTGCCATAACACCAACTCCTTTTTGTTCTGTCCTGAAAAGGGCTATACCTACCCGGATGCCTGGGTATCGCGTTGCGATGTATGTTTGTTGCTGGCGCAACAGGATGGCCCTGCCGACATGTGGTTGCTCGACAGAGTTGTGTCCGCAGCATCTCTACTGCAACGGTCGCGACGGGTTTATGCAGGGTGTCGGCTTCGCCGCAACTATTGTGAAGAACCGTAACGCGTGCTCAATTGACCCCGCACGCGGTGATACACTGCTGCGTTCGTTGTAAACACCCGGTTAACAACCAAAAGAACCGCGGGCGAGAGCACCAGCATTGCTGCTCACCCTCCGGAGGTCCGAATCGATGCTCGTCAAAAGACTGAGCGTTCTACTTGTCTGCTTTTCGTTCTTATTCAGCGCCGTCTCTGCTGTCGCCCAACAATCCAGCACCAGCGACAATGACAATCAGTTCCGCTTTCGTTTTGTCGGCCCTCGTGTAGGCAACCGCATCGCTTCCGTTGCCGGCATTCCAGGCGACCCGAGCACCTATTATGTGGGCGCCGCTTCCGGCGGCGTATGGAAGTCGGTCGACGGCGGTAATCGCTGGGATCCCATTTTTGATAAGCAGCCTGCGGCCGCGATCGGCGCGCTGGCGGTGGCTCCGTCGCAACCAACAACGGTTTGGGCGGGAACGGGCGAGGCCTGGGTCATTCGCGACAGCGATGTGATGGGTGACGGGATCTACAAGTCCACCGATGCGGGCAAGACGTGGAAGAACATGGGCCTGCCGCAGTCAGGTCGCATTGGCCGCATCATCGTGCATCCCGACAATCCAGACATCGTGTTCGCCTGCGTGCTGGGCCGCACCACTGGCCCGCAGCAGGAGCGCGGCGTTTATCGCACGACCGACGGCGGCAAGAACTGGGAGCGCGTCCTCTTCGCTGATGAGAAGACGGGCTGCTCCGGACTGTCGATGGACCCGCAGAATCCGCACACGCTCGTTGCCGGCATGTGGCAGGTGGAGATGCATACCTGGGCCGAGCTGAGCGGTGGTCCGGGGAGCGGCGTTTACGTTTCGCATGATGGAGGCTCGACATGGAAGCGCATCGAAGGCCATGGCATGCCGAAGTCGCCGGTAGGCAAAATTGATGTCGCGATCGCGCCCACGGATTCCAATCGCGTGTACGCGCTGATTCAAACTGCCGAGCAGGGCTCGCTTTGGCGCTCCGATGATGGTGGCGACAATTGGAGGGCGGTGAACTATCAGCGTGCGCTGATCGGTCGCGCGGGATACTACATTCGCCTCGCCGTGTCGCCGAGCAATGAAAACGAAATCCTGATATCCAATAGCTCGTTCTGGCAGTCGCTCGACGGCGGTCTGAACTTCGAAGAAAAACACTGGGGCGGCGACAATCACGACATCTGGTTTGATCCCAAGAATGCCGACCGCTTCGTGATCACCGACGACGGCGGCGCAAACATTACGACCGTGCATGGCCGGGGCTTCCATCGCGTGTCGCTGCCAATCGGGCAGATGTATCACGTCGATGTGGACAATCAGATACCGTACTACTTCTACAGCAACATGCAAGACGACGGGAACATGCGCGGCCCCAGCGTACCGCGAGGCTATGGCGAAGTGGGTTGGGACCGCGAAATGGGCGGCTGCGAGTCCGGGTTTACCGTCCCCGATCTCACCGATCCCAACGTTGTGTGGGCAACGTGTTACGGCAACAAGGTCACGCGCTGGGACGCGCGTTATCACAAAGGACACTCGGTCAGCCCGTGGATGATTACGCTCGACTCGCCACCGAACTCGGTGAAATACCGTTGCCACTGGACGGCGCCGCTGGCGATCGATCCCTTCGACCACAACACGGTGTATTACGGCTGTCAGGTTGTCTTCAAGACGACGAACGAGGGGCAAAGCTGGGATGTGATCAGTCCGGATCTGTCGACGCAAGATCCGGCGCACATCGTTCCTTCGGGAGGCATTGTCGGCGACAACCTTGGGCAGTTTTATGGCGAGGTGATTTTTGCGCTCGCACCCTCGAAGATTCAGAAGGGACTCATCTGGGCGGGCACCGATGACGGTCAGGTCTGGTACACGAAAGATGGCGGTGGGAACTGGACGAACGTCAGCAAGAACATCGCCGGAATGCCGCCACTGGGAACCATCACCAGCATCGCACCCTCGAGCTTCGATGCCGGCACAGCCTATATCAGCGTTGACCTTCACCTGGTGGACAATCGCGACCCGTTCATCTACAAGACGACGGACTTCGGCCAGACATGGAGGCCAATCGCGAGCAACATCCCCAAGAGCGAGCTGTCGTACGTGCGCGTGATCGCCGAAGATCCGAACGCGCAGGGAGTGCTGTTCGCCGGCACCGGGAATGCTCTGTACTACTCGCTGAACGACGGCGGAAGCTGGACTCCGCTGCAGACCGGATTGCCGCATTCACCGGCGAGTTGGGCCGTGGTGCAGAAAAATTTCCACGACCTCGTCGTCTCAACCTACGGACGGGGGCTGTACATTCTCGACGACATCACCCCGCTGGAACAGATGGCGAAGAACCATTCCGACGCGGCAGTTGTACTGTTCGAGCCCAGGCCGACGTATCGCTTCACTCGCGGCGGCGAAGGCATGCTCAACTACTCGCTGAAGAGCAAGCCAAAAGAACCAGTTGAGTTTGAGATTCTGGACTCGCAAGGCAAGCTGGTTCGCAAGCTCGAAGGCAAAGGTGAGCCGGGGATCAACCGTGTGAAGTGGGACCTGCGGTACGAGCCGCCGAAAGTTGTGGCGCTGCGCACCGTTGCCCCTGACAACCCGCACATCTGGAACGAGCCACGGTTCCGCGACGCCGAGTCGCGACCCATCACGCACTGGGGCAGCAAGCCGGCCGAGGTTGGACCCATCGTCGCGCCGGGCAAATACACGGTGCGCATGAAGGTCGACGGCCAGACCTACACGCAGCCGATAACCATCGTGCCTGACCCGCATTCTCCCGGCTCGGAAGCCGACATTCAGCAGTCGGTGCAGACGCTGCTGCGCATCAGTGATGCCATCACGCAGGTGTCGGATCTGGTGAACCGTATCGAGTGGCAGCGCAAGCAGCTCGAGGTCCTTCAGGCGATGCTGAAACCGGAGAAGAAGAAAGAGGCCAGTGCCCAGGCGGCTCCCTCCGAGGACGACGACGACTATGACGAGGAACCCGCAACGCGCTCCGCGGGTCTCGACAAAGCCGGGGCGAAACAAAAGGCCGAACTGCTGAAGCAGGTTGATGAAATGAATAAGAAGCTGACGGCCATCGAAGATCAGTTGGCGTCGCGGGCCTTGCAAAACAGTGACGACAAGTACTTCGTCGAGCCCTATCAGCTTTACCTCAATCTGATGTGGCTGAATGCCGCTGTCGGTACCGGCGGCGGCGACGTCCTGGGCGGAGCTGATTACGCGCCCACCGACAATCAGCTCGCACTGCTCAAGCAGTACGAAAGCCAGCTTGCGGGCGTGAAGGAACAGTATCAGCAGTTGCTGAAGAACGACCTGCCTGTCTTGAACCGCGCGCTGGATAGCAGCAATCTCGCGACTATAGCGGGTGCGGGGTTGTAGCGGACTAATGCGTTTTCAGCTTTGTGCAGCCCGGGTAGAACCGGCCTTCGCGGGCCGACGTCCACGCGGGCTGCCCAAAGCGGAGAATCGTCTTTCCACAAACAAAGCTGAATTATCAAGGAACGGTACAGTTCCGGAAGGCTGCACTCCTCGACATTTCTCCTGGATATTTCTCTTGCACAAAGACCTTCCCGAGCACACAATGGCTGGCCACGATGACTGCACGTCAAGCCTCTCAAGCTGATATGCAGCCTCCCATATGTCAGTCGACCCACGTGCGGGGTTTTCTGCGTTCAAGTGAGTTATTAGCCGGGAGGAACTATGAAGAAACTGCTTGCTGGTTTTACGGTTTGCCTGCTGTTTGCCCTTGCGTTACCCGCGATGGCCGACATCATTATCGGCAACCCACCTAACAACAACAACTGCATTCCCTTTAGTTGCCGATCCATCGACAACGGTAACTATGAACAGATCTACAACAGCCCAGCGTTCAATGGACAATCCATTAACATTGGAGGCATCAGCTTCTACGACACTCTTTTCAACAACGGGCCCAACCAGGGAATTGCGAACTTGAATTTCTCGCTCTACCTGGCAACCACCGCCCAGTCGGTTCCGGATGGCAGCATCCCGAACAACGCGATTTTGTTTGGTAACTTTTCCCTCGGCGGGGGCCTGTTTACCTTCGGCAGCGTTCTGAGCTTCACCGGGGCGCCGTATCTTTACAACCCCAACGACGGGAACCTTGAGCTGATCCTGGAGACCTCGGGCGGCACTGACCCGAACAGCGGAGTGTTCACGGCCTTTGACGCGACCAATGGCGGCCCCTTCTCCCGTTGGTGCAGCATTTGCGGCAACGGTCAGGGGTATGGTCTGGTAACTGGTTTCGAAACTGCGGTTCCTGAGCCGGGCACCCTGCTTATGATGGGCACCGGCCTGGTCGGCATAGTGGGCGCGATTCGTCGACGCTTCCTGTAGACACACCTTTTCGCGGCAAGAGGCACGGCCCAACGCTTTGCCGAAGTTGCAACGACTACATGGGAGGGCATCAGCCTTGGTAAACGGCCGGGGTTGATGCCACTTTCAATTGTGGGAGCTTATTCGGCTCGCGGAAAATTCTTCTGCCTGGTGTGACCCGGTAGATCCCGAGCCCAGGGTGGTGCAGGAGCAGAGTCAACCTTCCCAGACAAACGCGTCGAACATCCGCTGCTCCTGAAAGCCGATGCGGAGATAGAGTTCCACCGCATTGCGATTGGCTTCGGTGACGGTAAGCGAAAGCTGGGACACACTGCGTGCGCTCAAGGCGCGATGACTGGCGGCGATGAGCGCTTCGCCGATGCCTAGCCCGCGATACTCCGGCAGCAGGCACACCTGGGTAACGTGTCCCACATCGTGGCGGATGCGTGAGCAAAGAATGACGCCAACCGTTGCGCGCGACGGCTTGTGGACCGCGACGAAGGAAGAGTCGTTGTCGAAAACTCCGCAACCCGGGAAGCGCACGATGTTGTTCAGGAAGCGCATCGAGCCGGCGTTGGTGCGGTATTGGTCGTTGATCTCCGAATCGATGTGCGCCCGGTACGCGGTAGTGATGATGCCGGCGGCCGGCTGATAGTCCTGTTCCGTCCAGGGACGAATTTGCACGTCGTTCAACGATCGAGGCGCACGAAGCGCCGGCGCACCCGGACCGACAAGTTGCAACGAGAGAAACAGGCGGCGATAGCGCTGGAATCCGGTGGAGAGGAATGGGGCCGCGAGATCTCCGGTGGAGTGGGTGAGCAACTGGGCTTCAACGCGGTGCACCCCCGGTGATTCCTGTAGCGTCTCGATGACGTGCTCCACCATGCGGATCTCGATGTCGCGAGCATCGACCCGCTTGGGAGAGACGAAGAGATCGCCGATGACACCCTTGCTGCCCTCATACACGAAGAACGAATAGCCAACCACGCTGCCACGTTCGATGGCGGCATATCCCGGAAGAATCTTGGCATCGATGTAGCGGAAGATCATCTCGGCCGAGCTGCGGTAATCCCAGCACAGCGTGCCGCCCCAGGCCGCTACCTCGTCCTCCAGCAACGGGCGCAGGTCCGAGGATGTGAAATGCCTGAGATCGAGGATTTCCACGTTTATGGCTCCGAGGGCTTTGCGGCCACCAGGTAGAAGTCCAGGTGCTGAGGCTCCCAGCCTCCGATGCGCGTTACTCTGCGTTGCGGAAGCCGATATTCCAGCTCCTTCTCGGTTCCGCTCGCGGCTACGATAATGTGTGTTTTGTCGGGTATTTCGTTCCTGCCGTAATTGTCGATGTAGTGATTGCGATAGAAGCCGAGACCGTATTCGATGCTGCGCGGCACGTCATATACCGCAATGTCGGGCAGTTGCCCAAGCGCGGTCATCTGCAATGACGCCTGCACTGTACGCGCAGACTGCAGCGCATCGATGATCGGCGCCGTTCCGCGTAGCACAAGCGCGAACGCTATGACTACTGGCACCAACGTCGCGAAACGAAGAATGCGGTAGCCGCGGCTGATGAGCATGGCCGCAAAGAACGCAAGCGTGCAGATCGCCAGCAGTGCCGCAATAATCAGCACGCTGACCGGCAGCGACAGGTGCAGAAGCTTGAACGGCACAATGAAAGCCGCGATCAGCAGCGCGGCCGAGATCACGCCATGCAGCAGGATGAGCCAAACTGGCGGCCTGTCGCCATCTTCTTCGCGGCGGCGAACGAAATACGCCAGCAGCATGGCCGCCGCTGGAATCGAGGGAAGGATGTAACCCGGCAGCTTCGATCGCGAGAACGAGAAGAACAGAACCGGGAACAAGAACCAACTAACCAGAAAGGTTGGCAGGTCGGCCTCTCCCGGTGGCTGCTCGACGGAGTAACGCCAATCGCGAATGGCATCCACAATCGCGAGAATAGCAAACGCCACCCAAGGCACAAGTCCCAGCAGCACTACAGGAATGAAGTACCAGAACGGCTGGGAGTGGCGATACAGATCAGTGGTATAGCGCGCCAGGTTGTGCTGCAGGATGAATTCCCGGAAAAACTGCGGATTCGCGCGCTGCACAGCGACGTACCACGGCAACGCGACGACCAGGAACAGCAACACTCCCGCGGGCCACAGCGTCTGCAGCAGCAGCTTCCAGTCACGCCGCACGCCAGCAAAAATCGCGATGATGACACCCGCCAGGAATACGGCTACCGGCCCTTTGTCGAGCGTACCTAGCGCCAATGCCAAGTAAAACGCCAGTAACCAAACCCGCTTTCGCTGCGAATACCATGCGAACCACGACAGCATGGCAATCGTGAACGTCGCCGTCAAAGGCATGTCCATGCTTGCGGCCCGCGAAAAACCTATGATCGCCGCCGATGCAGCGGTGATCAACGCAGCGTCAAGCTCGATGCCGCGATAAAACCGTCGCGTCCAGAAGTAAATGAAGAACACCATGAACGCGGTGAGGACGACAGAGGGCATGCGTGCAGCCCAGTCGTGGACGCCTCCGGCCGCCTTGTAAGCGAGCTCGGTCATCCAGTAATAGAGCGGCGGTTTCTCCAGCCAGGGCTTCCCCCACAGTGTGGGAGTGACCCAGTCGTGGCGCGCCATCATCTCGCGCGCAACCTGCGCGTAACGCGGCTCGTCGGCGCCTATCAGGCCGACGCTCTGCAGGTGCAGGAACTCTACATTCTGCACGCCCAAGAGGAAGAAGAAAGAGCAAGCGACACTCAGGATAAGAATGTCCATCGACCGGCGAAGCCGGTCGCGCGCAGCGGGTGGAAGAGGTTTCCTGGTACGGGCGGCGATGGCTAGTGCACCTTCAAGTCGTATCCGCGGACTCGGAACTGGCCCAATATCTGATCCACAGCATTCGCGAGCGGGCCCTTGACGCCGCAACCGCTGGCGCATTCGTGGCCGCCGCCTCCGAAGAATTCGGCCACCGCGGCAACATTCACGTGGCCTTTGCTGCGCAGGCTTACGCGGAAGTCGCCGCCTGGCAACTCGCGGAAGAACAGAGCGACTTCAATTCCTCCGATAGCCAGCGCATAATTCACCAGTCCCTCGCAGTCTTCCTCGGTGGCCTCGCACCGCTCCATCATGTCATGGCTCACGTGCATCCACACCAGATTGCCGTGGCGAGACAAACTGCTAAGCGCCCCACCCAGCAAGCGCATCTTCGACAGCGATGTAGAGAAGTAAACATTGTGCGCGATATGTACCGGATCAGCGCCGCAACGCACCAATTCTTCGGCAAGCTCGAATGTCCTCGCCGTCGTGCCGGGGAAACAAAATGCGCCGGTATCGGTAAGCACTGCGGTGTAGAGGCAGGTTGCCACCTCGGGCGAGAGCTTCACTCCCGCTCGCTGGGCGAGCAAAAAAATCATCTCGGCGGTGGCGCAGGCGCTGGTGTCGATCCAGTTCACGTCGGCGAATGGCCTCGCCGTCGCGTGGTGATCGATGTTGATGAGGTAATGGCGCTCGAGTCCGGTGAGCCGGGTACGCGCCACCCCGTCACATTCAAGGATGATGGCTGCTTCAGCTTCGGGCGCTTCCTCAGTACTCTGGACAACCGAGTCGCTGAACGGCAGGCGACGATAGATGACGGGTACGCCATCGCTCAAAACCACTGAGGCTTCTTTGCCCATGCTGCGCAAAATTTGCGCACAGGCCAAAGTCGAGCCGACGGCATCACCGTCGGGTCGCGCGTGCGATGTAAGAAGAAATCGATTGCGCCTTTCGATCTGATTTAAGACTTCGTCCAGCATCCTAGGGTAGTGCGGCGCTTCAGCGCCGCCTCAAGCGTACTCGGGTTCGTTGGCTCCGGGAACGCGGACCTGAAGCTCCGCACTACCCAAGCCCAGTTACCGCTTCCTCTTCTTGATCCTCGTCAACAGCTCTTCAATGCGGTTGCCGTATTGATCCGAGCGGTCAAGTATGAACACCAGTTCCGGTGAGTGGCGCAGACCCAGGTTGGCGACGAGCTGATGTTTGATATAGCCAACCGACGCCGCCAGTCCTTCCATGCTCTCGGCAGCCGCCTTCTCGTCTCCGTCCACCTGGACAAACACCCGTGCAGTTTTGCCATCGGGTGTGACCTGCACTTCGTTCACCGCAACCAGTCCGATGCGCGGATCTTCGAGCTCGCCCTCCACCAGCGTGGCGATCTCTTCCCGCAACGCCTCACCGCGTCGTTCGCGATGATGTTTCTGTCCCCTGTTTTCCATCTTTACTCTTTACTGCTGCAGCAACAGGCGAACGTTAGAGCATACGCCTATTTCGTGGTAAATCGGTGATAACCATCACGGTACGTCGGTTGTCCGTTCGGCTATCTCCGACTCGCTGAAGAATTCCAGAAATGAATCGACAACATCCCCGCCGCTATTGTTCGCCACCCGGGTGGCATGGCGTTCCACGTTGTGCATCAAGCCCTCGAGATAAGAACGCGATGCCGAGATGCTTACCACACCAAGCGTGGCGCGTTGCCAGGCGTCGCTCGGGTTAAGCTCCGAAACAGCGACGTTGAAATGCGCGCGCAAGCCATCTTTTACGCTGCGCACCACCTGACGCTTGTCTTTCAGCGAATGCGCCGCTTCAATGCGAAGCTCCAGGGTGAGGTAAGCGATCATGGAATTGCTCCGGTGGAAGCACCGGTGCTTTAGCCCGGTGAATGCCCGCACCTCAAAAAGCAGGCTTTAGCCTCGGCACGAACCGCGGCTAAAGCCCATTCTGTTCTATCCCGATTATCACCGCGCTAAAGCGCGGTGCTTCCACCGCTACACCAGCGCTTCGGCTGCGACTCGCTCCGTCACGAACGCCTCGATCACGTCGCCGACCTTGATGTCGCCATAATTCGCGATCGAGATGCCGCACTCCATACCGTTGCGCACCTCGTTGGCGTCTTCTTTGAAGCGGCGCAGCGAGCCGACCTTGCCCTTGAAGACCACCACGTTGTCGCGCAACAGGCGAACTTCCGAGTCGCGCTTGATGATGCCGTCGACCATGTAACAACCGGCCACGGTTCCCACCTTGGGGATGCGGAAGGTGTCGCGCACCTCGGCACGTCCCTGGTAGGTCTCTTTGATCACCGGCTCAAGCATGCCGGTCATGGCGCGCTTAATCTCATCCTGCAACTCGTAAATAATCGAGTGCAGGCGGATGTCAACATTCTCCTGCTCCGCCATTTCCGCCGCTTTGCGCTCCGGCCGCACATTGAAGCCGATAATGATGGCATTCGATGCCGATGCCAGCAACACATCGCTTTCGGTGATGGCTCCCACGCTGGCGCGCATGATGTTGATCTTGACCTTGTCGTTCGACATCTTGGTCAACAGATCGCTCAGCACTTCGACGGAGCCGCCTACATCGCCCTTCAGGATGATGGGCAACTCTCTCGTTCCAGCGGTCTTTAGCTGCTCGGCCAGGCCTTCCAGCGACACGCGCGAACTCTTTGCCAGTTGGGCTTCGCGCGCCTTCTGCTCGCGGTACTCCGAGATGTCGCGGGCTCGCTCGCGATCGGCAACAGCTACCAGTTGATCGCCAGCCTGCGGCAGTCCTTCCAGGCCGAGTATCTCGACCGGAGTGGCCGGAGGCGCAGCATCCAACGCCGCGCTACGGTCATTGAACATGGCGCGCACCTTGCCGAATACATTGCCCACGACGAAGTTGTCGCCCGTGTGCAAGGTGCCATTCTGAACCAGCACAGTTGCCACCGGACCGCGACCGCGATCGAGCTTCGCTTCGAGCACGGTTCCCGTTGCCGGGCGATCAGGTACAGCCTTGAGGTCCTGCAGATCGGCCACCAGGCAGATCATTTCCATCAGCAGATTCAGGTTGGTCTTCTGCTTCGCCGAAACATCGACGAACACGGTCGATCCGCCCCAGTCTTCCGGCATCAAGCCGCGATCGGCAAGCTGCTTCTTCACGCGATCGGGCAGCGCATCCGGCTTATCGATCTTGTTCACCGCAACGATGATCGGAACCTTCGCCGCAGTGGCGTGATCGATAGCTTCGAGCGTCTGCGGCATCACGCCGTCATCCGCCGCGACCACGAGAACAACAATGTCCGTGACCTTCGACCCACGGGCACGCATGCGGGTAAATGCTTCGTGACCCGGCGTGTCGAGGAACACAATCTCCCGGCCGTACGCCGGAGAGTTCGTATCGGTAATCGCGACCTTATACGCGCCGATGTGCTGCGTAATTCCACCGGCTTCGCCTCCGGCGACGTTGGTCGAGCGGATCGCATCCAGCAGGCTGGTCTTGCCGTGGTCGACGTGACCCATGATGGTGACCACCGGCGGACGCGACACTGCCTGCGCAGTGTCTTCACTGGACGCGGCAGCCGGTCCGGCATCCTGCGCCAACTGCTCTTCGAAGGTGATGACGTCAGTGCTCGCGCCGAAATGACGCGCCATATC